>Ga0209486_10000008_pt1 | contig 108387 bp, 82 predicted proteins | sample NCCompost_FD_187518 | JGI IMG/M metagenome (GOLD analysis project Ga0209486, IMG submission 187518) | Agricultural soil microbial communities from Utah to study Nitrogen management - NC Compost (SPAdes) (version 2) | ecosystem: Environmental > Terrestrial > Soil > Agricultural land | place...
CACCATAGGCGCCAATGATCTGTTTGCGAATCTCACCTACGCTCACTTGTTTGTGAAGGTTATAGGCCATTAGTGCTTCGCCGATGCAGATGCCGCAGTTCTCACCATGCTCAGATTCAAAGCAACTGTGCAGACTCTTGTGGCCCTGACCTCTATCGCAAAGGCAGTAGCAGGGCAGTTGGGCCAGGATTTGTGGAATGTCCTTCGCCGCCTGATACGCCAGTCTCTTGTTACCCGTGAATAGGTCAGGAGAAAGCGTGGGCTGGAGCATTCCCGGATCGGGCGCCGTTGTGTAATAGGCAGGGACTCTTCCCTTGGCCGCATACTCGGCCGTATGAAGTTGTTCGTGAGTCGGTTGCAACGACCGGTCTGTAACCGCTGCGGATTTGTTGGGCGCTGGCTGTTGGTCTCTCGAGCACGAAGCGACCGCAACCACCGCGACAATCACGAAAACGAACCCTACTAAGAGCCTGTTCATTTCACAAACTTCTCCTGTCGTTAGCTATTTCAGTCATTACAACGATATATCCGAGTGTTAATCCCGGAACACCTAGAGGGCAGAGTGCAACACTCGGATTAGATCGGCAGAACACATAGAGTCTATTCAGCAAGAGATATACCCTGGTGAACCGCGCCAAGCGACCATCTCGGTCAATTCCATTTGCAGACACTTCTGCACAGGTTTTGATGAGACTCCAATGTTGGAGGGAGCGTTCACAGGATGCGAAGCCCATAACCGTCTGTGGAGTTTTCCGCAGCGGGATGGGAAAGCTTACTCATACCGCTCTCGCAAGCTGATGAATTCCAGCAAATGCCTGCCAATCCAGTGGCATGTTCTTTGCCCTTTCACTGGTGGGAATCCTCAACCGCCGTGCGGAGGGACGCTAACTATTTTTGGTGAGAACCGGAGAAATGTGGGTGACCGCCATGACAACGGATGAGCGCGATATTCTTGAACTCTTAAAAGATGAGTTGGACTTCATCGAAAAAGGAGGGTACGGACGATCGGTTCGTACGCCACGGCAAAGTAAATCTGCCTTCCAAGATTCTCTGTTTTGTATCAACTATGGTTTCCCAAATCGTGCTCACCCGTGCACCGAGTGTCATCTGCTCGAGTTTGTCAGCCCAGGACACAGTACTGAACAAGTGCCCTGTCACTTCATACCTTTAAATTCTGATGGAGAAACCATCGCGGATTTGGAGCTACAGGACAACCAGGCGAAGCTCGAGCGAGAAGTAAGCCAGTGGCTTCGCGCCAAGATCAAGCAAATTGAGGAGGAGCGAGCTAACCAGCAAACCTTTGAAGTCAACGAAAGGGGTTAAACATGAACACCGCAGCAGGCTCATTGATAGTCATCGTAGTATTGGTTGCGGCTCTCTGGTTCGGCATCCGTTGGCTTGTTCGCTCCTTCTCCAGATATCGAGGCACCAAGATCGTCACCTGTCCGGAAACCAGGGAGCCGGCAATAGTTGAGGTTGACCCGCTTTATACATCATTAACTTCAGCGGCAGGCTTCCCTGATATCCGGCTCGAACATTGCTCGCGGTGGCCACTCAAGGAACAGTGTGGGCAAGAGTGTTTGATGGATTTAGACGTAGCGCCCGAGAGCTGCCTGGTTAGCGGCGTGCTAATGCGATGGTATCGCGACAAAAATTGCGTTTATTGCAGAGAGGCTTTTCAAGAACTTCATTGGGTGGACCACAGGCCAGCTCTTCTAAGCCCTGATGGAAAGTTGCTGGCTTGGAATGAAGTTAATCTGGATAAACTCCAAAGTGTGCTTGAAACGCATTCACCAGTCTGTTGGAACTGCTACATAGCGCAAACATTTCGGGTCGACCATCCCGACTTGGTTGTTTTTCGACCGTGGCGGAACAGCAGCTCCGGAGACGCAGACCAACACAAGGATTTATTTGCAACTCGTACGCGACGCGGCTCGTCTGCGTCACGTCATCCATAAGCCCCAAAACGGCTCAGCCACAAAGCGGCAACAGAAAAGCACGAATGAATTGATGCCCTAGCCAGTGTTGATTCGTTCGTGCTTTTGCTCGGATGGCTCTTGTCTTTCTAAGGCACGTGATGTCGATTTCTTTCAGTGTCGTTATTTCGGTATCACGACTGCGAAGGAATTCCCAGGAGATGAGACAACGCAGAATCGCTATCCGCTTAAATCTGTGAATGATCGAATTCTGACCCGCGCATCCACGGTTCTGGTTCGATTTCTCTCTTGACTCACTTCTTGTACAAAGCCATCCACGCCAGCGGCTGCGCGTATTTCTGTTTTGAGCGTTCAATAGCTGGGTTGCCAATGGCTGCGGCAAATCAGTCACTGTGCCAATTAATCCCGTTGCGAAGGAGTAGCCATTCCAACGACCTTCTCGGCCGCCGCTGGTTCAAAGAGTAGAGGGAAAAATCTGCCTTCCATTTTCTGGCCGGGAGCAATGGGAGGAACTCCCTCCAATGGAGGGGAATCAGAAGCCGATACAACACCGTCGCGAAAAACGTTGAGCACGACCGCGCGCCGTGACCGGTCAGTTCGATTCTCGTAAGAACCGTGCACCATAAGGGGATGATGAAACGAACACTCTCCCCGTCGCAATTCAATAGCTACGGGTTTGAACTCCTCGCGCTGTTCCGGTTTTAATGCGCCCAAGATGGCGTCCATGTCATTCGCGAAATCGGCGCGCGGTAACAGATTCCATTTGTGACTACCGGGAACATAATGAACACATCCATTTTCCCGGGTTGAATCGTCGAGTCCGATCCAGCACGACAGATGGGCCATGGGCTGAGTCCTGGTCCAATAGGAATAGTCCTGATGCCAAATAACGACGCCGCCGTGATGAGCCGGCTTGTAGAATATCTGATCGTGCCAAAACCGGACCGCGCCTTCGAGCAACTGCGAAGCCGCGACGGTAAAAGCCGGGTGCCAAAGAAGATCGTGAAGTCCCTCCGAAATTCGCCAGCCGCCCAGAGCATGAAAGAGTATTTTTTGCGGGTCAGCAGATTCGTTAGAGTTGAATTCGTAAAAAAGAGAGTTGCCCGGATGCGTTGGATCGACGAGTGCCATTACTTCGTTTCGCAGAGCGTAGATTTGTTCGTCATTCAGTAAGCGGACGCCCGCCAGATAACCATTCTCACGATAGAAGGCGACCTGGTCTTCATCCAAGCGGAAGCGCATCAGGTCTTCTGTAGTCTTAGCGGTCGGAAACAGATTTCCAATCGCGTGATGATATTCAGACAGATCTTCAGTCATGGCTCACGTTCATTATTTTGACGAAATTCAACTACGCAAAACCCCCTCGGTGGAATGGTCAAGTTCAACGATCTACCAGAGGCTTCAATAAGCGTGTCGTTCGTTAAGTCGATCCAGGCGTGGTTATCAGTTCGCGCGTTAACTGGTCGAAGAACAATCGGTAGGCCGCGGGAGTCATGATTGACGAAAGCCACACGGAAACCCTGAAGGGTTCGCCTAACGGCCATGTCAGTCTTCTCGTTGGAACCGAAAATATCAACCATCGACGATTCCCCGCGCAGTGACCGTGCGTAGGCGAGCACATCACGGGTTAGTTGGGGCGTCCACCGGGCTGCGGCGCTCGCTTCCGTTATCACGGCGATTGCTGCGCCTTTACCAAACTTGTTCACTGTAATGGCTGGCGACCCATCTTCGAATTTAGCTATCAATCGTGCGCCTTTGAGCTTCCATACAACACTTCGCTCCGAGGGAACACCGAACCTGCTTTTAGGTTTAGCTCGTGTTCCAAGCGCGCTCTCAACCACAACCATTTTGTGCGAACCAGAACTTAAAGTCTCTTCGATGCCAAACAACTCGGTTCGCTCATAACTCCGACCCATTGGTATCTGAGGGCCAAACGCCACTACCACTCCGCCTTGTTCGACAAAAGCCTTGATCAAGTCACTATCCGTCTGCTGAAAACCAGAAATGTTGGGCAATATCAGGATTGTCTTCTCACGAAGCAATCGGGCCAGGACATCCTTATTCGCATGAAATGGATAATAAGGATATACCGACTCTTCGAGCGGTGGAGAGTAGGGCAAGACGTCGACCGGTTCACCAAGTATTCGGAAGGCATCAAGCGCCGGTAAAAAGAAGTTCGGCCATCGTTCAATGATCCAATCCGAATATGGAAAGTAAACAGAGAGTGAATTGGTGGAGTTTGAGACCTTTCCTGTTATCAGGTCAAAGGCTTTCATCGCATCTGTGACAGCCTCATGACTGCGCTTCACCTGGGCCAGCTTCTTCGACGCTTCATAGACGTGCGCGTGATATGTGAAAAACGAAATTCCGTCAGCGCCAGTGACAGTGGATGCACTCAGAATCTGTTGGTGAATATTGCTGTAAGTGGTGGCCGTAGTATTCGGGGTTAAGCGGTTCTCCAGGTAGCCAAACAACTCCACGTGGTTTAGCGAGATCTTATTTTGCAGAAGTTTGGCTCCTGCGCCCAACGCACAAAAATCCTTCACTCGTCGAAAGGGATACATCTTGCGGTTGTCAGTTCGATAACTCGCCATTACCCCCGCTTGATAGATGATGATGTCGAGTTCTTCCACTGTGCTCAGGTAACCAGCGAGTAAAGGATCATCAACGTGTGGCGCACATGCAGTCAGTAAATTTGGACTGAGACTCTTTATGTGCTGGGTGAACTCACGCACGAAAGGAACGTAATAAGTTCCACTTCCCTCCTGGTACGAATAGAACCCTGCTAATGAAGGATGATGTTTGTACAAAGTATACAGCTCGGCTGCGATTGCCTTGATCTCCGTCATCCGATCCTTGAACGCCGACTGTTTCGTCATGTCCCAACTGATTGAGAGCAGCACAGGGAGACCCTGCTTGTCGGCACAGCTCAAGACAAGCTCAACGAGGTCCTTTGCTGAACCTGCCGTGACGTCCGTGCGCGCAATCTTCGAAGGGTAAAACGCCTTGGTGACTGAGATGAGATTGTGTGCGATCAGGAAATTGCCACCAACAGATCGAAAGTCTTTTAGATAGGCGTCAATGTCGGCGGCAGGTTTTGTATTGTCAACGTAGGCTGCAATAAAAAAATCCGAAACCAGGCGGCCCAACAGAAAGGTCGCCTTTCCCACAGTGGTTGGATTGGAAGAAGTTCCAAGCCACGAATGGACGACATAAACGCCTTGAGGATCGTCAATGCCAAGGGTAACTTGGGAGCGAAACGTGCTGGTCTTCCTGGAAATTGGAGTAAGAGAGAGATTCCTTGTTCCAACAGTGGGAGTTAACAATACCGCCCGAACTACCTCGCTTGAATTTGTTTCAATCGTGATGTCGACAGTCTCCCCACGTTGAACCCGTGTTCGGTTGACCGAAACATTGATTCCAGATTCGGTTCCAGCCGACGAATTGATCGGCGCCGATATGAGCAAGCAAAAGATGGCGATCGCCCCACATATATGTCGCTGATTCCTCATGATGAAATACATTAAACAGACTACTTGCCGGCGCGCTGAGCCTCATAGTTCTCAAAAACGTTGATACGATTCGAACGCAAAGAACAAAGTCCTTGTGAACCAGGTGAGAACGAGAGTGACAGTGCTTACGCCCGAAGCATTCTTTCCAGACTCAACAAATTCAACATGAGATGTCGCGGGTGATGAAAATTCTCAACCCGCTTCGGCAACTTTAAGAATGCTTCGTAACTTACCTTTCGATCCGATGCGTACATCCAAAGCGGCGAGCCATACTGCTTCAATGAATATTTAGCGCGAACATAAGTATTGGTTCGACGAAACATCTCGACCGCCCAGTCGAATCCCCTACGCTCAACGATGAGCAGCGAACCAATCAAGACTTCTTCCTGTGCCCACAACACTTTGTCGACCACCCAGGCATTCTTGTTTACGTTCTGCAGATTACGAAAAACGCCGCCATAGACATCATCCCACGCAACCTCAACGTGGCGCTTGAACCAATCGACCAGTTTGTCAAAGAGATTCTCGTCGCGACGGCGGACGGCTTCCAACATCAGCATCCAAAGATTCTCAATACAGTGTCCGGTGTAAACAAGTTGTGCATATTCGTTCGCCGGACGCGACAGATCGTGATTAATCAGCTCGTTGATCAACCCGAACTCTGAGTTGTAATGATGTTTGGTGACGGCGTCGACGCAGCGATCGGCAACAGCTTCGATGTCTCTGTCGGATCGCATTTCCAACATCTGAGTAGCGGCACGGATCAACGTCATCCATACGCCCTGTATCCTTGCTCCCGGAAAGGGCGGAGCTGTTGGACCCAGATAGGTTTGGCCGATGATTGGACGGTAATCAGATCGATCGTAAAGCCGGACGCACTTGAGAAGGATCTCCTTCGCCTGGTCCCAATAGGCGCGCTCTCCAGTTGCCTTACTGAACTCAGCGAGACCTTCAGCTATGAAGAGATCTCCGTAGACCTCACCATCAGCCGACGTAAGTGACGCCCCTTCTCGACTAATCGCCTTGGGCCAGAGTTCATCACCGCTTGGCTTTGCCTTCATGACAAGATCGAGCGAGCGACGCGCCACGTCCAAATACTTCTGCTCTCTCGCCAGATTGTTATAAAGAAAGGAATACACCCATGTACCGCGCCCCTCAAACCAACTCAGCTTATTGTTGTCTAATCTCTTACCAAGAGGGTCCGTGTTGCAAAGAAAGCCACCGAATTCGGTATCGATTACATACTTCTCCATGAAAGGCAGAAAATCGGTGAACAGATCAGATCGATACTGATCGTGCAGCGCTCGTAACGGGAGTCGTACTGTTGTTTTTGAGAACTGTCGTTTTTGGAGTGGCCACACGGGCGCGCTTTCTGGAGCCAGCGCAATCGCACTGGTCGCTCCCGCAATGAAGTTTCGTCTCCTCATCGTTAACTTATCTGCCGGTAAGCGCTAACTCGCCAACTGAATTTCGAACTTTATTGAATGCCGTTGCAACTTCGTCCAGCCAATCTTCACTAGCCAATAGCGCGTTGTGAGGCAACCAAATTGACGACTCACAGTACGCCTCCGCTTCGGGACAGGGTCGAACGATAGTTGGATGTTGCTGAAAAACCGCGTTGCGAAAGATGGGATGAGGATAACCAGAAGTTACGGGCACGCCCTCGGCCTGAAGCGCGGCAACGACTCTATCTCGCGGCACGTCGTCCCAAAGAGCAGCTTCATATCTCATCGAGAATAAATGGAACCCGTGAGTCGTAACGCGCTCGTCGAGTGTCTGCGGCGTCGGGGACAATCCCCCGATTTCGCGCAACCGTTTGCTCAAGTAAGCGGCTCGTCGCATTCGCGTAGCGAGTTGTTGCGGCAGTCGCCTGAGTTGGTTCAGCAAAAGCGCAGCCTGGAATCCTGTGAGACGAGCATTGGTTCCGAGCAACGGGTGCTCATACCACGCTCCGCCCCGGGTTCGACCTTGATTGCTGATTGACCTTGCACGTTCCGCCAGCTCCCCATCGTTGGTGATGAGTATTCCGCCTTCGCCTGCAGTCATATTCTTTGAAGCCTGGAAACTGAACGAACCGAAACTTCCAAAACCTCCAATGTGCTGTTCATTCCACGCGGCACCGTGAGCATGGGCACAATCTTCAATCAAAATTAGTTTATGCTGATCGCACAAAGGAACTAGTCGATCTAGATCGACTGGGTGGCCGGCGAAATGAACAGCAATGATCGCTCGCGTGCGTTCCGTAATGCTCTGCTCAACCAGGTCGGGATTGAGATTGATAGTCTGCGGATCGATGTCAACAAACACCGGTATCGCACCTACACGTACAACCGCGGTCGCGGAGGCGACGAACGTAATCGGCGGCACAATTACTTCGTCACCGGGCTTGATGCCCGCGGCGGTCAACGCAATTTCGAGTGAAACGGTCCCATTAGCCAAAGCAATTCCGTGTTTGGCGTCATGAAAAGCGGCGAAGCGGCGTTCGAACTCTGCGACTGCCTCGTGATACCCACCCCAAACGCGAGTATCTAGAACAGCGTTCAAGGCTTCTCGATCCGAGTCGTCAAAGAAAGGCCAGAGAGGAGCTGGACTGTTTACTACTGGCGCACCTCCGAACAGTGCCAATCGGTCATCGATCAGTTTTGTTTTCCGGTGTGACATTCAAATACTATCCCTGTGATTGCTGCCGTTGCGTGTCGCTAATCCACGCGGCCCGCTGAAGTAAACGACGGGCCGATGCAGCCAGGACCATTGCGCCGACCGGCAACGAGTCTTCATCAAGATCGAAGGTCGAGCTGTGCCAGATCGGCTTTGGAACTCGATTACTTGTTACGCCTAACCAAAACATTGAACCTGGTACCCGAGCTGTCATGTAACCAAAATCTTCCGCCCACGTATCGAAGGGCATCGAGATCACACGATCGTCACCAAGCACTTCAGTGGCGGCCTCTCGAATTACTTGAGTAACGCTAAGGTCGTTTATCGTGGCCGCATACCCTTCTTTGATCTCTAATTCGCACGTCGCTCCCATTGCGCGACCCACATTCAAAGCCATCCCCAATTCTTTGATTAAGAAAGTTCTCGCGTCGCCCCCCGTGCTGCGAATGGTTCCGCCCAGTTCAACTCGTTCTGCAATAATGTTTTCTTTAATCCCACCCTGAATCGTAGTGATACTGACAACCGCAGGAGAGACCGGAGAGCTCCGACGCGACACAATCTGTTGAATGGCCGTGATAACTTGTGCCGCGATCGCGATGGCATCAAGTCCTTCCTCCGGGTGAGCGCCGTGAGCTGCCCGCCCGAGGACCGTGATTTTGATCGTGTCGTTAGCCGCCATGGCGGGGCCAGTTGTTACTCCGATAGAGCCCACAGGCAATGCGCGGGTGTGAAGTGCGATGACACTGCTCACGCCGTCGAGCGCACCTTCTTCGATCATCTTCACGGCACCGCTATGTCCGTGCTCGTCACGTTGCTCTTCGGAAGGCTGAAAGAGAAATCGAACAGTGCCTGGAATAGGTTCACTCTTGAGGATCATTGCGGCACCTAAAGCACATGCGACATGGGCGTCGTGTCCACACGCATGCATCATGTTTGGAACTTGCGATGCGAACTCAAGACCGGTTGTCTCGCTTACTGGTAGCGCGTCCATATCTGCTCGGATGGCGACGATGGGTGAACCGGTTCCAAGTTCTGCTATGACACCTGTCTTCGCTACTCCCTCGCGCACATTGGCCCCGAGTTCCCTGGCTGTTCTGGCAATCAGAGCCGCAGTTTCGACTTCTCTAAAACCGTACTCCGGATTCGCATGGATCTGACGGCGGAGGCGCACGAGTCGCTCCCTAAGTTCAACTTCGTGTTCGAGTACGGGCTTTGTATTAACTGGAGACATCTCTCCCCTAACCTTCTTGAGTGACATGGACCAACCTGCTCACGAGTTCGGCCTGAACATCACCATCAATACTGAAACCTGAGCGAGCGGCTCGTCCAACGTGAAACTCACGAATGCTCGTGGTGCGCATCAACAACAATATCGCGTCACCATCAACGCCACCGCCGGCGATTATCTTTATCTCGGGATCCGCGGCGCGCGCATATGTATCTAGCCGTTTGATTCTGTGCTTCAACTCTCCTGATCCACCGCTACTCAAAATTCGATCGACCTGGACCAGCGACTTTATGTCGCGCAATGCTTGTAACTGATCTCCCGCATCCTCAAAGGCATGATGAAATGTCGCTCTCAAATCAGGAGCACGAGCAAGCACTCGACGCGTCAGCTCAATGTCAACCCTGGATCCAATCAGAAACCCGATCACGACTCCGTCAACACCCATTTTCGCAAACTGTTCCGCCGCGACAGATAACGCTTCTATTTCCGCTCCATTGGTTTCGTAACCAACTTTCTCGCGTAGCATTACGCGAAGTGGTAACGCGACATTACTCTTGATCGACCTCACTAATTCGAGTGACGGGGTCAATCCTCCATACTCAAGGTTTCTGACAACTTCCAAACGATTCGCACCACCCTTTTTCGCTTCGATGGCGTCCGAAACGGAGCATACAATTACTTCCAGTGCAGGCTCAGTCACTGTTCGAACGTCCCAGCCTCTTCAACATCGAGGTATCTGATACGACCTTGGTAACGCACCAGTACTTGCTTCAGTTGGCCTTCTGTTACGCCATCGATGTTCGCACTTGGTAAGACAGGCGCCTCGTACCCACGACGTAAGGTTTCCGCAACAGCTTCGATCATGATCGAGTTGATGATTGCCGCACCTGCTACCGTGGATGACGGTCCAATTCGCGATGCAAGCCCGGGAAGCGTCAGCAAGGCGTCGCCCGGCGGAACACAGTTGTCGATGGTGATATCAGCAAGTTCGAAGAGTCGCTTGCCGCTGGAATGCAGAGGCACAGACGAGCTTGATTGCGCAATACTTGTTATTGCAATTACTTTCACGCCACGAGTTTTCATTTCAAGCGCCATCTCGACCGGCACATTGTTACGACCCGAATTTGAGATCAGAATCGCCACGTCGTTTGGTCCAATCCGCTCCCGCTCAATCAGGATCTTAGCGAACCCCGGGACCCGTTCAGCCCGGGTGCTTTCGAGCGCACCCTGTAGAAACACCAAACGTTCGTCAAGAATCGGGTTGATCGCTGCTATGCCACCCGCACGAAAAAAGGCTTCATCGGCGATCAGATGGGAATGACCGGTGCCGAAAGTATGAATCACGCCGTCTCCCACGAGCGTATCAGCGACAAGCCTTCCAGAGGCTGCGATGGCAGTTGATTGCTCAAGCTTGATCCGTTCAAGCAAGGCTTGCAGTTCAGTGATGTATGTTTCGAAATGCAAGAGGCCCTTCTATTCGCTGGCTTTTTTCAACTCCTGACACGTGCTTGCCTCAACTTTCCATCCCGACGCTTTGCAGCCGAGCAGGTACGCACCGATTACCGGCTGAAATTCAGGCAATACAACAGTCACTTTAGGAATGCTTTCTTTCAACTTGTCGATAAATCGCTCTCGAAGAAGGCGACACGACTCAAGGACCGACCCTTGATATGAAACGACTACCTCATGCGCTCCCAGAGTTAGCTGTCGCACGGTCGCTTCAACGCTTTCGGCGAGCTCATCGCCGGCTTGAAAAAAGATCTCGCGGGCTACTTCATCACCGGCCTCGGCCACGTCATAGGCTACTCGACTCAATGCTGCGATCTCGCGTGGCTCCAATCCTTCAACGTAAACTCGCGACAACGTCTCGCTGAATTCATTCAGACCAAGAGCATCCAACAGTGCATCGATCAGAGCTGTAGCAGGGCCGCGGCGGTCATACGCTCGAGCAGCGGCTCGAAGAGACGTCTCTCCTATTCGATAGGCACTGCCCTCATCTCCATAGATTGGCCCCCAACCGCCAACTTTCACACGTTTCCCGTCGTCACCAACACCGAGAGCCACCGAGCCTGTTCCGGCAAGCGCCACGACCCCGGGCCGAAGTCCTAATGCACCCGCATGAGCAATGATCATGTCGCCATTGATCACCGGGTTTTCAAAACCCAACCGATTAAGTATCTCATCCATTTCTGAAGCGCCCGTGTCATCAAAGTCCACTCCCGCCAAACCAGCCGAGACGCAAGCGACGTCTTCATGACTAAGACGACCCAAGCTGAGAGTCTGATCAATAGCGTCAGCAAGCGAACGCGCGACAATCTCCGCTTCGACCAACAAGTGATTCGATGGTCCAGTTTCAGCCTGGCTGATTACGTGACCTCGTTGGTCAATCGCCAGACATCGGGTGCGGCTTCCTCCGCCGTCAATTGCCAGAATGACTTTCACACTGATCCGGGAACGATGACGCATTTTCTCGAGGCCCAACCTGCTGTGGTCTGCAGGGCCTCGAAGGCGCGCTCTAGCGGGAAACGATGAGAGACCAATTGCTCAAAAGGAAATCGCTTTCCCTGCTTTTCTAAGAATTCAATTGCCATTGCCATATGACGCGGCTCACTAGCCCACGAACCATAAATCGTTAGTTGCTTCCTGGTGATCATGTGTGGATTGATCGGCGTGGCTCCCGCATCTCCGTAGTGCCCGAGAACGAGATACTTTCCGCCGTCCCGACACATTTCAAAACCTTCCGGCACAACTGATGGCGATCCCACACACTCGATAACAGCGTCTGCACCATGCCCTCTGGTGAGGTGCATTACGCGTTCAAGCCGCGAAGTTGAATCCGGATTCTCATCAATATTGATCAAGTGGTCAGCACCGAAGGTTTGCGCTAGTTGGAGACGCTTCACTGGTCCACCTATGACGATAGTCGTCGCCGCACCTGCTGTTTGAGCGACCGCGAGTGCCGCCAGGCCAACCGGGCCGCTACCTTGAATGACGACGGTATCTCCCCAATTGATACCCATCCTCTCTAGCCCATGAATTGCGGTGACCAGCGCACAGCCTGCGCCGGTTACGACTTCACTGGTGACATCAGATAGCTTGAAAACAGCAGTCCCGGGGCGCAGATAGATATACTCCGCATAGCCGCCCGAAAAGTGGGGCGGCTCATCACTATTGAAACTGATCCCGTAAGCACGGCGGTTCAAACAACGAGTCGGCTGCCGGATCACCGTACAGTTGTAACAATGGCCGCAGAGCATGCCCGCGCTCCAGGTGATGCGATCTCCTTCGCATAGCGGCGCACCAGTCCAATCTTTGTCCAGGCCATCACCAAGCGACTGGATTACACCGACCGTCTCGTGACCCATGATGATCGGGCGTGGAATCGGTAATTGACCTTTCCACAAGTGGACGTCAGTGCCGCAGATACCCGCCATCTCCACTTTGACGAGCATTGCACCCGGTTCAACATAATGCGGCAGTGGATAATTTCGAATTTCCAAAGGCTGATGGAAATCCGGCATCACGGCCGCTCGTGCGGTTTTAATAACAGCGTCCTCCTGCGGCTTTGCCCCTTAAAGTCTCTCGGGTAACTTTAGGGTCCCCTCTGCGTATTCCTGTTTCCTCTGCACTTCGTAATCGTGAGCCATATTTAACGCAGAGAAGAAGCGCAAAAATGGTTTACGACTCTTCGCGGGCAAAGCCGACTCCTACTCAGATTTCAACCAACGCTCAAGCCAGGCATAAGCGTTATTCGAAGCGTGACCCGGGAAACTATGACCTCCACTAAAAAAGTAACTCGAAAGGTGTTCTTGTGCCCCCAACAGTTTATAAACGGAACTAACTCGAGCCAGTGCTAGACGCGCACTCCAGCCCGCATTTGGGAAGACGAAGTCTTCATCCGACGTTGATAGAAACAGGGGACGTGGCGCAATGAGCGATAACAGTTGGTGCAAATCGAACGGTGCTTGAATGACTTCTGAATCGGGCACTGCTCGATAGAAATCCATATTGATGCGCTGGTTGGAGACGTAGAAGCCGAGTCGCGGCAGAAGGGCGGTCGCGTGGGACCACCGCCACGTATTTCCATCAATTCTAAAAGTGTCAAACCCACAGTTGCTCGCGCCAGCCCGGATGCGTTCGTCAAAAGCCATCGCAAACAACGTTGTAATGCCTCCGTGTGAATGGCCCACGGAACCGATGCGCGATGCGTCGACGAAATCGAGGGTCTCCAGGTAGTCAATGGCGCGACTTAGATCCCAAACCATCTTTCCCAGGAGGGACCACTGCGGATGCTTTCGATAAAAAGGAATTGCATCACCGTAGTGGCCAGTGGACGCGTCGTGCCGCTCACCAAAACAAATGGCGTCGTAAGTGAAGGTTACGAAACCTCGCTTGACCAGATGGAGTGCTGTATGCAATTGAGGATTACCAGCGAGTCCTGCACTCTCTTTTTTTCCTGCTTGCGTCGTCTGGTGCGGACAGATGACGACCGGAGTTTTCCCGCGTGAGTTTTTGGGCGTCAGCAAGTACGACGGCACAAACTCATTCGTTTCACTTTGAAAAACGATTTTTCGCAAAGTGTAATGGTCGTATGAGCTCTCTTCCGTGACTTTTGCGGCTAGCGATGGCTTGGTTTTTGGTGGATCGCCAAGAAACACTTCCAAAAGCCTTTTGATTCCTTCTCGTTGCGTCCGCCAGCCTTGCAAAGTCGTAACTTTTTGATTTCCGCTTGTCAGTAAGTCAACCAACTCCGCTTTCCCAGCTTGGTCACCGTTAACTCGTGGACGAGTCTCTCTCGTTATGCTTCGCCACTTTTCCCAACTCCAATCAACATAATCGTATTCGCTCTTCGGAATGGGTCTTTGACCCTTGAGCACAGGCACGTTGAGCAACGCGGCGCCTGCGACTGCTGATCCTGATAGTTCCAAAAACTCTCTACGCTCCATGTTTAAGTTCTGAATCGTTAACTTTCACCGTTTCAAGCGAGCCTCTGCAAAATTCACGTGTTCCGCGGCTCGAAGTCGAACACGCATCGTGGTCGGTTTGTAGGAATCGCTCTCAATTCTGATTTCGTAATTCGCAGGGTCATCCTTCGAAACTCCTGCCCAGCCACCAAAATCATATTCACCACGTTCATCGGTAAGCTTGCGGGTTGTTAACAACGCTTTTCCGCCAACTAATCTTTTCACAGATACAAGTGCATCTTTTATCGGCGCTTTGGTCATTGCGTCGACTACTCGCCCTTTGCCTTCGCCGAGAAAAGGGTAGTAGATACGTCCCAGGAATTGTGGGAGACCTAGCTCATCCCAACGCTCCTTCTTGGTGTGTTCACGCGATAACCAGATCGCCGAAAAGATCAGAAGGCCGTTAATCTTTCCTTTCGCATAGGAATCGATTGCCCGCTCCATGATGTGATGAACGCTCGCGACGGTGGGCACTGCTTGCGAGTGACGCACATAAACTCCGGCAATCACATCCCTATTCGGGTATGTACGATTCACTGTCTCGAGGTATTCATCGAAGTTTTTGTAGTTCTCACTTTGCTTCCACATCCAGAAACAAACTCCATCGAGCAACTCAAGTGCCTGCGGATCCACTTTCAATCCGAGATGGTGCTCATAGACCACGATGTAAAGTTTGAGGTGAGGCGTTGTAACGGGAGACGAACTGTCAACATTTCCGTTTTCGTCGATTCGCTTGCCGAGCAGGGCGTCTTTCATAGCACGCAACTGCGCCAGGCTGATGTCCTTCGGGAAGTCGTTAAAGAAGTCGTCAATGATGACTCCCGAAATCTGCGGGCAACGTTTGGAGAGTTCCGAGAAGCGATGTGCTCCCTGAATCATTCCTGGCTCTTTTTCAAACGGCTTCCAAACATCGGAATCCTTTGGTTGATTGACGCTGCCAAATTCGGTTGGCGGTAACAGAATTCCGTAGGCTTTGTTGACATCCCATTCCCGGCAGCTGTTATTGATGTTCTCTTCAAACGTATAGTCGAGATGGGATCCTTTAACGAGGATCGCGTTCTGGCCGAAGTTGAAAGCATGCTGCATGAGCTCGCCCTCTTTCCAACCCGGGCCACCATAAGCAGTTCCGTTGAAAGGATGATAGGTTCCCAGAAACCCTTTGAATTTGTTGGGCGCTGGAGTTTGGGAAGCTGGTGAGTTCTGCACTAACAACGTCGCAGCTGAGAAGACGATTATCAGTAATAGTTTTTTCATGGCGTCTCAATTTCAAGAAAACGAAATTTTCAAATTGTATTGTCCGCTTGGAATAGTCAGTGAAATCGTTCCGTTACTGCGGTTGAAACTAAAAGCGGTCGCACCAGCATCTTTGCCGACGAGCATCACGCGATTCGGATTTTTGCCGACGAATAAAGTTATGCCTGTTGCCGTATCCGCATTGCCAGCTACTTCAACTTCGTTCACCCCAAACCTCGCGGCAACGCTCGTAGGAGATTCGCTTGAAAAGAGAATTTGACTTCCGCGACGCAATGAACGGGATCGGTGTACCGCGAATGTCTCAAGTGTGTTTCCGCGCAGCGTAATCGACAGGTTTGCGGCGTCCGCCGACCATTCGCCCTCCCGAAGATTCAGTGCATCAGCTCCAATGCGGAACATCACTAGATCGGTCTTGTCGCCGCGTTCAACGCGGACCCCTCTCAAGTTGTCGCCAGCAAGTTCGTTCATTTGCCTAACCAAGCGTTGCGCCGCACCATCTGTTTTAGCTGGAACAATTGCCGTCAGAAACTGTGTCTCGTTCAGCGGATTCACCGTCTGCAATCTGAGATATGCCGGTTGTGCAGGAGTTTTAGCAGGCGTCCGCGCCGCGAAAATATGATATGGAATACGCCCGTTGTTAACGCTTAGTTTTGAAGCGTTCGACGGAAACGAACGTACGGCAAGTGATGCTTTCTCGCCGTTGTAGAATGAGGTTAGATTTTCAATCCTAATGTTCTTTCGATCCGGGAGGTGCAGTAAGAAATCAAAATGATGTGCCGCACCATTCGCCTTCAAGTCATCAAAGACTACAAAGTAGTGTGGCTTAACAAAAACTATACTGCGAACGTAATGGTCTAAACGATTCTGATAGACGGAGGACAACTCACTTCGCACGCCGTCATAAAACTCACTCGTGATTGAATCCGTTATGCGTGGATAGCTATGAAGAGCCTTGAACTGCGGTGTGTCGGCAATCGTTTGGCTTTCGGGATCGCCACCAACCAGCACTGTGTTATGTCCGATTGCCTGCGTGAAAAATGTCGCGTAGTAAGGGTCCTTGTAATAATCGGACCAGCCCGCTTCGCTGATCAGAGTTTCACCGAACGCAGTTAAGAGAAAAGATCCCTGGTCCGCGTGATGATGGTTAAAATTTGGCCCGGCACGAAACAAGAAAACCACGTCATCTGGTGTCCAGCCAGAGCGAAACACTGCGTTGCCTTTTTCGTGGAAGATTCGAGAAGTTGGAAGTTTGGGCGCCTGAGGTTGCACAGAATCGTCGTAAGAGATGAACTTGCTGAGTGATGGTCTGTCGAACTGGGAGTGATACCAACGCACCACCGGATCTTTCGATTGATAGACAAAGGGAGAGATGCCATGGCCGGCCGGAGGATGCGTGTCACCCATATCAGGACTTCCGCTGACTGGCCACGTCAAGGTGTAGAGCGGATAACTTAACGAGTCTAGAACGTGTGTCTGCCGCCAGTAGTCAATACCAAACGTTCGCTGTAGGGTCAGCAGCGCAGGACCCAGAGTCTCTGCATCGAATTCGTGATAACTAATTCCTTCGCCGTAACTGCCATCAGCGAGGTAGCTCGCCCGCATGTGGTCCTCCAGCTTACGTAAGAGACCACCGACATACACCTCAAACTGTCCCTGCCTCTCTGATTCGGTAAGGTCGTTTGCGATGCTCGCGGCAGCGATCAACGAACCGCCCACTGTGTGAGAGAGCCAGTTGCTGGTGTTCGTCATCAACCGGTTATCGAAAACATACTCTTTGAAGGTTGGGACAATCGATTTCTCGAGCAGGGCGCGTCGAATCAATAATCGTTCCGGTTCCGACAGATCGTCGTAAAGAAGGTCGTAACCGAATGCCACATCAGCGGCAAGCAAACCCGCAGGATAGTAGGTATGTTGGCCGTGGGCTCTGAACCATGGCGGCTCCCAGTGTTTCCAACGCGCGACAGCAAGGAGGGCCGACTTTGCCGCTGTGCGCGCTTCCGCATTGCCGGTGATGTAAGCGTCGAATGCGTTGTAGGCGATCCGGGAGCGAGCGCGGTTGAGCACATCGAAGTAGCCTAGTAACGAGGGAAGCAGATACTCCGAGTCAAGCAACTCAAACACATCGCCACCGTCGGAGATGTCGCCGCTTGTGCGCGTTGTCTTAGCAGTCGTCTGCAGATTGGTCCATAAACTGACGAGCTTTGGATCGCGCGAACGAGCAATTAACTTTTCTCGATCAGTGGCGGAAAAAAAGAGCCGGGGATGATCAGTAGCGCTGGCAGGCCGAACAATCAGACGAATAACAGTCTCAACTGATTGACCGTCGCTTGTCGTTCCACGCAACCGAGCAAGCCAGACGCCGGCCGGATCGGCCCCGCGCAGTTGGTAGAGCTTATTGTTGGTCCAAACATTGTCGCCGGCAGTCTTGTCACCATGAGTACCGTCGTCGTAAAGCCGTTCTGTGGAGATTGTTTGACCTGTTTGCGTCGTCAGGCTGCATTCAGATTTAGTTAACCGCGACGGCGCCCGTGCTTCCAAAACGATTGAGTCACCCTGGCGATAACTCTTTCCACTTATGAGAGCCGGCCATGGCTCGATCAATTCCGCCCGGGGAATGGTTACGGCAAAACTCGCCTCAGTAACTGCGGAAAAAATGACGTCGTCGATGAGGAAGCGATAGGTGAAGTCGGGATCTACGTTCGGAATAACGGCAACAATGTAGATAGCTTCAATGCTGACGCCAACTGGTACGCGAAATTCACCCAATGCGAAGTCGGTGACGCTCCAGTAATTTGTTTTACCGGTCAGTTTGTTTGTGTAAAGACGGCCATCGATTCCGGCCAAGCCAACTTCAATCGTCGCGGGTGACGGCGAATTGAGACGATAAGCAAATCGCAGCCGAGAATCACTAGCGACAATGCCTCTCACTTTCTTGATGAACCCGAAGCGTTGAGCTCCCGCGCGATTCGGTTTCACGACGCGCATCAGCGCGCGACCACCTGGGGCACCATAGTCTGAGGTCGGTGAGATACTGGGTTCGTAGCCGATGTCTTGTGCTGGAGGATAACTGGCCCATTGGCCCAGACCTTCGCCTTGAAAGTCATCGCGCATTTCATAAGCTGTCCGGATCCCTCGTGACCCGGCAAAGTGTCCGTTTTGGGCCGATGAAACTGTCGCGGAAACGAAAAACACAACAGTTATAAATCCGGCGATGATGATCCCTAACCAGGAGGTGATTTGGGTTTTGGAGCGTTTCATAGGATTTCGGACCTTACCGCTTGAATGCGGACTCAAGCGTGGGCCACAATTTTTCAATGTTCAGATTGCCCGCGGCAAAAATTACGATTCCATCCGGTTTAGCTCTTCGCGCCGCATCAATCGATTTCAAAAGCTTCTCCGGTTGGAAATAACCCGGGGGTAAATCGCTTCGGAGCTTGGAAATCCGCGCTCCCAGATTGTTAAGTTTGGCGTCTGTTGCTCGGCTACCATCGGCGGCGACTACCTCATCGACCAACGTCGCGAGTTCTTTCTCCACTTCGGGTGCGACCTCGGCCAGATGCGATTTCATCGTGTCGAAGCTTGTTCTGATCGCCCGAGCTTTTTCAGATCGCCCCCTTGCATCAGCGGCAGCCAGAGTTTTCATTTCACTCACCCGATCCCGAATGTCATCGATCGGCTGCAACTCTTCGCGATAAAGATAGGTTGTGGCAATGCCCGCATAAACCGGTCTTTCGCGATTCACCCATTCCATTTGTCGGGCTGTGGTTTCAGTAAGGTGATCGAGATAACTTTCAAAACTCCCCGCGAAGTGGCTCCGATAAGTCATCGGCATGAAAACATCAACCCATGGCGTCCAGTCATTCCAGTGTTGACCGATATAACGGCTACTTAAGATAGGATTCTTGAAGACTGCTGCAGAAATCTCGACTTTGCGATTGAGCCCTCTGATGCTCTTAGCCACTTCTTTCACGAAGGTCTTGATCTGGTGCTGCCGGTAATCGTAGAAGAAGTAGCGCATGTCAGCCGGACCACCGGGGATGGTTCGACCGTTTAATATGAAGTCGGCTTTCTCACGACGGTCCATCCTATTCCAGTCACTCGGGAGCATCGTGGGATCACTCCACCAGTTTGCTTCAATTCGCGGTTGAGCAAACTTGACTCGGTAACGCTCCTCCGGCCGCGTCTTGTAACTCAGCATCGCGTATTGTGGGATGTGCTCAATGCAGTAGTCACAAAAGCAATAACCATCCGGTGCGACGTCACCCGGATAACGCACGTAATCATGGTGAACACTATCGACCGCGTAATTCTTAGCGACCTCTTCAAACATCGGGATCAGCCATTGATCAACGTATCCGGGCCGTCGTGAAGGGCACATCCACACATACGGGTAAGGCCTGGTTTGACCGAGCTTTTCGCTTGCAGTGGTGGTTCCATCCGGATTGAGCTGGGCCCATTCAGGATGCTCTAGATACGCCGCGCTATTTTGTGCTTCGAGAAAGTCGCAAAGCCACGCGTCGATCTTGATTCCCTGAGCGTGAGCTTCTTTTGTGAGTGTTCCGAGGAAGTCGAACTGCTCGTAACCTTTGGCGATTGCCTGTGGAAAACGCTTGCTCTGCCAGTAGATCTCGCCTGAAGCTCCTTTAATCATGATTACAATGGTGTCGATATTCGCGCGCTTGCATTGATCGATGAACTTTCGAACTGACTCAGGTGTGTTACCGACAGCCGGCGGATGCGCCCAGATTGCGTGCACTTCTCGTTTCGGTTGATGTGAACTTCGCGCGTTCGTAACACTCGAAAAATGAAGCAGTGTTCCGCAGCTAAGAAACATCAGTGCAGCAATTAAGAGTTTTCGCGATTTCAGTTTCTGCATGACGCAGATCATGGAAAGTTCTCCCTTACTAGTTACCCGGATTAATACCTGGTTTTGCTTGCCGTCTAATTTGAAGCTCCATCGCTTTTGCGTTCACTCCCGGAAAGCGCGCGGAAAACTCCGCGTCGCGCCCATCTCCCAATAAACAACCCGCCGCTCAGTATCGAAATCAACATCGACGCTCCAAAGATTCCCCAATGACGTCCCAGAAGACTAATGATCGCCTCGATGGCCGCGGTGCAAAAGACGACACCCAGTCCGCAGTCGATCACATCTGTCAGTGTTTCGCGACGAATCTGCTGACGCTCTTCACCACCAAACTCTCGCACCACGGGTCCCCAAAAACCCGGTGGGCGACATCGTCGGTAAAACTCTCGCAACGTTTCAATTCGTTCGGCAGGCGTTAAGTAAGTGATAATGATGATGGTCGCAAAACCAAGGCCGAAGAGAAGCAGAAATCCTTGCCAGAAAGGGTGTTGTTGTTCGTTAGAAAAGCCGAGGGGAAACCAAACGATGTAACTCAACGGCAGTCCTATTATTAATGCAGCCGCCTCACCATAGATATTGAGACGCCACCAGAAGAACCGCAGCCATGAGAGCGGAAGAATGAACGCGAAGACTACGGAGTTGATAAACAGAAACCACGCGCGCAACCCTTCAACAAAGTAGTAGGCGACAATGAGTGAAAGCGCAAATATCACAATCGACCCGAAACGGCCCACCCAAACATAGTGACGTTCAGACTCCTGCTTGCGAACGAATGGTTTGTAAAAGTCGTTGACAATGTAGGAAGCACCCCAATTCATCAGCGTGCTCACGGTCGACATGTACGCCGCAAAGATTCCGGCCACTAATAGACCAAGCAGTCCGACTGGCGCGTAGGTGCGAACCATCCGCGCCCAAATCTCACCGGGCTCTGCAACGGTTCCTGGAGCGTATAGTGCGGCAGCAATTAGACCCAGAAAAAGAAACGGCACAACTCTGACAATCAAAGTCAAAAGCGCGTTAAAGAGTTGGCCCACCTGTGCGTGAAACTCGTTGCGAGCCGCCATGAAGCGCTGTGCTGTAAACCCTTCGCCACCGGTTGGTGAGGCGGCAAAGAACAGTCCCTGGACAACAAATGCAAGGACCGTTAGTCCACCCAAACCCTCGGCTGGGGGAATGACGCGAAAGAAGCTCTCAACACCGGCGGCACCTCGCGTAGCCTCGATCGTTTGGTAGACATGTTCCATCCCTCCCGCGCCCGACATAACAATGGGCACGAGAATGATGTTTCCAATTAGAAATATTCCAAACTGGTAGGCGTCAGTGTAGGCAACCCCTGAAAGGCCTGAGGCCACTGTGTAAGCAGCAGTAACAATGGCCGAGAACAGAATCAGACTAATGGGTTCCCAACCCAGTATCGGACCAAGGGCTGCGCCAAGCCAGCCGGAAACGTAGCCCATTAGCACGACAATGAAACCGAAGCTCATGAAGACCGCATAGATGCCTCTATACGCGTGAGCAAATCGGCCGCTGTATCTAACATTCAGTAATTCAGCGGAAGTCACAAGACCCAGGCGACGCCAGTACTTGGACCACAGCACCGCACCGAGCGGCATCCAAACTACGTACGGAATCCACCAAACAGCATTACCGAGTAACCCACCCTGGTAGGTAAGCATCGTGACAGCCGGAGCCAGGCCGGCATCCGTGTAAGTCGCAACCGCCGAAAGTGCGATAACCCACCATGGAAGATCTCGACCCGACACAAAGTAGTCGTCCATGCTCCGACTAGCGCGACGCATGAAATAGAGACCTACTACGAGCATGAATAAGAAGTAGAGGCCGACGACAACCCAATCGAGTGTTCTCACTCGGTATACCTCACGCTGTTTTTCAAAGTGCCGATGTGCGCGATCTCACAAACCAACGCATCGCCATCTTGCAAAGAGGCACCGGCGCCGCCAACGCCGGCACCGGCCGGCGTGCCCGTGGAAATAATGTCGCCCGGTTCAAGAGTCATGATCGAAGACGCATAAGCAATCTGTTCGGGAATTCGAAAAATCATGTCGCGTGTGTTGCCATGCTGCCGGAGTTCACCATTGATCGTGAGTTTGATCTCGAGGTTGTGAGGATCGACAACCTCATCAGCGGTAACAATCCACGGCCCACACGGAGCAAAAGTGTCAAACCATTTTCCTGCGAGCCAGTCGAGAAAACGATCCATCTCTCGCATACGCCGGTTTTCGATCGTCGAGTTCAACCCGCGTTCGGAGACATCATTGATGATGGTGTAACCAAAAACGTGCTCAAATGCGGACTCGACCGGAACGTTCTTGCCACGCTTGCCGATGATGACGGCCAGTTCGGTCTCCCATCCAACTTTGACGTTGTTCCTGCCGATTAGAATATCGTCGTTGTGGCCAATCAACGCAGATGACGGCTTTAAGAAGAGCTGTTGCGTGATGACATCTGTTGCATGAGGAGCGACAAACCCGCTCTCGGTGATGTGCTCGCTATAGTTTCCAGCAAGGCAGATGATTTTGCCCGGTCGCTCCAGCGGCTCAACCAGTTTGACGTTTTCCAGTTTTAATAGGTCCTCATTCCCTGCCCTATCCGCCAACGCATCTAAATCTCTTTTCACATCCACGAACCGGTGAATGATCGATTGCATTTCCGTGACACCGAGTGCAGACGACAGATCCAGAATCGAGTCGTCGATTACGAGGCCCACCCGTGTTAATCCCTGGCCATCTTTTGTTTTGAATGACGCGAGTTTCATTTCGTGAGTTAACTGGACACACTCGCAACCGGTTTTGCAGCGTCCGTTGCACCCGTTACCAGTAGCGCCGAAGCAGCTTCGCGGCGCACAAATCTCAAATGCAGCCGGTGAAGTCCGAATGCGAGCAACCAAAGCGTCAGACCAGAAACAATATTCACAGTACGCCCCATCCCGCCTGGCTGAACGAAACTTGCACCGACAAGTAGCAAACCAGTTCCCGCAGTAATCCAGGCAATAATGTAGAACGGAGAAAAAACCTCGCCGGTTACCTTTGCGTGAGTCGTTTCCGGATCGACAGGGGTGGAGAGTCGAGTGAAGAATTCATCGATGCGAACGCGCTCATCATTAGGTACTTTTTGTAAAACCGTCGTGAGCGCCATCGCCAAAATCGTCAGGCCAAAGTTTGTTAGTATGCTGATGGCCTCATAGTCATAGCGCAACCAATTCGGATCGATGGCAGGATTTCCTGACAATACAAAAGCTTTGTAGAGATATAGCGTAAGCCCAGAAGCGAAACCGGTTGCAATTCCGGCAGCGGCGCCACGCCAGGTGACTCTCCGTACGAGAAGTCCGGCCAGCATGGGAATGAGCATTGGCCCAACAAACAGGCCAAAGACAGTCACCATCACTTCAAACAACCCTTTACGCGCGGACGCGATCAGGCTGATGCCGATCGTTATTGTTAGTGCGCCCACAGCAAGTGTTGCGACTCTGCCAACGATAATGAGACGACGCTGCGTAGCCTCCTTATCGAACAATCGACGATAGATATCTTCCGTAATAACACTCGCCATGACGTTGTAGTCGCCACTTAGTGTCGACATTGTGGCCGAGAACATCGCTGCGATCATCAAGCCCATCAAACCGGCTGGAAGAAACTTAAGTGATAGCGCGGCGTAGGTGTACTGCGGAGAGTTTGGTGGCTGGAGAAGTTCCGGCATAAGACTACGCGCCGCCATCGCCGGAAGAATAAAGAGTGGAGGTCCTAGTATCTTTAAAGCGACTGCCAGCATTCCGGCTTTACGGGCGGCACGTTCATCGCGCACGCTGTAGAACTTTTGCGCAAAAGCCCAGTTACCGTTGTAGCTAAGAATGATGAGCAGATAAAACGCCAACACATAAAGGGGCGAGAAAGGTGCACTGACCGGAAGCAAGAACCCTTCAGGAGCTCCGGCGGTAAAAAAGTCAATCGAACTTACGTGCGAAAAGACCAGAGGAAATAGAACCAGCACACCCAAAGTCAGAATGATGAACTGTATGAAATCGGTGACTACTACAGCCCATAACCCGCCCATAAATGTGTAAAGCAACATCACCAATCCACTCACGAGAATGCTGGTCTTAAGGTCGTAGCCAAGGCCAACGGAAACGAAGACTCCTGTCGCGTAGATCTTCAACCCATCGTCGATGATCTTCAGCGGCAGTCCTGCCCAGGCAAGCACCTGTCGAATAGCAGAACTGTATCGAGTCTCAAGGAATTCAATTGGACTCATAATGCGAGCGCGTCGCCAGCGTGCCGCGAGCAGCAGAGTGCCTATTGCCATTCCAACCGCAGAGCTCCACGCGAGCGTGACAGCCACAAAACCAAAGCGATAAGCCATCTCCGAGTATGCGACAAACGTGAAAGCACTGAATCCAGTGAGATAGAAGGAGACGCCTGCAAGCCACCAGGGAATGGCGTTGCCCCCGGTGAAAAAGTCGCGCACATGCTTCATCCGTTTCCAGAAGTAGATGCCGATCAGCGTGAGCAGCAAGAAGTAGCCTACGATGATGATGTGATCGGCGGTGTGCAACCCTGTTTGCATGTTGTTCGAGAAGACAGCGCTCCCGCCGGCACTACGCAAAAGTAGCGAGCGGAACGATTGAACTTTTCTCGGGGAAAAACTCTAGTTTGGCGCCAACGGACGCCATGAAACACTAAATGACCCTACTATCCGTTCTTCTGCTGCATCATCGCAGGCGCAATTCTCTCCGTCGTGCCAGATATCAACGAACGCTCGACCGCATCGAGAACCGCGGTGACCTGGCGACCGTCGAAGGCTGTGACCTTCGGTTCAGTCTTGTTGATTATCGAATCAAGAAAATCCGAAAGACACTCAACAAATGCGCCGCGCAGCTTCCCAAAAATCTCGTGCGTCAAAAATGTCTTGGGATAAGAAAAATGCTCCGGAGTGCTCATCTCAATTGATTCTCGTTTGCGATCGAAATGAAGGTGCCCCTGGGACCCGATAACTTCGACGAACGAATCAACAATGGTTGGAAAGGTATTCGGATAGATCCAGGCGGACTCAACAGTAGCTATTGCTCCGCTATCAAATCTGATCTGTGCCTGAATCAGATCGTAAGTGTCGATTCCTCGTTGCACGAGTACTTCCTTAACACCGTACGCCCGAGCTTCAACGGGTTCGCTATTAAAAAACCAGCGCAACAGATCGATGTCATGCGCGCCGAGAAAATGAATCGGCGTTGAACGGCTGGCCCAGTTGATCATCTCGGTCGAAACAAAGATAGTGTCGTTCTTTCTGGCATAACCTGCGAGCGGTTTCCCAATCGATCCCTTTTGAATGGCTGAGAATCCGTGATGATACGAAGCGAGCCAGCGATGATTGAAAGCGACTTGCAGCCGTTGGTCGCGTCGAGTACGACTCAGTTCGAGCAACTCATCCGCTTCCGATAGTTCCGTAGTGAACGGCTTTTCGCATAGCACGTGTTTACCTGCCTCGAGTGCAGCCTTGACCGGGGCAAAGTGGGCAAAGTCGGGTGTAGCGATGCAGACGGCATCAAAAGATCCCTCGTCGAGCATTTTCCGATAATCTGAATAGCGCAACGCGATTCCATATTTCTGACCTAACTCGTCAAGCTTTTCTTTACGCCGAGTGCACACGGCTGTAACTACCGCGAGCGGATGTGCCTGATAAATGCGCACATACTGCTCACCCATGATCCCCAAACCAATTACGCCAATGCGGACCTTGTCAGCCACCTGCGATTTAGCCATCCTCGCCGGAAGACAGAGTTACGTCTTTGAAAAGCTTCCGTTCCAAACTCAAAACGTTCTCGATCAAAACTCTTTCAGCTTCTGGGCGGCATTTTGACGAAACCACTTCGTACCCGCCAACTTCGTGAGCATCTGTTGTCGGCAAGTATCCGATATAACCATTCGCAATGCCGACGAGAAATGTGGGGTAGGAAGCTTTCTCTTTAATGCGCAACCCAATTTCAACAAAGACTTCAGCTGGAACAGCTACGAATACCGCATCGTTTATTCGTATGCCCTGTAACTCAATCGGCAACGTTCCATCCGCAAACGCAACTGTCTCGCGCGCGTAGAAGTTGTTGATTGAGGCGTAAAGCTGCTCCGATCTCGCACGTCGCACCTGATCCGTATTATCGCCATTGCTGGATGTTAGCGCGGCAAGGTTAGCCTTTGCTTCAAGCAATACCCTCAAAGTCTCTTCGACTGCCGGATACTCTTTAAGCGGCAGCATTACTGGAATGGTAGAAGTCTTAAGCGTTGGATGATCGTTAACTTCGATCGAAGGTAAGGTTGCTTGTGTTGCTGTCGAAAGAAGATGACCTAACTCTGCAGCACGCGCAAAGGTCCGGCCGGGTGTAATGATTCCGATCGCACTCAATTCTGATGAGTGGCCCATACTGATGTTACCCTGGGTACCGTTGACAAACATCGCAAAGCCGCCGTCACCTAATGCCGCTTCTATCTCCTTGACGGCAAATGCTGGAAAGTCTCCGGTCACCTGTAAATTGTCGGGTCCCAGGACCGTGGGATGACACGAGTAGTTGATCAGGACGCAACGGGTATTGCCATCCGCGTCCGCCACCTTAATGATTCCGATCTGTTCGTCGATGGGCTTCTGATCACTGCTGCGCCGATTAACGCCGACACCTTCGACATGACCAACACCAACGCCCACCCGCGCGGGGAAACGAAGTCGCCAGGCAGTCGCCACCGATTCTTTAATGCTCTCGGCGAGCTCCTCCATGTAATGTGAATCGATGGTCTCATCGGGATTAAAGAAAGTAGTTATTGTGACTGGTCCGGCATGTGTATGAGTGGACGCAATCATGACGGAGTCCGGCGAAAGACCGGTGCTCGCCTGAATCGCATTTCTTACCTGCTTTATAAACTCACTCGATAGGGCCAGTACATCAACGCTCACTATTGCAACTGCTGACTCGGCGTTCTCAAGCACGAGGGCACGAGCATATAGATCATCGTGAATACCTTTCGAGACGTCGTGACGCGCAGCGAAGCCGGCTAACGGCGCGCCGATCGGAGGCGAAATGCAAGTCTTGCTAAATCCCGCTTTAAGCAACAGTGTCTCCTATATAAAAATAGAGTTGCTTTCTCGCGCTAACAGATGCCGCTTCAGCCTTCTCTCAAAAGGTGAACTTCAAACCCAGCTGAATGGTGCGCGGGCCGAAGATGGCACTCCGAACCGGGACACTGCCAACATTCACGTTTGTGAGCAAATTGTTCGCCAGGACTCGACTCGCGGTGTCAAAGCGATGCAGTCTTTCGTTCGTGGCTCCAATCACATCAACGCGCAATTCCATCCTCGTTATTTCTCCCAGGTCAGTTACCTTTGCAACTGAGAAGTCCAGGTTTCGCCCAAAGGGAGCGCGGAAGAAGTTGCGCGGGATGTTTCCGAACGTCCCCGGAGCATAATCAAGGCTAATAGCCGCCGGGTTGATGATGAAGAGGTTCCCACCAATGCCTGCTTCCCAGTTTGCGAGTCGCCTTTCCCACTCTTCTTCTGACCAGTTGGGGTCGCCGACCAGATCACCACGCTCGGTTGATAAGGTGTAGCCAGTGTTGGCGCGGCGATTACGAATGTTAGGTGAGAAAGGATAACCCGACTGAAGTTGAAAGACGGCGGAGGTACGCCAACCCCCAACGAGTTTGTTGACCCACCCCGAACCACTCAAAAACCGCTTGCCGCGACCGAATGGGAAATCATAAATACCACTGAGGACAAAACGATGCGGGACGTCGAAGGTGGAAAGACCTTTGTCGAGATTGAAATCATTGTTATTGGCAAGAATATTGAAGGTTGAGCCAAGAGCAAAGACTTCACTACCCTGATCAATACTCTTCGACCAGGTATAGGTTGCCAGAAAGCTGTAGCCCTTTGAGAACCGCTTGTCCAGTTTGATGGTTGCGGCTTTGTAGTTCGATTGCAGGACGTTGGTCGTCGCAAAAGCACCAATGTTGAAATTAGGATATGGACGACGCAAGAAAGGATTGAACGCCGGATCTGGACTACTGTTATTCGCCGCGTTAGGGCTGGGAAAGGCCTGACTGAAGATCCATTGAATGGGAAGGTTCTTCGAGTTGGAACCGGTGTAGTTGAACTCAAGGAGCGCACTCCTCCATAGCTCTCGCTGGATGCTGACGCTCCACTGCTGCGAGTAAGGTGTACGGTATCCAAAGAGCGCACCAGAGTTGCCGCTGCCAATGAAAGGCTGGTTATTTAAAATTGCCGGCGGCACATTGCCGAAAGTGGGTGTGAATCCGCCACCCGTGATGAAAGCACTACTCGGGAAAAGGTTACTGAGCGAGGCGCCCACTCGCGTAAAATCTCCTGTTGTTAAAGCGCTATTGTAGACGCGATCCGGGATCGGTTCATACGCACGCCAATGAAAGAACTGCGTCGAGTCAGCGTAAAAAATCCCATAGCCTGCTCGGATGACGGTCGAATCACTGTTGAACGGTTGAATCGCAATTCCGAAACGTGGCCCAAAATCCATCTTATCTGCGTCAACCACTTGTGGGTCCGTGCAACATACGACTAGCGGCGTGTTGGATCGTCGCGCAATCTCCGGATTCGCCACAATTAGTCGCCCACCTCCCGTCGGGTCGAGGCGAGCGCCACCCAGCAATTGTTCCCTAAAAGGCTGGTGGTATTCGTAACGCAGACCGAGGTTCATGGTGATACGACGCGAAACCTTCCAATCATCCTGGAAGTAGATGGCCCATGGCGTATTTCTTACATTCGCGATCGAGGGGGTGGCAACATTCGACGACTGCGCCAGGCCGAGAAGAAAATCGGCGACTGAATTATCGCGGTTAGAGCTAACCGTGGAAGCACTGCTAGCTTTAGTATAGAGCCCGGTGAAGTTAGCTACCCCGTTTGAGCCGTTTCCCAACTCACCATTCTTAAAGCGATTGTGGTCACCTTTGAACCCGAACTTAAAGCTGTGGTTGCCGCGAACCAGCGAAAGGTTGTTAGCAAGCTGATACGTATTTTGAACGGTCTGTAAAACGGAGGCGCTAAAACCTCCGTAGGCTGCTGGAATGTTTCCCGTAATATTGAGGCCGGGGAGCGTTTGAAGTGAAGTGTTGCTCACCCCGAACTGTGCCGGATCCACCTCGTCGACACTCTCTCCATAAACTCCGCGGACATACCCGACACGAAACTCGTTCACAAAGGTGGGGCTGAAGACGTGCGTCCAAGTGGTGTTCAAGACGCGGCCATTGCCCACAAGATTCTTCGTGGTGAAAGGCAACACTCCCTGATTGAATCGAGCGTTGTTCTGAATCGCCACTCGCCCGTAGATGCTGTCGTTGTTCGAGAACTGGTGATCGATCCTGACGGACGTCTGATTGTTCTCAATAGTCGCACCTGCTGGAGCCGCCAGGTTGTTGGTGCCGGACACAGTGTTCGGCAGTGGCTGCTGAAAGTTAATCAAGGCTAACGCGGTCTGATTCAGGCGGTCCACAGGGATGCGATTGTTGGCGAAAGGCTGTCGAATGGTCCGCGGGTTAGTTGCTGATTCCGGAATGGCCGAATTAAAACTTGGATTCGCGATCGTTGTTGCGGGATCGAAGATTTGGCCGGCACGAACGCAGTTTCCCGTAGGCAGGCCGCTGGGGCTTAATTGCGGAACCTGCACTCCCGCCACCGTTAGACATGCGCCCAATGAGGACGAGAAGTCGCCGCTTCGTTCAGCCGCAGTGAGTACGCGCGTGAGGCCAGTAGTAACAGTGTTATGACGTCGACCTTCGTAGCTGACAAAGAAGAAGGTGTTTCCCTTGTAAAGAGCGGGACCCCCTTCGCCAAAGCGCGGTATCCAGAGTGGTCCTCCCACAGTTCCGCCGAACTGGTTAAAACGCAGCTTACCTCTTCCTGGCTTTCCATCCTTGTCCAGCGCTGCGATTGGATTGCGAGGCTGCAGTTTATCGTTTCTCAAAAACTCGAATAAGGAGCCATGAACCCGGCTGGTGCCTGCTTTTGTCGCCACGTTCACTTGACCAATGCCTTCATACTCAGCTGAATAAGCGCTATTTTGCACTTGAAACTCTTGCACTGAATCCAGCGATGGAGTGATGGTGGGGGTGCCGAAAGTTGGATCTGTGTTCGAGAGACCGTCGATCTTAAAGGTCGCAGTTGAGGGCCGCGTTCCGGATATTGAGAATGAGCCGCCGCTTTCCAAACGGAAGGCAGGCCCATTGCCACCGGGAGGTTGATTCACGTTGGAATTGAGCAATATGAAGCTGTAGATATTGCGGTCGCCGGATGGGAGTTCGGTCAGCTGCTTATTGTCAACGATCTGGCCGATGCTCGCAGTTTCGGTCTGTAAAAGAGCCGCGGCATCAATCACCTGGACAGTGCCCTCGAATCCTCCTGCTCGCAACTCCAAATTAATGCTTACGCGTTGGCCCACATTGACTACGACGTTATTGTTCACGGTTTTCGCGAATCCCGGCGCCGTAGCTGAAACTTCATAGGTGGCCGGGATCAAAAATGGTGCTTCATAGCGGCCCTCGTCGTTGGTGGTCAATGTTTGGCTTGTCTTATTGCCAAGGTTGGTTATTGTCACGCTCGCGCCCGGTACAAGCGCTCCAGTGCTGTCCGTGACCAGGCCGACAATGGCGCCTCTTTCCGATTGAGCGACCACCGCCATTTGCAAAAACAGAAGCACGAGCAGGCTGAAGAATGTATTGACTAGACTTCTTCTCATGGCGAAAGTCTCCTCAAATGCCCGGTTGGGCTCAGATTGTTTATGTCAAACTTCGGGGAATAACTAATCAAGCGGTCATCACTGACATTCAATAACGTTTCTTTTTTACCGCTTCAGACGTTTTCTTAATCAAGTCAAGACACTCATCGCCGAGTGTTACGGCCAGGGCCACGGAAAGAACGTCGAGAACGCAAAGTTGTGCAATCCTGGAAGTTAGGACTTCACCGCCTAGTGGAGACTCCGGAGAGGCCGTGAGCAGCACAACATCCGAGGCTCTTGTCATCGGGGAAGGACTAAAATTGGTTATTGAAATTGTCGCGGCGCCAGACTTCCTCGCCGCGGCCAACGCATCGACGACATCTCTGGTGCTGCCGGAATGCGAAATGCCGATTGCCACGTCGCCTTTCTTAAGTAGGGCTGCGGCCATCGCTTGCAGATGCGCATCTCCGTAAGCGTCGGCGTTAAGACCGAGCCGTACAAATTTTAATTTTGCATCGAGTGCTGTGAACGACGAGTAGCCGACTCCATAAATGTCTACCCTCCCGGCATGGGCCAGAGCCTGGGCAGCCACTTCGACCATCTCTGGGTCGAGGGCTTTCATGGTGTCTCCGACAGCCTGGATGTTCGTTTGGAAAACTTTTTGCGCGAGATCCGCGGTGGAATCGGAGAAGGAGATGTTCTCGTGAATGAATTCGACCGGCTCAACCAAATCCTGGGCCAGGCGCAGTTTGAATTCTTGATAGCCTTTGTATCCTAGCGCCCGGCAAAAACGAATAACGGTGGATTCGCCGACGCCTATATCACGTGCCGCCTCTGACACTGACATGTGCATCACCTGCTCAGGGTTGGCCAGCACAAACTGAGCAACCGCTTTCTCTGCTGGCTTGAACATTTCGGCAGCGCTATTGATTCGTAAGAGGCAGCCTGCTTTTGCCGGGGCGATGTGCCTTACTTTGGCCATGCTAATTTAAATCTCGTTGTTTTTTTCGATGGAGTAAATCTTCATTTTGATAATTGTGGTGGCGTTTTACTCCACACGGTCAGAATCTGTCAAGCATTTTGATGAAAAACACTGGATTCAACTGATGGGTTCTTCACGCACCTCGGTCAACAGGCCTTTGGGCAATGGCCGGGTTCGGGGGGTTGTGGGGTTACAAATATTCCCTAGGCGTCAGGTGGCCCAGAGACTGGTGTGGTCGTTCTAACCAACAGAAAGAAATTGCAACCTAATCAACAGTTAGTTGCGAAAGGCTTCCGATCTGAAGGTGGATTTCACCTGAGAACCGGGCTCAGTGGGTGGTCGCGAACATGATGACGGCGGCGAAAACACGGCCATGCATCTGGATGCGTTCGGTCTGGGCCATGCCACACAGCGCGCCGTCAGGGATTGAAACAGAGGTGCAAATTTAACACTGATCGGAACCGGATTCATGGCAACCTCTCGATTACGGTAATTCATCGAGCAGCGCTTTCGCCTCACGCAGGTCGACGGTATCAAATCCCTCGGTGAAACTGTCGTAGACTTGCGTCAATAAACGCTGTGCATCGCTGTGCTTGTCATGGTCCTTGTAGAGTCGAGCAATGCTCGTAACCGCGCGCAACTCCAACGACTTCGCCTTCTGTTGCCTGGCAATGTTAATCGATTCATTAAAGCAGCTTTCTGCTTGGGCGAATACTGACGGAGGAGGATAACTGTTCTTGAGACATTTTGATTGCATGAGTAACAGTTCGCCCTTAAGACGATACAGTTCGGCCTGATAATATCGCCCGCTACTACGATGGGTGATCGAGAGCGCGTCCTCTATTAGATGGAGTGCCTCCTCGTGTTGACGCGCTTTTCCCAACGCCTCGGCTAGTAAAGCCAGGAACTGCGGACGAATGAAATCAGTGCCGGTTGCCTGGAGAATGTCCAGCCCCTCGCGCATCTGTTCGATTGCCTCTTCCCGCCGCTCGTGCTCGAGCAGAGACCACCCCCGAATAAATTTTGCGATGGCTGGGTACATCGCCAGCCCATGTTCGCGGGAAACAGCAAGACCTGCTTCGGCGTGTTCTTGTGCCATTACCTCTTCCCGGCGAAGCTGATGAAGGATCGCCGCAAAACAGAGTGCGTGCGCCAGACCATTAGGGTCGGAAAGGGCGCGCGCCAGCGTGAGGGCTTCCCGAATCCGCCCTAAAGACTGATCTGGTTGGCCCAGAAACCACAGCACCCAAGCAGCTAAACAGGGCATCGCGATTCCTGGGTTCAGCCCGTAGAGAAATGCATCATCGAGATGCACCCCTGGATCGTAATTGGAGAGCGCTTTTTCAAAGTGTTCCGCTGCTGGCGCAAACTCGCCCAGATGCATGCAAGTGCTCAACATCATCCAGTGACCTCGCATCGCAAGCTCACGGTCCTCGGTTCGCTCGGCCAGGCCCAGAACTTCTTCGCCGATCTCGCGTGCGGCCGTTAACTCGGACCGAAGCGCGTAGAATGTTCGGAGTCCCCAGAGTACTTCAGAAATTTCCGGTCGTTCGCCTAACTGTCGGCATAGTTCTCGGGCTCTCGTGTAAACGATTCCCACCTCCGTCGCTCCATAGCCCTCAATGGCTATCAAAGGCACACCTAGTGTGAGTTGTAAACACAGTTCCTGCTCGGCACGTTCTGGAGTGTTTGGTAATCTCCCGAGCGACTCGAGTCCTCGTCGTGCAAGTATGACCGCTTCCCGATATGCAAACCGGCGGATGGCGTTATTCGCCGTCTTACGAAGGTACATTGCCGCGCGCTCATAGTCCCGGCCCCGCTCAAAATGCACAGCCAATTCTGTGGCTATGTCGTCCACCCGAGTTCCGTAAATAATCTCGCCTTGCTCGGCCATGTCCCTGTGAAGCTTGGCCCGCCGCGCTGCGGGTATACGCTCGTAAAGCGTGTTTACATAAAGCCAGTGAATGAATCCGTAGCGCGCCGATACCGTGCCGTCCGGAAATTCACCTGCTCCTCGCGCCCGCAAAAAAAGATTACGTCGCGCTAATTCTTCGCACCTGCCTTCGACGGTTACAACGTCTTCACCTAAGGCGGATGCTATGGCAAGAGCGGAGACGTTCATGCCGGAGATGCTCGCGGCTTCCAGTACTTGTTGGTCTTCCCTGCTCAAACGAGCAATCTGCTTTGCTATCATCTCCTTGATATTTTCAGGCACTCCAACTTCCAACTCTTCCAACCTGGCATTCAATCTCCAATATTCTTCCGTTTCTAAGATCAAACCCTCAGCCAGAAGATAGTTTACGACGTTGACCATAAACAGCGGATTTCCCTCTGTTCGTTCATGTATTAACCGCCCCAGCTCTGAGGGAAACCGATTCATAGCAAATCTAAAAGATAAATACTCGCCAACTGCATCTTCGCTTATATATTCAAGCGGCAACTCCTCGCATTGTTGCCTGGCCAGCAACTCCTGCTTGATTTCCTTGAGCGGATGCCCGCTCACAATCAACTCCACCGTGCGATAGGTGCCAATCAGCATAAGGGGCCCGATCTGCCGCTGATTTGCCAGATATGAAATGAGATCAAGTGTCGAGTAATCGCTCCAGTGAAGGTCTTCCAAGATCAACACCAAAGGCTGTTCTGAAGTGAGAGCATACAAAGCCTCCCCCATCTCTCGCAGCATTCGCTCCCGTGTTGCTCCAATTACTTCTCGACCCAACAACTCGCGATCTGAAGCACTTATCAGCGAAGGCATTTGCAACAGCCACATCGGCGCATGAGCACGTAGCACGTCTACGACTTTCGGCTGCTCCCGGCACAAACGCGCGATGCCATCGAGCACCGGAAGATAAGCTTCATTCGTCCCGTATCGTTCCAGACATTGTCCTCGACATATCCGGATGGTCTGATCAGAAGCGATGCCCTTAACAAACGTGTCGACGAGAGCAGTCTTGCCAATGCCCGCCTCTCCGGCAATAAATATTATTTGACGGTCCCCACTGAGCATCCTCTCTAAACAACTTTGGATCCGCGACAAGGCTGCGTCTCGTCCGACAATTCCCGGAGGGGAATAGGGGGCGCGCGGTAAAACAGTTTTAGTGCTCACAACACGGTGAGATTGTGCCGGCACATTCCCGCTTTCCGAGATCTGCGCAATAAAGCGATAACCTCGGCGATGTGCGGTCTCGATAAACTCAGGGGTTTTTGGATCATCGTCAAGAGCGTCTCGCAATTGACGAATGGCAACTTTAAGGACGGCGTCCCCGACAAAGGTTTCGGGCCAAACTGTGTTGAGAAGCTCTTCTTTCGTAACGAGCTGGCCTGGCCTGCCGATGAGGTGGTTAAGTACGGCGAAAGCTTTGGGCCGTAGCTTAATTACTGTTGAGCCTCGCCACAGGCACTCGTTCGAACGGTCCAGGCAGAAGGGATCGAAGAAAATGCGGCTCTCATTGCCCACAGTAGACCACCACACGTTACCGAAAGTTGACCGCTGGCTTATGACTTAGGGTACGTTCGCCCGCTATTCTGCTCTCAAGATCGGTGGATAGCAATGGAAGTTGGCCCTATCGGTTCTTAACGAGGTGATATATCCGTGCAGATGACAAACTTTCCTTTCAGTACAACAGACTGGTCCAAAATCAAACCAACCAAACACGAAGGTGAACGCGGTTTCGCTTACTGGCGAACTCAGCACTTCGGAAGAATTCGAGTCCGTCTAATTGAGTGTGTGCCTGGTTACCTGGCTGATCACTGGTGCAGTAAAGGGCATATCATTTTTTGCATGGAGGGTGAACTCCAGACTGAGTTTCAGGATGGTCGCGAACTTACTATCACGTCAGGCATGAGCTACCAGGTGCCAGACAATTCCGAACCTCACCGTTCGCATACAGATAGTGGGGCCAAATTGTTCGTGGTCGATTAGCTCCTCGACTGGTTCATCGTACGGTGGCCTGAAAAACGCGCCGGCATTCACTTCCCTTGCATTACCGAAACGTTACTTCACATTTACAACAAGATCATGACTCCCTCAAACACCTCCACTATGCTCGGCCTCGCCTGATGAATGGATGACGTCTCAAGAGAAGTTCAGAAATCAGAGCTCATAAACGGAGTAGCAACTATGAAAAAAACTATGCTTCTGACGGCGGGAGTTGCTTTTATCTTGCTGTCAGGTTTGGGGTCGCTTTCAATTCACCAGGCGCATGCGCAGGTTCCGGTAACAACGAAGAACTTTAGCGCGCCGATAGTGTTTCAGGCGGCCGGTCCATCGGTCGCTTCGATTCAGGAATCAGTGGCCCAATATCGAATTGCTCTCGGCGAGCCAAACAATGGGAATAACGCGTCCAAGGAAAGCGGTCGTCGTGAGATCAACTGGGACGGTGCGGCCAATAACCTGGACACGGCGGTCAGCGGAAATCCACTCTCAACATTCTTGGTCACGCGCGGAGCGCTCTTCTCGACCCCTGACGGTTCCGGGTTTGTCCAGGCAACACCAGCAGGTCTCGCAAGTTTCTTCAATAACCCAACCTACGGAACGATATTCAAGGCGTTCAGCCAATTTCGGCTTTTCAGCGCCATTGGCGGCCACATCACGGACGTTGATTTCTTCGTACCTGGCGGCAACAACATGCCAGCAACAACCAAAGGATTTGGTGCTGTCTTTACTGATGTGGATCAGCCGGATGGAAGCGGACCGGGCGAGAAGCTCGGAAACCGTCACGCCAGCACGCTGATCGAGTACTTCGGCAGAGATGGCGAATTGCTTTTCAGTAGCTTTGTCCCCGCTTCTCCTGGAAATGGAGGCCAATCGTTCTTCGGAGTCGTGTTTTCCGACGCTCGCATTGCCCGTGTGCGAATCATCAGCGGCAATGTGATCTCGGGATTAAATGACGACGGAATTCAAGACGTCGTAGTGATGGACGACTTCCTCTACGGCGAGCCAAAGTCCGCTAATTAAGAAAGGTCACGAGTCGCCTGGGTTGGGGTTTCAATATTGGACCAATCCAACATGGCCCCAAAGCTGAGCGGTTCGTCGCCATGACCCTCACGGGACGGAGTCCGGAAACGACCAAGCACGGACTTAGTCTCCGCGAACGTGAGAAGTGAGCCTGTGCATGCCCTGCAAGGAGTTTGTGTGTTGGGTTCGGGGGGGCCCAATGCACATCTGCCGGACTTGCTTCTCACGTTCAGTGCCAAACACGAAACTTAACGATCGCTACTAACCAAATCAAAGGAAACGGAATATGAGCAAACGTACTAATGACCTTGCTGATCGCCTCGAACGCGGCGCGCGTGAACTCGCCGCCTTGGCGAACGAGCTTTCTGACGTCGAATGGCAGATGAGTGTACCGAGGGACGGACGCACTATCGGTGTCATCGTGCACCACGTAGCCAGCGTTTATCCGCTTGAGATTCAGTTGGCCCAAATGGTTGCGGAAGGCAAGCCAGTGACGGATGTGACATCGACCGCCGTCGACAAAATGAACGCCGAACACGCGAAGAAGTATGCGGGTGTCACGAAAGAGGCAGCCTTGGATCTTCTGCGTCGGAACAGCAGCGCAGCAGCGGTCGCAATCCGTTCTCTCGATGATGAGGATCTCAATCAGGCAGCCCCAGTGTCACTCAACTCCGATGCTCCGCTCACGTGTCAGTTTCTCCTTGAGGATCACGCTGTGCGGCACAGCTATCACCACCTTGCACGGATTCGAGCAGCCTTGGAACCAGTAGGCCGTGGCGCGTAACAAGTGGACCAAACGTCATCGCCGCGAACGCTACACACGAGAGAGCATTCGACAGCCTAAAACGTTACCGAACGTTTACCGCAAGTTTATGACTGCAGTTCTTATTAACAATATCCTCCATTTACTAATTACAGATAGGAGATTGTATGAAAAAGCATTTTGCACAGACCGTAACAAAGATCAGCGTCCTGGTTATGACGGCGATGGTCCTCGCGGTCGGATCCGCACAGGGGCAGTCCTTAACCTCTAAGCTCAAAGCAAACATTCCGTTTGATTTTATCGTGAGGAATAAAAAGCTACCGGCCGGCGAATACTCCATTGTTCGGGCAAAGGTAGGCTCAGGCGATAGCGTCATCTTGATCAGTAGCACCGCTCAAGGAGCCAGTGTCTATTCGTTAACGAACCCGGTTGAGGTTTCGAAGCCGAACGACAAAGGCACGTTAGTTTTTCATCGCTACGGAGATCAGTATTTCCTTTTTCAGGTATGGCCGGCAGGAGCTACTACGGGGCGAGTCTTACCAAAGTCACGCCGCGAAATCGAACAACTTGCACATGGCCCACGAAAGCCAAAACTCGTCGAGACGGTGCCCCTGGTGGTTGGCTTACGTTGACACGTTGAGAGGAAATGTTTCGTCCATCGGCTGGCCTCGACCGGAATGTTGGACTAATTCGGTCGGCAAGGTCGAGGTCAATCCAGGAGTGAATCGATGTTTACAGTAGATCCAAACGTACAACTTGCCGCTAACGGCGACGTGACAGCTTTCGAGGAGCTTTACAGGAGTTATAACCGTCGCGTTTACAGGCTCTGCCTGCGAATGACGCGGAATGTATCAGAGGCTGACGACCTGACACAGGATGTTTTCGTGCAGCTCTTCCGGAAGCTAAAGACCTTTCGCGGCGAAGCGTCATTTAGTACCTGGCTGCACCGGCTGACGGTGAACGAGGTGCTTATGCACTTTCGCAAAGCTGCCGTCAGGGCCGAGCGAACGGTAGAGGATCCTCCGACTCAAGTGGTGGTCGGGACGGAGAACTGGGCCCGGATGTCCTTGCTTGATCGCATCTCCCTTGACGAAGCAATAACGCAATTGGCACCAGGTTATCGCGCCGTATTTGTTCTCCACGACGTCGAAGGTTACGAACACGAGCAGATCGGGAAGATGTTGGGATGTGCAGTCGGGACATCGAAGTCGCAGTTGCATAAAGCCCGCATGAGGTTGCGCCGTTTGCTCAAAAAGAAAACACCACCGCGGCACGCAAGCTACGAATCGCGTGCTCAAGATCCAAGTCTTGATCTTCAGCACCAGGCTTGCTGAGTTCAAGTGTGAAGCGGGCACCAGGTACGACCCGCCTAAGACAAAACCCTCCAGACGCAGTCTCCCCGGCTGAAAAACTTTTGCATTAGGAGATTACTGTCGTGACAAGAATTATGTTCAGGATCGTTGCCGCCGTTGTAGCGTCGCTGGTTCTCAGTGTTTGCGGCTTTGGACAAACCAGCAAGGGATTTATTGTCGGCGACGTGGTTGACTCCAACGGCGCAATTATCGAAGGCGCCGGCGTGAAGATTACAAACGCAAGTACCGGAATCACACGAGAAACTGTTAGCGATGCAGACGGAAGGTTCCGCATCGACGCGGTTGATCCCGGCAATTACAAAGTGGAGATTAGCCAGAATGGCTTCAAGACGGCGACGCGTGAAGACGTGAACGTGGTCGCTTCACAAACCACGACGCTTTCATTTCGGCTTGAGATAGGTATGAGGTCGGAAGTGGTAAACATTACTTCCGGCAGTGACGTCATTCTTCAGACTCAGGATGGAGCGCGAATCAACACGCTCAGCAATCGTGAGATAACTGATTTGCCCGTACCCGCTCTCAACCCCGCCGGCATCGTATTCACATTGCCCGGCGTTGTTGATCCTGGCCCGCTTGCTGGCGGCCTTGTTCAAGGCAATGAGTTTTCGGTTAACGGTCTCCGGGCGCGCTCGAACAACCAGTTGATTGACGGTCTTGATAACAACGACAACTCGATTGCTGGACAGTTTTACATTCCCGCCCTTCGTGATGGTTACAGCGAAGTAACCGTCCTTCAATCCGACTATTCAGCGGAATTTGGCCGGGCCGGTGGCGCAGTAGTAAATGTCGTCACTCGCAGTGGAGCGAATCAGTTTCACGGGTCGGCCTATGATGTGATCAATAACAGCTCTTTCAATTCATTGACTGCCAGCCAGCGAGCCGACAGCACAAGAAAACCTGTGGTTGTTGAGAACACTTATGGGTTTTCGCTCGGTGGTCCAATCAAGAAGAACAAACTTTTCTTCTTTGGCACATACCAGGCGGATCGTTTCCGTTCAGCTACGGATGCACGAGTTCGCGTACCGACGGCATCAGGGTTTGCCACGCTTCGTTCGCTTTTCCCAGCTGGTACCAATCCAAATCTTGACCGCTTTCTGAGCACCATTGGGAACTTGCGCGGCGAGCGTGAGATCTCTGAGGTTGCGATCGGCGACGGACGCCCCGACATCCAGTTTGGCGAAACAAGTATTAACAGCACGCAGCCAGCTGATGACCATCAGTTTCTGACACGAGTTGATTGGACGCCGACACAAAAAGACAGTCTCGCATTTCGTTACGTTTTTGATGATCAAATCTTCAGCAATCAATTCGCAAATACTTCACCTTTTCCCGGATTTGAAGTTGACGTGCCAAGTCGAGTGCAAAACTTTTACTTCAATTACACACGCAGCCTCTCGACACGAGCAACGAATGAAATTCGCTTTGGGTTTGGGCGCTTCAATGTGGAGTTTGCGCCGCGCGATCCGCAGGTTGGAATTGAAGGTCCGGTTTTTTCATTCACCGGCGGCGGCCTGGGTCAGGGGATAACGTCCGTAGGACTTCCCGCTGGTTTCCCACAAGGTCGCCTCTTCAACAACTATCAATTACAAGACACCCTTTCGTACACAGTGGGGAACCATACGCTGAGGTTTGGTGCGGATGTGAACATTCAGCGCTCAAGCCAGGCAATACCGTTCAACTCGCGTGGCGTTCTTACTTTTGCCGGTGGGGGCGGATTCAATGCCTTTGGAAACTTTTTGGATGGGTTCTCGGGTCGAGGTGAAGGCGGGGCCACGATTCAATTTGGCAGCCCGGTGATCTTCCCCAACGCTTTCTACCAAAACTATTTCATCAACGATACCTGGCGTATCAAAGAAAACTTAACGTTGAACCTCGGGCTGCGTTATGAAAACTACGGTACACCATTCAATGCCATCCCGTTTCCGGCTTTTGGTGGTTTCGATCAGGCTGTCGAGACCGTCGTTCGCCAACAACGCGACAACGATAACTTCGCGCCGCGATTTAGCTTCGCTTACCAGCCGCGTTTCTTCAAAAGACTGCTTGGCGAAAACAACACCGTAATCCGCGGCGGCTTCGCGGTTAACTACGATTTCTTCTTCAACAACATTCTGAGCAACACGGCGGGCACGGTGCCAAACTCATTTGGCGTAACGAACCTCGGTGCTTCATTGCCCGCAGATACTGACCCGCGTGGTATTGCCAAGTTTGGTTTTGACTCGCTGCCAACATTCGGAACTCCGGATCCGTTCGCGAACGTCAGTACTATTCCGCAGAATCTGGTCAATCCGCAAACATATGTTTACAACTTCGGCGTGCAGCGCGAGCTGCCCTTTAGCCTCATCGCAGACGTCGCTTATGTTGGTTCACGCGGAACGCGGCTGTTCATAAATGAACAGCTGAATCCCGGCATCGGCGGATTTAACACGCTCACCAGAGCCTTTTCAAATCGTGGTTCCGTCGTTGCGCGTACAAACGGCGGTGACTCAAGCTACAACTCCTTGCAAGCCCGTCTTGATCGTGGCTTCAACGATGGGCTTTTGCTGCGCTTCGCCTACACGTTCTCGAAGGCAATCGACAACGTTAACAGCGAAGTGTTTGTGACGACTGGTGGCGCCAGCGTTGGCTCGGACCCTTTCGATAGAAGCGTAGACCGCAGTAGGGCTTCATTTGATGCCCCACACCGGTTTGTTGCGACCTTCATTTACGATGTTCCATCACTCGCTAAATCAGGATTTGGGCACGCGCTGCTGGGCGGATTCTCAATTGGCGGGACCTATCGCCTGCAATCAGGTTTTGTGGAAACGCCGTTCGTCGGTGGCATAGATCTAAACGGCGATGGCAGCGCCTTTAATGATCGACCCATCGTCAGTAATCCGAATGCGCCAGCCAACTCTGTTGGTTTCTCCAATTTCATCTCTGAGAACTTCATTTCCGGCCGCACGTCGCGGACCGGGTTCACCGATCTCAACGGTAATCCAGTAAATCCCGAAGACGTTCGCTTTCTCGTCAGCGAATCTCTTCGGACTGGCATCGCTGGTCGCAACACGTTGCGCGGCCCACGACAGAACCGCATGGATCTCAGCCTGACGAAAGCATTCGACCTCGGCTTCACCAGGTTGGAGGCTGATCGATTCCAGATTCGTTTTGACTACTTCAATGCGCTAAATACCCCTCAGTTTGCCCCAGGCACCGGTGATGTGACAGACACGACGTTCAATGATTTTCGGTTCAATTCGGGCAATCTCAACATTGGTAACGTGAACGCCGGACGGATAGGGCAGTTTCAGCTTCGCTACGTTTTTTAGCTGGCCTTGCTCTTGTGAAGGAGCAGAAGGGTGGCTCCTCGGAGTCACCCTCCTGGCTTCAAAGGGTGAAGTGTGGCTGTACGAGACCCAGCTCTACCCTCGAGCCCTGCGAGTCAGAGAAAACGGACATTACTCAGACGGGACAGTTGGTGAGGAAGTTTGAGGTGGTACATGATCGAAGGTAAACGACTTGCTCTGTTCGCAGTGACGGTACTTGCAGCGCTGCTTTCACCGATTGCATTTGCCAAAGCGAACCAGAGTGAATATCGCACTTTAAAGGAAACTCCGTCGCTGAACGACCAGGCCGTCGTTGCGGCTGAGTCCGGACGATACCAGGAAGCAATCGAACTGCTGAAACGAGCAATCGAGCTCCGGCCCGAGCTGGCCGTTGCCCACTATAATCTTGCTCGCATTTATCAGGCTCAGGATCGCTTTGCCTATGCAATCGACCCTTTCAAACAAGCGCTGCTGCTTAACCCGGGCTTCAGAGATGCGCACCATCACCTGGGCGTTTCTTACAACAAGACGCAACATTATCCGGAAGCAATAGCGTGCTTCAAGCGTGCGCTTCAGCTGAAACCGAACAATGCCGATTCTCTGAGCGGGCTGGGCTTTTCTTATACCGCATTGGATCGCCATGAGGAGGCCGTCGAAGCTCTCAAAGCTGCTATTCTTATCAACCCGGCGCTGGCAGATGCTTACAACAATTTGGGCGTTGCGTACTTCAAGTTGGACCAGCCGATAGCAGCCATTGAATCTCTTGAGCACGCCCAGCGCCTCGAACCTAACCGCTCCGAGTTCCATAACAACCTGGGTTATCTCTACAATGATGCTGGTCGGGTGAATGAGGCGATTGCTGCATATCAACGAGCCATACAACTACGACCTGATTACTCCATAGCTCTCAACAATCTTGCCTTGTCCCTTATCTCTCTTGGGCGTTACGACCAGGCGATTGAATCTTTGCAACGAGCAATTCGGATTAGCCCGGATATGTTCGAGGCTCACTACAATCTAGGACATATGTTCAGCAAGGCCGGTCGACACAAGTTGGCGATTGAGTCATACAAGCAAGCGATCCTGCTCAAACCAGATCTGGCTGAGGCTCACAACAACCTGGCTTTTCTCTACCTTAACCAAGGTGAGCGAGGCTTAGCGCTACAACACTACAGTTTGCTCAAGTCGATCAATTACGACATGGCAAAGGTGCTCTTTGCTGCGATCTACAAGGACAAACTTCTCAATGCGAATGGAAAGTAATGGGCTATAGATCGCAAGGTTTACTCAGAAACCCTCGCGCTGCACCGACGTGTTAAGGAATGAATGATGAAGTTACAAAAGAAGCCCGTAGTTAGGATCGTCAAACGCCATAATGTTAGATCCGAGGCAGAACCGAACCAAAATCTTCAACGGAATCCTGAGTCGAAAACGAAGAAAACGGTCGAGTCATGGATTGACGAATTTAAGAGGAGGCGCCGGTGAATGTCGGCAAGCGCTTCGGCAGTTGGTTCCGTCTTAACCTCGGGCTTCAACCAGTTATAAACGTCAACAATCGCTCATCTCTTCCGCAACGAAGTTGCATTCTTCGGACCAGTTCGTAAGGCCACTTCCCGCACAAGGATTTCGAACTAAATGAAAGAATGCCAGGCGTGTGACTCATTACTTACCTTCACCGTGTTGTGTATCGTTTTATGGACCAATGGCAATACAGAGCTGCTTTCGTTATACAGTTTCGACCGGAAACCGATATTGAGTCCGGGCGATTTGAGGGCAAGATTGAGCACGTTGCATCCTGTAGGGCAAAAAGGTTTCACTCGCTCGATGAGTTGCTTGCCTTCATCGCAGATGTGCTAGCTGAAGTCACCAACGATCAGTGACTAGCAGGTGAATCAGTTGTCTGGGAATGACCAAATCGCTAAACATACGGTTATGATTAGTTTCAACCAAACGGTCGAAATACGGTTATTAGCATTTTCTACGAGCACCGTATTGACAGACGCTGCTGAATGCGAGGAGGCTGTTGCAAAAGTCGTTCACCGTTGGGTTGGTCTATGACTTCGGGTAACGTACCCTTGCATTCGCGAACGAAGTGCGCCACTGATTGATCACGCCGCGAAAAGGAATGTTCTAAGTGATTACGACGGTCTGTTTAAATAGCAACTCCAGGCAGTTCACGGAGAACTGCATCGCTAGAGACATTAGCGAGCTTCGCGAGATAGGTGACAACGTCATATGGGCCGACGTAACCGATCCCACCAGCAAGGACTTTGAAGAACTCGCCGAGGAATTTGGTTTCCACCATCTTTCCATTGAAGACTGTCAAAACCAACATCAACGTCCAAAGGTCGAAGAGTATCCCGGATACTATTTCATTGTGCTCTATGAAGCCGAACTCGCAGGTCCAAACGACCGCCTCGAGTTAAGAGAACTAAATATATTTTTAGGGAAGAACTATCTTGTCACTGTGCACAGCCGTCCTATTCGCGCCATCGAAACGGCTCGGCGCCTGTGGGTTGAGTGGTTGGACCGTGCGGAAGAAGGATCCGGATTGCTTGCTTATTTGTTAATCGATGCAATCGTAGACGATTACCTTCCGTTGCTCGACATCATCAGTGAACGTATGGACTCTCTCGAGGATTCGATCTTTGGCGAATTCAGGGCCGAGGCAATTGAGGATATCTTTGGGATAAAAAAGAAGCTGCTTTATCTGAGGCGCGCTGTAGCGCCGCTTCGCGACGTTTTTAATACTCTGTTGAGACGCGAACAGCAGATTTTTTCTCGTGGGACCTATGTCTATTTTCAGGATGTGTTCGATCATCTCATCCGCGTAGCTGACACGGTTGACACGTTGCGCGACATGCTCAGTTCAACTATGGACGCCTACCTTTCCGTGTCAGGTAATCGAATGAATATGATCATGAAACGGCTAACTTCGATCTCAACCATCTTGATGTCTGTGACACTCATCGCCGGTATCTATGGGATGAACTTTGATTTGATGCCCGAGTTAAAGTGGCGCTTTGGCTACATTTTTGCACTCCTTTCGATGGTGCTCGTCGGGTTTGCGCTTTACCGGTACTTGAAGAAGGTGAAATGGATATGAAAAAACCACCGCCAAAAGCGCATTCCCGGAAGCACAAACGCAGGAAAGGCGATACAGATCAGTTGGCTGCTCAGCTTGCTCCCCTCGAGGAGCAGAACAAGCCGGCCGCTGAACAGCAAATCGGCCGCCATCCCGATGCGACTAATGGCAACTCAAACCAGGATTATGGTGCGATCGTCGTGGACAATGTGAATTTAAATGTCCCTAAGGACATTATTGAGGGCCGCGAAGAAAAGCAGTTTTTGGGAATGGAGCCAGTGGTGCTGGTGGTTTTGATTATCGTGCTTGGGTTCATCGCGTTTATAGCATGGCAGATTTCGCTAATGCCTGCCCGTTGACAATCAAGTTGCGACCGGCCGTATCACTGTTTGCGGCCTACACTCAACGAATCGGATTGCTCTGTTTGCACAGCTGTGTGATACAGCCCAGCTGAAGCTCCCGCATACGCTCGGGAGGAAGTTTCCACGACTTGCCGTGAATCAAAGCCCAGATGAGTTCGCGTTCGATTCGGCCCTGCTGTTGATCGTCGGCTTCTACCACTCGGTTCCTCCACTCCTCCTGCCAACGCTTCAGTCGCGCCTCCAACACCTGTTTGTCATCGGCCGATCCATGGAGCCCAATCAAGTAGGCCGCATTGCTTGCCCATGAGCGATCGTTCGTCACCAAAAGCTTCTTCACCAAAACACCGATTGCCTCTGAGTAATGCAACGCCGTCAATTCACGAAGCACAGCAGGATCCTGGTCCGGCTTCAACTCAGAAACTACTTGTTCTACTAACGGAAGAGCTTCTCGTTCATTGTGCTTTACGAAATAAGCGAGCAGTCCTGCTTGGGAATCTGGATACAACTTTGCTCCCGCTGTCTGATAAAGGTCCATCAACTCCTGATAGATCCCCTCAGTCCCAAACCGCACCAGCAGAGATGTCTTCTGTTTCAGATGAACAAAACCGCGTCTGTCCGGTACTGCGGCAAGACGACGAATTTGTTCGAGCAAAGATGCATCGGCTTCCGGCAACGACTTCTCCTCGATACTGCCCAGCAACTTTACATCCACGAACGAATTAGGATCGCGTATTTCCGCGACTACGAATGGGCGCACTTCATCGGGGGCTACCTCAATCAATAACTTCAGCGCCGCCTCGTGGAGGTGCTTGTGCGCAGGACCTGGACCAGTCGATAGCACCCGCTTGAACACAGGAATCATTGAACGATCGCGCAGCTCGTCCCAATCCTGACGTAGAAGCCACTCCTGACTAAATACATGCAACGTGTCGAACTTTTGAATGAGAATCCGTCGCGCCTCACGCGAGCCAACGTTCGCCGCCTGGGGATCTTTGGGCGGGTTTGAAGCAATGGTTATTGCCGTGGTTGTTAGAGCCTTGTCTTTTCGCTTGGCCAAACCCGCCGACAGCTCGACGACATAAGCATCTCGAATCTCACGAGTGCGAGGATCTTCTTCTGGACTCGTTATCGGAGTTACATCGAGAGGTTTATCCATCCTCACCCCGTCAGTGACCAACCTGCTGAGTCTAGTTACGGCGTGGAGCAATTGCGTTTTCACCTCGGTGTTAGGATCGCGCATACCCGCTTCGAGTAGTTTGAGTGCCAACTTACGATCGCTGGCAATAAACAATCCGTACCACAGGTGTGAGTTGAGGTTCCCTCTTCGCTCATCCAGATCAAGGAAAAGCCGCACCTTCTCGCGAGTCGACGGTTCACCGGTGAGAAACGACAACAGCTTTCCAACCTCCTCCTCCGTTTGCCAGTTGCGCTTCGCGGCCAAGAGATCAGAAAGGCGTTTTACTTCCGCAGTCTCGTCAGCGACGCTCATGGGCTCGACTTCGAAAGTGATCGAATTCGTTGTGAGGGTCAATGGTCGAGAATTTAGCTTTGAGTTTTTCGTGACTCGACGAGTTGTTACGCTGACCGTATAACGACCCGGGTTATCAAATCTCAAAGTGTCGTTGAGTATGAGCTCGACACGCTTCGGGACGTTGGACAGGTTTGCTGTGGAAATAACATCCCTGAGATAACGAAACCGATCCGTCATCTCATCGAGCCAACGTGTGACTCCGATTTCAGGTGAGATGACGACAGTATCAGTCGACTGCTCTTTCGCGTCCGGCAGTACCTCAGCAACATAGCCTTCGCGGTCGGCGGTGAACTCCAGGACGAGCCTAATCGGTTCGCCGATCTTGTAGACACTCCTGGGCTCTGCAAAAGTTAGTTTGACCTGGACCTCGGGACGAATGGAAGTTTGTGCATACGCTGACATGACGAGGAACAATAAGAGGACGAAAGATTTTAGTTTTGTCATGGCCGGCATGGTCGTACTTGCATTGGGGAGTGCAGGCGCATTGTTTCACTACCTGAGTCCTCGGATCAAACTGCTACCGTCAGACTCTGGTTCCGCAGTAGTGCGACGATCCCACTCTGGCAGATGGTCCAGGCGGCTTTGCACAAAAAGTTCTTGCAAGAAGTCTTCTTTGCCGGTCCTCTGTATATCTGCTTTCTCTGCGTTTAACCGTCTTTGCACGAAAAGTGTTTTATACAACTATTTGCTTCTTCTCTGCGGTCTCTGCGTATCTCTGTGATCTCTGCGTTAACTATAGTCGCGAGAAATATTTACGCAGAGATACGCAGAGACCGCAGAGAGGAATCGAATCCCGACCAAGGTCTATTCTTAGCTACTTTTCTGCAAAGCCTGCAGAGAAAACGAATCAGAATGCGACTTTTTGCGCAAAGCCGATCCAGGCCCTAAACAGCCCCGCCGATCGGTCGCGTGAGTGGAGCGCAAATGGTCCAAGCACTATCTGGTTGGCCCGAGGTACCTATCCAGCCACGCTAATGTTTCTTTGACTAACTCGTTTTGTGGTGGAATATGGTCAGTCTCGTACAACCTCAGTTCTTTTTTATCCTTTGGCGTCCCCAAAAGATCGAACATGGGCTTGATCGACTTCTCATAGGGATGGATCGTGTCGTATTTTCCATTCAACATCAGAGTTGGAATACGAATGCGAGGGACGTAATTAATCTGCGCTATTTCGGGTCGCAGTTCGTTGCGGTTAAATCCGCCTGCCACCAGGACGCTGGCTTGCACACGATCCTCTACCGCTGGAATGATGCCGCCTCGCCAACCCCCAGCACTCATTCCGTAATAAGCAATTTTGTTGCTATCAAGATCGGCCCGGGTTTCAAGGTAGTCAATGCATCTTCTGAAATCCTGGACTTCCTGAATCAGGAACTCCGCGAACTGATATGAGCTATTACCCGTTGCAGACGATCCATCCTTCCTTCGTTCAAATGTCCCGTTATAGACAGGATAAAGAACTGCTCTGCCGTTCTTCACAATGAACGATAGAAACAGGCGAAACTCGTAGTAAGCCTCTATATCGTTGCTCGATTCTTTTAAATACGATGCGCTACCCGGATAATAAATTACGATTTGATATGGCGGTGGAGAGTTCGAAGGAAGAAAAAGATGGGCGATGATTCGCTCTCCCGCATACGGAGCATCGAACGAAACTGTCTCATGCACCCAACCTTCGGGATTTTGCGTTTTCGATTCCACTCGCCCAGCGAGGGGGGACTGATCATAAGAGAAATTGTCTGTGTAAACCTGAAATACGGCGTCTGCAACAGGCTGTTCACTGTAATAATCCTTCACTTCAGGTAGTTGCACCGCCGCAAATGCGGTTCCCGGTATCTTCTGATAATTAATATATAAAGCACATCTGAAACCGTTCTTGACTGAACGATCCATGGGAGGAGCATGACTCAGATCACTGAAACTGTAAGTATTTTCGCCCCACGCGCCTCCTCTCAAAAGCCTGCCTTTCTCGGTTTCGTTCCAGCACCATTCCCTGAGGTTTCCAGCCATATCAAACGCGCCGTACGCAGTGATACCCGAAAGACTACCCACTTCGACTGGACCATTACCCTGAAAATTACTGAAGGGAGCAAAAACGGCGAAGCCACCGAGCTGCGGAAATAGTATCAACGGAGTTGCGCCACCAGTGGCGAGATGCCAATGAGTTTCTGTCGGCAATTGCTTACCGACAAACTCCGCATAAGCAGCCGCCTCGTACCAGCTAATTCCCCCCACGGGAAAATTGCTTTGCCCTGCCGGATAATCTCCCGCCTGCCATCCTGCCGGTCCTGCACGACCTGTTTGATCCACGAACCTCGCCATCGCTTCTTCCCAACTGAGTAACTTGCCGTCCTCTGTGAAGGCATGTTTCCAATATTCCTTTTTTCGATAACCACCACTATCCACAAACTTCTTGTATTCGAGATTAGTTACTTCGTAGCGGTCGATATAAAAGTCTTCAAATGGTCCAAGTTTTGTTTTTGCTGCAGCGACACGGACCATGCCCTTGGGTGCGCTTCGCTGCTCATCCAGAACTCTGGAAAGGTCGTAAGGAACCACCAGGTTCTCGCGTGAGATATCGACATTGAAGGTGGTAGCAGCGGCCAGAACAGTTTCGTAACCTTCCTTTTCGATTTTCCATCTGCGAATGCCGATGGGAACTCTCAACTGGTTGATTGGCGACAAGCCAACGAACTTCCATTCAGCGTCTGGAGATTTGTAGTCCTTTACATAGACCGCCGCACCTGACGGTTCGGTTGTAACATTTATCTTCAGAGAGATCTTTGCGAAAAGAGCGGTCAGTGCGGGGTCGGTTGGAATGTATTTTTCAGCTTCCTCCGCGAGCGCATACGCGTCTGTGGAATCTCGCCAACTGTTTGCGAGCAACCGTTCGATCTGCGGCAGTGCTTGCTCTCGGGCCCATCGTATCTTTGCTTGGCGATTGAAGAACCAAATTGCAAGTGGAATAACGAGCAGGGCGATTAAGAGAGCCGTAATTGCACGTCGCCGTGTGATAAGGCGGCGTGGACGCCGTATTTCCATCTTCTGAGTTGATATGTTTGAACCAGCAACATAGTGCTTTAGTTCTTTCAGCAATTCCGAAGTTGACGGGTATCTGTCCTCCTTTTTCTTCGCCATCGCGCGTTGGACAATCGGATCTACCCGTTTTGGAAGATCTCGCTTCAGTGCGGAAGGAGCGCAGCAATCTTCATAAATGATCTTATGCAGAGTAACGGCGGCGGATGGTCCACTGAACGGTAACTTGCCCGTTAACAACTCATACAGGATTGTCCCGGTCGAGAAGATATCGGTCTTTGGATCAAGTTCTTCTCCGCGAGCCTGTTCGGGCGACATGTAAGGTACAGTGCCAAGGATGACGCCGACGTCGGTTTCCTGAGTCAGAGTTGGCAGGTTAGCTCGGTCTTCAATACCGTCGGGATAAAATCTTTTGGCGAGACCGAAGTCGAGTATCTTGATCTGTTCATCCTTAGTGATGAAGATGTTTTCCGGCTTCAAGTCTCGATGAATGATGCGTTGCGCGTGCGCTGCGACAAGTCCTTGCGTTACGGCGGTTATAATCTCAATTGCCAGGCCGCAGGACGGAGGATCCCTTCTCATGCGGCTGCGGAGTGTTTCGCCCTGCAACAACTCCATTACCACAAAAATCACGCCATCTTGCTCGCCGATGTCATAAACCGTGAGGATATTTGGGTGCGAAAGCGAAGCGAGGGCCTTCGCTTCTCTTCGGAAGCGTTTTATGGCTACCTGGTCCTTCGAAAATCCTTCGGGGAGAACTTTGATCGCTACTTCTCTATCGAGTCTTGTGTCCTTTGCGCGATAAACTTCTCCCATTCCGCCGGCGCCCACGCGTCCAAGGATCCTGTACGGTCCAAGGGAAGCACCTTCCGAGAGTTGCATGGCGGAAATATAGCAGCGAAGAGGCGCCGTTGGAATACTTATGCAAGCCTGTCTCGGGCCAGGCCCAGGTAATAAGGTTCCTTCTTATTGATAGCTACGAAGATGGCTCAGAAATTGTCCAACTGTCCAATTCTTCCTCGTTGACATCTTTCCGGAGTACAGGGAAAATGAACCTCAGTTTAGCCTCGATCCCGGGCGTTCAACTCGACATTAGATACCGTCCATTTCTGAAACGTTTTGCTGAATAACTAGTCCTCTTCTAGTCACTATGAAATTAAATATTCCCCCCCTCCCGAGTATCAATCGAATTGTGCTCATGCTTGGATTTGTCTGCCTGCTTGCGGTTTCAGTAGGCGCGATTCTGGCCGGCGCGCAAAAAGACGACCAGAACGTTCCATCAACAGCTTCACCCGTTCAGCTGGCCGACCCGCTTAACGCCACGGACAAAACCAGAATCGCGAAACGCTATGGTCAGTTGCCACTCACCTTTGAGATCAATAAAGGCCAGTTGGATGAAGCAGTGAAGTTCATGTCACATGGCGCTGGTTACGATCTCTTTCTGACGGCCAACGAGACTGTTCTTAGAGTGCATAAACCGAGGACCCAGCAAGTAGACAAGCTGAAAGACCTCTCTCGGACGAGCACTGCTCCTGATGAAAACGTGCGTGAAGGTACCGTTTTGCGCTTGAAATTGCTCGGCGCCGGTTCCTCGGCGCAGGTGGCAGGACAAGACGAACTACCCGGCAAAGTGAATTATTTCATCGGCAACGATCCCGCTAAGTGGCGACGCAATGTTCCGACTTATCGAAAAGCGTATTTCAAGGACGTCTATCCCGGAATCGACGTGGTGTATTACGGCCAACAGCGCGAGCTCGAGTACGACTTCGTCGTGGCTGCCGGCGCGAATGCGAAACTCATCCGATTTAGTGTGGAGGGCGCGGACCAGATTCGTCTCGACAAGACGGGGAAACTACTGCTTGGGCTAAAGCACGGGGAAGTTAGTTTGCACAAGCCTGTGATCTACCAGCTCGACGAGAATGGTAGTCGCCGTGAAGTTAAAGGCACCTATGTCATTAACGGAAACGAAGTCAGGTTCAAAATCCAGCGATTCGATTCTAGCAAGCCGCTGGTAATCGATCCTGTACTGTCATACTCAACGCTGCTCGGATCCAGTAGCAACGACACTGCTTTCGGGATCGCCGTCGATTCTCAAGGAAACGCATACGTCACCGGCACCACGGACGGAACGACTTTTCCAACCACGCCCGGAGCCTTCAAGTCCACCTCTACTCGTAGCGGCGCATTCGTCACAAAACTCAATGCGACAGGGAGTTCGCTGATCTACTCGACGTATCTCAACGGTGTTGATGGCACGACGAATGGACTAGGCATCGCAGTGGACTCAGCCGGAAATGCTCACGTAACCGGAAACACATCCGCATCCGACTTTCCCATCGTTAACGGCTTAAAGACAAACAGCAACTTTTTTAAGACCACTGATGCTGCGGCAAACTGGAACAATCAGAATTCCGGCCTGCTTGGCAATGTGTTTGGGCTCGCAGTCGCTCCCAACGCACCAAACACGATCTACGCGGCGACCTCGAGCGGTTTCTATCGCAGCACTGACGGCGGAACGACCTGGACCAAGATGCAGGCCACCGGCGTGTCGGGTTTTAACCTTAACGGGCCGGTGGCGGTGGACCCATCGAATTCTTTAGTCGTTTACATCGGCAATTTTTCTGGCCTATTCAAGACCACGGATGGCGGCAGCAATTGGACGCAGATTAATCCGGCGCCGCTCGGCAACACGTCGGTCAATTCCATCGTGTTCGATCCTTCAACGCCGACGACAATGTATGTCGGCGCCGCCAACGGTGTGTTCAAGAGTACGAACAGCGGAAGCACCTGGATACCACAAAACAACTTTGGCGTTCCCGGCACTCCCCCTGTCCGCGTACTCGCCATCGATCCAACCACGCCGCTGACTATCTATGCCGGCACCTTTAGCGAGGGTCTATTCAAATCGACAAATGGCGGCGGAGTCTGGACTGCGATGAACAACGGGATGGGCGGCGGCAATCCAACAGCTGTCAGTGCCATCGTCATCGATCCGGCCAATCCCTCAATGGTCTATACCGGCCATGGTTCTACATTTTCAGGAGGAGGAGGAGGCATTAATAAGACCACCAATGGTGGCACTTCATGGGCTCCTCTGACGAACGGTGTCCCGAACGTCGTGATCAATGCAATGGTCGCGACTTCTTCAGCCGTTTACGCAGCACCTAGCAGCGGCGGCGTAATTAAAACCACAAATGGAGGAAGTAGCTGGACCACGGTCGAGACCGGTTTATGGAGTCCGTTTGTTGGCGTCCTCGTCAAGGATCCGAGTAATGCGTCGGTTATATATGCCGGGACGAATGCGAGTGGTTCATCCGATGCTTTTGTGACGAAACTAAATACGTCGGGTTCTGGTTTGTTGTTTTCGACTCTCGTCGGAGGAAACAAGGACGAGAGCGGGAACGGCATTGCAGTCGACGCAAGTGGAAACATCGCGGTCGTAGGTCAGACGACCTCTTTGAATTTTCCGTTTACGAACGCCGTCCGCTCGACAGTGACTTTCAATAGCAACTGCGGAACCGGGTTCGTGACGAAGTTGAATCCGGCGGTTCCGTCATACACATTTTCGACTTATTTAGGCGGCGGCAATTGCGATGTCGCGAATGGCGTTGCTACGGATAGTGCGGGCAATGTTTACGTAACGGGCAGAACAGGTTCCAGCGACTTTCCGCTTGCAAATGCGTTTCAACCGATCTTCGGTGGATCCCAATTCAGTGATGCATTCGATGCTTTCGTTTCTAAACTCACACCTGGCGGTTCACTGATTTATTCAACTTATCTCGGTGGCGCGAGTGGCGCGGACAGTGGTTTCGGAATTGCCGCGGATTCTGCCGGCAACGCTTATGTTACCGGTAATACTGCTTCAACAAATTTCCCTACCGCCAATCCGATTCAAGCATGCACCGGCTTTGACGTTTTCGTCACTAAACTCACCAGTAATGGATCAGCTTTGGCTTATTCCACGTGTCTGGGTGGAGGGGGATTTGAGACGGGTCGCGGCATCGCTGTTGACTCAGCAAACAACGCCTACGTAACAGGATCCACCGACTCAGCTAATTTTCCCATCGTGGCCGGCGCCCTGCGCACCCGAAGCGGGCTTTACAAGAGCGTCGATGGCGCAGCGACCTGGAGCAACGACAATTATGGTTTAGGAGGCGCTACGTCGCCGTCTGTTTCGTTCCCTTCACCCGGAGCTTTGGCTCTGGCTATCCATCCCACACAAACTTCAACGGTTTACGCGGCAACGGTGGTCGGCGTTTTCAAAAGCACCAACGGTGGCAGGACTTGGTCCGCAATGAACAACGGTCTTCCGACCGGCGGTGTGGGTGCACTGATCATCGATCCGTCTTCACCTTCCACACTCTACGCGACGGCTGGTAGTTTCAACGCCAACGGCGTTTATAAGTCGACCGATGGCGGCGCTACCTGGAACCTCCGCAGCAACGGACTGATTAGCAGCGGAATTAATAGTCTCGTCATCGATCCGGATACACCGAACACGCTGTACGTGGCTTTCGAGGGCTGTTGTTCACCGGTGAGTCGGATCTTCAAGACCACCGATGGGGCAGATAACTGGGCGCCGGTAGGAGGTTCGCCGCCTTTGGCCCCTACCGCGTTGGCAATCGACCCGCTGACCCCTTCGACCCTTTATGTAGCGGACGCAGCGACCCCGGGGGCAGTTTTCAAAACCACGAATTCCGGGGCGACATGGCAACCCCTTCCGTCGATTTCATTCGCCCGCTCGATCGCGGTCAGTCCGCATACATCGGGAGTGGTCTACGCCGGTACCGATCAGGGCATACTTAAAAGCACAAATGGCGGTAATAGCTGGTCGTCGTTTACTTCCAAAGCAGGAAAGATAGTTTTCGATCCCGTGAGTTCGTCAACCCTCTATTGGTTAACGAACCCGTTCGACTTCAACCCGCTGGGTCTCTTCAAAAGCACTGACAACGGGCAAACATGGAATCCAGTGAACAAGGGACTCAACACGCCGCACGCAATGACGCTTGCGATTGATCCATTGAGACCTTCAACGTTGTTCCTCGCATCATCGACTGCCGGCGGTACCGAGGGATTTGTCACTAAAATCAATTCAGCCGGCAGCGCCTTGATTTACTCGACCTTTATTGCCGGTTCTTTCGATACCCAGAATTTCGCCAACGTCACCGCCCAGAGTAATGGAATAGCGCTCGACGCTTCGGGTAATGCTCACATCACTGGAATGACAACGGCGCCGGGGTTTCTGGTCACTCCTAATTCGTTCCAACCTTTCAATCGAGGATTCAACGAAGCGTTCATTACGAAGCTGACGATGTCTCACATCATCAGCGGCCTCGTCCTGCAGGGGGGCGGTTTACCCGTGGGCGGCGCGGAGGTTGTTCTAAATGATGGGACGTCGCTGACGTCGGTTTTGACTGAGAACGATGGCTCTTACCAATTCTCACGGCTGCGCCAGGGAGGCACTTTCACGGTAACGGCAAGTAAACCTCACTTCACTATGGCGCCCGTGAGCCAGACCTTCAACAATTTGAACAGCGATCAGGTTTTGAACTTCACCGCCACCGCGACCAACGCGACGTTCCACACGATCAGCGGCCAGGTCACAGAAAACGGCGTTGCGTTAGCCGGCGTAACGGTGACGCTTGGCGGTTCTCAGCCGGGGTTAAGAACCACCGATAGCAACGGCAACTATTCATTTGAACTCGCCGGCGGTGGTAACTATATCGTTACTCCTTCGCTACTTGGTTTCAATTTTGGTCCAGTCAATCAAACCTTCAACAACCTGAGCGCGAACCAAACGGCCAACTTCGCCGCCACGCGACAGAGTTTTGTAGTCACGAACGCCAACAATCACGGCACCGGATCGTTGCGCGATGCCATCGTCAACGCGAACGCCACTATTGGCAAAGACACCATCGTCTTCAATATTCCTGGACCAGGTGTCAAAACCATTAATCTATTGAACGCATTACCGGAGATTACGGACCCGGTGGTAATCGATGCGACAACTCAACCAGGATACGCCGGCGCACCGCTCGTCGAGATCGATGGATTAGCAATTAGCACTGCTGTTACTGGTTTGACGATAAAAGCGGGCGGCAGCACGGTGCGTGGCCTGTCCATCGGCAACTTCCGCAATAACGCGGGGATCCTGTTGAGCGGCTGCGACAACAACCTGATACAAGGGAATTATCTCGGTGTCGCCGCAAACGGAACGACGGCTCGGCAAAATTTCCGCGGCCTAATCCTTGCCAGCTCGTCTAACAACGTGATTGGAGGGACCACTGTCGCAGCGCGCAACGTAATCTCCGGAAATGCAGCCTCCGGCATTGATATTGACGGCAACAGCAACGTCATTCAAGGAAACTTCATAGGAACTAATGCCGCAGGAACTGCACAGCTTTCCCAACCTGGAGGAGTGAACATTTCGAACACATCGTCGACGAGCAACCTCATCGGCGGTACAGCGGCTGGGGCAGGTAATCTCATCTCGGGTCATCAATTTGGCATTTCGACCCAGGGTGCCGGCACCACGATTCAAGGTAACCTGATCGGAACAGATGTCACCGGCACAAAAAAGATTCCCAACAGTACGAGGGGTATCCAGGCCTTCGGTGAAAACACACTGGTTGGTGGCGTCACTCCTGGCGCGCGGAACGTCATCTCGGGAAATGGCGATGGTGTTTTTATCCGTGGTGCGGGTACTAGGGTGCAGGGCAATTACATCGGAACAGACATCACGGGCACTCTGGCTTTGGGTAACAATGGCGATGGTGTGATCGCTGGCGAGGGTGCACTAATCGGCGGCACGGTACCTGAAGCACGAAACATCATCTCTGCAAGCGGCAGTTTTGATGCAAACGTTAACCTTGGTACCAGCGGCTCAGGTGCGGCAGCGACTGTGCAGGGGAATTATATCGGCACAGACATCACCGGAACTCGTTCTCTCGGTAACCTGTCCAACGGAATCAATATCTCGAGCAATAACAACATAATCGGCGGTCTGGTTGCCGGCGCGAGAAACGTCATATCGGGAAATTCGACCGGCATCGTGATCTCAGGCTTCTCAGGTGGATCGGTAGGAAATGTCATTCAAGGCAATTTCATCGGAACTAACGCAGCGGGCACTGGTCCAGTGCCAAATACCCAGCAAGGCATTGGGGTTTCCGGTGCAACGAATAACACCATTGGCGGCACGCAAAACGGAGCGGCCAACAAGATCGCCTACAACGGTGGGCCAGGAATTTTGCTCAGCAACGGCAGCGGTATCGTGATCCGCGGCAATTCCATCTTCTCCAATAACGGTTTGGGAATAGATCTTGGTGCAACTGGCGTCACCGCTAATGACAGTATCGATGCCGATGTTGGCCCAAATACTCTTCAGAACTTTCCTGTGGTCACGACTGTGATGTCCACGAGCAACAGCACGACCATTCAGGGAAGTTTGAACTCTCTGCCGAACACTACATTTAACATCGATTTCTATTCGAATTCGGCGGTGGATCCTTCAGGAAATGGAGAAGGAGCGCAGTTCATCGGCACAACCTCGGTCAATACTAATGTCAACGGCGACGCCACGATCAATGCGACGTTCCCAGTTGGTCTAGCTACCGGTCGAGTCATCACGGCAACAGCGACTGATCCTAATGGAAACACGTCAGAGTTTTCCGCGGCGGACCCAACCACAGCCAACGGCAGCGTGCAATTCACAGTGAGCTCAAGTGTGGTAATCGAAGATGTCGGTACGTTGACACTAACGGTTCAGCGCACTGGTGGGACCGTGGGTAATCTGACTGTTGATTATTCGACTACCGATGGTACCGCGATCGCAGGGCAGGATTACACCTCCGCTTCAGGTACGTTGAATTTCACGGCTGGTGAGACAAGCAAGACGATTCAAATCCCAATCATCGATGACACGACGACGGAAACGAATGAATCCTTTACCGTGGCGTTGCGCAACAACACGAGTCCTGAGACTGTGGGCGCGCCCAGTACCGTTTTCGTAACGGTGCAGGATCGCACCACAACACCACTAATCTCGATCGCCAATGTCTCCGTCGTCGAGGGCAACCCCGGCACTACGTCAGACGCAGTATTTACCATCAGTCTCTCGGCGGCTACGGGTCGCGCCGTCAGTGGTAACTTTGCGACCGCCAACTTCAGTTCGTTCGGCGGTGCGAGTTGTGCTACGCAGGGCGCTGACTACGAAAGCCGCACCGGCACATTCTCGTTCACTCCCGGCACCACGACGTTTACCCTTCCGATCAAGGTTTGCGGTGACACCAGCGCAGAGGCGGACGAAACCTTCCGCGTGCTGCTTACGAATCCTTCCGGCGCATTAATCGTGGTGAATCAGGGCATCGGCACGATCGTTAATGACGACATACTCGAGTTGGTGCTTGAAGAGTCTGGTCCAAATCCGGACCAGGCCGCGGTTCTGGATTCGATTCTTGCGATTAGAGATCCGTTACGCATCGTGGGTATTCCGGAGTGGATATCCACTGGAATCGATCGGAACACTCGGGTGGTGCTGTTCGCACGGAACCTGCAGTTGAATCCGGGCGAGTCGTCATCAGCAGTTTTTGTTCGGTTCACAGGGAGCAATAGTCAGATCTTCGAGGTACCGGCACAAGACGTACGCGCGGTTGCGAATTCTGATTTGGCTCAAGTGACAGTAAGGCTGCCAGATAATCTGGCACCTGGTACCTGCACTGTCTTCATCCGTGCGCACACGAGAACGAGCAATACAGGCACAATTCGCATCGCGCCGTAGTTAGGGCCATTGGGAGTCGGCGCTTTGCACAAAAAGTCGCATTCTGATTCGTTTTCTCTGCGGCCCTCTGTGTATTTCTGCGGCCTCAGCGTCGAAATGACGATTAAACGCAGAGAAAGCAGAGCTACACAGAGAACCGCAAAGAAGACTCCTTCTAAAAACTTACTTTTTGTGCAAAGCCGGGAGCCGGTTTATATTGAGCTTTCGATGCTTTGTTTCCCTGGCTGAAACAGCAGGGAAACGTCGACGCTTTCGGTCGAACGTCACCCGTTACTGGCGGAACTCCAGCCGCCCGATAGCGCCATTCGCGCCGGCTCCCCAACCCATTGACTTACGAGGAACAAAGCTGAACGTGTCGAAGCCGGAACCATCGATCGGTTTCCACGTTCGTCCATCGTCCGTCGAGTAATCACCGCCCGACGGCCCAATGGCAACGAGCGTGTTCGTGCGGGAAAGGTAAGCCACCACGGATCTAAAACCCGACAAGCCTTTTGCAAGAGTCCAAGTGATTCCGCCATCGTTGGTAATGGCAAGATTGTCGACCGCCTCCGATTCCTTGTGATAATCACCACCTGCGATCGCGCCATGTTTTGCATCGCGAAAGGCGATCGAGAAGATTCCGGAGGAAGGTCCGGAGGCCAGAGGAGTATTAGCCACTTGCCACGTGAGTCCGCGATCAGAAGTGCGCAACACGCGAGCTTTGGAAGCTGCGCCGGTTCCGATCCACGCGTGTAATTTTCCAAACACGGCGATGTTCGTGCCGCTGGCGGCAAACGCGCCTTCGTTTTCGAGAGCGGGTGGCAGATTCCTGGTTTCCACTCGCGACCAAACACGTCCGCCATCGTTAGTTGTCAATACGTATAGCTGACCATCGACTGAATCCCCGAAGATGATGCCGTTGTGCGCGTCCCAGAACGACATGGCGTCGAGGAACGCTTTCGGATCTTCGTTTTTGAACTGGAGTGTCCAGGTTTTTCCGGCGTCGGTAGTTTTGTAGATCCGCGAAGCTGGACCATTCCCGACCGCAAGGACGTACGCTGTTTGAGCGTCAACTGCATCGACGTCGCGGAAATCCAACGTATCACTGGTCACCGTGAGCTTTTGCCACGTCGTCCCACCGTCAACCGTCCGCAACACCGTCGAACCCGCCCCACTGGCCCACGCCACGCTCTCACTCACTGCGCTCACACCTCGTAACCGCACATTGACGCCACTCGTCTGCACGGTCCAATGCGGCGTAACGAACAGCGTCACTGTGATTAGCATTAAAAGTTTTTTTGTCATAACAATGGGCTGTCACAAAAAGGGGGACATTTTGTCATATACACACCCTCAGTGACAGTCTGCACGTGCGGACTAAGAGCATTGCACTCGCCCCTTTCTCGTTTCGTTTTGACGCCGAAAAGTAGTAGATTGGGCCAAGCATTTAGGTCCGCTTACAGAAAAGCGCTTTTGTAATGAATCCAGTCAACCGAATTTCCGCGTAGTCAGATATAGGGGAAAGTCCGTGAGTGTCCCCGAGGGTTCAAATGCATCGAGCTCCCAGCCCGACTTGAACTTGCTCATCATGCGAGTGGCCGCCGGTGACCAACTCGCGATGACTTCCCTCTACGATACGTCAAACAGAGTCCTTTTTGGTTTGCTGTTGCGAATTCTGAAGGAGCACGCGCTCGCCGAAGAAGTCTTGCTCGATGTTTACATGCAGGTGTGGCGACAAGCGGCCTCCTATGACGAGCTGCGTGGTTCGCCAATGGCCTGGATGTTAACAATTGCGCGCAGCCGGGCGATTGACCGATTGCGCTCAGGCCGGCAGGAGCTGCTGCTTCGAGACTCATTTGAGGGGTTCGAGGAAAACGCCAAATCGGAAATCGACGTTGAAGAAACCGCCGCGATTGCCGAGGTGCAATTAAGAGTGCGCGACGCCCTCGAGACACTTCCCGCTGAACAGAGAGAAGTGATAGAGATGGCGTATTACGGCGGCTTGAGTCATAGCGAGATCGCGCTACAGCTCGAACAGCCGCTCGGAACTGTTAAAACGAGGATCCGCCTGGGCCTGATGAAGTTGCGCGACATACTTCAGCCACATGAGCAGCGGAGTTCATGAAATGAAACATTCCGTCGCTGACAGTCAGAGGAGAGAGCAGTTGGCACTTTACGCGCTTGGTGCCTTGAGTCAGCAAGAAGCCCGCGTAGTTGAACATCATCTTGTCGAAGGCTGTGAAGTATGCGCCTCTGAGTTGCAGCAATTCGAGTCGGTAGTCAGGGCCCTTGGGTTCGCAGTCCTCCCCGCTAGTCCCTCTTCAGATGTGCGCGCAAAATTGATCTCCGCTTTGGGGGATGAAACCCAAGCCGTGCCAAGTGAGACCGTAAAGAACTATAGCTTGCGCGCAGACGAGGGCGAGTGGAAGGAGACTGCGAAGGGCGTGTTTGAAAAGCGACTCTTTTCTGATGAACGCCGCGGTACGGTGACCACGCTCATCAAAGTTTCGCCTGGAATTAAGCTGCCCAGTCATCGCCATGTGGGACTTGAGGAGTGTCTTGTAATCGCAGGTGACTTTCATGTAGGCAGCGAGGAGTTCGGTCCCGGAGATTATCGCTGCGCGATGGCCGGCACAATCGACGAAACACCCTTCACAATTAACGGAGCGCTGCTTTTGATCGTATCGCAAGGCAGTCATGGACCAGTGAGCCACTAGCTCCTTCCAATCAGAGCTCCATCTACTGAAGCTTGACCACCCCCGGAGATCAGCAGTCCCAAGGCCATCGCCAAAAGGCTCAGCGGATACTCGAAACCACGATTGGTGGCAAAGAAACCCCCGGACAGATGAAAGCCGATTACCGCCGTCAACATCGTGCAAGCGATGAAAAACGCGGCGACACGTGTCAGCAGCCCAAGAGCGACGAGTAAACCACCGATTAGTTCAGATAACGCGGCTGCACCCAACCAGAACCAAGCGGGACGCATGAAATTGAAAGGTGTGTCGCCGGCGACGAAGGTTTTGAAACCCGGTCCATTGAAACTGCCGAGAACTTTCTGCGAGCCGTGCGCGATCATCACGACTCCGAGTGCCAGGCGAATGGGCAGAGTAAACCATGTTGGATAGGTGGCGATCAGTTTGTTCAGCATATCTGTTATTTCTCACTTGCAAGATAATTAAGGCGAACGTCTCGTGACTCACTTACCAGACGAAACGTCAATCCGATTGTGAAACTCGATGCTGCCGTCGTCGAGGACAAAACCTGCTCATCAGAATGATCGATCAGCGTGCGCGTGACAGTGGCTTGTACGGCGACGACACTGCACATGAAGATGACGACTAACAGAGCGCCCAGGTGAATCACGATGGACTTCCTCTCAGACAGTGGTGAGAAATTTCATAAGACCGCTAGCGATTCCGGTATCGTAGGCATACCAGAGTCCAAACCCGATGCTTAAGGCACCGGCGACCATCTGCACGCGGTAATGAATTCCACTGAGCTTTCGTGAGCTGAGCACAAACGGAAGTCCAACCAGTCCCGACATCAGCAGCATGCCAACTATCGAACCCACCCCGAAAACTACCAGGTAAAGAAGACCCAACGCTGACGAGCGGATCTGTGTAAGTACCAGCAGGGTTAGCGCGCCAGAGCCGGCCAGCCCGTGCATTGCCCCGACCAAAGTGGGCTTGAGTCCGATGCGCGCAACAGAGTGTGAGTGAGACTGAGTGGTATCAGCAGAGTGAGTCTCGTGGAAATGTAGGTGGGCGTGCCGCTGATTGCCATGCTCATGTCTGTGACTATGAACTTCTGCGCGGCTGAGGAAAGCGCGCCTGAGGGCCAGCGCCCCTAGCCCCATGATCATCAAGGCGACCCCGAATTCCAGCCAGCTTGTCACCAACGAGGGAATAGCAATTCTCAAAACGAGGACAAAGGCGCCTACGATAACCAGCGAAGCGGTGTGTCCCGCTCCCCACAAGCAGCCTACGATTGCCGCGCGCGCGAGTTTTCGCTGTTCACTCACGACTGCCGAAACAGCAACGATATGGTCAGCCTCAGTCGCGTGCTTGAGTCCGTAAAGCAGTCCGACACCAAGCACTCCCAACGCGCTCACTGAAATGAATGACGGTTCGGCATTCACGACGACCCCGGTCAGCGAAAAAGTTAGCGAACTGATCTTCAATCCAGCTTCGGCCAGCGCTCGATAACAGATCGCGATACCGGCACAGGTGATCACGAGGGCGCTTAGAACAGGCAACACTCGCGTTAGCCGGCCAAATCCACCCGTTGATTTTAGTAGACGGCCTGCATAAACAAACGCTAGACCGACGATCGTAAGCACGCCGGCGAGTCCAGCGCTAAAGGCAATCACCAGGAGTAGACCGTAGCCCACTCGATGGAGTGATATCGCGGCCAACAGGACCACCAGTGCAGAAGGACAGGGCAGGATTCCTCCCGAGATGCCCAGCGCCAGGAGACTGCGCCAGGTGACTGGCGAACCATCCGCTCCGGGTGGGCGATGAGAATGGAATCGACCTCCGTGTGAATGTGGGAGGCGCGGGTCGTTAGTATGATCGTGATCGTGTGGATGTTCGTGACTATGACCTTCAAGCCCATGATCGTGGGGATACCAACCCATTGCGGCGCGAACTCTGCGAATCAGTAAACCAGCCCCAATAGTTACGACGATCGCTCCAGACAATAAACTCAGCACCGGAAACAGTTGCTCCGGTACAACGTATTGGGAAGCGATCAGCGTAACGACTCCCAACGCAAACACTCCCACAGTGTGCGTGATCGTCACCGTCAAACCTAGAAAGAGCGCATGACGAGCGGTGCCTCGTGAACCGACCAGATAGGCGCCGACTACGGTCTTTCCGTGGCCCGGAGACAACGCATGCAATCCTCCGAGGAGCACCGCGATCACAAGACCAAACAATGCCACACCCACAGTAAGCTGTGGGACCGCTATTAACTCTCCAAGGCGATCGCGCGCAGGAGCGGCAGGACGGCCGTTGCGAGTCAGGAGGGGTTGCGCGCCGGACGGAATCGCACCACCCGTAAACGAGAGTTGCACTGCTCGTTCATCGAGAGGCGCGGCGAGCATGTCACTGGGATAAGCTTGAAGCTCATCAGTGATACTGTTGCCATAAGCGGAGCTATCGAAGACGGAAGTGCCAACCAATGGTGAAACAACCGTCTCGCGCCAACCAATGCGATCTGAATAGTTCTGATCTTCAAATCGCAGGCGGTGCACGACTTCAAAACTACGTGAGGGAATCGAACCAATAAAATCGCACTCGAGGCGCATCGTCTGAAGTCCGCCGTCACCCAGCAGTCTGGCACGCGACTTTAGAACCCGAAGTGGCACACGTGCAGCATCGATGAAGAGCAGCAGTCCATCCGCGTAGCCCTCCGTGACCCGCGCTGAGTAAGCTTCAAGTTCAGACGTTGACAGCTCGGAATTGCCACTGCCTTTCCATCTCTGCAATTCCTGAAAGGTCGGAATCTCCGCCATATCGATTACATAGTGCAGTTTGATCTGATCTGCGCTGACCTCAATTCGCGTGAAGTGGTTGGTGCTAAAGTTTCCGAGCGGATGCGCACAAGCGACGGTTGGACCAAGCGAGATGATGGCGAGAAACAGCACTGACAGGGCCAACCTTTTGCAAACTAAAAGTAAAATGCGATTTGTCATGACGCTCCTATCAGCTCTTTCTTGTCAGCTTAGTGAGCCTTCGCCTCGCGGCATCAGCTTGAAGAACAGCGAAGGAGAAGTCTGCCTCCAAGGCGAGCTTCAAATACTTCACCGCGCGCTCACGGTCATTGAGCGCGTCGTAAATCAACCCGGCATGGTAGAAAATGCGAGCGTCGCGGGTGCCGAGTCTCATCGCCTGCTCGATCGATTCCTTTGCTTCTGCAAGTTTTCCTTTCTTGAAGAGACACCAGGCCAGCGCATCCGATGTTTGAATGTCGGCGCGCGCAACGCGCTCCTGCCGCATAATTTCAAGGGCCTCATCAAGTTTCATATCGTGATCCGCCCAGAAGAGGGCTAACTCGCGTGAATATGTGGCGTTACCAGCTGCCTGGCGTTCGATAAAATCGACGAGTTCATACTGCTGCCTTGCTTCATCTGCTCGACCAAGTTTGGAATAGAGATCGCCGAGCGGGATAACTATTTCAGGTAGCGGTACTCGCGCCTGTGCTTGTCGATAGAATTGAATGGCGCCCTCGAAGTCACCACCGGCGACACGTGCGCGTGCCTTTGCTGCCAGCGCCGGGTGATAGTCAGGAAATGTATCCAACGCAATATCAAACTGTCGCTCTCCTTCGGACCGCTTACCGGCGTTCATAAGAACCAGACCGAGATGGACGCGATACCAGGCTGCGCCCTCAGCGTTCCGCGGGTTGGCCGCTTTCACTGCGACTACCATTGCCTCGATCGCGCCCTCAAGATCCCCGTGCAGCGCGCGCACATATGAAGCTCTTGAGTAAGAAGCGGAGTCGGGTCGCAAATCCATCATTTTCTGAGCAGCATCGACCGCGGCCGAATAATCACCAAGTTCGACCAACGCGTCTGTCATCACGCCGTATAGGTCCGGACTCTCGCGACCTGGGACTTGAGCGCGTTTTGCTTCCTCAAGTGCCTCTCGGAAACGGTGGTAAGTAAGCAAAAGAGTCGCCCGGAGTATGATTGCCGAGCTATCCCCAGGAGCGATCTCGAGCGAACGATTAAGAGTGGTTTCAGCTCGTGCATTGAACCCAAAGTCACCCGTTTCACGAGCTTTCTGCATGTAGGCGCTGGCAAGCAGGTTGTATCCATGCGCTGAACCAGGAAGACTTTTGATCCTCGCCTCGGCTATTTGAATCTGACGGTCTGCAGCCGTAGCCAGTGCGTTTCGGGGTTGTATCGTGATCGTCGAAACTGAATTGCTCTTGCGGTTCGACAATGCTCGTATGCCTGCGACCGATATCACCGTCGCGAGAATTACTGCGACAACCAAGACAAAGAGTTTCTTACTCATCAACTTATCTTTCCGTTCACTTCTTCCGTCCCAAACGAAGTCTTAGCTCAGAGTGACACCGGCAGTTGGTTTACTGTCGGCATGCACCCTGGGCCAAGACCACTGGCGTCTACTAACAAGAGCCGTTTAAGACTGAGCTACGGCTCCCAGGGAGGACGCAGTCCAGGATTGGGGTTGGAAAGCTTCATCTATAGGCGTTTTTGCGATGTTGTGCGTGTAATTGGCAATTGCCGTCGTACTGATCCCAACCAGAACTTCCAAAAGCTGAGCTTGAGAGAAACCTGCTCTAAGGAATCCTTGAATATCCTCAGACGCTAAGTGCCCGTTGCTGCGGAGGATCTGACGCGTTAAGGCGGTAATGGCTCGCAGGCGTGGAGAAGAAGGTGACTTGCCGGCCCGAAGCAGACTCAAATCATCCTCCGGAATCCCATTCATCTTGGCAAATGTCGAATGCGCTGCCATGCAGTACGTGCAGTTGTTATCAAAACTGACCGCCAGAGCGAGCGCTTCGCGTTCAACTGGAGTGAACGTTCCACGCCCGTAGATCGCTCTCAGAGATGTGAACGCTTCAAGCAGGTAGGGGGATTCAGCCATCGTTGCCGCAAGGTTAGGGATGAATCCGACCTGCTTCTTGAGTTGCTCCAAGGCCGGCTTTGAACCCTGAGGAGCAGATTCGACTGTGTGGATATTGAACTCCGTCATAATAGTTTTCCTTTCTTGCTCTAATTCTTTCTTAATCTCCCCGCAGACAGACTCTGGCCCGCCAGGAGCGATCTCGAGCGAACGATTAAGAGTGGTTTCAGCTCGTGTATTGAACCCAAAGTCTTCGTCACAGGGGCTTCGCTGGGGTCAATACGGAATTGGTCTTGTGGTTTGACAATGCTCGGATGTCCGCGACCGATATCACTGTCGCCAGCACTAGTGCGGCACTCAAGACAAAGAGTTTCTTACTCATCCACTTATGTTTCCGTTCACCCATTCGGGTCCCAAACGAAGACTCAGCTTAGAGTGAAACCTGCAGTTGCTCGACTGTCGGCTTCACCCCTTGCCAAGTCGACCTGGCTCAGGAGAATGTCCGAATCCTGAGCCAGGTGAACTCGATTCCCTGTTTACGGATGCTTGTGGTTGCGCCCGTTCTGCGGTGTCGCTTCATACGGGAACACTTTGTTGAACGAAATGTCGTTCTTATCCACGCCGTCGCCGGCAATTACGATCTTGCTCTTATCGAGCGGAGGGTTTCGTAGGTCGTTGATCAAAGCTATGACGGCGATGTCCGTAACGTCGTCGCCGAAGCGCCTGCCGTTGGGCCAACCACCTGGAATCAAACCGCCATTCTTGAACGGATCCTGAATCTTGCTTTGCAGCACGTCGTCTTTGAAGATGCTCAGTCGCGAGAAACCTGGATCGTCAGGATTAGTCGGATGATCAGGGCCACCGCCAGCGAAACGCACACCCGGCGTTGATAGATCGACCTTAATCAAATCGGGGATATAAATGGCAGCAATGTCAGTGCGGTTGTTTTCGGGAGCGATGGGGGCCTTGAAGACGAGCGCGTTGATAAGCATCGCAAGCTCAGGCTGCTCGGCGTATTTACGGAAGAGCTGCTGATCAACCGTCGGACTCGTGCGGCTGTACAAATCCTTATCGACGATGGCGACCAGGCCTTCGTTGAAGAGAGGGTTACCTTGCCTGCTCACCTGTACGAAATTTCCCTCACTGTTCGGTTCCTTCCGCTCACCATCGTTCAGCACCCTGACCCTTTGCCGGCTGGTGGTGGCATAGACACCGACGATCTGCTGGTCACCTCCGAGCTCAGTCAGCGGAATCTCCAACGCCATCAGGTGCAGATTGAACCCGCCCTGCGAGTCTTTGCCTGGATTGCGAAGTGAAAGAAGGTCGAAAACCGATTGGATGTCAGCGAAGAAACCGTCATCACGCTGGCCTGCGAAAGCAATGTAGCCGCTATCCAACTCGGAGATGGCTTGTTGTGTATAACGATCCAGCGCTGCGAAGCTGGCGACTCCTTCCTTCGCGGGGTTCTCGCCGTTGTCGCCTTGATTGTAGAAGGGGGTTGCGTTCCCTTGATTGTTGGGTGGCACGACCCCTGTGCCGAGCCCGGTTTTTTTTCCGCTACGTCGATCAACTTTAGTGACCGTGTAGGTTTGGGTCAGATTCTGATTAGCGTCGTCAACGTTTTCGACGACGCCCAGATATGACTGAAGAATTGTGTTTTGTTTCTTGAACCTGGTGGTAAAGCGGAACTGATAGCTGTAGGTAGCGCGACCGGCTACCACGTCGCTGCCGGCAGCTACGTGAATCTCGTAGAGTACATTGTCGTCAAAATTGTACTTATTGGGTCCGATGCCCGGCTCCTGATGCGGGTAAACGCCGACGGCTACAACCAGCGACTTTTGTCCGTTGTCTTCGTCAACGAAAGCATAAACGTCGGTTGTATTCGCCGACGGATCCAGCGTGATCAAGGGAGCGTCCATGTGGCTCGACGCAAAGGTGGATACCGGCATAAAGGCCAGTAGCAACAACGCCACCCCCCGCTGAATTCTCTTGAATGCGGTAATCATGTGTTTCTACTCCTTAAATACTTGCGAACCATTTGTGTGAACTTCAAGATCAATACGGACCGTACCTACCTGAACGGATGCATGAACTTCTGAATAAACCCTCAATTAGTTCTCAAGGAGTTTTCAAGTCGTGTTGGAGGTGAGGGTGAGTTACGAGACGACAGCGAGAAATCCGATCCGACAACTGTCCGCGTACTATTAATTAAATGAGGGTTTTTCTTTAGGCGCTAACAAATCTCAACATTGGACGATTATGAACCAGCATCGAAACTGCATCTCGATGACATAGCGACGTGCGAGCCACACTTCGGAGGGAGATAGCGTGACCGATCAACAAGTGCTTCAAAGTCTAATTACTTCTCAAGAAAAGATTGCCACCGAGGTGACGTCAATTGACAACCCCAGAGCACGTATACAGGGCTACGAGTTCGGCAATTTTAGACTGGATTTGATCGAACGCTCTTTGCTGCGTGATGGAACCCCCGTGCCACTTGCTGGAAAAGTCTTTGAGACCTTGAGGGTCCTTGTTGAAAATGCCGGGCGACTGGCGGAGAAGAAACGAGTTATGCAGGAGGTGTGGGCTGACACTTTCGTCGCCGAATCGAATCTTTCACAAAACGTTTTTACGCTTCGAAAAGTGTTAGGCGAAGGCGAAGGCGGGCAACGTTTAATCGAAACCGTTCCCCGACGCGGCTATCGCTTTGTCGCCAGCGTGCGCAAGGTGCATGAGAACCACGCTGTAACCGAAGAAGCGAATCGTCTCGCCATTGAGACCGGCCGGGATGCGGCTGCTATTAAGGCGCACAACTTCTACCTCAAGGGCCGATTCTTCTGGAACAAACGAACGGAAGCCGGATTGAAAAAGGCGCTCGAATACTTCCAACATGCTTTGAACGTTGACCCGCTGTATGCGCATGCTTATGCCGGTTTAGCGGACTGCTACATCATGCTTTGTGAGTACGGCCTGCTCGCGTCAGAAGACTCTTATCGGAACGGGAAAGCGGCTGCGCTCAAGGCACTCGAGTTGAATGAGAGCCTGGCTGAAGCTCACGCTTCGCTCGGACTAGTCGCAATGCTTTACGACTGGGATTTGGCCGCAGCGGAGAAACACTTCAAACGCGCGCTCGAGTTGAATTCCAATTACGCTACTGCTCACCAATGGTATGCCGTTGATTTAGCTGTCTCGGGAAGATTTGATGAAGCCTTCGCACAGATCCGACACGCTCAAGAACTCGATCCCTTATCTCCGATCATCAGTGTAAATGTGGCTCGTATTCACTACTTCGCGCGACAGTATGATGAAGCACTGAGATGCTGCCGCACGATCCTCGAGACTGAGCCAACCTTCGGAGTGGCCCACAAGATCATGGGACTTGCCTATGAGCAGAAAGGAATGTTTGAGGAGGCACTCGCGGCCCTTCAACGAGCGTTGGGCCTGCTGGGTGACACGCCGGAGATGATCGGCTTCCTCGCTCACGCTTACGCGATTTCAGGTGACCTCGAGGAGGCGCGTAAACTTCTTGAGCGGTTGGAAGAGCTGGCGAAGCTCAGACATATCAGGAGTTTTCCGTTCGTTGTAACGTACACTGCGTTGGGTGACTTGGACCAAGTGTTCGCGTGTCTCGAGAAAGCCATCAGGGACCGGTGCGACTCATTACCCTTCCTCAAGGTTATGCCGCTTTTCGATAGCCTTCGCTCTGACCCGCGCTTCACCGACCTGATGCAAAACGCCGGATTGGCATCATTAACCCTGCAAAATTAATGAGTTTTGCGAGGAGTCTTCTCTGCGTCCTCTGTGTATCTCTACTTTCTCTGCGTCTACCCATCATTTCTGACGCAGAGGCCGCAAAGATACACAGAGGACCGCAGAGAAAACGAATCAGAATCGCGACTTTTGTGCAAAGCCACTGCGCGTTGTGAATGGTTACGCCGCTCTGATTTGAACTCTTGGAAAGTCAATGTCAGTTTTAGCGATTAAGTTGAAGTAGTTCGTGAAGATGTTGAGTGCAACGTTCGCGATGATCTCACTGATTTCGCCGTCGGAAAACCCTAAATCCTTCACCGCCTGCAAATCCGCGTCAGAAACTTCGCCCCGATTGACGATCACATTGCTGGCGAATTGCAGAGCGCCGTTAGATCGAGCGTCAATAGAATGGCCCTCCCGCGCTGCGAAAATCGCGTCTTCGCCCAAACCGACCATCTTGCCAATCGCGGTATGAGCCGCAGCACAATAACCGCACCCGTTCACCTCAGCCGAGACCAGTGCGATCTGTTCGCGCAGCTTGGCGTCTAGCGAACCGCCTCCCAGCGTTGCGCTAAAGTTCAAGTATGCCTCCAGAACCGCAGGGGACTGCGCCATGGTTTTCATCATGTTCGGTGTCATGCCGAGCTTTTGTTTCACTTCAGTAAGCAGCTCCTTTACTCTTCCGGTTGATTCTTCGTAACTGATTGGTTGAATTCTAGCCATCATTTTTCTCCTCAAAGCATATTCAGCGTCATGCGCTGTGTGCCTTTCACAGGGCACCTGGAGTGCCAATCGGCGTGAAGGATGTAAGTCATTGAGGCACGAGGAGAAACTCCAGAACCAGAAAATTCCTTTGTGGCCCTGCAGGTCGTTGCCTAACGAAGTCTCGTTGCTCCAATCACGAGATCTCGCTATTGTTACGGTCTAATGTCGTCAGAAGGATTTGCTTACGAAGAAGAGGAAGACGAAAGAGATCCGCTCGACGAACTGATCGGCGTGAGCGCGGCCTGGCGTAAAGTGCGGCAGCAGATCGATCTGGTCGCTTCATCAAACGCAACCGTCTTAATCACTGGCGAGTCGGGGACTGGCAAAGAGTTGGTCGCGCGGGCCATTCATGCAAAAAGTCCGCGCCGTCACCATCCGATTGTTACCGTCAACTCGGCGGCGATCGCTCCTGATCTCTTCGAGTCGGAGTTTTTTGGACATGTACGGGGCGCTTTCACGGGAGCACACAGAGACCGCCTTGGCAGATTTGGACTCGCCGATCACACGACGATCTTTCTGGACGAAGTCGGCGAGATTCCCCTTTCACTGCAAGGCAAACTGCTGCGGGTGTTGCAGGAGGGACAGTATGAGCGGGTAGGTGAAGATCTGACCAGAAAAGTAGATGTACGCGTGATTTCCGCATCGAATCGCGACTTGGCAAAAGAAGTCGAGGCAAAACGATTCCGGCAAGATTTGTTCTACCGTCTGAGTGTTTTTCCAATCCACGTTGCGCCTTTGCGCGAGCGGTTGGAGGACGTCCCGGTGCTCGCTGAACACTTCATGCGTAGAATGAATTGGCGCGACCGAAGCAACCTTCCGATACGCTTGAGTGACGAAAACGTTCGCGCTCTACAGAGTTACCACTATCCCGGTAACGTGCGCGAACTGGAAAATATTATCGAGCGTGTCGGCATTCTGACGCATTGCTTTCTGTATCAGTTAAGTGTGCAGCAAATTCTCGACGCCATGCTGCTTTCTGACCGAAGGAAACAGCTTGACTCGATTGCGAAGAAGCCTGAGGTGGCCGACACTCATTCACAAGCGATCATGACTTACGCAGAGATTAAGGACTTCGAGCGCAAGAATTTGATCGCCGCCCTGCAAGCGACAAACTACAAAATTCATGGCGCTGGCGGAGCGGCGGAGCTTCTCGGAGTCAAACCGACGACGCTCGCTTCACGGATAAAGGCCTTACAGATTCCGTTGCGTCCAAGCAATTGATTTCCACCGGTGGCATCGGGATTAACACTGTGGAATCCCGGTAGGACTTGTCATTGGCCGAGTTTTTTAACTTCTCTCGGCCATTCGAATTCTGCGAATTCAGCTCAAGAGACTTCTTGTAATTTGCAATCGCCTAGAAGCTTTAGACATAAGCCTCAAAAATACGCGGCACCGCCGGAAATAAGGTGATTGTAGAACTGGCTTTGCACGAAAAGTGTTTCTTACAACTATTTGCTTCTGCTCTGGGGTCAGAGCAGAATCGAATCCCGACCACTTGCGCCATTTCAACCCTTTGCAGCAACAATGATCATCATGTTGCACACACCATCGCCGCAAAGGTTGGCGCTGACTTGAGTCAGGATCATCAATTAAAGGCATTAAGCGAGGAGACAAAGCCGGAAAGACTAATCGAACAAATTGAAGCGCGGGAAAACAACTAGGCTGGAGATCGCAATGAAACAGATCGGCTTTATCACACTACTTCTTATCTTCTCGTCGGGGTGCGTGGTCGCAGGGGGTTATAGCAGCGGACGCGGATGGTTTATCTGGCCCGGAACCCTTGGAATTCTGTTAGTTATTGCGGTTCTGTTTTTTCTTTTAAGGCGACGCTAAATCGCGTGAATGAGTCGGCGCATGCGATCCGAGAACAACACATCCATTTTCTGTGGTTCTATGATCGCGGTTACTTCACCTTCACCGAACGTGGGATGCAAAAGCGTCTGTCCTTTGCGATACGTTCGAGTCCGATCATATGGCGCGCCAGGCTGGACAGACGAACGACGCGTTGTGCCTGCGCGATAAGTGACGCGTGATGCGCACATCGGACAACTAACGCGCGTTATCCTACCTGTCTTGCTGACAGAAACCACGATGTGACCTCGCTCCTCATTACACGTGATGCACATTTGGTCGACACGATCTCCCACATTGTGAACTACTTTCTCGTTCATGATTTCTCCCTTTTTCACCTGATGCTTCAAGAACCTTCCGACTTAACCCTCGCGCTGATCGGTTGCCAGGCAGAAGAGACGCGATTGAAGCGAAGGCGCTTTATGCCATGGGCCAATCCTAAGAATTGCAGGGCCCTGATCCCTAACCAGTTCAAATCAATCTCGTACCATCGAAGACCGTGTCGCGCTGAAGTGGGATGAGCGTGATGGTTGTTGTGCCATCCTTCACCGAATGTCAGCAGCGCCACCCACCAACTATTTCGCGAATCATCACCGGTTTCGAATCTTCTTCTCCCCCAGAGGTGCGTCGCGGAGTTGACGAGCCAGGTGGCGTGCAACGCCAGCGTCAGCCGGAGAAAAACTCCCCACAGCAACACACCCCATCCGCCAAAGATAAAAAGCACCACTCCCACCACTAAAAGAGGAACGTAGTAAAAGCGGCTAAGCCAGCGATAGTAGCGATCGTTCATTAAATCGGGCACGTAGTGAGCAATGGTGGCCTCGCTGTGATTTTGTGCGGTGCCCCACAATATCCAGCCAACATGGGCCCACCACCCACCATCTCGCGGCGTATGTGGATCACCCTCGCGATCTGTGTGGGCATGATGCATGCGATGCGTCGTAACCCACTCAATTGGACCACCTTCCAGCGAAGTTGTGCCGCAAGTTACCAGAAAGTATTCGACGACTTTTGGCACCTTGTAACCACGGTGTGTCAGTAACCGGTGATAGCCCATGCCAATACCCAGGCTGCCAGCGATCCAGTAAAAAACAATTGCGGTGAGTACGGCGGACCAGCTCCAGAAAAAAAGCGCCGCGACAGCGGCAAGATGGGCGCTTAACAGGAAAATTCCCATGCCCCAATTCCCTTTGGCCCAATTGATTCGCTTCACGAGCATCGCTTGGCGATCTTCTTCCAAGTTCATTCAACAAACCTCTTTACCGTCCGGGCACTCGTGCTTTGCGTAGCACCTCCAATTGATTCCGCTAGCAGAGAGGATCTCCGTGAATAAGGCGTCACGGAGATCCAAACATGCTCGAAACCGATTGGGTTACCAACGAGAATTAGTAGCGGCGTCCACCATTGCTGCCGCGGTTTTCTTGTGGTTTCGCTTCATTCACTTTCAGGAACCGACCACCGATTTCCTTGCCGTTGAATTGCTGGATCGCCGACGACGCTTCTTCCTCACTGGACATTTCCACGAAGGCAAAGCCTCTCGAGCGTCCAGTATCGCGGTCTTCCACAACACTGGCAGATTGAACCGTTCCGGCCGTACCAAACAACTGCTCGAGATCCTGACTGGTGGTTTGGAAAGCAAGGTTTCCAACATAAAGTTTTGTTGACATAAAGAAATACCTTTCCCCTTCCGGGAATGAAAAGAAGCTGCGAATCGGATGGCTTCGGCGAAACGGTAGCGGTCGAAGGACCAGGTTCGGATGCTCTCAAAAGAGCGGCTTCGAAGTGTGAAACAAGCCTGCTCTCGAACTTCCAAACGCCGGCGCTGATCGATTTATGCGCGGGGCGCATCACCGTCGATGCGCGAGAGAAGGATTAACCGAGCTTATTTTGCCATATGGATGACCCGGTTGCAAGCACATGGCCCTTCATATGTTCCGACCGTAAAATATATTTCGGATAGACAATATATGTTGCGTGTGATAAACATTACCGCCCGATCATGATAGTGCCCAGGCTCGAGAAAATACTCGCTAAAGAAAACCACACTTTTTACTGGCTGGCGAAGGAAACCGGCGTCAGTCATACAACACTGTGGCGACTGAAAAAGGGCAGGTCAGTTGGAATTAATTTTGAAACTTTGGAGAAAATTTGCCGCGCCTTGAAATGCCAGCCCGGCGACGTTCTGTTTCTAACACGCGATAAAACACCTCCACGGCGTCAATCTTCGAAAAAGGGCCGGAAGTCCTGAACTGAAAGTTGCCTCTCGGTAAAGCAATTAGATCTCCCATTAATTTTGATCGAAGGGATCGAAGGTGGCCTGGTAGGTGTTTACCTCGCCCGCTGTGAACCAACACGTGGTTACAAGAGAACGATATCACACAGTATGAGAATTTTACTTTACAACCCAGACAACGGAGTGACGCGGAATTTTATGCCTCACCTGTGGATGTTTCTACTCAAATCACTCACTCCACCGGAGCATGAGGTAATGCTGATCGACGGCAACGCCAAACCGATGAACGAAAGAGAATTGGTTCGGTTTGCGCGGAAGGAACAGATCGGACTCGTAGGTATCGGAGCAATGACACGAATGATTGCTCGTGCTTATTCGTTTGCCGATGCGCTTCGAGCGGCCGGCATTCCCGTAGTTATGGGTGGTCCACACGTTACCGAATTACCCGACGAAGCGCTGGGGCGTGACGGCGGACCGCGACACGCTGACGCAGTAGCGCTCGGCGAGGCTGACGAGACCTGGCCACAGATCGTTGCCGATGCTGCTGACGGTAAGTTGAAAGAGATTTACGAACCTGTCGATCAGTTTGGAAAAGAACGAAAACCAAGTCTTACGTCGTACCCTGTGATTCCGTGGGATAGCATCGACATCGAGCAGTTCAATCTGATCCCCAGCATGTTTCAGCGTTTTACTGAGCGTCACGGTTCCGGATGGAAATACCTGAACATGATGCCAATCGAATCCGGCCGCGGGTGTCCCTATGGTTGCGAGTTTTGCACCGTGACTGGTTTCTTTGGCGACTCGATCCGCTTTAGAACAAATGAAAGCGTTGTTAACGAGCTCCTTTTATTGAAGCGTCGCGCCCGAAGTGAACGCGGCCAAATATCCGTGTTCTTCATCGACGATAACTTCGCCATCAATATCAAACGCACTAAGTCATTGCTCCGAGACATTATCGCCGCCAAGGCTCAGTTACCCTGGACCGCGCAAATCAGCGCCAATCTCTTGCGCGACGAAGAGCTGGTGGATTTGATTGCAGAGTCCGGCGGAAAATGGATCTTCATCGGAATGGAATCTCTCGACGCCGCTAATCTCTCGGATGTCAACAAAAGTTTTAGTAAGCCTGAGGAATATGCGGCAGTCCTGAACCGTCTCGCCCAGCGAGACATTTATGCGATCACTTCTTTTATTCTTGGTCTTGATAACGACACACCCGGTGTGGCCCAGCGAACTTTGCAACAGATTGAGAATTGGCCGCCCGGACTGCCGGTTTTCAGCCCGCTCACACCCTTACCTGGCACTCCGCTATATGAGAGATTGAAGGCCGATGGGCGTTTGACGAGGCCTAAGCACTGGTTGAATTTCGCGCGCTATAAAATGTCACATACGCCTTTAAAGATGACCACTGACCAGGCGCACAAAGAGATCGATAGTGCCTGGCGAAGGTCATACAGCCCGCAGCGCAACAAGCACGTGATTGACGTGCTAACGCCACGCAGTCTTAACGTTGGCGCAATGCATTTTTTGATGCGGCTCTTCTTTCGCGGCATCTACGTGCCACAGATGACAAAAAGGGCGTGGATGAGTTTAGTTTTTCAAAACAGGAAATCGATCTTCAAGTTGTTACGAAACGGCATTGCAAAATACGGTGAGATGCGTAGTCGTCAAACCGAGAAAGTTACATCGGCGGCAATAAATTAGCCCATTGCATGAGGGCTTCCAACACAGCTCAACGACAGATGAAGGATTATGAACGGAGTGCGCATATTTATCCGGCCCGACAAGGGTCTGATTGAAAATAAAGTTTTCTATAGCCAGCGTGGCCATGGTCCGATGTATCGCTGGCATTATGAAGAACACCTCGCGAGGTGGCATGTCGCGCGCGTAGACGCTTCCCACTGGAGTTCGCATGAAATGAGCACTGCCCGTTGGCACTCCGTTCCTCAGGAGCTCAAGGCCCAGTTGAGTGAACACTACGTCGAATAGAAACCCTCACCTGGGTCGTTTTGCATCTTGCTCCAGTTCTGTTGAAATCCACCGTCCGGTCAAAAGGCGAATTGTTTGTGAGAATGATGTCCTAGTCGCGACCGGTGAGGCATTCTCTTTACGACATCTGTCGGAGTCCGATGATCAAATCCGTCTCCAGGATCAACTATTAGTACTGAGATTATTGACAACGGCTGTGGCCTCGTGTTTGCCCAGCGATCGGCATTTGCCACTCCTGGGGGATCAAATGTTCAAGAAATTCTTAGCAGCATCCGTTAGCTTCTTCGTGCTTTCTGCGTTCATGTCCAATGCGACTGTGAGGGCGAGCGTTGATCAGGAAAAGGACGCGGCCAAGATTGAAAAAGTCAAAGCAGGTGTTCGTAAACTTGGCACCGGTTGCGAAGCGCGAGTTGAAGTGAAACTGGCCGATGGGCGGAAGTTCAAAGGCTATATCAAGGAGAGTAACGACGTTAGCTTTGTGGTTGTAGATGACAAATCGAACGCGGATGTTTCTGTCGACTATTCACAGGTAAGAGAAATTAAGGGTAAGAATGGATTAACCGCAGCGAAGATTGCGATCAATGTCGGGAAGGCGGCGCTGATTGTGGCGGGAGTCGCCGGTGCCGCTACACTCCTCATGTTTCTTATTATTCCAAAGACTTAGCGCTCATCGTTTGAGGGTGTCCCTCAAAAAGTTTTCTCTGCCGTCTGTGTATCCTCTGTTTGCGTTTAACCGTCATTTCTAGGCAGAGGCCGCAGAAATACACCGAGGGCCGCAGGGATACTGCGAAGTTCTCCACACCGCTTGTACAAAAACACCCAATTCGGCCCCGTCGGCAACGCGAATTCCCAGCAATTTGAGCGGCATCGACTTTGCACAATAGTCGGTTGTGGAAAAATGCGCGCAGAAAGGCAAAAGGAGATTTACGCATGATTAATTTTGAAACGACGGTGCGAGAGGTCGCATTACAGATTCCAGAGTCAACCAGACTCTTTGAAAAACTGAGGATTGACTACTGCTGCGGCGGCAACCAGCCTTTGGCTGACGCGTGCGCTTCAGCCGGGATTGATGTTAACGGCGTGATAAAAACGCTAGGGGAAATGACTCAATCCGACTCCAAGCACGCAAGTGCGCTGGATTTTCAGAACGCTTCCCAGCCTCAACTGATTGAGCACATTCTGAACACCCATCACATGTTCACAAAATCAGAAATGGACCGGCTTGAAGCGCTTGTCAACAAAGTAATTAACGCGCACGGAGAAAATCATACTGAACTCATTAATGTGGGCGAGCTCTTTGGACGACTTTGCGCGGATCTGAAGCCACACATGTTCAAAGAAGAGCAGGTACTCTTCCCTTACATCCTGGCGATGGCACGGGCGGCGGATAACAACCAGGCCGGACCTTTCGCTCCGTTTGGAACTGTTAACAATCCAGTACGCATGATGTTGAGGGAACATGATACGGTTGGGCAGATTCTCCGTGAGTTGCGCGTCGTAACATCGGACTACAAAGTTCCGTCTGACGCATGCATCAGCTATCAGACTCTTTACAAAGCATTCGAGAATCTCGAAAGCGATCTCCACCAACATATTCATCTGGAGAACAACCTACTGTTTCCAAAAGCGCTGGAGCTTGAAAACGCCTTGAACCGATAGCCATGTCTGTTGGGAACAGAATCGCTGATAGTTGCGCTGTCGAATCCTCACCTTCGATTGCCAACCATATTTACCGACCGTTCTTTCTGGCCTCAATCGCCACTATTCTGACAGTCGGCTGTGTTTGGGGCGCGATCAACCTTTTCACGATCGGAGTTAAAGAGAGCTTCGGCGCCATCAACTACTCGTGGACCCTGGCGCATGGACACGCGATGGTCTTTGGTTTTGTGGGCTTCTTCATAATGGGATTTGCTTACCAGGCGATACCCAAGTTTAAGCACACAGTTTTATGGCGACCGCGACTCGCAATCTCGACATTGCCGTTGATGATTGTCGGAATAGTCTTGCAAACTGTCGCGCATCTTCTGTCGCCACCGTCATTGACTCTCCAGATGTTTGCTTCAGTTTTCCAATTACTTGCCGTAGTCATTTTCGGCGGAGTAATGGTTAAAACTATTCGCCGGGCCGCCAAGCCCGAGATTTACGATCGCTTTCTATATGCATCGCTGGTGTGGTTCTTAATTGCAGCAATTGCCAATCCCGTTATCTTCAAACTTTTCGAGCTCCCCGGCACTCGCGAACAACTTCTCTTCAATCTCGCGACCTTCAACATTCCTTACCGCGACGTGCAATTACTCGGAATGGCAGTGGTAATGATCCTCGGAATCTCGCTTCGCTTGTTGCCACAGGCATACGGGTTTCGCGAACCCTCGAGCGGGTGGGTAGCATTCTTATTCTGGGGAGTGAACGCGGCAATTATTGGCAGCGTGCTCTTCTTTATCGCGGGAATGACGTCCGGTAATCACTGGTTGCTGGCCTTACAATGGCTTGCCGCCGTTGCGCTGCTGGTGATCGCAGTAACGACACCATTTCAATATCGACTATTTGCGGCGGTTCCGGCGGGTGAGAGCGATCGTGGCCTGAAGTTCATCAGAGCGGCCCACATCTGGCTTATCGTTGCGACAGCAATGCTCGTCCTCACCCCGATTTACAATTTTGGCGTCTACATGCCATTGACGGGCTCCCATGTTCCTTTCTCGCATGCGTTCTTTGGTGCATATCGACACGCGTTAACAGTCGGCTTCATCATGATGATGATCGTCGGCGTATCGAGCAAGATGGTCCCAACGCTGTCCGGTATAGGTGTCAAACAGACTAAGTCGCTATGGCCCACGTTCGTTCTGCTAAATCTTGGCAACGTGACGCGAGTCTCTTTTCAAATTGCAACCGACTTTTCACCAGCCGCTTACCCGGTCATGGGAATTTCCGGTTTCATTGAAGTCGTCGGTCTGACGTTGTGGGGCTATGAACTGTTCTCAAATATGAGGATCGGAAAAAAACTGGAAACACAGAAGAAAGTCGGATTAGGACAGGAACATTTCATCCGGGCTGGAAGCTTCTGTGGTATAAGTAGCCGCACAAGAGCACACTCGATATCTTCCTGTCTATTTGATGACTAGTCCGTCGAACAGTCGAAGAAAGCCTGTTTGCTTTGTTATTACTCTCTCAATCATTAAGTGGTGGCGACCTACCTCGCGCAGGAAAACCAGCACTGGTTACGTTCGCGAAGATCGATGAAGCAAGCGGTCACGGATTTCGACCAGGATGACGAACTTCATTGGCGCGCGATCCTGGCGTGCGGACATCGACAACACCTGCGTCACGATCCGCCAATGACCAGTCGCCCTTGGGTGCTGACCCCGGAGGGTCGTGCTTCCCGCATCGGGTTCGAGATCGATTGCAAACGGTGCGATGAAGAATCTCCCGCCGAAGTCACTGAGCAGACAATCGCCTAACGCATCGCCTGGTTCGCACCCACTAAAATCCGCTTCAACCGATATTTCGCAAAACTGAATATTTCGCAGTCCATCGACAGTTTTCACCAAGGCTTCGCCCTAAACCCCACAAACAGCATTTAGTGATTGTTTTTTACGCAATCGCGCCGTCGATCAACTTGTGGTCCTACATGCGGCGCGGTTGTGAGCGGCCGAGACGCAGAGGGCAGCAGAGAAAACCAATCAGATATGCGACTTTTTGTGCAAGGCTACGCTGAAACGACTAATCGCTTATAGCTGCGTTGCACGCCTGTGCATGAAGCCACAGCTTGAAAACGATGGCGCTTTAAAGGATAGTTGGTTTTAACGCATTTGCAACGAATGCGATTCCGGAGCGCTCGCAATAGAACCCTTAATGAAATTACTAATTACAATCATCATCTGTTCTGTTTTCTTCGTCCTACCGGTTCACGGTCAAACCACACGTACAAAGCTCGAGGGGCAAGTGGTCTGTTGCGCCGAGTGTTGGGCCGAAGCGGACCGCAACAAAATCGAATACGGAACCGCTGAAAATCTTTTGAAAGCGAAATCGTGTGTCGAAGGCGGCGATCCAACTTTGCTCGCCGTACGCGAAGGTGACAGGTTCAAGCTGTATCAACTCGCCATCGGTAAGTTTCGTTTGCCGGGGAAGAATTGGCTCGAATTTGTGGGTAAACGCATTGCCGTCGAAGGCACGCTCCAAAAAAGAAAAGAAGTTGAGATTATTCGCATCGACACTCTCGAGGTGCTTGCACCAAGTCTCGCAGAGCGTGAATCGGCAAAGTTAGTTGGTCAGCAGGTTGATATCACACTGAGAGATCTCTCAGGCGTTGAGCAAGGTTTGTCTGCGCTCAAAGGCCGTATCGTGATTCTCAACTTCTGGGCGACTTACTGCATTCCGTGTCGAAAAGAAATGCCCGATCTGGCAGCGATTCAAAACGAGTTCGGGGCCCTGGGTGTGCAGGTTATCGGCGTCAATGTTGACGAGCTCAAAGATCAAAAGAATGTCGTCCAGTTCGTGAGAGAAACGAAAGTTAATTTTCCGATTTGGGTCGGCGGATCAGCAGAGCACATGGTCCGCTTGGGACTCGGCTCGGCTCTACCGGGCACAGTTGTTATTGGACGCGACGGTAGGATTGTGAAGATCATTTCCGGTGTCGTCGATCAACCCCTGCTGCGAAAAGAGATCGAAGCATTACTTGCAGTTGCAGCCACGACGACCGTCAAAGGTGATGCTCGCGCCCCCGAACGAAGGGCGGATGTTTCCGCTGTTCCGAGTTGACCGCTTTGACCAGGCGAAGGCCGCGCCGTGAGCGGGGCAGCAGAAAATGATTTCAAATGGACTTACGGCGTTCGCGTGATCGCCAATCAGATAGATCGCGCGAAGTGGCGTAATACCCTGACTTACCGTTTCCACCCGCGGTTCACCGCGGGAGTCGAGTACAACCCGTTAGCGAAGAAGGTGAGCCCTCTCGCCAATCTGGTTGTAATAACAGAAACTCACAATCGACCGGCGCTCATAGTCGGAACGAGTTCCGATCGAATCGGTACGCCATCTGGACAATCGTTTTACGCCACAGTGAGTAAGAACGTGAAACACTACACGCGTTTGCCTATGAGCCCGTACATCGGTGTGGCGTACGGTACATTCGAAGATCGCGCGCGCGTGATTGGCGGCTTGAACATAACATTCAACGAGCAGTGGAGCTCAACGATTCTGTTCGACGGTGTGCGCATTCATCCGCTATTGAACTACACGCGTGGTCGTCACCAGTTTGGAGTAATTTTTGAACGCGGGAGAAATCCAGGCGCCAGCTACAGCATCTCGTTTTGATTCTCTAACCGGCTTTGCACAAAAAGGGAGTTTTTGGGATGAATCTTCTCTGCGGTCCTCCGTCTAATCTTTGCGTCTCTGCATTTAACGGCCATTTCAACGCAGAGGCCGCGAAGATACGCAGAGCGCCGCAGAGAAAACGAATCAAATTTGCGACTTTTTGTGCAAAGCCTCCTCTAACCTACCAAATGTGAGGAACGGATCGATATTCCACACGCTTGTGGGAGCGCAAACGTCTTACTCGCGCAGGTAATGGCAGGTGTATCCGCCAGGGTGCTTGCGCAGATAGTCCTGGTGGTAATCTTCGGCGCTATACCAGGTGCCGGCCGGCTCGATGCTCGTCGTGATCGGTCGCTTCCAACTCCCTGACGCATCAACACGTGCGATGACGCGTTCCGCGATGGCCCGCTGTTCCTCCGTCTGCGGGAAAATCGCGGAGCGATACTGCGTCCCAACGTCGTTGCCCTGACGGTTAAGTGTCGTCGGATCGTGCAACCGGAAAAACCAGCGTTCGAGCAGATCCTCGAAGGAGAGCACGGATGGGTCGAAAGTGATACGGACCGCTTCGGCATGACCAGACTTGCTGTGATGCGTGTCCTCGTATGTCGGATTCTCAAGCCAACCACCGGTGTACCCGACGTCAGTGTCGATGACCCCCGGCACTCCGCGCAGAATGTCCTCGACGCCCCAAAAACAACCACCCGCGAGCACCGCTACCTCCACGTTTGATGGAATCATCACCCACTCCTTCTCGTAAGTTTGTTTCTAAGCGTACGGGAAGGTTAGTTAAAGTCGCAACCGAGCGAAACTATCAATAAAGGTAACTTTGAATAACTCTTTTGCGGTAGGTGAACTGATAGTTAGGTGGTGCTCTAATATGAACTCTGCGTAGCTCTGCGCTCCTCTGCATTTCGGCGGTAGATGTGGAGCAAAAAGCAATAACCGCAGAGTCGGAGAGGAACGCAGAGATACGCAGAGAGATTTCCAAAAGTAGGGCACTACCGATGGTTATCGGGTGCGACGCCATGGCAGGCTCCATAGTCCGCGTGCCGAGAGTATGAAGGAAAACAACGCGGTCACGCCGAGTGCTATAAGCGTCCAGACGAAGAAGAAAGCTCCGCTGGAGTGCGCAACGCGGCTGCTGAGCGCCACACCTTTTCCCCTCATGTGGAGGTAGGGCACCGCCAAAGAAAGAAGAGATGCGAGGAGGATGATGATGTACCCCGATCGTCGTTCTCGGAGCATCAGCGTTCCATACAGCCACACGACAAAGATGAGCACACCGATAAGGTTGAAGACGTCCCCCTTTTCAAACCCGCGGACGATGTCGTCTGCAAGGTGAAAAGTAAGCAAGAGGATCGAGAGTAGAGACGTGATGGTCAATAGATCGTTCTGTTTCAATGATGGTCTCCTCCGAGCGGTCCTGGAGAGCCTATCGTCTTCAAACTCCCAAGTCTCCACACGCTGTAATTAGATTGTAAAAAGTTGTACCGAGAAGATGATGAACCGGATTATTCGACGAAGCGATAACCGATTCGGTGAACGGTAATGATGTGCTGCGGCGCGGATGGGTCTTGTTCGATTTTTTGCCGCAGCCTCGCGATATGGTTGTCAACGGTGCGCGTAATCGGGATGCTGTCATACCCCCAAACCTCGTCGAGCAGTTGATCGCGTGTGACGATTTCACCTCGACGCTGGATCAGGTAGCGCATGATCTCAAACTCGCGCGCTGAGAGATCCAGTAGTTGCCCGCCTTTGCGCGCCGCGAATTTTTTGAAATTCACCTCTACATCGCCAAAGGTAAAATTTTCGATCTCGGCGACTTGCTTGGTCGCCCTTCGCAAATGAGCCCTGATGCGGGCGAGCAGTTCCTTAATACTGAATGGTTTAGTCACGTAGTCATCTGCCCCAACTTCCAAACCCACTACTTTGTCCGTTTCCTGACTGCGAGCCGTCAGCATAAGAATCGGGGTTTCGATCCCCCGCGTGCGCAATGTGCGACACACATCGATTCCGCTCATCAAAGGCAACATCACGTCGAGCAGAATGATGTCAGGCTTCTCGGTTGACGCTTTCTCGAGACCTTCTCTTCCGTCGCGAGCCACGGAGACTTCGTAGCCTTCATACTCACAGCTATCCTTCAACCCGATCACCATGTTGGGTTCGTCTTCGATTATCAGGATTTTAACCACACTAATTCTCCCTGATTATGCTTGAGCATCAGCAGCCTTGTGGGCCAGCGGCAGAAGAATCGTGAAACGACTTCCCTTCCCGACGTCGCTTTCGACTGAGATAGTCCCGTTATGAGCTTCGATGATGTGCTTCACCAGCGACAGACCCAGGCCACTGCCCTTTACATCATGAACGAGTCCGTTGCCCACGCGGTAAAACTTCTCGAAAATCTTCGCCTGGTCAGCACGCGGAACTCCAATCCCATGATCCGCTATTTGTATAGACAAATCTGAGCCAAGCGTTTTGGCCGTAATCGAAAGCTGTTTCACCTTGCCAGAATACTTAATTGCATTATCAAGCAGGTTTGAGATCGCCTGCGCGATCGCATCGCGGTCCATTGAGACGGGCGGCAGATCTCGTTGTATATCTGTGTGAACGTCAAAACCGGAATTCATGATCTGATAGCGATAGCTGGAAAGCACGTTCGCGATCACTTCAGCGACATCACCATCGGTTAGAACATATGTCTTCCGTCCAGCCTCGATTTTTGAGAAGTCGAGAATGTTATCGATCACCTTGTTCAAACGCAGGCTCTCATGCCTGATGATCCCATAGTACTCCTGCTTCTTCTCTTCATTGTCTACGCGACCTAATTCGAGGATTTCAGAAAACAGGCTGAGTAACGAGAGCGGAGTTTTTAGTTCATGCGAGACATTCGAGACGAAATTTGATTTCGCTTGCGCGAGACGAGCTTCGCGATCGGTGGCCCGGATCGTAAGGACCATGCCACAAACTAAAACCGCCAGTACCAGAAGTGTTGCGCCGGCACTATGCAAAAAACTGTCGCGCGCGAGCTCATCGAGATTGGTGTTCTTCAGTCCAAGCCCTGCTTTCCAATTGGAGAACGGACGATCAAAATTGCTTTCGAGAAAGTATCCGTTTTGGGCCGCCGCGTTTGAATAAAGCACGCGCTGATTCTCGTCTGTAATGGAAAATGCTATGGCTGGTGAGGCAGTGTTCGCATGATATGTATTTAAGGTCTTAGCTATACTCCCGGCGATCAGATCGTCTCTGACAAACTCTTCGGTTAATAAGACACCACCAACATCGCTCTGCCCATTTCGCAAGTTAGTCAATGGAAAGAACAAATAACGATCGACGAACAAATACTTCCGATCAGCGTCAACAAAACTTTCTGTTACCGTCGCTTTTTCAAACATCGACGCATAAGCATTTGTTTTCCGCTGATCGCCCGGGTGACTGAAAACGAAGATCTCTTCGATCTCAGGATGGGAACGCTTTACTTCCGCGAAGTATTTTTCTAACGCTGCCGCTGGGTCAGGGTTCGAAAGGTAAAGACTGCCGAGGGAGTTCAAGGTTTGGGTTGCGATCTCCTCCAAACGTTGTTTCATCTGATGCTCGACAATAATTACTCCCTGTCGCAGGTTGTCCTTGAATGCACCTTTGGTTTTGTTCTGTAGTTCCGCGAGCGATCGATACTGCATGTAAGTGAGTATGAGGAGAGGAAGTAACACGCCGACTGAGGCCAGTATCATCAATTTCTGTCGCAGCGATAGTTTCTTGATCGCCTCACGGAACATACTGCGCGGGAGCATACAGCGCGATACTACAGAAAGTTGTCATCAATCGCATCGGAATTGTAAAAAGTTGTCTTGCAGGTTGGAGTTGTAGGGCCAACAATGGAGGGGCGACGAGTGTCGCTCAACACTCGCCGCCGCACGTGATGCGATTTGCCTCAAAGTCCGGGCGCAAATCACCGAGACCTTAAACCAAAAAAAAGTTAGACGCATCGGAGAATTCACGCATGCCCGAATGAGTATTAGCACTCACTGCGTCCAAAAATCTGGATACGCGATCCAAAAATAATCATTCACTTATCGTCTCGTGCAACGCAGCAACTCGAACACGTCCTCCTCACGAGATTTTCTTTGTAGGTGATTCCACTTATCGCAGCAGATCTCGCGTTAGCTATTTCTCGATCAAATCGGGAACACGCATTCCTCCTTTTCAAAAGTCCAACGCAATTATCAAGCGTTCAATCGAACGTTTTCGACATTCACAATCGAGCTGTAACTCATCAAGCGACCGATGCTAACGATCTCGCAGGATCGGGAGACGTGTCGGACTCAGACGCAATTCAATCTCAAACGGAGGAACACAAGAATGACGAACCTTCTTTCAAGGCACAGCATTGACGACTCTTGTCGTCTTACTTGTGGTAAACGCTTTTGCCCAGACTAGTACCACAGGTTCAATCGCGGGAGCTGTAACTGATCAAACCGGAGCGGCTGTGGCCGGCGCGCAGGTTGTCATTAAGAACAATGGCACCCTGGCAGAAAGCACCGTGACCACGACCGATAACGGCAGTTTCAGTGTCCCGAGTCTGGCTACAGAAAGCACACACTGAGGAATCCCTGGCGCAATTCACGGACGAATGTCTGACTCTACGCAAAGATACTCAGAGGGTCGCAGGAAAAAGAATCATATATGCGAATTGCGCAAAGCCAACAGACGTATAAAGTAACGGTTCGACAGGCGCCGGAACCCCATGCTTGAAACGCAGCGCGAACATACTTAAAATCTAACGGAAATAACCCATGACACTACCAAGCTACGCGATGAACCAGGCAAGCTTTCCGGAAATGTACGAGCGTTGGCTCGTGGGACCACTCTTCCGCCCGTGGGCTGAATTAACTCTCGACGAGGTGCAATTATCTGCAGGCGACCGCGTCCTTGACATCGCATGCGGAACGGGAATTGTCGCGCGTCTCGCAAAAGAGAGGCTCAACAACAGCGGCCGAGTGGTCGGCGTCGATCTCAGTGCGGATATGCTTGCTGTTGCTAAAACCGTGGCGCCGGAAATCGACTGGAGAGTAGGCAACGCCGGCTCTCTGCCACTCAAGGAGGGAGAGCAGTTTGACGTTGTCGTTTGCCATCAGGGACTTCAGTTCTTTCCTGATAAGGCCCAGGCGCTAGTGCAAATGCGACATGCCTTAGCAGACGACGGTAGGTTGGCCGTCGCCACCTGGCGGTCCGACGATGACATCCCCTTCTTTCGGGAGCTGCGTCGAATCGCTGAGCGCTACCTGGGACCCATTACTGATCAACGCTATAGCCTGGGAGACGCAGCCGAGCTTGAGGGGTTGCTCCGCGATGCCGGCTTTCACGACCCCCAAGTAAAGACTATAGGTCTCACCATACGTTTCAACGAAGGGGAGCGTTTCCTTCGATTGAACACCATGGCGTTCGTAGGCATGAGTACCGCCGGAAAAGCTATGACTGATGACGAGCGTGAGCGCGTTATCGATGCCATCGTTGGAGAAAGCGTGCCAGTGTTGCGGCAATACAACGATGGGTCGGACCTCGTCTTCGAACTCTCAACTAACCTCGCAACAGTGAGAACTCACTCCTCGTAGCTCGTCCTCTGAGCTGCGATTGACGAAGTTCGGCCCGGTCTACTTAGTTTGTGCTGCTTTAATTTTGGCATCCTTTTTCCTATCACTTCGCGCCGATTGTCTTAATCCAAGTAGCAACATCTTCAACCACGCGCTGATCGACGTGACCAGCCTGTGCGTATTCTGATGGCGTACTGCGCCCAGTTCCAGATATGAACAGGTGATTAAGTTCCGGGTATACCTTCAATGAGACATTGTTCTTTGACGCCAGCGCTTCTTTCCATCGTTCGAAGTCGGCCATTGTCACCTGGTAATCGCGTTCACCTTGTAGGACGAGCAGAGGCTGTTTGAGGGTCTTAGCGAATTTGGCTGGGTCATAGCCACGCAGATCAAGCCAGTACGACGCTGGCGCGCCGAAAATCGATACAGCAGAGTTCGCGTCTTCAGGCTTCAGCGATCTAACTTTGGCAGCTTGCTCCTTTGCTTGATCGAGTTGCTTCTGTTCTTCTGCTGAAAGACTTCCATCCAACGAAAAGAGATAGGCATATTGTTCAGGTATCGCATCCTCCAACGGACGGGTTGCGCCAGCCAACGAGATGAGTCCCGCGATGTTTGGATCAAGTCGGCCAATCTGAGGAACCAGCATCCCACCCAGGCTGTGACCCAATACAAAGATGCGTTTGGCATCTATTTCTCCGCTCGTTCGCAACACAGCAATAGCAGCGAGCACATCGTCCAGCACTTCCTCTTTCACTGTAAACGCCCGAACTGATGCGAGCTTCGCGGAGTGTTGTTTGGTTCGCTTCTCATAGCGCAAGACAGTAATTCCCCTTGTTGCCAGACCCCACGCCAGGTCCTTGAATGGTTTGTTTGGGCCAATAGTTTCGTCGCGATCGTTTGGTCCGGATCCATGGACGAGGATCACAGCCGGAAATGGACCAGCGCCCGAAGGCACGGTCAACGTACCCGGTAACGCCCACTCACCTTTTCCAATAGTGATTTCTTTCTCGCGAAAGGCTTCCGGTTTGACGTAAGACGGAGCCAAATATTCAGTGAGTGGGACTTGAGCGAAGAAAAGCCCAGCAACTCGGCTGCTCTGATCGAACGCGACCCTGATTTCGAGAGAGGTTTTTTCAAACTCGCAAGTAACGATAACCGTTACGTACTCGCCGCGCTTCTGAGCTCGGGCCCTCCCTGCACTCTTAAACGACCCAACCTGGTTTAGAACCGCAGTCCACGTCTCTTTTAACTTTGTCTCGGGCATAGCGGCTTTCATTGTGTCGTCAAACTGTCCAACTGCCGCCTTGAAGTTCTCATTCCTCAGCAGTTCAACAAACGCTCGCGCCGCCGATATCGATTTCGATGTCTCGTCCTGGAGTGTGCTCACTGTCGTTTGACCACCAATCACGAGAACCAAGAAGACGATTATTATTTGATCAATCATCGCGGGAAGAGTAACACGCCATCTACTGAAGGTGGCTTTGCACAAAAAGTGCATATCTGCTTAATTTTTCTCTGCGTCCTCTGTGTATCTCGACTTTCTCTGCGTTTAAACATTTCTACGCAGGGACCACAACGACACCCAAAGGGCCGCAGAGCCACTCCTCCCAAAACTCACTTCTTGTGCAAAGTCCTGTACGAGATTTACAGAAGAAAAAGGCCCGGCGGCAACTGGTCCACCGGGCCTTGGAGAGAGCTCGTGAGGAACTCAGAATACGAACTTCAACTGGTAACGAATCACGCGGCCACCACCGTCAGAAAACTCCGGATGGAGGAACTGACCGGCTGCGGAAGTGAAAACGTTGGCCGGCACGCCTGTGGACAGCGGTGAGAAAGGACTCACGCTGGCAGTCCCGTATTGCGGATGGTTGAAGACGTTGTAGAACTCCGCCCGCAGTTCGAAGAACTTCGCTTCCCCAAGACTAATTCGTTTCAGCAGGTTAACGTTCCAGTTATTCTGCCCGGGAGTGCGCAGAGTGTTGCGACCGAGATTACCCCGCCGTCCGCTACCCGCGAGCAACCCGATGTATTGCGCATCCGCGGGATTGATACATGCACCGCCGGCATCAGGATTCGTGTAGAAGGTTGTGCCAACAGTCACGCTGCAAGGATTGACTGTCGCGGTCGCAATCGACGGAACTGCACGGACACCCGTTTGACCACTAGGGTTGAAATCCGGTCGATCGAGGTTACCTCCAATCGAGTCGGCATCCTGTCCGTTGATGACCGTGAGCGGAACTCCGGTTTCAAACGTCGTAACGCCTGAAAGCTGAAAACCTCCCAGCAGGTGGCCTACAAATCCGCGTTGTTCACGGAAAAAGGGCAACTCGTAGACGTAAGTCAACGAGAACCGGTGTGTGCGATCGAAGAAAGATACCGCACGTTCCAATCCCTGACCGCCGAAGATCGCCGGGAACGAAGACTGCTGTGGTGAGTTGCGGTGCAGAATCCCGTAGCGAGATCTTTTTGATCTTGGATGACTCTCTAAAAACTCAAACTCCGAAGAGATGGTTGGAGCGCGGTAAGCGTAAACACGTTCGTACAGAATTTTGGACGACAGTGGTTCTTTTTTCAGCATTCTCTTCGTACCTCGATACGCAGAGCAAACTAAGACACCACCGGACGAAACAACGGTTTGCTACCGAGTGTGAGTTGAACTACCTTACTTCGACATGAGCGCACGGTGGATCGTTCACAAGTTTGGCGGCACCAGTCTCGCGGATGCAGAGCGTTATCGAGCAGCGTGTGAAATCGTTCTCTCGCAACGATCGGGTGAGCGTGTTGCAGTTGTGGTTTCGGCGATGAGTGGCGTTACTAGCACGCTCATCGAGGCTGCTAACCTGGCGGCCGTTCAGGACGATTCGTACTTAGAGAAACTCCAATCACTCGAGAACCGGCACCTCCAGACCATCGCCGAGCTAAAACTGCAAACCTTACAAGGCTCGGTCCTCGAAAAGACTGTTGTTTCAGACCTAAGCGCGATCAAGGAAGTGTTGCGAGGCGTGCGGATCACCAGATTGGCTTCGGAACGCATTATTGAATTCGTTTCGGGGCACGGTGAGTTATGGTCGGCTCAACTCCTGCACGCCTATCTCGAATCGAGCGGCCATCGCGCAAGCTGGCTTGATGCGCGCCAGACGCTGGTGGTTGAACCCAATCCCAACACTATTGCCGTCGACTGGGAAACTTCAAAGCAGAAGTTAAAGACCTGGCTGACCCACCATCCCGAGACTAACGTCCTCATAATCACCGGTTTTATCGCGTCGACTCATGACGGAGTCGCGACGACGTTAAAACGAAATGGCAGCGATCTTTCGGCTTCAATCTTCGGCGCGTTACTGGGTGCTGATTCGGTAACGATCTGGACCGATGTCGACGGAGTCTTCAGCGCGGATCCACGAAGAGTTCCGGAAGCCGTCGTTATACCTGAACTTTCTTACGAGGAAGCTGCGGAACTCGCTTACTTCGGGGCGAAGGTGATTCATCCGAGTACGATGTCGCCCGCGATTGCGCACAAGATCACGGTCTGGATCAAGAACACTTTCAAGCCTGACGCGCCGGGCACAAGAATTTCCGCTACCTCACCCGCCGACATGCCGATCAAAGGTTTTGCGGCAGTTGAGGACACGGCCCTGATCAACGTCGAAGGCACGGGAATGATCGGCATTCCCGGTGTGGCCCAAAAAATCTTCGGTGCGCTTCAGGCAGTTGATGTCTCGGTTGTGATGATCTCGCAGGCGAGTTCTGAGCATTCGATCTGCTTCGCGGTTCCGCGGCTGCACTCCGAGCTTGCGAAAAAGACAGTTGAGGAAACGTTCATTGTCGAGATGCAGCGCGGAGAAGTGCAGACGGTGGGGTTGACGAAGGATTGTTGCATCATTGCCATGGTCGGCGACGGCATGATCGAGCGATTAGGTATGGCGGGAAAGTTTTTCAGTGCGCTTGGGAAGGCCGGAATTAACGTCAGGGCAATCGCGCAGGGATCTTCGGAACGAAATATCTCGGCAGTTATCCAACAGGCCGAAGCAACGAAGGCATTGCGAGCGATACATTCGGCTTTCTATCTTTCGAACCAGACTCTTTCAATTGGCGTGATCGGAACCGGTCTCATCGGTGGCACGCTTCTTCGGCAACTTCAAAGTCGAATTGAAGACCTCAAACGCGATCGCGGAATCGATTTAAGAGTGCGCGGCGTCATGAATAGCCGAAGGATGATCCTGGCTGACCGCCACCTCGCGCTCGATCGCTGGTCCGATGATTTAGGCGAGAGGGCAAAACCGGCCGACCTCGAGAGCTTTATCGATCACATCAATGCGGATCATCTGCCGCATGCTGTCGTGATCGATGCGACCGCCAGCGCCGAATTACCCTCGCACTATGAAAGCTGGCTTTCGCGCGGAATCAACGTCGTCACGCCGAATAAGAAAAGCAACGCGGGCCCGTTCCCTGCCTATCGGAGCTTGCGCGAAACTGCTCGCAAACATCAGCGTTACTTTCTATACGAAACCAATGTCGGCGCCGGGCTGCCTATAATTCAAACGCTTCGCGGGTTTGTGGAGACAGGAGATGAAATTATCAAAATAGAGGGTGTGCTTTCGGGCACACTCTCGTACATTTTCAACTCTCTCGATGGTCGGCGTAGTTTCTCGGAGGTTGTAAGGGACGCGCACGCGTTAGGGCTGACTGAACCAGATCCACGCGAGGATCTGTCGGGTATCGACGTCGCGCGCAAACTCATCATACTTGCGCGTGAGATGGGGCTCGAAGTTGAAATGGACGCAGTTCAGGTTGAGAGCATGGTTGCTGAGGAATTGCGGGGCGGGACGGTCAACGAGTATCTCGACGCGCTCGGGAAACACGATCAGGCAATAGCTGGATTGTTGAACTCCGCGCGCGATCGTGGTGAGGTCATGCGATACGTTGGGACAATCGATAATAACGGCGCGTTGTCAGCTCAGTTGCGCAGCTATCCGCTCGAGCATCCGTTCGCACATCTTACCGGCAGCGACAACATCGTGAGTTTCCAAACGGCGCGCTACAACGAGCAACCGATGATTGTCAGAGGCCCGGGCGCCGGGCCAGAGGTAACCGCTGCGGGCGTCTTCGCGGACCTGCTCCGACTTGCTTCCTTCCTCGGCGCACCACACTAACTACATCGCTTCACCAGAAGAACAAATGGCTCCGCCGCTACGCTGCGACTCTGCCGTCGGATGTGCGGCGCTCTGTCTATGACGCTGCGACTTCGCCGTCGGATGTGCGGTGTCCCTGACGCCGCGGCTACGCGGGTGAGTTTCAGCCGCGGCGAGGTCGTTATGTTTACGGCTGCCAAGAAAATCGAAACTGAAGGCTTGCGCAAACGTGTACGGTAAAAGTTTGGTTTACAGAAATGCATCACTTACTGCCCGTTTGTGTTTTGATAGTGATCACTTTCGCCCTTCTAACCCGACGATACTCGGCCGAGAGATCGTATTTGCTACTCGTGTCATTTCCCACGGTCATCTTACTTGTTGGTCTCGCCGACGAATTTTTCAGAGGAATCCGGCAAATGAACCATCAACTGCTCCACGTGGCCTACGACAGCAGTTATGCGTTATTGCTTTTAGGATTGATTCTCTTACTGCGCTCGGTATTAAAGCGAAGACTCATAATGCTCGTCGCGGCAGGAACATGCATCGCCGGAATACCATTAGGCCATATCTTTATCACACACCAATAGATTGTGGGCTGGAAACTCCTGGACTTTGCGCAAATAGGTTAAAACGCGTTGCTCCAGTGGTTCAGGGTAGCGATAGCCGAGACGGTCACCCACCTCGACAGCGACGCGACGCATCACGTCGATAGTTCGAAACAGGGCAGACCAGTTGGAGTTCAATTCAGCACCTGTATAAGTTCCTTCAAACTGCACCCAAAGCTCCCGCGGTAACCAACGTTTCAAGCCGCGCCCATATGGACCTAATTTCAACGCCCACTGATGATCGATCTCGATGCGCCAGCCGAGCATTATCAGGAGATGTTGATGCTTCAAAGAGTGGTCCAAAATGTACTTTGCTGCGACCAGGTCGTCGCGCCAAAGAAACTTGGCGACATACGCGGTATCAAGAAAGAAAGATTCTATTAGCGCCTGGTACTCCGCCTCAGTCGGTGGCTTCGGAATGTATCCTTTATACGTAGGCGGCTGTAGACCATCGGTGATGTGATCTTTGTCGACTAGCACCTTGTACCCGGCGTCAAACTCCGGCGAGAGTTGCGGCTCGCTTACGATCTGTCTCAACAGTTCCACCGGCCAAAGGCTGAAATCGATCTTCAGCGAATCCTCGTATTGAGTGACATACGCCGATCGCTGAAATCCACGATCATTGATGAGCGGATCGCGATACACGGCCAGCACTGTCCCAAACGTTTCGAGCCAGGCGCGATCCTCATAAAAAGGTTTGATATCCGTGAGAGCGACGATGATGTCGTAATCCGAGAACGGATCCGTGTGTGCATGCGGAATCGCACGCGAGCTAGTTACCACTGCGGCACGGATCATAGGCTCTTCAACAGCCCACTGCCGAAGCTGGTGAAGAATATTTTCATGCTTAATCATGCGGTGATTCTATTCCACAAGCATGAAAGTTTGCTGGGAAAGCAGTGGCTCTGAGAAACTCGCCCCCGGATGGCTTTGCACAAAAAGTGAGTTTTGGGATCAAGTTTTCTCAGCGATCCTCTGTGTGTCTTTGCGGCCTCTGCGTAGAAGTGACGGTTTAAACGCAGAGAAAGCAGAGACCCACAGAGGACCGCTGAGAAAACCGATCAGAATTGCTACTTCGAATTTATGCGAGCACTGAAAATGTCAGTTTATTGCTGATCGTCCTCTTGGTAGCTGGTCGAGCGTCGCTCGCCCAGCAGGAAGATGTATCTCTGCTTTCTCTGCGTTTAACCGTCATTTTCAACGCAGAAGCCGCAGAAATACCCAGAGGGCCGCAGAGAAAAACGAATCAGAATGGCGACTGTGCAAAGCCCCTGGCCAACGCAGATAACAAAAAATCGGGGCACAATCTCGTGGGATTGTGCCCCTGCTTGCCAAAGACAACGTCGCAAGCTCAATGCGAATGCGTTTCGAATATCTAGAATGCAGTCCTCTGCATGTTGGCTTTCAAAGCCTCGTCGATTCGCGCGATCGACTCGCTCAAATGCGCGCGGACTTCAACCGACTTCATTCCCGGTTTCACGAGAGCGCCTTGCAACTGCGCGCGCAGCGTAACCAGATTGTGACGCGCCAACGTGCGGGCGTCTTCAGGCACCGCCGCGTCGCGTAGCACCATTCCAATCATCTTGCGAAGATGCTCACGCTGCAACGAGCGCCGGTAGCTGTTGATGTTCAGCGAACCATTCGGCGCCTTTGTCTCGGCCCAAATGGAATCCTGAATTCCGACAAACAACTCACCGAGCGTAAACGGCTGCGCCGGAGCCGAAACCTTTAACTCCGTATCCTGCACTCGACTCAAAAGGATCGGATGGAAGATCCGGTCCAGCACTTGTCGCTGCAACGACAGCACTGCCCCATGGATTGGCACGTCCTGTCGCGACGGAGTGAAGTTGCTGAAGTTGATAAAACGTTCATTCTGCAACTTGTTAAGCAGTTGCGGCGAGAACTTGAACGCGCCCGGCGCAAACAAGTTATCGCGCAGCAGGTTAAGTGCCTGTCGCTGTTTTTCTACGGGCACTGGTTCAAACGGTAGGCGGTTACCAGGATCGCCGACGTGGCTGCGATAGTGATAAACGCCGCCGATGTACTTCGACGCCATGAACAAAGCCTGACCGGTTTGACCCAGCGCGCTGTTGAAACTGCGACGAAGTACCTGATAGCCCTCGCCTGGTTTCTCGAGTCTTCCTTCCATGTTGGACCAGATCTCCTGGGCCAGCGTGACTCGATGGGTGTAGTACTTCAGCGGATCCGTTCCGAGATCGAACCGGTTAACAACCGGATCCATATCGAGGCCCGGACCGAAGCCGGCGTCTTCGTCAGTGTCATAAGCAAGCAGCGGTTCAGCCGCACGAGAGGCAATTTTTTTCAGTTCAGGCTCCTCGGCGTCCATGCTCGCCGCGTTTAAGGGTTTGTACGCATACTCGATGGCCCAGTAGTCGTATGGACCAAGCGTCGACTGGTGATACTCACCCTGCTTTGCACCGCGCGCCGCGATGTTGGTCGGGATGTAGTCCATCACTGAACCTGTCAATCCGTCGCGCGAAGTTACCGACGCATCCTGCGCGTTTTCGAAGGTGTGAATCGTGCTCGCGCGGAAGTTGTGACGAAGACCCAACGTGTGACCAACTTCATGAGCGGCGATTTCACGCAGAAAGTCCTTGATGAACTTATCGGCTTCGGCTCCGTTCGGATCCATGCCTCGGCCCATCAACAAATCGACGGCAAATTCGGCATCGGCCACTGCGCCCTGAGCGAAGTCGCATTGATGGTGTGCATTCGCGCCACTCCAGGGTGCCACAAATGCCCGCGTCGGCGTGTATTCCCAGGGCATCGCTGCGAGCGGATAGATCGCTTCGTTTACTTCGCGGCGGAAGAAACGAGTCATCGCTTCGGAGAAGCGGATGTCAGCATCGTAAATCTGGCCAGTAATCGGATCCGTGCGAGATGGTCCCTGGGCAAATCCCGGATCGGGGTAACCGGCAAACCAGCGAATCGTGCTGTACCGTACATCACCCGGATCCCAATCGGCGTCATCGGGTTGTTGCTTCACCACAACGGCGTCCTTGAATCCGATCTTCTCAAACGCTTTGTTCCACATCAGGATGCCATCGCGGATCGCGTCGCGATACTTCAGCGGAATGGTGTTCTCCAGCCAAAACACGATCGGTTGTTTCGGTGCCGACATTGCGGCTGATGGATCCTGTTTTTCGAGGTGCCAACGATTAACGTAGCGTTTCGTAGTGCTGTACCGGTTGTCGTCGCTGTAGTCCTCAATGGTATTGACGAAGTGACCGACGCGGTCATCAGCCAGTCGCGGGCGAAAACCTGTCTGTGGCCGCTCAGACAAACTGTATCTCAAGCGGAAAAGCATGCTGCGGACATCGGGAAGATTGGCCGGCGGCGGCGGTAGCGGCGGCGGTGCAGCGCCGGGCGGAAGCATCGGCGGCAACGGAGGACGCTCAGTCGCATAATGCGCGATCGTCTCAAGCTCCACGTTTTGCGGGAACGCCTTTAAAGTGCCGAAATTGCTGTTTTTCGGGTCAAATCGATATCCGATCCGGAAAGTGGCTTCCAGGTCATAACTGAGCATCGGCAAGTCCGTAAGAAACAGAGCACCGAGGTCGATCAGGACACTCTTCCGTTCCGGATGAGGCAGACTCTCGATTTTGGTCATACCCATAATGGAGTCGCTGAATGAGCGATCAACTGCGCGGCGCATGGGGCCAGCATCTGCGATAAAGCGAGTGTTTTTGGCGAGCAGTTGAATGTTCTTTCCCTGCTTGTGAAAAACAATCGGGGCCTCGCCGGCCATTGCGGCGGCATAGAAACCACGCTCACCCAAACCGGAATCAAAGGTCAGTGAAAGCAGGTACATCTTCTCGAGTTGATCGGGAAGAATCTCGAGGAAGACCTTATCCTCGGTGCGGTAAAGGGTAAACAATCCCTTGATTACCTGTGCATCTTTGACGATGTCCGCAAAGGGTTTGTCCTTGGGAGGCTCAGGCGCCCCGGGCCTCTGGGCGCCCTGGGAAGGGGGCGAAGTTGCCGGCGACGCAGCGGGGCTTTGTTGCGGCTGAGGCTGCGGCTGTGCGGAAACAGCTAACGCACAAACAAGAACAATCGAGAGAAGGAACGCAGTACGAGTCTTCATTGGGGATACTCCTATATGGCGCGGGACGCACAAACTCAACAAAGTGATTTCTTAAGGACGGCTGAGCGAAGCCAATCCAGCGAAGTGAGCAACGACAGGTTTGGAAGTGTCTATCCTAGAAGCCGGGGTAAAGTCAACCGAAAACCAACTCAGGTAGCGTCTTAGTTTGCCAGCATTCTCTGCGTATCTCGGCGGTCGCTGCAAATCTGCGGTAAAAGAACCGCAAAAACAAATGAACCGCAGAGACGCGGGGGACCGCAGAGATACGCAGAGGAAATTGAAACACCACCCAACTCAAAGAACCTTCAACGCCCCCAATGGAAAGAAAGTTCAATTATCTTTCGACGGCTTTGCTTCAAGTCATTTACTCGCCTTCTTCTCACTGTAGGAACAGCGGCCGACTTTTAGGGCAAGCATCTTTGGACTGGCTTTGCACGAAAAGTTTTTAACAACTATTTGCTTCTGCTCTGCGGTCTCTCAGTATCTCTGTGATCTCTGCGTTAGATATTTCTCGCGACTATAGTTAATGCAGAAATCACAGAGATACGCAGAGCAGAATCGAATCCCGACCAAGGTCTATTCTTAGCTACTTTTCGTGCAAAGCCCTTTTGACTTGCGAATCGTTCAGCAACTCTGCCCAACTGCGTATTTCAGTCTCGCGATCAAATAGCGGTGCCAGACGCTTAGTTCGACTGTGTAAGTCGTCAAGAAAAGTCGCGTCCGTCTCGGCTCGGTGCAATAGCCTGGCCAGTGTTCGCGTGTCACCGACGTCAAACAGACCGGGATAATCGTCACCGAGAATCCCCACATTGCCATCAATACGAGACGATAGTACCGGCACGCCGGCTACGATCGCCTCTGAAAGGACATTTGCCCCTCCCTCCATTCGAGACGAAAGAACACAGATCCGACTCTTAACCAAGTAGCTCTGTGTCCGCGACTGGGAGAGTTCCCCTAGCCAACGAAACCGCCGGTTCCTGATCACCTCTGACTGCGCACGCCTGAGCATCGCGTCAGTCATAGCCGTACCAATTTGCAGGATCCGAATTCGTGAGGAAGCCGGCAACAATCTCGCGGCAAGTGCAGCCCGAAATGGATCTTTTACACCCCTGAGATGGGCGATCACGCACACATCGAAACTGACCGTCGACTTTGACCTTGCTTGTCTTCGTGTAGGCCGTTCGACCGACTGGTAAATCACGCGAGCTTTCGCTCTGACACGAGCCTTCAATCGTTCCAATGCCTTTGGTTGTAATGCTACGACGCCGGATGCGATTTCCAGCGATTCCAATGCTCGTTGATCATTTTTCAGATCGCGATAGACGTCTGTTCCAGTAAGCGCGACAACGATCGGCACTGTGGGATGTTTCTGGTGAAAGCGCTTGATCGATTCGTAGCTCCGCCGCGCGTGAAGAGCCACGAGCAGATCTGTGGCTTTGCCGTCGTACGTTTGCGTGATGCTGACGCGATGTCCGAGTTGCTTGAAAATGTTGGCCCAACGAACTGCGGTGATCCTGTTTCCGTGGGTTGAACCGGCCTTTGCCGGAGTGACGATTTTGATCCGCATTCGCTGGTTAGAGAGCGCAGGTACGAAAGCCTGCCCAGACGTCTCTTCGATCAGGAGTGTAGAAATTGCGGTAGGTGTTGTGAATGAGCCGCGAACGTGTCGCCCAACAACCGCCGCGAAGCACTTTGTGATTGCCGAACCACGGCTCCGAATACTCTTTGTATGGACCAGCGACGAAATCCGGATACGGGTTGAAGTCAGTCGCAGTCCACTCCCACGTATTACCAATCATCTGGCGACACCCGTAAGCGCTGTCGCCTGCTGACAAAGCATCAACAGCAACGCAACCGGTGGCTCGTGAATCGAGGTTCGCGTGAATCGGTGTGGGGTGGTCATCGCCCCACGGGAATCTGAACTTCCGACTGGAGACTGGTTCAGTGCTGGCGGCCATTTCCCATTCAGCTTCAGTAGGCAAGCGTCGGCCGGCCCAGCGGCAATAGGAGTCGGCCTCGTACCAGTTAACATGCAGCACTGGCAAGTTACTCTCGAGCCGTACGAACTCGTCGAAATTTCGTCGCCACCATTCGCCACCGTCAAACTTCCAATGGACCGGATGCTTTGCACCAATATCTTGAAGCCATTTCCACCCATCGTTTGACCACAGCTCACGCCTTTCGTAACCAGCATCCTCGACGAAGGCGAGGAATTCTGCGTTTGTCGTAGCAGTTCGGGAAATTGCAAACGGCTGGAGGTCAACTTCAAATGCTTGCTTCTCGTTGTCAAAGACGAAACCGTCTTCAGTGGTGTTGCCCTGGAGGAATGATCCACCGCGAATGAAAGCGTCGCCATACGCGAGGGGATCTGCAAGAGTTGGCGGGCTTTGATCTTTGGATTGAGTTATTTGCGGAGCGGGATAACCGAGTGTTTGCCGAGTGTAGGTAATCGCCTCGCCGTGCATGTCTTCGTGAAAGAGCGCGAGCGATAGGAAATACTCTGTTTCGTCGGAGACTCTCTTTCCAACGTATTCCTTCACGTCTTCAAGAATTCTGATCGTGTATGCAATCGTGTCTGCTTTCCGCGGCAGATTTAGATCCCAACGTGTGTCGTGAGCGACCTTCGCGGAATCGTAAAGCGCGTCTCCGTCCTTCCGTATGGGCGAACGCCCGCAGAGGTGTCTGAGAACCCAATACTCCTGGAACCACGCGACGTGTCCGATCTCCCACCGAAGCGGATTAACGATTGCCAGTCGCGGCCCGATCATCTGCTTGTCATCCAGATCCTGGACGAGTTGCAGAGTGCGCTGCCGGGCTTCTTGCAGGTTCTCAAGCAACTGAATCGTTCTGTTGTCTGTCTCCATCGTCTGGATTGAGGATATTACCCCGATCGAGGTATTGCGAAGTACCTTTCTTTCCGGGTTCGCTGAACTCTGCGTGGTTGTAACCTCCCGCTTCCCCAAGCCAAAGACCAAAACGATGACCCAGAGCAGCGCTATACAACGGGCAGCTGACAATACAAGATTCGCGCGTTTCCGCAGGGGAATTTCCTGGAGAAGGAACAGTCCAACAACTTTTGTGGTCATGAAATCCGTTGCTCAACCCTGCGTCGCGACGCGCGATAAAGCGCTGGACGAAAACTTTTCGGAGTTTCAGCAGCGATTTCCGGGAATAGATCTGGCGTGCTTTTGATAATCAGTGTAAAGAAGGAGTTTCGCGTCGAGAGCCGCGAGAAGTGTCGGCGAGAGCTGAGCGAGAAGTAATGACGAAGCAAACTCAATTGCGAGTGTGGGTGACGATCGCCGTATTGGCCCACTTGATTGTCGTTGTGCTTCATGGGAAGGCGCACACGAGACTGGCGGTTGGTCTTACCAACTGGCAGCAACTGTACGTGCTTGCAGTCATCGTGCTCGCGCCCTTGGTCGCGCTCGGCTTGTCATTTACACGATATGCCATGGCAGGCCTGTGGTTGTTGTTAGTTTCCATGCTTGGATCCCTCATCTTCGGACTCTGCTATCACTACGTCATCATCTCTCCCGACCATGTGGCCCACTTGCCTCCCGGAGACGCGCGCGGGATTTTTCGTATTACGGCTCTGTTGCTGTTAGTAACGGAAGCGTTTGGGGTGGTTGTGGCGGCGATGACGCTTCGAACGTCATTGAAAAAAGGTCGATTGTGATATTCCGTGTTTTCTTGTCGCCGCCCGGGGTGGGAACCGGCGACCGAAGTTAAAGGAGTTACAACCTCTTAGGCACCGATCATTATGCGAAGTGATACGGGGCGCACTACGATTCATGCCTCACTGACGGAGTCACCTCATTCACCTCTCCAATCAATCCCATCCGCTTTCCACATAGTTTGGTCGTCGAACTGCGCTCCGATCAGCGTCATCTTCGCCGCGCCTTCGCACCCCATTTTCTCATCAGTCCAGCGATTCAATGGACCATTCAAGGTCCGGAAAGGCTGGTAGTACGACCCGGGTCCCACGCCTCCGTGAGATCGGGCTTCTCCTCCTAGACCATACAACACTCGCACCTTTCCATTGTCCTCGAGAGCGACGCAGCCGAACATCACCGCCCGAATAACTTTCGTCGATATGTTAAGCAGCACTGCTTCATTAACGCCCTGAATTACGCGATACTCTGCCGCCGCCGGCGCGCTGGGTAAATCAACCCACTGCGACGGTATTGTTGCCGGTGGAACCGGCTTCGGTATTGGCTCCCGCCGCGGTTCGCTATAAAGCGCCCCCCACAATTTTTTCGCGGTCTCTCGAGCCAACTCAGCGTCTTTCAAACGCCCCACTCTCTCGTAGGAGAACGCGAGCTGATTGAGAACATTTGGTTCCAACGACCGCTGACCAGCGGATCGACTCAACGCTAGCACTCGCTCATACGTCTCGATCGCGGCCGCGTCTCTTTGCATCTGCGACTGTCGTATTCCTAACGTATACAGAGTGTCGGTTTGTGCAACGACGTTCCCGCGCTCCCGCCAGTACTCAGCTTCCCGCGTGAGTCGGTCAACAACTCGATCGTACTCACCAAGCACCGAATAAAGGCGCGTGAGTTCCTCAACTCCTGCTCTCAGGCGATCATCGTGACCAGCCTCACGCCACAATTCAATCGCTGTCTCAAGACTCTCCGCGGTGAATCTCTCTGCGTCACGAATAAGTTTCCGGTCAGCGCCCGCTTGCACTTTTTTCCAGGCCTCTCCCCCCGCTCGTTCAGCATTGGTGACAATTCGACCGGCTTCTTTCAACAGTTCTTCACGAGTGCGTTTCTGTCCGTTAACTGGCGTGCTTGAAAGAAGTGTTAACGAAAGAAGCCCCAGGATAAATGTGCGACGCAACAACTGAGCGTGAATTGAATTCATTTACAACCGTCTCCTGGTCGGCGTCTCCGTGGTAGGCTTGTTTTTGCGAAGCATTCTCAAAGGCAGCAACGGTGAGTCCGCGGAGGTACGCAGAGAAATTATCAGTTCTAAAGACCAATATTACTTTTCAGCACCGTCTTAGGCTCCGAGCGTCTCAAGAACGCGATGAAGCCCGGAATGGTCGAGTTCAAGAATAGTATAGCTCTCGCTTTCCCACCCATGTTCACGCACAAACACGAATGTTTGTTCCTGCAACGTCATCATTCCCAACGGAATCATCGTGCTCGGACCTTTCCGGTCGCAGTCCGTAAACACCAAATTACTGTCCATCAATCCCGTGCCGCCTTTTTCGTGTGCTGAAATCCATCCCTGAAACAAGGAAACGTCATTGCAGCCCGGTCCGCCTGAAGCGGTGCGCTTTGGATATTGTTTCTCGGCCTTAAAGTAGTAGATGTACTTGCCATCAACGACGTAGCTGCTACGGTACAAGACCGTAAGCGACGTTTCGACCTTCTCGATCGCCGGCGGCCTCTCTATGCTCCATCGCTCGAGTTCAGACGTTTCTACATCTTCAAAGATTTGCTTTATGAACGAGCCAATCTCCTTTCCTTGCGGGCTCGTAGGTGCAACCTCGATGAAAGGTTCGATCTTCTGTTTGACAGTTACGGCGACCCCGATAATGTCATGAAGCGGATCTTTCGAGGTTCGTTTCGGAAGATCAGTCAACAATCCCCAGTTAGTTCCTGAATGAGCCTTGACCTGAACAACTTTCGAGGCTGTCAGCGCGGTAAACGTTTCTGTGGACGACCAGAAGAACCACGAAGTTGGTACGTATCCACACTGTGTGAACCAGGGTTCCGATAGATCTTCTAGGGAGTGGTGTAAGACTTCTTGGGCTTCAGGGCTCTCAGGATAAATGCTTTCAGCAAGCTCGCGTGGCTTGGGCCATGGATTCCACCAGCCACCGTTGCCGTATTGAGCGAAGGGTACGACCGTGCCGTCTCCTCTTAATGTGCCGATCAGGTATTGACCTGAGCCATCATGCTGAGCCGAAACGGGAGCTTTATCCACTGCGGAGAGCGCCAGAATTGACAAGGTGAGTATCAGAATTTTTCTCATGCGATGATTTTGGACTGCTTCGATCATTTGTGTCCCAGGTTGAACCTCATTAGTCTTAAGGGTTCTCCCCACTCGCGTCTGTGGTTTGACACGGGAGTATAATGACCAGCTATGAGACTTCTCCTAACTTCCGTTCTTTTCCTCTTCGCTTTCACCGCTGAGGCGGTGGCCTGTTCGTGTGCTGGACCTCACAAACCCTGCGAAGCCTATGGCGACGCTTCGGCCGTCTTCGTTGGCACCGTGACTTTCAGCACGACAACGAAAGTAAAAGAGGTCGGATATGAGTTTACTAAACGACTGGTCCGCCTTCACGTCGATCGGCCCATCCGCAATGTGGAGTCCACTGACGTAGAGGTCATGACGGGATGGGGCGATAGCGATTGCGGATTTGGCTTTCGGCTCGGGGGCCAGTACCTGGTTTATGCCCACAGTAGAGACGGAAAAACGCTGTCAACCAGTATTTGTTCGCGGACACGTCCGCTGTCAGACGCTGCTGACGATCTTGAATACATTAACGGACTGTCGAAGGCTGCTCCCGGCGGGACCATATCCGGTGAAGTGATACTTCGGCGTCCGACAGTTCCGTATGAACAAGGGTGGCCGCCTGTTAAAGATGTAAGGATTATGATTTCAGGAGCAAACAAACAGGTTGAAGCCAAAACGAATGCTGAGGGTAAGTTCAGTATCGCGGGCCTTCCGCCGGGAAAGTATAAGATCAGGCTTGATCCGCCTGAAGGCTTGAGCATTTACAATCCCGAGGTCGAGGTCGACCTTCTTGATCGTGGATGTCGCGAGTCATACTTTGCTGTCGAACCTGACACACGGATTACCGGGAAAGTACACGATGCGCAGGGAGTAGCGGCGGCAGACGTGTTGATGGAACTTGTTCCGGTCACTCGACAGGAACACGCCTTCCCGGACTATGTCAGGACCGACAAAGAAGGACGTTACGTGATGAAGCTGGTGAAGCCCGGACGTTATTACCTCGGTGTGAGAATTGCCGGCTCGGCAGGTGCTACTTACGTTCCTTACCCACAAACTTATTACCCTGGTGTGACAGACCGGTCACAAGCGACGGTTCTCACGGTAAGCGAAGGACAACGTATCGAATTAGATGAACTGGTTTTGCCGGCGAGATTTATTGATCGAACGATCAATGGGATAGTTGTCGATGAGGATGGAAAGCCTGTGGCAGGCGCAGTTGTTTGGTTAAAAGAAAGACAGTATCAAGACTCGGATATGCCGTATCGAAGAGAGACCGATAGCGAGGGCCGGTTTTCGTTCCCGGTCTATGAAGGCATCAAATACTCACTTAATGCATACCTCGACATCGCTGACCGAAGGGAAAAAAGCTCCGCGCCGTTGGAAATCGAAATCAGCTCAAACCCGGAACCGATTAAACTCGTCCTCAAGAAGGAAAAGTAGTTATCTCTGCGTTTCTTTGCGGTCCTCAGCGCCCTCTGCGTAATCTCGGCGATCTCTGCGGTAAGAATAGCCCTTAACGCTGGGGACCGCAGAGAAACGCAGAGAAGAGTGCCTCAGGTAAACCAGAGAAGATCTCCAGCGCAATCGAATTCAGCGAGGCGATGGGTGGAGTAGCGCGTTGATAAAGACACTGAACCGCGAGCGAAGAGTTCTCTTCATCGGCCTCGACGAAAAGGTCAAACGAGAACGGACTGAGCCCGGAGGATACTTCGCGCGAAAAACTTTGACGCGCTCGTCGAATTTAGCTGCTTCTTGATCGCGGCCGATCTTGTGCAGCGCATCTGCAAGCGCGGCCATTGAGTCAACCCAGATCCAACCGTTCTCTTCTCCCCAGGCTTGTTGCTTGATCTCCAACGATCGTCGCCGCAGCGGCTCAGACTCCGCAAACTTCTCTTGAGCTTCGTAAATTTCCGCAAGCCGATCGAGCGCCTCGCTGATGGGAACGAGAGCGTGCTTGAGTCGAGCGTCAAGTTCCTTGTCGTTGGGCCTTCGTAGAGAACGTTTTGTTTCTGCGGCAGTATGGCTTCTAATTTTTTCCTCTACGACTGCCAGACTTCTGCGGGAAAGATCTTCCGCCTCAGAATAACGGCCTCTTGCCTGGCAGAATTGAGCGAGATCGTAAAGTGCCCGCACGATCAAAAAATCCTTCGACTCGTCCAGCGCTTCAGAAAGCTTCAACGCTCGCCGATACAGTTCTTCCGCCGGCCCATACTTGCCTTGGGCTTCGTACACTTTTGCAAGCTCTTGAAAATAGTATGCGAGAGAGGGGTCTGAAGGTCGCTCTGCTTCGCGGATTTCCAACACTCGTCGAAATAGTGGCTCAGCGTCGGCGTAGCGATGTTGCTCGACGTAAAACCTTGAGAGCAACAGCGCGGTCGAACTGTAGAGCTCACCGTCGGGCCATAATTCAAGCTTCTCGGTTTCTGCGAGTGCGGCCTTGTAATGCTCCTCGGCTTCGGCATGTTTTTTCTGATCGTTATAGAGCCGCGCAAGGGCCATGTGCGCAGAGTGAACTTGCGTGTTCGGGCGGGGAAGCCTGAGGGCCTCTTCCAGTAGATCAATAAAAATGCGTTCGGCTTCCGCGTACTTCTCTTGCTCCTGATAAACGTGCGCCAGACTATGGCGAATAAAATTCAGAGGCGATCGCTCAGACGAGGCTTCGACTTCAGCCATCGCGCGCTGATAAACCTTCTCCGCTCCGGCAAGATCTCCCTCATTTCGCGCTTTCCGGGCCTCGGCGGTGAGCGCCTCGAAACGCTTCGTCTCTGCCGGTTCAAGAGCTGGATAGAGCGCAAACCGAAAAGCTTTTCCCAGTCGAGTATTTCCGAATCTCATTTCCTTCGGTATGTCTTAATATCAACTCTGCGTATCTCTACTGTCCTGTGCGCCTCTGCGGTTTACTATTTGCGCTTAAGTGAACCGCGGAAACGCGGAGGACGCAGAGTTTCGCAGAGCTTAGGACCACTACCCTCCTTTCAAAACCTTGACGCACTCTTAGTAGCAATATACATTGCGTGCGTCTCAAAGGTTCCACGGTCAGTATTTCTTCACAAAAACAAAATATGCAAATGCGTGTAATCCGAAACGTACTCGTCCTCAGTTTGGCCCTGATCTGTTTCGCGCAATCAGCCGTCGCGCAAAAATCACCTTGCGCCGGTAAACCGGAAAGCGGCTTGCCCCTGCCGAGCACTTTCCTGCCCGCGAGACTCTCACAGTTTCAAACACAGCTCAAAACATTTCTGACGAGCGGAAGGTATCGCGATCTCAAATGGTGTGAAGACAAGAAACTTCGCGACACTGGGCCATTCGTCAACGGCGTCAGCAGAAGAACACCGGTTTGGCGATCACACGACAGGACCAGGTGCAGATCTTCGAAGAGCTAAACCTGAATATCGATTGCGCAATGACGACGAGTTTTCTTCGCCGCGATTATCAGTTGAAGGACAACCGCCTGTTGCCGTTCGGCTGGGCCAGGAGCGGCCCGCTCAATCCCGACAAGACACCCTACATCCCGGCTGATTATCTTCATGAAACTCATCCGGTGAGTGTTGGTGGAGATCCGTCTTACGCGGATGGAAGTGGAACGAGTTTCGTGCGGTATGAAGTTCCGCTCAACGAGTTCACTGCTCGCAACCTGTCCGTTACAGCAACGCTTTACTACCAATCGTACTTCCTTCGCGATCGCTTTACCCAGGCCCCCAACGGCCCCGCCACGCAGCGGCTCTACTACCTGACGTCGAACTTACAGACGAAAGGAACCGAGATCGAGAATTGGAAGCTGCTCATCGCCAGCTCGGGTCAAACCGCGGCAGTGCAATAGGGGTGTCCGTTACTTAAATATCAACTGCCGCATTGGTGCGCGTCCACAAAGTCATTAGCGTGACGGATCGGCAGCGCCTCCTGAGCTGCTCGGCTTCGCCGCCTGATGTGAGCGTCTTGGCGCGCTGAGGTGCTCGGCTTCGCCGCCTGATGTGAGCGTCTGGCGCGCTGAGGTGCTCGGCTTCGCCGCCTGATGTGAGCGTCTGGCGCGCTGAGGTGCTCGGCTTCGCCGCCTGATGTGAGCGTCTGGCGCGCTGAGGTGCTCGGCTTCGCCGCCTGATGTGAGCGTCTGGCGCGCTGAGGTGCTCGGCTTCGCCGCCTGATGTGAGCGTCTGGCGCGCTGAGGTGCTCGGCTTCGCCGCCTGATGTGAGGCGAGGCT
>Ga0209486_10000009_pt1 | contig 105731 bp, 92 predicted proteins | sample NCCompost_FD_187518 | JGI IMG/M metagenome (GOLD analysis project Ga0209486, IMG submission 187518) | Agricultural soil microbial communities from Utah to study Nitrogen management - NC Compost (SPAdes) (version 2) | ecosystem: Environmental > Terrestrial > Soil > Agricultural land | place...
GCATCCGGGTTTTTGCTGCTCGCGACGATCTCGACCGTGCCGACCGTCTCCTTCCAGCGACGCAACGAGCCGGCAAAACTGATATCACTCAGCCCGCGGAACGTCTTCATGAATTCGACAACCTGTTCGCCCGTGTTCAGCGCATGATGAAGATGCAGACGCTGCGACGGTCGTTCTTTCTTTGTCGCGAGAGTTTCGAGCAGACGCTCCTCCGTCTTTGCTCCAAACCCTTTCAGCTCTCGGATCTGCCCGGCTTCTGCGGCGGCTTTGAGTTCCTCGACTGAAGAAATCCCCAACTGCTCGTGCAGTTGCTGCGCCTTGCTCAAACTCAATCCCGGCACGGCAGACAGTTCCACGACACCCACTGGAAACTCTTTTCGCAACTCATTCAAAACCGAGGACTCACCGGTCAGGTAAAGCTGCGTTATCTGCGAAGCCAGTGCACCGCCAATCCGCGGTAACGTCGTCAGCAAATTGTGCTTCACCAACCGATCCAGATCGCCAACCGCCTGAATTGAACGCGCGCCGGCATTGTAGGCCTTCGCCTTGAAGCGATACTGCCCGCCTTTCAACTCCATCAGGCGCCCGATCTCCTGTAACGCCGCTGCAACCCCAAATTTGTCGAGTTGTGCTCTTTGCTCCGCCATCAGGAAAACGATCTACCACAATTAGGGACTATAATCGACTCGTCATGTCTATAACTTCTATCAATCCCGCGACGGGAGAAACATTTCGAGAATTTTCCGCGTTGTCTGCGCAACAGATCGAACAGAAACTGCAAATCGCCGCCGACTCATTCCGAAGCTACCGGCGCACGTCCTTCGCCGATCGCTCGCGCATGATGCTGCGCGCCGCTGAAATTCTCGACTCGGAAAAGCAGGAATTCGGCCGCACGATGACCGCTGAGATGGGTAAGCCTTTGAAGGCGGCTATCGGCGAGGCAGAAAAATGCGCATGGGTGTGCCGGTATTACGCGGAAAACGCCGAGCGTCATCTTGCTGATCAGGTCGTCGAAACAACCGCTAAGAAAAGCTACGTTCATTTTCAGCCGATCGGGCCGGTGCTGGCCGTGATGCCATGGAATTTTCCGTTCTGGCAGGTCTTTCGCTTCGCAGCGCCCGCGCTGATGGCCGGCAATGTCGGTTTGCTGAAACACTCATCGAATGTTCCGCAGTGCGCGCTCGCAATTGAAGAGATCTTCTTACGCGCTGGTTTTCCGCAAGGCGCATTTCAAACTATGCTGATTGGTTCGGATGCGGTGGAAGGAGTGCTGAAAGATCCGCGTGTTGTAGCCGCGACGCTAACCGGAAGTGAGCCCGCAGGCCGAAGCGTCGCCGGCATTGCCGGAAAAGAAATCAAGAAGACGGTGTTGGAGCTCGGCGGTAGCGATCCATTCATCGTGATGCCTTCAGCCGATTTTGACACCGCCGTCATCACCGCTGTCAAATCACGAACGATCAACAACGGACAATCGTGCATAGCAGCCAAGCGTTTCATTGTGGCCGAAGAGATCTACGACCGTTTCGAGGATCGATTCGTCGCTGAAATGGAAGAGCTAAGCGTCGGCGATCCGATGGATGAGTCAACCGAAATCGGTCCACTCGCGACGCCGCAAATCCTCGACGATCTCGTCGAACAAGTCAAAAAAGCAGTTGCTGCCGGCGCGCGCGTTCTGACCGGCGGGAAGAAACTTAATGGGCCCGGCAACTTTTACGAGCCGACAGTGCTGGTGAATATCGACCCCGCGTCCCCCGTATCATGCGAGGAGATCTTTGGTCCGGTGGCGATGCTGTTCCGCGTCGCAAATATCGACGAAGCAATCCGCTTGGCCAATGCCACGCCGTTTGGACTGGGCTGCGCTGCCTGGACCAACGACGCAAACGAACAAACGAAATTTATCGAGGAGATCGAGGCCGGTTGCGTTTTCATCAACAGCATGGTCGCATCAGATCCTCGCCTGCCGTTTGGCGGTGTGAAACATTCCGGCTACGGACGCGAACTGGCGGAGTTTGGCATCCGCGAGTTCGTGAACATTAAAACCGTGTGGATCGGTTCAGAGATTCAGGTTGGGGGAATTCGGACAGATCAGGAGTAACCCTTCTTCCGATTCACTCGAGTGGAGCCCGCCCGATTCCGCCCACTGAAAAATCGTGCGCGAGTTCACCTGCGCGTAGAGCGCGGCGTCGTCAACGCTCATCATCTCCACGGACAGCGCGCAGTCTGAACACCACCATTTCCTTCTCGAACGGCTGACGACGATCCAGCGGTCCATCTCGACTGTGATTTCGGTTCGGGTTCTCATTGACGTTTTCTCTCAGTCTCGAGCTTCGACGTGATGCAGAATCTGTTTGCCGATCTGCTTGCGTCCTACCGGCTGTTCGCGCTGGCCGGCCAGTTTCAGCATCTGGGCAAGAACACGGAATAGGACGCGCGGCTGAAACAGCGCTGTCGGCGGCGCCAGAATGTTGAATACTTCCATCAACACCTTTCGCACCTCTACGACTCGTGTTGATAGATCCAACACATGCTCCATGTAACGGTGCATGAACTTAGTCATCAGAGTCGCGCTTCCACCATCCGTTTCGTGATAGCGGTAATCTTCACCAGTCGCCAACAGCCACGGGGCTTTGTTTACTTTCGCGAGCTGCTTCATAAAACGGCTCGACAGACCAGTCAAACTTCCATCGCGATACCGTCTCTCCTGTTCACGCAAACACTCGCGCAACGTCACTGCCCCTAGCGAAGCGATCGTCATGCCCTGGCCATACACCGGGTTGAAAGCACAAACGGCATCGCCGAGAAGCAGGAAGTTATCTGGCAGCTGTTGCGCTCGTTCGAAACGTCGCAGGCGATTCTCGGTGCCGCGGTGCGTTTTAATCGGCGTGATCGGTTCGGCCGAACGCATTGCGTCGTAAATCGTCGAGACTGGAAGACCGCGGGCGAACTCGAGAAATCCAGCGTCGTCACTCGGCGGATAATCGCGGCCGCCACCTACAAGCGTAACCAGCCAGCGATTACCTTCGACGCGAAACAGGATCGCTCCGCGTTTTCGTTCGGGCGGCGCCGACTGCACGTAAGCGCACGTCCAATCCCCGTTGAAGTTTTCAGGTATGCTATACAACCGGCTCGCATAACCCAGGTGCGCATTTACGACCATCTCTTCTGGCGGCTCGTAACCGAGTTCGGTCAACCAGCGGGGGGCGCGTGACGCCCGACCAGTCGCATCGACAACGATATCGGCACCGATCGCCTTAGCTACGCGCCGATCGGAATCTGCCGCACGCGGACAAACGAGCGCACCGCTAACTCGGTTCTGGAAAATGGAATGAGGAAGCAGGCGCAGCACTTCGGTGTTGTCCATGATCTTAATTCTCGGATTCTCGGCAATCCGGCGGCGAACATGGAAGTCGAGGAGTGGACGCGTAAACGCCAGTACCTTGAAATCCGAAGGGAATCTGATGCCCCACCCGGCGCGCGTATACCACGAGATGTCGTTGGCCATATCGAGCAGAGGAGCGCCTTCTGCGATCATTTCATCCTGTAAACCGGGAAAGAGTTCTTCGAGCACTTGACGTCCCCGCAACAGCAGCCCATGGACGTGATTTGCCTGCGGAATTCCCCGTCGCGTTTGGGGAGTGACGGGGTAAACGTCGCGCTCTATGAGAGTGACTTTTTCAAAGTGATCGGATAGGACCCGCGCAGCCAGTAGCCCGGCCAGACTTCCTCCAAGCACCACGGCATGCCGCCTGTCGGGGCGGCCAAAGCCGTTTTCCTTATGATTCTCGCTTGTATTCAATGCCTTACCTCCTAATAATCTCGGCTACAACTTCGGGGCTGTGAGTTGCGGCAAGTTGCGCTGAAGATACGGCCGCCGCGGCTGTGTCGTATTTAGGAAGTTCTGAAATGATCCTGAGATTGTTCTCAAAGAATTGTGAAAGGCGATGACGAACGACAAGCGGGGACATATCTATTCATTTGGTGCGTTTCGCGTTGACGGCCACGAGCGCCTGCTTTTCAAAGCAGATCGCGAAATTCCGCTCACCCCGAAGGTGTTCGACACGTTGCTGGCGCTGATCGAAAACTCCAGTCACGTTCTCACTAAGAAAGAATTGATGCAGAAGGTTTGGCCGGATAGGTTTGTCGAAGAAAACAATCTGGCCCAGAACATTTCGCTCCTCCGAAAGGCGCTGGGCGAAAGTTTTATTCAGACCATTCCCAAACGTGGTTACCGATTCGTCGCCGACGTCCGTATTACTGGTGATGACACCGAGACGCTGATTGTGCGCGAGCGCACGCGGGCACGGATTGTTGTCGAACGCGACGATGATGACGTGGTCGACGTACGCCAGATTCAGTCGCTGATGCCGGGAGCCACCACCCTGATCGACGCAATCGACGTTACGCCGACTGAGACCCCTCTGCTGCGTCCACCCGAAACAATGTACGCACGCAGTGGCGACCTGAACATCGCCTACCAGGTGATCGGCGATGCACCACTCGATCTCGTGTTTGTGATGGGCTGGGTTTCACACCTGGAATATTTCTGGCGCGAACCAAACTTCGCGCGGTTCCTCAATCGCCTCGCCTCGTTTTCGCGTCTCATTCTTTTCGACAAGCGCGGGACCGGACTCTCAGATCGTGTTCCAATTGACCAACTGCCGACACTTGAACAGCGAATGGACGACGTGCGCGCGGTGATGGACGCCGTGGGATCGGAGCGAGCAGCGTTGTGCGGCGTTTCGGAAGGTGGTCCAATGTGCAGTCTGTTTGCCGCGACATATCCGGAAAAGACATCGGCGCTCGTAATGATTGGGACCTATGCGAAGCGAGTTCGCGATGAAGAGTATCCGTGGGGACCGACGATTGAAGAACGCGAACACTTTTTTGAAGTGATGCGCGATCAGTGGGGCGGTCCGGTGGGAATCGACGAACGCGCGCCGAGTCTGGCGAACGATCCGCAGTTTCGTGACTGGTGGGCGACGTATTTGCGGATGGGAGCGAGTCCGGGCGCTGCGGTTGCGCTGACGCAGATGAACGCGGAAATCGATGTGCGGAGCGTATTAGCATCGATCCGCGTACCGTCGCTGGTTATTCATCGCCGCGAGGATCAGTGTCTGAAAGTTGAAGAAGGTCGCTACGTCGCCGAACGAATTCCGGGCGCGAAGTTTGTAGAACTGCCGGGAAACGATCATCTTCCCTTCGTCGGTGATCAGGACGCGATACTCGATCGCGTGGAAGAGTTCTTAACCGGAGTCAGGCATAGTCTTGAGCGTGATACAGTGCTGGCCACGGTCCTGTTCACACACATCATCGGCGCCGAGGAACATGCGCGCAGGCTTGGCCAGGAACGCTGGGACGACTTGCTGCGCCGCCTTCATTCGCATTTCAAAAAGGAAATTGAGTGGTTTCGTGGGCGCGAGATCGACATGCTTGGAGACCGGCCAATGGCGATCTTCGACGGGCCTGCGCGGGCGATTCGCTGTGCTTCGGCGATAACCGAGTATGCTTCGCGGTTGGGCATCGAGATGCGGTCGGGACTGCATACCGGTGAATGCGAGATCGTCGACGGCACGGTTGCAGGTGTGGCTGCGGAAATTGGCGCCTGCGTCGCGAATGAGGCGAAAGCAGGCGAGGTCCTCGTGTCGCGGACGGTGAAAGATCTTGTTGCCGGATCGGGTATCGAGTTTGAGGATCGAGGCATTCGCGTCCTTTCCGGGTGTGGCGAATGGCGCGTATTTGCAGTTCAGCGAGCGGCACGAGGAGACTGACGAAACATGACCCCCGAACGAGAAGAACAATACCCGTTTGCCGACATCGAGCTGGCGCGACGTTTGGAACGAACTGAAGCGCAGGGCAACGCGAATTTTGTCGAAGCGCGCGCGGAGGCGTTTCCGGAAGTGGGAGCGCAGTGGATTGAAGTCGCGGGCGCGTATGCAATGTTTGATGGAGTTGGATCGCCAGTGACCCAGACGCTTGGGCTAGGCATCTTTCAGCCAATTACCAGCAAAGACCTCGATCATTTAGAGCAATTCTTTCAGTCAAAGGGTGCGGACGTTTTTCATGAAGTGTGCCCACTGGCGGACCAATCTGTGTTTACTTTATCCAAGGAGCGCGGGTACGAACCCGTCGAGTTCTCAAACGTGCTCTATCGTCCAATAAGTCCTGACTTGCGTCTTCATGCCACGCGAAACGAACGTATCAAAGTGCGCGTCACGGAGAAGGACGAAGTCAATCTGTGGACGGAGACGTCGTTTGAAGGCTGGAGCGAGTTTCCTGAGTATGCCGATTTTTTCCGCGACCTCGCCCAGGTCCATGCGCACTCTAAAGGTCCGTCCTTTTTGGCGGAGTTGGAGGGAAAACCGATCGCTACAGGAGCGCTGACGATCCAAGGTGACGTTGCGCTACTCGCGGGTGCCAGTACGATTCCCGAAGCTCGCCGACAAGGAGCTCAACTCGCATTGCTGGAAGACCGCCTGCGTTACGCCGCTGCCCAAGGGTGCACCGTGGCGATGATGGTCGCGCAGCCCGGCAGTGGATCCCAGCGCAACGCGGAACGCCACGGCTTCCGGATCGCGTACACTCGCACGAAGTGGCATTTAAATAAAACCTAGAGGGTAACAATGCACGACTTTGAAAAGCTCGGCGTGTTTTACCTGGGACGGCCGTTTGATCTGGCAGAGAAGAAACCAAAAGACTCGCTGCTGCTTTATGACTCCAAGGATCTTGTCACGCACGCTGTCTGCGTTGGCATGACGGGCAGCGGCAAGACTGGTCTGTGTCTTGGCCTGCTCGAAGAAGCGGCAATCGATGGCATTCCGGCAATCATCATCGATCCCAAGGGCGATCTTAGTAACCTGCTGCTCACGTTCCCAAACCTCTCGCCACAGGACTTCGCGCCCTGGGTCAACGAAGGCGATGCCGCCAAGAAAGGCCTAACCACGGACGCTTATGCCACGCAGCAAGCCGAACTTTGGAAAAACGGATTGGCGGAGTGGGGTCAAGATAGCGATCGAATTAAACGACTGCGCGACGCCGCCGACTTTCGCATCTACACGCCCGGCAGCAACGCCGGTCTTTCCGTTTCGATTCTCAAGTCGTTTACTGCTCCTCCCGAAACGATCCGCCAGGACGGCGAGTTACTCGGCGAACGAATCAACACCACCGTCACGAGTCTGCTGGGTCTTGTCGGTATCGACGCCGATCCGATTCGCAGCCGTGAGCACATTCTGATCTCGAACATTCTGAACCAGGAATGGTCCGCGGGACGAGATCTGGACGTCGGCACCTTGATTCAAAAAATCCAGACGCCGTCGATCACGAAGATTGGCGTTATGGATCTCGATTCGTTCTTTCCGAGCAAGGACCGATTCGAACTCGCGATGGCCATAAATCACTTGCTCGCGTCACCAAGCTTCGCGAGTTGGATGGAAGGTGAGCCGCTCGATATCCCGACCATTCTGCATACGCCGACCGGCAAACCACGTCTGTCGATCTTTTCAATTGCGCATCTAGGCGATGCGGAGCGGATGTTTTTCGTGTCGCTACTGCTGAACCAGGTGCTCGGATGGATGCGCGCACAATCAGGCACGACGAGCCTGCGCGCGATTCTCTACATGGACGAGATCTTCGGTTACTTCCCACCAGTGTCAAATCCGCCATCGAAGTTACCGCTGTTGACACTGTTGAAGCAGGGCCGCGCGTTTGGTCTTGGCGTCGTGCTCACAACGCAAAACCCAGTCGATCTCGATTACAAAGGACTCTCGAACGCGGGAACGTGGTTCATCGGTCGGTTACAAACTGAGAGGGACAAACTTCGTGTGCTTGAAGGGTTGGAAGGCATCGCGGTTGGCACGGGCCATAATTTCGACCGTCAGCAGATGGACCAACTGCTCGCGGGTCTCAGCACGCGCATCTTCCTGATGAACAACACGCACGACGATCGTCCCGAGGTGTTTCAGACGCGCTGGACCATGTCGTATCTCCGTGGACCACTAACACGCACGCAAATCAAGTCGTTGATGGACCCGTTGAAAGCACAACCTGTCGAGCGAGCGGAAGCCCCGCCGATCTCAGCGGCAACCTCACCACCGACCTCAGCGCCGCAAAAAGATAAGCCTTTACTGCCTCCGGAAATACCCCAGTACTACATTCCCGTTCGTTCTTCTGCTGACGCGAACACGCGGCTTTCATATCGCCCGATGTTGCTCGGGGCAGCTCAGATTCATTACAGCGATGCAAAAACTATCGACTTCACTGAACAGTTAACATTGCTGACTGAGATTTCCGACGGACCAATTACGCTCGATTGGAACACCGCGCTTCCGATCGATATTCCTATCGAAGACCTCCAGCCGGAACCTGAGGAGTTACGAGCCGAGTTCGCCGAAGTTCCTGCTAAAGCCAGTAAACAAAAGATTTACGGTACGTGGACTAAAGATTTCGCGACATGGATCTATCGCAACCATCGACTCGAACTGCTGGAGAGTCCCAACCTCGACATCCTTTCGAATCCCGGGGAAAGCGAGCGCGACTTCCGTGTTCGGATGCAGCAACTGGCGCGTGAACGACGCGATGAGGCGGTTGAAGAACTGCGTCACAAATACGCGCCGAAGCTTGCACAACTCGAGGAGCGAAAACGCCGTGCCGAACACGCGGTCCAACAACAGCAGGAGCAAGCTCAGGGGCAAAAGTATCAGACGGCGATCTCGTTCGGCGCAACGTTGCTGGGATCGTTACTCGGACGAAAAAAGGCCAGTCTCGGAACACTCGGCAGAGCAACCACCGCGGCGCGCGGCGTGAGCCGTTCGATGAGAGAGGCGGAAGACGTGGACCGCGCGGAGGAGAATGTCGCGGCCATCGCTCAAAAACTTGCGGATCTCGAAGCAGAGTTTAAATCAGAGACCAGCGATCTCGAGCGCACGTTCGATCCGCAAACGGAAGTGCTCAGTAAAGTGAGCCTGAAACCGAAGAAGGTAAACATCGACGTCAGACTGGTGGCGCTCGCCTGGGCGCCTTACTGGCATGACGCGCAGGGAGCAATGACGCCTGCATGGACTTGAAACCATGACCAAACTGTCAATCCCGATCAAATACGGACTGCTAATCACGCTCGGCGTTGTGGCTTGGGTTGTCGTCGCTCATCTAATCATTCCCAACCCGCAATCGCTGGCGCACACGTTCGTCGGACCAATCTTCTTCAACATATTGCAGTTTACGATGATCTTCCTCGGATTAAAGGCGAAGGAACGCGAATACGGCGACAAACAAGATTTCAAGAAAGGTTTGAAAACGGGCGTGGCAATTTCTTTTGTGTACGGGCTTACGGCGTCGCTGTTTTTCGTCGTACTGGTCGCATTCATCGGAACGCGGTGGATCGACAATGAGCCCGGTGCGGTGGGCAGACCGACATCGCTAGTTATGGCGCAAGCGTTTGCCGGTTTGTTTATCGGTGCGCTGGTTCTCGGTTTGATCTATTCGACCGTGATTTCGTTCTTCCTGGCGAAGCGACAATCGGAGGAACGTTAACCACAAAAAGGCACAAAGGTAGATAGTCAGGGTCAGGGGACCAGCACGACCTTGCCGATGTTCTTTCGCTCCTCCAGGTAGCGATGCGCCGCGCCTGCCTCCTCGAATGAGAAGGCGCGATCGACGTACGGATTCACCCAGCCTTCCTCAACACCACGCAAAATATCGCGCATCCAAACCGCCACTTTCTCCGGTTCGTGCCACATGTGGCCCAGGTTCAGTCCAAACACACCACGATTTTTATTCAACAGCGCAAACGGGTGGAAGCGCGGCGTTTGAATCGCCGCCTTCAGCATATTGAGCTTGCCGGAGAGCCCGTTTGCGGAGACTGTGGAAATACCAAACATGCCGAGCCGTCCTGTCGCGCGCAACGCCGAATAACTCTTTTTCCAATGCGCGCCGCCAATCGGATCGATCACCAGGTCGACGCCGCGGCCGTTCGTCATGTCTTTCAAGACGGGCAACCAGTCTTGCTTACGATAGTCGATCGCATGGTCCAAACCGCGCTCGGCCAGAAATTTATGCTTGCCCGGACTCGCCGTGCCATACGTCACCGCGCCGACCTTCTTCGCGATGTCGAGAGCCGCGAGACCCACGCCGCCGCCCGCGTTGTGAATCAACACCGACTCACCCGCGTGCAGCGAACCCATTACGACGAGCAATGCATATGCCGTCAGGTAATTCACGGGGATCGCAGCTGTCTGTTCGAACGTCAGCTTCTCAGGCTTCTCGAATATCTGCGTGGCTTTCACCGCCACCATTTCCGATTGTCCGCCGAAACGTGTCAGCGCCGCCACCGATTTACCTTGAAACGAGCTGTTGACGTCTTTGCCGACAGCTTCGACCACACCCGCCACTTCGTAGCCCATGACGCAAGGCTTCGGCGGCGAGTCGGGATACAGACCCTGACGCGAAAGAATGTCGGCGAAATTCAGACCAGCTGCGCGGACACGAATGACGACCTGATCGTCTCGCGGCGTTGGGTCTGGTTTTTGCTGGACCTTAAGGACGTCGATGTCGCCGGTCGTTGTAGTGACGATTTGTCGCATAGACCATATTATATGCGCCGAACCTTATGAGATTGAAAATCATATTGATGCTCTTGCTGCTCCTCGGCGTCGTCACGATGAGTTGCAGCAAGGACCAACAACAACAATCATCCCAAAAACGCCTGACACTGGTCGCAATCTCGGGCGTCGAAGGCGACGCGCTCAAGGCCGCTGCGCTCGATTACAAAGCGCAGACCGGCATCGAGATCGAGATCACGCAATTCCCCTACGCAAACCTTTTTGAGAAAGAAATGATAGATCTCAATGCGCGTACGGGAGCTTACGACCTGATCATGCTCGACGACCCGTGGTTCCCGACCTTTGCCTCGAAACAGTTCCTTACCGAACTGACGCCGCTACTGCACAAACGTGGACAAAACGGACCCGACAACGACTTCGTCGACACGTCCATCGCGCTCTGCCGGCACCCCTACCAGACAGGCTCGCTCTATGCGCTCCCCTACGTCGGCAACTCGCAGTTGTTCTTCTATCGGAAGGATCTTTTTGAGAAGCACAATCTCAAACCGCCCGCAACGTGGGACGACGTGCTCGCTGCTGCAAAAACGATCCAGGAGAAAGAGAGCGATTCCGGCATGTACGGTTACGTGATGCGCGCGGCCCAGGGCAACGCGGCTGTCGCCGACTTCATGCCGATCTTCTGGGCGTTCGGCGGAGAGATGTTCGACGCTTCGGGCAAACCCACGGTTAATAGTCCGGAAGGGATTGCTGCGCTCGAGTTTATGGTCCAGATGGGCAAGTACTCGCCGCCTGGTTATCCCAGTTTCAATGCCCAGGAGGTTGGGGCGCACTTGTTGCAAGGAACCGCAGCGATGGCTATTAACTGGCCCGTATGGATTACCCAGTTTGACGATCCGTCGAAGTCGAAGGTGATCGGGAAGATCGAATTCACCACGCTTCCGTCGGGACGTAAGCAGGGTCAGGCGGAGATCGGAAACTGGCTGATCGCAATCCCGCGGGCGTCGCAGAACGCTGAAGCCGCGATGGATTTTCTTGTCTGGGCCACCACTGCCGAACAGATGAAACGATCCGCACTGCGAGGTAATCCGCCGACGCGCAAGTCGCTGTTTCGCGATCCGGAACTGGTTGCGAAGTTTCCCGCGTATCCGGCGCAGATGCGTTCCTTGAAAACCTCGCGGCCGCGACCACGCACGCCACAGTGGAACGAGATCGAAAACGTCTTTGGCATATTTCTTTCCAAGGCCAACAGCGGCGTCTTATCTCCCGTCGAAGCGATGAATCAGGCGAATGCCGAAATCGAGAAGATTGTCCAACGCGGTCAGTAATCGCCATTGTCAGCGGGGCCAAAACTGATGGGTCGCAGGGTCCTACTTCGATCTAGCTGGCTGCCTTATTTGTTAATCGCACCGGCATTGGCCGTGCTTCTCGCGCTTTCGATCTATCCGCTGATTTATTCCATCACTGTCAGCCTCCAAGTCGGCGAGGCCTGGGGATTCGGCAACTTTACACGTCTCGCGTCAGACAATTTTTTTCTCACCGCAATGGCGCACACGTTTGTTTACGCAGCCGCGGCTCTGACGTGCGAATTCCTTTTAGGACTCGGACTCGCGCTGTTGCTCAATGGTCAGATTCGCGGCCGCGGATTGTTTCGCGCCACTCTGCTCGTGCCGATGATGTTGCCGCCCGTGGTCGCCGCCGTGGTCTGGCGGCTAATGCTTAATCCAAACTTCGGCGCGGTTAACGGAACACTCAAACAGATTGGGATCGACACCGAATCGTTGACTTGGACCGCGTCGCCCGGTCTCGCAATGCTATCGGTGATCGCTGTTGACGTTTGGCAATGGACGCCGTTTGTGTTTCTGGTTTTATTGGCTGGGTTACAGGCGATTCCGCAAGAGCCGTACGAAGCGGCGTTGATCGACGGTTCCAACCGGTGGCAGACGTTCCGGCACGTGACGCTGCCGTTGTTGAAACCCGCGATCCTGATCGTCCTTCTGCTGCGAACAATGGATCTGCTGCGCGTGTTCGATCAAATTTTTATCCTCACTGAAGGCGGACCCGGTTTCGCGACGGAAACGATCAGTCTCTACATCTATCGCACGGCGTTTCGGTTTTTCGATTTTGGTTATGCGGCCGCGATGTCGTTTGTGCTGTTGGCGCTGACTAACGTGATAAGCGTGGTCTACATCCGTTTCCTGAAACATGAAACACGGATTTCTTAAATATGGTTTTCTGGTGGTGGCTTTGGTGGCGGCGCTCGCGCCGGTCTACTGGATGTTCACGATCTCGTTAAAGTCGGAAGTAGACCACTTCGCGTTTCCGCCTCCGTGGTTCACCTTCACACCCACGCTCGAACATTATTACGACGCATTTGTGACGCGTTCGTTTGGGCAGTATCTGATTACCAGCGCGATCGTGGCCGTTGTTTCGACTTTATTCGCGCTCGTGCTGGGCACCCTCGCCGCGTACGCGCTGGCACGCTTTCGTCTGCCATACGATCTCGATCGCCGGCTGTCGCTGTGGATCCTGTCGACGAGAATGTTTCCCGCGATCGTCACTGCTGTGCCGCTCTTCCTGATGATGCGCGACCTGACGCTACTGGACACGAAAGCGTCGCTAATCATTGTCTATACGTCGTTCAACCTTCCGTTTGTCGTTTGGATGATGCGCGGATTTTTTGACGAGGTGCCGCGCGATCTCGAGGAGGCCGCACTCGTAGATGGTGATTCCCGTCTCGGCGCGCTCGTGCGCGTTGTTTTGCCGCTGGTGGCACCGGGACTAGCCGCGACCGCGGTCTTCTGTTTGATTGTTTCCTGGAACGAATTTCTGTTTGCGTTAGTGTTGACGCAGACTGACGCATCGATGACGTTGCCGGTCGGGATTGCCGGACGTGTTACACAATACGAGATCAAGTGGGGCGTGATGAGTGCGGCCGGAGCCGTGGCAATCGTACCGATTCTGGTTTTTGCGATGGCGATGCAGAAGTATCTCGTGCGCGGACTGTCGCTGGGAGCAGTTAAAGAGTAGTGGGAATTAGATTTCAAAATGTTACGAAAGCATTTGGCAACACGCGTGTTGTGAACGATCTGTCGCTGGAGATCGCCGACGGCGAGTTTGTCGTCCTGCTTGGGCCATCCGGGTGCGGAAAGACGACGACGCTGCGCATGCTGGCGGGTCTCGAAATCGTCACGACCGGGGACATATACATCGACGAAGAACGAATTAACGACGTGCAGACACAGCATCGCGACCTTGCGATGGTGTTTCAAAGTTACGCGCTTTATCCGCATATGACGATCGCGGAGAACATCGCGTACCCGTTGCGTGTGAGAAAACTCGACAAGCAAGAGCGAACGAAGCGTGTAAATGAAGTCGCACGAATGCTGGAGATCGAAGCGCTACTCGATCGTAAACCGCGACAACTTTCAGGCGGCGAACGACAGCGCGTCGCACTGGCGCGGGCGATCGTGCGCGAGCCGCGCGCATATTTAATGGACGAACCACTGTCAAACCTTGACGCCCGCCTGCGCGTGCAGATGCGCGGTGAATTGAAACGTTTGCAACACCAGCTTGGAACGACGACGATCTACGTCACGCACGATCAGGCAGAAGCGATGACGCTGGCGACGCGCGTCGCTGTCATGAAGCATGGGCGATTACAGCAGTTCGACACGCCGTTGAATATTTACAACCATCCCGCGAACCGGTTTGTAGCAGAGTTTGTCGGCAGCCCGAGCATGAACTTCATTGACGGAAAGATTGACGGCGGTGTGTTTGTCAGCGAGTCGATACGCATTCCCGCCGACAGAGAAGACGCCACTCAATTAACTATTGGTATTCGACCCGAACACATTAGTGTTTTTACTCGACCTCAGAATGGTGCGATCCCGGCAACTGTTTATGTCACGGAGTTGATGGGCAATGAAACGTTCGTGTTTCTTTCGGTGGGAAACAACAGGCTAATCGCTCGCGCGCCTGCTGACTTTCGTGCAGAGGTAGAAAGCCCCGTCTGGTTGCAAATCGAAAGTGACAAAGCTCACTTTTTCGATACCCAAACGGGGCTCTCGATATAAACTCAGATACAACAGAGCCTACGACGCGCTCTTCGCTGCTGTGTCTGTGGTTGCTCCCGCCGGTTTGTTGGGCTGAGGCGTAATACGCAGATACGGCTTTGGCGCTCTCCAACCGCCCGGAAACTTCTCTTTCGCGGCCTCGTCGGAAAGAGACGGAACAATAATCACGTCGTCGCCGTCTTTCCAGTTTACCGGGGTCGCGACGCTGTACTTCGCGGTCAACTGCAACGAATCGATCACGCGCAAAATCTCGTCGAAGTTGCGCCCGGTGCTCGCCGGATAAGTAATCATCAATTTGATCTTCTTGTCAGGGCCAATGACGAAAACCGAGCGAACCGTGAACACGTCGCTGATCTCAGGATGGATCATGTCGTAGAGTTCGGCGACCTTGTGGTCCGGATCGGCAATCACGGGGAAATTGAGCGCCGCGCCCTGCGTTTCCTTAATATCTTCGGCCCATTTCTTGTGGGAGTCGGTCTTATCGACGCTCAGGCCAATTACCTTAACGCCGCGTTTGTCGAAGTCTGGCTTGCAACGTGCCACGTATCCGAGTTCGGTCGTGCACACTGGAGTGAAGTCCTTGGGATGCGAGAACAGAACGGCCCAACTATCGCCAATCCAATCGTGAAAACTGATGGGGCCTTCTGTCGTGTCTGCTTGAAAATCGGGTGCTATGTCGCCGAGTCGTAAAGCCATTTTTATTCTCCTTTGGTTTGGAAACACCACGCTTTTACAACTAACGACACGGCAAGTCAAACCCCGGGCGATCGATCCGTGTTATGCTGCAAAAACCTATGAAAATAGCACTGAACGGCGCGACGACCATGCGCGCTTCCCTGGCAACCGACCTTCAGGCGGCAAAGGCGGCAGGGTTTGATTATGTAGAGATTTGGAAGGCCAAGCTTAAAGAGAAATCCGCCGCGGAGCTTAGAGATCTATTTGCTCGATCAGGCGTTCCGCCGTTGAGTATCAATTCCATCGAGCACATTACGTTTCGCGACGCGGAAGATTACGAAAGAATCAAACAAGAGTGCCGCGAACTGAGCCAGATCGCCGCGGAGATCGAGTGTCCGTACATAGTCGTCGTGCCCGGAAGGTTACCGCCGGGTGATGTCGATGTTGTTGAGGAGTCGGTCCATGTGTTGACTGAACTCTGCGATATCGCCGCGGAGCATGGCGTCGCGATCGGCTTCGAGTTTCTGGGCCAACCGGATTGCAGCGTTCCGACCCTTGACCTTGCGCACGAGATCGTTCGGACTGCGGCACGTGACAATCTCGGGCTGGTAATCGACAGCTTTCACTTCTATGCCGGTGGCTCGAATGTCAGCATGATCGAAAAGCTCGATCCGCGTCTGATCTACATTTTTCACATCAACGACGCCGAAGACCGCCCGCGCACGGAGCTTGAAGATCGTCATCGGCTGCTGCCTGGTCTCGGAATACTTCCGTTACGCGAAATGATCGCAGCGTTTCGTTCTATTGGCTATGACGACGTCGCCAGCGTCGAGATCTTCCGCCCGGAGTACTGGGACCGCGATCCATTTGAATTAGCGCGGGACGCCAAAAAGACGGCGGACCAAATCGTAAATTCATGACGATTAAGATCGGAATTATCGGCTCAGGCTACATCGCAGGAGTTCACGCCACCATTCTCGCGCGAGACGAGCGAGTTAAAGTTTCTTCGGTCTATGACGTCATCGCGGATCGCGCGCAACAGTTCGCGCGTGCACATGACGCTACGGTGACGGCGTCTGCCAACGAAGTTATCGAACGTTCAGATGCGGTCTTCATCACCACTCCAAACACTCGTCACGTTCCACTCGCACTTGCCGCCATCAATGCGGGCAAACACGTCTTCTGCGAAAAACCACTCGCGACGACGATCGAAGACGCGGAAACTGTTTTCGAAAAAGCCCAACGCAGCGATTCAATTTTCCAAATCGGACACAATCGTCGCTTCGCACCCGTGTACGCAACGCTGAAACGATATCTTTCGGAAACTCATCGACCACATTCAGCGCACGTGAAAATGAATCGCGGCGAGCTGTTGAACCCCGAGTGGACCGGCGATCCGGAAGTCACCGGCGGCTTTCTTTACGAAACGCCGATCCACATGTTCGACATGATGCGCTTTCTTTTCGGCGAGATCGAAAGCCTGCACGCGATCGGATCGAGTCATGAGTACAACGAGATCGAAGATTTCTCCGTGCTGCTGAAGTTCGCGAACGGCATGCACGCGACACTAGCCACGGCTGCCGATGCGAGCTGGTTGTTTCCGTTCGAACGAGTCGAAGTGTTCTGTCATCACGCCACGTTGGTGACGCGCGAGATGGAAAGCCTCATTTGCAGCAGCAACCTCGAAGGCCACTTCACGTCAACTTCGATGCAGCAGACTCCGCGCGAGGAGAAATGGGGCTATGTGCAGGAAGACCGCGCGTTCATCGATTCGATTGTGAACGGCACACCGCCGCTCGTTACCGCGTTCGACGGGTTGATGTCGGTTGAGATAGCAAACGCTATCTACGAGTCGGTGCGTTCCGCTGCCCCTGTCCAGATACGATCATAATCTGTGGTAGAATCGCTCCACCCCTGTAGTTTCCCCTTTAAAATCTTGTTATGTCGTCCGCAGAAGCCCATGCTCAACCGGCTGCGCGACCAGTGGAACTGGGTGCCGATCTTTATCGTGAGATCTTCGCGCATTCCCGCGAAGCGATTGCCATCACCGACCCGAAAGGCGTTTATCTCCAACAAAACGGTGCTCATTTCACGCTCCTGGGCTATTCCGACGACGACCTCGAAGGGAAAACGCCCGCACTCGACCTCGGCGAAAACACGTATGCTGAAATAACACACCAACTGGCCGCAACAGGCGAATACTCGGGCGAAGTGGTGTGCCGCAACAAGCGTGGTGAAGAACTCAATGTCGAGCTCACTGTCTTCACCATGCGCAGCGGACTCGGCGAACCGCTCTGTTACATCAGTATCAAGCGGGACATCACCGCGCGAGCACGCGAAATCCGCGCGCGCCGGCGCACGGAGCAAAGGCTCGCGTTGCAGTACGCTATCACGCGTATCCTTTCGCGCTCGATCGACTTCGTCGAAGGCACGCATGAGATTCTGCAAACAGTTTGCGAGAGTCTAGGCTGGCAGGTCGGCGTACTTTGGGCGGTCGATCATCAAGGTGAGGCGCTGCGTTGCGTCGATTTTTGGCATAACGCGTCGATGAGTCTGGACGGATTCGAAACCGTTTCGCGCAAGCTCACGTTTAGTCGCGACGTGGGCCTGCCCGGCCGCATCTGGACCAGCGGCAAGCCCGCGTGGATTCCGGACGTAACCAGGGATCCGAACTTTCAGCGAGCCGTTTTTGCAGCTGAGGCTGGATTGCGCGGCGCTTTTGGTTTTCCAATTCTTCTCGGCGACGAAGTGGTTGGGGTGATGGAGTTTTTCAGTGAACAAATGCGCCAACCTGATCGCGATCTGAACGACATGATCACGAGTGTAGGATTTCAGATCGGACAATTTCATGAACGCAAGCGGGCGGAAGAAAAGTTGGCCCATCTGCTGGTACGCGAACGCGCGGCGCGTGGCGAAGCGGAAAAAGCGAACCGGTTGAAGGACGAGTTTCTCGCCACACTTTCACACGAGCTGCGCACGCCACTGAATGCCGTCATCGGTTGGTCGCGCATGTTGAAGTCGGGCCGGTTGGATCCGGAAAGCGCCGAGCACGCGATCGACGTGATCGAGCGAAACGCGTGGGCCCAGAAACAAATCATTGAAGACATCCTCGACGTTTCGCGCGTCATCACCGGGAAACTTCAGCTTCAGCTGGCGCCTGTAGATCTCATTGCCGTCGTCGAAGCAGCACTCGATGCAGTTCGTCCGGCGGTGGAAGCAAAGGATATTCGTATCGAAACCGATTATCAGAAGGGACTGCGTATCATCGCAGGCGACGCTGATCGTCTCCAGCAAGTCGTTTGGAATTTGCTTTCGAATGCGTCGAAGTTTACTCCTGGGGGCGGAACTGTCGGGATCCGCGTTTTTCAGGATGAGACTTATGCGACGATCGAGGTCAGCGACACTGGACCGGGCATAGCGCCCGAGTTTCTGCCACATGTGTTTGAACGATTTCGTCAGGCAGACGGCTCGACCACGCGCACGCACGGTGGTCTCGGACTCGGTTTGGCCATCGTTCGGCACCTCGTCGAGTTGCACGGCGGAATGATTGGCGTCGAGAACTCCCCGTCCGGTTCTGGTGCTGTATTCACAGTCAAACTTCCCTTGCCCAGCTCCGAGTTGACACTCGAAACAGCGAAGCCTACAGGCGTGTTCGAAGAGACAGTGACCGAGGTCGATCTCGCGGGAGTGAGAATTCTGGTCGTGGAAGACGATCTCGACGCCCTGGAACTGATCACGATTGATCTCGCCGAGCACGGGGCGAAAGTGCGCGGCGTTGCGTCAGCCGCCGAAGCGCTGTCGTTGCTTGAGAACGAACAATTCGACCTGCTGATCAGCGATATCGGCATGGCCGACACTGACGGCTACAACCTCATCAGGCAAGTGCGCCTGCAGGAAGGTGAAAAGTCCGAACCAATTCCCGCGATTGCCCTTACCGCATACGCGCGGACGCAGGATCGAATCCGCGCGATTGCCGCGGGCTACAACACGCACGTGGCGAAACCCGTAGAGATACGCGAGCTCGTGACCGTCGTTAAATGCCTCACCGGAAGAATAGCTTGAGATTTGGTTGGATACGTGTAAGCTGGGCCGATGCCAAAGCGTTGCGCCTGGGCCCGGACGCCATTATCGATTGCGTATCACGACCAGGAATGGGGTGTTCCACTTCACGACGACACGCGTTTGTTTGAGTTTCTGATTCTCGAAGGAGCGCAGGCGGGCCTGAGTTGGGAAACGATCCTGAACAAGCGTGAGAACTACCGCGCTGCTTTCGACGGGTTCAACCCAGCGAAGATCGCCCGGTACAACGAGCGCAAGGTTGAAGCACTTATGAACAACGCCGGCATCATACGCAACCGGCTCAAGATCAACTCCGCGATCACGAACGCGCGAGCGTGCCTGGACGTGACTAGCGTGTTCGGCAGTTTCGACGCCTATGTCTGGAGTTTTGTGAACGGCAAGCCGGTACGCCGGAAACGCGGACAAGCAGTACCGGCACACACGGAACTGTCAGACGCGTTCAGCAAAGATCTCACGCGGCGTGGTTTCAAATTCGTCGGCTCGACGATCTGTTATGCTTTCATGCAGGCAGTCGGCATGGTCAACGACCACGACCTTGCTTGCTTCCGTTACAACCAGGTCTAAACACCTTTACCCCATGGAGGTCCCGATTTTGAAACGAAAAGCCTCAATTCTGCTGTTGCTCTTTCTCTTGCTCGGCTTTGCTCCCGCCGCGTTCTCCCAAGTGATACCGGCTCCACTGACGAATCTCCCCGAGGCGGACGTGCTGATCTACATCAGCCCCCAACGAACTCTCAACGATTTTATTCCCAAGGTGATGCCGGCCAAGGAAGTTGCGGAAATGCAAACCGCTTTCGCTGACATGAAGAAGGCTGTGGGCGTCGACCCGGCGACCGTCGAATACATCGTTATTGCGCTGCGCTTCCACAGACCGGCAGCAGACTTGAGTTTCGTGCCACCTGACGTGATGGCGGTGGTAGGTGGTGATTTCAGTTCGGAATCACTCCTGACGCTGGCGCAGCTCGCCTTTCAAGACAAAGTGGTTGCTGAAAAGCATGGTTCAAAAACGATCTCGACCATGTCAATCGAACCGCTTGCGAAACAAGCGGAGAAGATGCCGTTGCTCAAGCCCTTCGTCAACGTTGGGGCTGTGGCTCTAAGTCCTAACTCACTGGCGATCGGCAACTATGGCTACATCAAGTCTGCGGCTGAGGCTGCTGAAACCGGTACCGGGCGAATTAAGCCGGAAATGATTCAATCGTTGATGCGTGATTCAAACGTGCTCCTGGCGGCGACCGGAGCACCGTTACTCTCGTTCGCTCGCAGCTTCGGACTGCTTGGTACCGAAACGGTATCGCGCGAAGGACGATTCGATACTCAGTTTGGCAACTTCTACGCAGCCGTCACTCTCAACGGTGCCAAATACAGCATGCGCGGCGCGATGCATGCCGACAATCCCGACACGGCCAAGATCATCATCAATCTACTGTCGAGTCTGATGAAAACGGAAGATTTCGTGTCAGGTTTTAAGGCGGGTGCCGGGCCGATTTCGAATAAGGCCGCGCAAGCGATCGTGGACAGCTTTAAATTGACGGCCAGAGAGAGCGAAGTCATGATGGAAGCCGACGTTCCTTTAGAAGCAATCGTAGACATCATTCGTGAGCAGTCGAAACCTAAAGTGGACCCGCCTGCCACATCAGCTCCGAAAAAGCCCGCGTCAAAGCGACCGGCAACAAGAACTAGAAGGAGAAATTAAACACCATGCGTAAGATCCTACTGGTGCCGGCACTCATCGTGCTCACGGGCATGGCAGTCGTCATCGTTGCTTCCGCCGCGCGGTCAACATCCGCGGGGCAGAACTCCAACAGTCCGACGACAACGAACCGCAACGAGAACCGTTCCATCACTCCACCGTCAGGCGCTGGACCACAACAGGACTTCTCCAAGAACACCTGGGAATTGCCTGCCGATGCCGATACGACGAAGAACCCGGTGCAGGCAACTGAAGAGTCGATTGCCAAGGGCAAAGAGTTGTACCTGGAGCGGACGAAGGGCAACTGTATCTTCTGTCACGGTGAGACCGGCTCGGGGAACGAGGCGAACTTTCCGCGACTGCGACGGAAACCAGCGGATCTGTCAAACAAAGAACGTATGACCGCCATGACTGATGGCGAAGTCTTCTGGAAGATTTCGAAAGGCATCACCGGCATCATGCCCGCAGGTGAGACCCGTATGAAGACTGAAGAAGAGCGTTGGCACGTAGTGAACTACGTCCGCACGCTCGCGAAAGACAAGTGAGAATCCTTAGTTAAAACGCGTGGTTAGCTCGCGCGAGACGTACGTGGGAACAGGGATTGTATGGGCAAGGCGTTCGAGTTTCCTTGAGACGGTGAGTAAAAGAAGCGTGAGTTAAAAGAACCGTTCGGCGTATTCGCGGATTTCTTTTAATGAACGATCGGAAATAACGCGAAACAGTTTAATCTCGCAGCCCGCGGGAATGCGCGGCGCCATTAGCGAATCGGTAATTACAAACTCCGCGGATCGTAGCCCCTTGTCCCAACCACGTTCGCGCGCATCGCGAAAACTGAGCGCGTCCGCATCGATTCCCGCGGCCACCAACAGCGTTCGCGACCAACGTAAGAACTCCGGCCACCGCGACACGATTGCGATCAACGCATCGGGTTGCGGTTTAGTTTGTCCGCGAAACGACTCCACAACCGATCCGGAGTGGATGACCAAAAGATCCGTTCCCGGCTTTACTAGATCCCCAAACGCTTCAAGATGACCGTAAAGCACCAGCGGCACGGCGCCAATCATCGTCGACGCGTTCTCGAGATCCGATGGTCCAGCTCCGACCACGCGCACTTTCGTCGCGATCCTGATCTCGGCGACGAGAATCTCACGGAGCTCGGGATCCGGTTCCAGTATTAAGAAATGATCCGGCCGCTGCATTGAAAATGATCGACTAACCCCCGCCTGTAACTCCGCAAGCGAATATCCGTCCTCGCGTAGGTGCCGGAAAAAACGCGAGATCAACTGGTCCAGCGCCAGACCATCTTCCATCTTTTCGTCGCCCCGCAGCCGCACGTAAACTCCACTGCCCTTGCGAAACTCCACCCAACCGCGACGCGCGAGCTCGCGATATGCTGCGCTGACTGTGTTGGCATGGATCGAATAACGGCGGGCGAGATCGCGTGTACTGGGCAGGCGCTCGCTGGGTTTCAGGTCGTTGCTCACAATGCCGAGCGTGATCTGCGTGATCAACTGCTCGCGAATCGGAACCTCACTGCTTTTGGAAAGCCAGAGTCGCATGGCACTTTGGTGCGCCGCAGAATATCATAGCCCGCGTGAGTAATCCGTCTTATCTGTGTTTACTAAGTGACGGCACCTTAGAAAAACGCGTTGCCGATCTGGAGCAACTGCTCGAGCGCTGCACCGTCTGCCCGCGCGACTGCCTGAACAACCGCCTCAACGACGAGATTGCGGCCTGTTATTCGGGCCGTCTGCCGATCGTCTCGTCTTACACCGCGCACTTCGGTGAGGAACCGCCGCTCGTTGGCAGCAAGGGCGCCGGCAATATCTTCTTCGGCAACTGCAACCTGCGTTGCGTCTATTGCCAAAACTACCAGATCTCACAAACTCACAAGCAACAGCTCAAGAACGAGGTAACTCACGAGCGTTTGGCGGAAATGATGCTTGAGCTACAAGCTAGCGGTTGTCATAACATCAACTTCGTTTCGCCTACTCACTTCGCACCGCAAATGGCGCGTTCGATACTGATCGCCGCCCAGCAGGGTCTGCGCCTGCCGATCGTTTACAACACCAATTCTTATGATGCTGTCGAGGTGTTGCGATTGCTCGATCGCATCGTCGACGTTTACCTGCCGGATCTGAAATATGCCGAAGACGAAGCGGGTTACATGTATTCAAAGGTCAGCGGGTACAAGGAGTTTTCTCGGCTCGCTTTGAAGGAGATGTTCCGGCAAACGGGCGACGAGTTGGTGTTTGAGGAGAACGGTGTGTTGCAGCGCGGGCTTGTGGTCCGGCTTTTGGTGTTGCCGAACGACATCGGCAGCACGAGAGAGTCGATCGAGTGGTTGCGCGACGAGCTAAGCCCGCGCGTGGCGATCTCGTTGATGGCCCAGTACTACCCGACGCATCAGGCGGAGACAAACAAACGGTACGTGCTGTTGTCGCGCCGCATTCGCGAGTCGGAGTGGATGAAAGCGATTGCCGCACTCGAGGAGCTCGGAATGGAAGAAGGTTGGGTGCAGGAGTTTGATGGCGCGTCCTACTACTACCGTCCTGATTTCAGCGACGCCTCGCGACCGTTCCGGGATATTCGGGATTTCGAATAGGTTTTTAACCACAAGAGGCACAAAAAGCACAAAAGGCTCAAAACAAAGAACTAAGTACGAAGCACCAAGATCTCTCACCTGACTTCCAACCTGCTTCTTGTGCCTTTGTGCCTCTTTGTGGCTAAGTCTCGTACCGTATCGCGGGACTTCCAGCCGGATAGAACACGCCTAACAATCTCAACTCCCCGTCTCCCGTATTCTCAACGCAATGGACCTGCCCGCGCGGCAGATAAACACACGAGCCTGGTCCAATCGGCGTGCTCGCATCGCCGGCCCACATGCGCCCTTCACCGCGTAGTATGAACAGCACCTCTTCGTACTCATGAAAATGATCGGGAGCGCGTCCCGGCGGAATCGATCCGACAAACTGCGTTACCTGCTCGCTGCCGATCTCATGGTCCACCAACACGCGATACCAGCGATCGCCGGTCGGCATCTCCCGCTGATCAGTGAGCTTCACGATCGGCGACGGCTCAGGCCCCGGCAGATCCGTAAAGACCAGCTCAAGCGAACGCAGCGGCACAATTCCGTCCAAACCACTATCCGGACACTGCGAACTCACAAAACAAACCGCGTCTGGTCCGGGGTTGTCGACCATTAACGCCTGCCCCGGTCGAAGATAAATACCGGTCTGCGTCTGCAGGCGATGCGGCTGCCCGTCGATGAAAACAGTGCACCGCTTCGGCTTCGCCCAATCCTCGAGATCCTCGAGCACGTACAACACCTCGTCAGATTCCTGATTACGCAGCGCCGGCGATAAGCCGACACCAAACTCCAGGATGCGAAGCGAGATCGCCTTCGAGCCCGCCGCGCGATTTACGCGGTCCCAAATCGAGAGCGTACCTACAACATTGGGAGGGCCTTCGCGCATTGCCGACACGCGGCATCCTCCCACCAGATCTACGGCCATCTATGACTCCTAAGGTTTGCTGTTCGTCAGGTGATGAGTGGTGTGTTCGGTGATCGACGCCTGAGGATGCGTTCCCGGAGCCAACTCGTTGGTCCGCGCAGGTGGCGTTTCGTAAAATCCACGATTCATGTCCAGGGCGCGTTGCGACATAGCATCATATTGGTTGCCCGGTAGTTCTTTGTGCGGCACCGTAAAGAGTAATCCATTTATGATCATCCCTATCCCGACGAAAAACGTAATTAGCCAGGGTATTATCAACGGGAAAAGGTCACCCTTCCCCATCGCAAGCACCAAAACCGCCAGCGCCGGACCTAAACCAACGCAAGCGGTAATTATCCCGTTGCGAATGCGGCGCAATCGTTTCTCTTCGGGCGATTCGAGAAACTTCTCAAACGAGGGCAAAACGTCTTCCGCCACTGTTTCCAAATCCTTCGCCGAGCCCAGTTGCCGAATCTTGTCCGCGACTGCCATGCCAATCTGTTCGCGGGCCGAGATCGCCGACGCAGTTATCGCATCAGGATGCTCGAGCGAGTTTCGCACGACTCGGAGATCCGTGCCACAGGCGCGACAGAATTGACTCAGTTGTCGTTCTTCAGAACCGCAAGATGGGCAATACATGGTGGGTCATCCTCCACTCACCGAAGGCAAGATAGTGATTTCGCTGTTCTCCGGCAACTGCGTGTTCAGCAGTTCTTTGCGACGGATATTCTCGTCTTCGATAAACACGTTAACGTGCATGCGAACCTCGCCACGTTCGGTTAATACGCGATCGCGCAGGCCCGGATGGATCTGCCACAGCCGATCGAGCGCCTGACCGACAGTTAATGGCGACGCATCGAGCTTGATTACGTGCTTGCCACCCGTGAAGTCAGTCAGGAAACCAGAAACATTGATCGTGATCACGGAAGAATTCCTTCAGGCACGAGCCACGGATGTATCTGGAGCGCCAGTCGTCCCGCCTGGACCGCTGGATCAGTCGCCGCTAACGAGCGTGCCTCATCGATCGAATCTACCTTGAACACGAAGATGCCGCGCAGTCGACCGTTATCGCCGAACGGTCCGGCGACGACGAGCTTCTTCATTTCTGCGAGCTTGTTGATGTTTTCGAGATGCGCTTTTTGGATCGCTTCCGTCGCAGGCGTTTTTTCCGGTGTCCACTTCTCCCCGCGCGTCAGAAAAGCTAAATAGGCGGTGGTCAGCTTGTTTGGCAGCGCGGTTGTCTTCTTCATGACGTCTTCCGACCACCACGGGTGCAGCTCATGAATGAGGAACCCTGCCGCCACTGCCGGGTCTTCATTTAACCAGGCAGTCGCTTCCTCCGCCGACTTCGTGCGAAAGATGTGGACCTCGATCAGTTCGTTATCGTCTCTAATGGGTCCAGCGATCATCAGCTTGTTTGACTCAAGCATCGACCGGAGGTGGGCGACGTGACGCTTTCGCATCTGCGCCCGTTCTCTGCTGAACTCAATCGACCACTTGGGCCCGCGCTTCATCAGTGCAAGCTGAAACTGCATCAACTTGGATTCCTGCGTTTGCGGCGTTTCAGGTGCTTTCTTGTGTTCCTGCGCCACCACTGAACAGCACAATAGAATTCCGAGTGTGATTGTTAAGAACATTCTCATTTTCATTTCACCACTGAAGCTTTCACACAAACGACCGGCGGCAAACCCTCGGCGATCGCCTGCCACGATTGACCCGCATCGTTCGAGCCAAAAAGTTTTCCGTTGCGTGTCCCGAAGTAGAGACCTGCAGGGTTCAAATCATCAGACGACATTCCATCACGCAACACAGTCTCAAATGCGTTTTCCTGCGGCAGACCATTGGTCAACGCTTCCCACGACTCACCCGCGTTCCGCGTGCGATAGACGCGCAGCTTTGCCTCAGGCGTGCAACGAAATTCATCCGACTCCAGCGGAATGATGAAAACCGAACTCGCGTCGTTCGGATCGCCCACCATTGCGAAACCAAAATCGGAAGGAACGCCGTTCGCAATGTCGGTCCACGAATCGCCCGCGTCGTCACTGCGATAGAGTCCCCAGTGGTTCTGCAAAAACAATCGCTGCGGATTCGAATGATGGCTGACAATCTTGTGAACACACTGTCCAAACTCAGGATATCGATGTTCAGGCGGAAGAAACTGCGCACGCACGCCGACGTTACGAGGATTCCAACTCTTGCCGCCATCGTCGGTGCGATAAACACCGCCGGTCGAGATTGCGATGTGCATGCGATCCTTGTTCGAAGGATCCGGCAGGATGGTGTGCAGACACAGACCCCCACCGCCCGGTTGCCACTGGGGTCGATGTGGATGATCGAAAAGTCCCTCCACCAGCGACCAGCTAGCGCCTGCATCGTCGGAACGGAAGAGTGCAGCTGGTTCGACTCCGCAGAAGAGCGTGTCAGGTTCGTCAGCATGTCCTTCTTCGATCTGCCAGATCTGCTTCAGCGACGTCTCGCTGTCTTCCGGAAACTTGATGTTGTAGGCCTCAGGTTCAGTCCACTCGTGTCCGAAATTGTCAGACGTGCTCAGATAAGAGCCCCAAAAGGAACTGTTAACCGCCGCCCACAGGCGGTTTCTTCCGTTTCGTTGATCGTGAGCGAAAGCATAGACGGCACGACCCGGAAAATAAGGTCCACCGACGGTCCAATCCCGACGATCGGCGTTGGAACTCAGAAGAAATGCACCCTTCATTGTGCCGACCATTAGCAACACATCGCCGAACTTTGCATCAATGTGATTCGTTTCTGGCATAGAGAGAAACCCGGAGTTGCTAAAAACTGGATAAAACCTTTGGAAACTCGCGGATTATAGCCTGCCCACTCCCAAACGCGAATCGGCCCTTTGTGGTTCCACGACTCTCGCGTTCGCGTGTTAAGATCCGCGTCACTTGACTGGTTGAGGTAACGCCCATGAAGAAATTAATTGCTTTGTCCCTGACCTTCGCGTTGTTCTACGTTGCCGCCGCGCCTGCCCTGGCACAAGACAAGCCAAATCAGCAACAACCAACGGAAGAAGAGGTGAAAAAAGCAAAGGCGGAGCGCGAGAAGAATGCCTACCGGCTGTTGGATCAGGTGATTGATGAGGCGCAGTCGCTGCGGTTAACCGAGAACCGTGTGCGCGTGCAAATCAACGCCGCTGACGCGCTGTGGGACAAAAACCAGGGGCGAGCGCGCTCGCTTTTTACGATGGCTGGCGAGGGTGTTGCCGAAATTGGACGAAATCCGCTACCAACGAGTAATCGTCGCAACGAGAACGCCAACCAGGAACGACGCGCGTTTCAACTGCGACAGGACTTGGTACTCGCCGCCGCAAAGCACGATGCTCAACTCGCGTATCAATTGCTCGCGACGACAAAACCGCCGACACCCGTAGTGCAAAACACCAACGATCAACGAGTTCGGCGCCCTCAGTTCAACTCTGAAGACAATCTCGAACAAATATTGCTGGGACGCATCGCTGCGCTCGATCCAAAACTCGCCGCGCAAAACGCGGAACTGATGATGGAGAAGGGCCAGTTTCCTCGTACCGTCGGTGAGGTCATTAATCAGCTGTACCATCAAGACGCGGAAGCCGCTCAGAAGCTGGCCGACAAAACCGTGAAACGGCTTGCATCTTCAAACTTTCTGACGAACAACGAGGCTGCGTCTCTGGCACAGTCAATGATAAATGCTGGAGTGCGACAGCCAGCCAATGAAGTCGCCAGTGTGAATCCGCCACCCCAAGGAGTGCGTCCATCAACCCGTGGCCCGGTTCTTGAACAATCGGCGTACGTGGAGTTGTTGTCGGCAGTAATCGATATAGCATTGAAAGCGGCGCCACCAGCACCCCCCAATCAGCGCGTGGCCGCACAACGCGGACGTGTTCAAGGTGCAGCGCCGACAGTCGTCGCAAGACCGGCTGGACCAACGGAAGCACAAATTGAACAGGCCAACGCACGGCGACTCGTGGCCAGCCTAATGATTGCGCTGCCGGTTATCGAACAGCAGCTTCCCTCGAAGGCGTCGGCGGTGAAGTCAAAATTGTCGGAGCTCGGGGCAGGGAACATGCAGAACATGGCTCAGCGCCCGTTCATCAATCTGCCGGAGAACCCAACCGCCGACGCACTGATGCTGGCCGCCGCGTCAGCGCCGCAATCGATGCAAGACCGGCTCTACCAGCAGGCCGCTTATCGGGCGCTCGAAGAAGGAAACCTTGATCGCGCACGACAGATCGCCACGGATCACTTGCCGGTCAAGAGTCGTGAACTTGTCATGCAACGGATCGAGTTTCGTGAAATGGCGACGAAAGCTGACGGCACACAACTGGAAGAGATCAGGCAAACGATGAGTCGCATGCAGAACGATGGCGAAAAGATCGGCTTCCTGGTCCAGTTGGCAACAGAAGCGCAGAAAACCAATCGAAAGGTCGCCACGCAGTTGCTGGAAGAAGCGCGTCAAATGACGAACCGCCGCGCAACCAATTACGAGCAGATCGAACAACAACTCCGGGTCGCACATGGGTTTGCTACGGTGGATCCCGCGCGCAGTTTCGAAGTGCTTGAACCAGCGATCGGCCACATCAATGAATTGCTTTCCGCAGCCGCGATCCTGAACGGTTTCGAGATAAACATGTTTCGCGACGGTGAAATGACGATGATGCCCGGCAATGGACTCACGTCAATGATAAGTCGCATCGGTCAGGAACTAGCGGTGCTGGCGGATACTGATTTTGAACGGGCCGACGTTCTTGCCGGCAGATTTCAGTTGACGGAACCAAGAATCATGACGCGCCTCCTGATCGTCCAGGGATTGCTCAACCCGTTACAGAAGGTTCCGCGTGGAGTAATTCCCACAACCATGCGAGTGAGTGAAAACGTCAACATTTACAGGCCGGAATAAACGCGTTCGAACAAGGGGGAAACTATAATTGCATAACTTCACGATTGGGCGATTTGCGGATTCGGTAGAGAAACCGGAAATACCGCCTGTAACTCCACACGATCCGTCTGAACCGGCCAAGCCGAACCCAGGTCCTATTCCCTTGCCTCCCGATACGGACACACAACCATCAGCACCTGTGCGTGAACCAGATACGCCAACACCCATAACCGATCCGACACCCTCTGAGCCAACCCGATTGATCGCCGTGCGATAGACACAGGAGCTCCGCGGGTTGCAAAAACTACTTCTTTTCTCCACGTCAAGCCTCGTGCTGCGAACGATGCTGCGTCTCGGCATGCCAGGGCTGTTTCTGATGAGCGCGCTCGACTCGTCGTTCCTGGTCCTGCCCTTCGGCAACGACTTGCTGCTGATTGCGCTCGTGAGTTCTAACCGGCAGAGTTTGATCTGGATCGCTTACGTCCTTGTTTCAGCAGTTGGTTCAGTGCTTGGCGTCTTTGTGATCGATCTGCTGATGCGCAAAGCCGGCGAGAAAGGGCTAGAGCGTTTCGTCAAACCGAAAAGACTCGAGCGACTCAAACAAAAGCTGGAAAACAAACTCGGCATCACCGTCTTTATAGCCACACTGTTGCCGCCGCCGTTTCCGTTCACGCCTGTGATCATGACTGCGTCGGCGTTGCAGTGTTCGCGTCAAAAGTTGATCGGCGCTGTGTTCGTGGGCCGTATAATCCGGTACACTGCGGAGGCGATCCTCGCATTGTATTTTGGCCGCCAAGTGATCGCTTATTTCAACTCCGACGTTGTCTCATACGTCGTTTACGGGCTGGTCGCACTGGCGATAGGGTTGAGTAGTTTGTCGTTGATTCGCTGGCTCAAACGGTCATAAAAATTCCATGATTTGAGAGGTGGATCTCGCGGTCTTAATTCCGAAAACCACGGTTTGTCGTGTAGAATCCGCAGGCAAAAAACTCCGGAAGGGAGCCCGCAGCATGCCAGAGAGACGTGGTGTCCAAGCCACTGAGGAGGTAAAAGCAGAGTGGTCCACTGCTTACAAGTGTTATCTAAGAGCCCCAGGTGACAGGTTTGACAAGAAGAAAGACCGAACCGCCCGAATCGACTACGTAGCCCAGGAGATGAAACTGACGCGCAAGCAAGCTAAACGCCGGATAAGAAACTACGAAGCGTGGCAGCGAAATATTAAGAAGGGGATCGCGGAACCTTAATCCTGGTTTTGAACCAGTTTCGAATCAGCGTGCGCCGTTCGAAAGCCGTTTGGTCCAATTAACGAGCTCAGACAACAGTTGCTGGACCAGTTTTTTCGTCGTGTCGTCAGTCAATTTTCCCTCCTGGTCGAAACGCTTGTGAGCGTTCGAGACCATGACCTCCGGCTGATTTACCGGGTACATGTTGAGAAACACGAACGTTTGCCGCAGGTGATACTGCGCGCGTGCCGTGCCTATCGAACCAATCGACGCACCCATGATCGCCACCGGTTTGCCGGTCCAGGCGCTGTCGCCGTATGGCCGCGAGCCGCAGTCGATCGCGTTCTTCAAGACACCCGGGATTGAGTAGTTGTACTCGGGAGTAACGAAGAGGATGGCATCAGCAGCGCGAACTCGTTGCTTCAATTCGACGACTTTTGGATGCGGATTTGTTTCCTCATCCTGATTGAACGCCGGAATTCCATCCAGTTCGAACGTCTCGATCCGCGCGCCCTCGGGCACCAACTCCTGAGCTGCGAGTAACAGCGCACGGTTGAACGATTCCTTCCGCAGACTTCCAGCTATTCCAAGAACAACTAGTGGATCATTCACGTCACGCCTCCGTAAGATCAGTGTTTGGAAGATTCTACACGGATCTTACGGGCGAGATACTGGTGTCGCGGAGGACGTAATGGTTAATTGAGCTTTCAGTGATGATTTCCGCGGTCTGGAACCTGCGCAGGACGTCTGGCGGCCAGACACGGCCGGAGCGGCCTTCGCGAACGGTGGCGTGATTGACGCGCATGAATGCGTCAGTCGACGGAACAGTGGTTCTCGGTTTCACGAGGACAAGTCGTGGGAACGAGAGGATTTGATGTTTTCGAGCAAGTACTTTCACTTTGGCACCCTTGTGTGTGAACTTGATAACGCCTTTCCTCCTTAAAAGCAGTTGCAATCAGGCATGGTTTCCAGGTTTTTCTTCCGACTCAGTCCAAACGAAAAGGGGCGCCGAAACGCCCCTTTTCGAGTTTATTGGTGAAATTAGTTGTTACCACCGGCGATAGCGATCTCGTCGATACGCATAACGCTGGAAACCATCCCGGTATCCCTGGATGAACGCGTCGCGGAAGACCTGCCGGTACACCCCCCGATTGCCGTAGGACGAGCTATAGCCCGCCGTTCCACTTCGGTAATAACGTGAACGCTGCGGATTGAAGCTCTGTCCGCGCTGCGAATCAGCAGCACCTACGTTCATTCCGTAGCTGTAACCCTGTTGGCGCGCCACCTGTAAGGCGTTGCGCCGCGACCAATCACGGTAATTATCGTTGCGATAACGATCGTTTCCGCGATACTGCGCTTGAGCAGTTGAACTGGCGACTGTGACTAAAATGCCAAACAGTAGGAAGAATGCCAGTGAGTATCCACCAGTTTTCATGATCGAGTAACTAAGTTTCATCTTGCTCGAAACCTCCTGTGCAGAGATTTGGCAAGTGCCGTGCCTAAACGGAAACTCTTTAAATTCAGGGTTTAGAATTGGGCGTAAAGCGTAAATCCGGCACGATATCGTGTGTGAAGTGACGATTACGCGGGCCGTCGCAAGTAGGATCGGAGCTCGGGGCGGGTCGCCTTGCGTACCAACGCGCCCTTCGCTTGCCACTCGAGTGCGCGAGTCAGTTCAACGAGGAAACGAGTTTCGCCGGATTCGAGCGCAGCGATGGGAGCGCCATCGTGATAGAGAATCCGGTTGCCGGTGTGGGCCGTGATGCGCGCACCCGGTGTGATGATACCGGCGAGGTTCAGCGGATCCGCGGCACTAACGGAGATCATGCTCTCCTGCGCGCCTTCGCGACGAATGGACCGCAGCATTCCGACAGCTTCCGGCAAAGCGAATTGCTCCCCCGAGATGCCGGCGACAAAACGTCCGCCACGAATCTCACCTCGAGCTTCGAACCGGTGATACACACGCAATAGCACCCGCCACGGCACGGCGACTCCCTCTCGCTCCAGCAGCCGTTTGAAGACGACTCCGTAGCGGCGCATCAACACCCATGCGACTTCTTCAGCTTGTTCCCGGTCTGCCTCGAAGCCTGACTGTTTCGGCGTGGAACCGTCGGCGGCTGAAGGAGCACGTTTGAGTATGGACCAACGTCCGGCCGTCGCCATTTCGTAGACCGGTTGGCGATGTTTGCGACGCGCGGCGGCTTGCGTCTTCCGACTGCCGGGCGTCAACAGCGCGCGCAATCCCGCGAAGCTGTCGGAAACAACAACGCCATTTGCTACGAGCTCCGCAAGCGCTTCTTCGACCTGGCTCCGCAGCAGTTCGGTGTTCTCGACGATATCAGTAAAGAACGAGGCGCCACGTTCGTTCAGGTAGTCGTAGACCAACTGCGTTGTGGTTGAAAACTCTGACGAGGCGCCGGGCTGCGATGATTGTGGAAAGACCGCGTTCCATAGAGCGAAGTTCTTGCGACGCAGCAGTGCGATGGGCGTGTTTCGTACCGGACCAGAGCCACGCGATCTATCACCTTCAGTTGATGCGGTGCGCACCGGTGGTGCCGGGGGTGTAAGCCTCGCCCAAACAACTTCACCGCTCAGACACAACGCATCCAACCACGCGGGATCGTATTCAATGAGTCGCGCAGGCAGGAGTTCGCCCTCCCATGCAGCGGCGGGAGCTTCAAAACCTTCCAACTGATCGATAATGGCGCGGACACTCTCGGGTCCCTCCATCTGGTGCTCGGGCGCCACTTTTTGCCAGGCGAGCAGGAAGCGAATGAAGTCGGCGGAAGCGACCGGCTCGATCTCCTGGCGCAATCGGTTCAACGTGTAGCTGTGAATTCGTGCAAGGAGACGTCGCGCGCACCACTCGGTTTCGGTTGTGCCGGGAGTGAAACGTCCCCGAATTACGAAGCCTTCCGCTTCCAGTCGCAACAGGCCGGTTTCGATCTCGAGTTTGCTGAGCCCTGAAGACTCAGCCAACGACTCAACAGTAACTGGTCCAAGACCTTCCAAACGCCCGCGCAGGACCTCGGTCAACGCATCCTCAACGGTCCATGCTGTTCGGGAAACGCTTTCCGGCGCTGTGATCGGAGGTTCTAATTCTCTGTTTGGAAATATCGCTTTGATTTGTGGTAACCGCTCTGCTGCAACCCATAGACCGGGAATTAACACGGCTGCACGTCGATCGCTCTTGAGCTCATTAAAGAACTCCGGCCAGTTCGCACCTTCAACTTCAGTAATAAACCCCAGTTCTACCAACGCATCATGCAGTTCGTCGGCATTCCGCGGATCCGGCCAGACTTCTTCGCGGACGCGATCGATCGCGGCCTGATCCAACTTGCCCAGATCACTCGCCGTTTCCGGATCGAGCCACCGCCGCTGAAACACCGCGCGGGTACGACGCTCTTCGAGCGGAGCGTCGTCGAGATAGGCGTACGGACGGGCGTTGAGTATTTCCTGCGAAAGCGGTGAGGCCTCGATGACGTCGCGAGCGAAGAGGTTTTTCTCGTTCCGTTCGATTGAAGTCAACAAGCGCTCCAGCCCGTCGATATCCATCGCTTCCTCGAGACAATCTTTTACTGTTTGATCGACGAGGGGATGCGATGGAATCTCTCTTTCGCCACCGGTCAGGTTTTCCGCGCAGGCTACCTGGTCCGGGAAAATGGCCGTCAGGAGATCTTCCGCGTCCATTCGTTGCAACTGCGCCGGGATCTTCTTACCGCCGCGCCGCCGCAGCACGGCGAGCGAGCGCGTGACGTTCCAACGCCAGCGAATGTTCCACATGGGCGCGTCGAGCAGTGCCTGACAGAGCAGCTGGCGCACGGTTTTGGAGTTTAGATAATGAAAGACGTCTTCGAGTGGAAAACTGTGTGTTGGACCAAGGGAAAGGACGATCGCGTCTTCAGTGGCGGCCGCCTGTAACTCAAAATTGAACTTACGGCAAAAACGCTTTCGCAGCGCGAGCCCCCAGGCCCGATTCAAGCGACTGCCGAAAGGTGAATGCAGCACGAGCTGCATGCTGCCGCTGTCGTCGAAAAACCTTTCGAGGACGAGATTGTCCTGCGACGGCATCACGCCGAGAACAATCTTTGAGATCGACAGATACTCTACAATTTGTTCGGCTCCCGATTCGGAGATCCCGACCTCATTTGTAAGCCAATCAATACCGGACTTAGGATCCCTGTTACCGATTTCCTCTCGCAATCGCGACACTGAAATCGACAACTCATGCGAACGCGCAGGCGCCTCACCCAACCAGAACGGAATCGACGGCGGTTGACCATGAGCGTCCTCGACGCGCACTTTTCCCTGCTCGACGCGCAGCACGCGCCACGAAGTGTTGCCCAGCTGAAAAATGTCGCCCTGCAAACTCTCAATCGCGAAGTCTTCATTCACCGATCCGATCACCAGATCGCTCGGTTCCAAAACGACGGCATAATCTGCCGTGTCAGGAATCGCGCCGCCGGACGTGATGGCCGCGAGGCGCGCACCGCGCCGGCCACGTAATCGTTTGTTGACCGCATCGTGATGGAGGTAAGTCGAGCGGCGGCCGCGCTTAGTCGAGAAGCCTTCCGCCAACATGCGCACGATCGCATCGAATTGTTCACGCTCGAGGTTGCGATACGGATACGCGCGACGGGTCAACGCGAACAGGTCATCTTCAGTCCACTCTTCAGCAGCGACAGCGGCGACGATCTGTTGCGCGAGGATGTCGAGCGGACGTTCAGGGATTTCGAGCTGATCCAATTCGCCCCGCCGCACGGAGTCAATGATCGCGGCGCACTCGACCAATTCATCGCGCGAAAGCGGAAATATTCTGCCCTTTGGAAAACCAGCGACCGTGTGGTTGGAACGTCCCACACGCTGGAGAAAACTGGCGATCGAACGGGTCGAGCCCAGCTGGCAGACGAGATTCACGTCGCCAATGTCGATGCCCAATTCCAATGACGCTGTAGCGACTAGCGCGCTGAGTTCGCCGGCTTTGAGCCGCTGTTCAGCGGAGAGACGCTGTTCGCGGGCCAGACTGCCGTGATGCGCCGCAATGTTCTCGTCTCCGAGGCGCTCCCCGAGATGGCGCGAAACACGTTCGGCCAGGCGGCGAGTATTCACAAAGACGAGCGTGGTGTGATGTTGACGAATCAGTTGGGCCAGTCGATCGTAGACTTCTTCCCAAACCTCGCCGGACATCACTGCCTGCAACGGCGAGTCAGTTAATTCGACAGCGATGTCGAGCTTGCGGGCGTGGCCGCTGTCGACGATTGTGCAATGCGGTGCGTTGCCGTCGCTGATATTTGCAGTGCCTACGAGAAAGCGCGCCACCTCTTCGATGGGACGCTGCGTGGCCGAGAGACCGATGCGCACCAGTTTGTTGGCAGTCAGTTGTTCCAGGCGTTCGATTGACAGCGCGAGATGCGAACCGCGCTTGTCGCTGACCACAGCGTGAATTTCATCGACGATCAATGTGCGTGCCGTTTCCAGCATGCGGCGTCCGCCTTCGCTGGTCAGCAGAATGTAGAGCGATTCGGGCGTTGTGACGACGATGTGGGGAGGACGCTTCGTCATTGCCGTCCGTTCGGATGCTGGCGTGTCTCCCGTGCGCACGAGTGTGCGGATGTTTACTCCGGGTAAACCCAGCGACTGAAGTTCTTGCTGAATGCCTTCGAGTGGTGTTTGCAGGTTCCGCTGAACGTCGTTGCTCAGGGCTTTGAGTGGCGAGACGTAGATCACGTGCGTCGTGTCGTCGAGGTGGCCCTCAACTCCGAGACGGACGAGATCGTCAATGGCCGACATGAAGGCCGCAAGAGTCTTACCGGATCCGGTGGGCGCGGCTATCAGCGTGTGGCGCTGTTTCTTTATCTCGGGCCACGCTTGCAACTGCGGATCGGTAGGCGCAGCGAAGGTCCGCCCGAACCAGCGCGCAACTGCTGGATGAAAAAGTTCAAGGCTCATAAGGGAGGGCAATTATACTTCGTCGAGTGAGGTTTGCATAGTTGAATCACGCGCCCAAACGTGAAACACCCCGATCGGTTATTGAAACTGCTTCTTGAACTCTTCAAACTCTTGACGAAGATTTTCGAGTTCCGTTCCAAGTCTCTCAACTCTCTGTTCAAGCGCGTCACGCGCCGACACGCGTGGTGCTTCAGCTACAGTTTCAACTGGCACCTCGCCCGCGAGCAAATGCGCGAAGCGGACCTCCTTCTGTCCTGCCTGCCGGGGCAAGCGTACGACCAACGGATCGGGATCGCGCGAGATCAACGCGTTCAATGTCTGCTCAACCTCTTCCAACCCGCCAAACTCGTGTAGCCTCGACGCATTCCCGCGCAACTCTCCCGGCGTCTGCGGACCGCGCAACAGCAACACACACATCAACGCCAGCTCAGCATTGTTTAAATGCAGCACCTCGGGCATCACGTGTTTGTACTTCGGAACGCGGCTGTTACTTCCGTAGAAAACGTAAGCCAGGTTCTTCTCACGCAGGCTCTCGACCGCGATAGACACCTGGCTCTCCGAATACGATGAAACCGGATGGCGATTGTTTTTTTGATTGCAGGCGAGTGTCAGAGCGTTGAGCGTTAATGGATAGTATTCAGGCGTAGTCACCTGTTTCTCCACTAACGCCCCAAGCACGCGCGCTTCAATGTCCGTCAGAGTTGTTACCATCACAGAATGGTTTTTCCCGCAAAGACGCAAAGGTCAAGATGAGCCAATCTTCGCGCCTTTGCGCCTTTGCGGGAGACGTTTCTAAACAGAACTACTGATCGTCGTCTTCTGCGCTGGTTTGCTGTCCCTGTGGTCGCGGTTCCGCACGGCCGGCGCCCAGGTTGTCGTAGTTCAATGCCGCATTGAACAACAGGAAGAACTCGCCCTGCGTCTGATGCCGCCACATCGGATTGGTCGCAAACATCACGACGTGACCGCGTCCGACCGGAACATCCACGATTGCGGGCTTGTTAGCCAACTCTTCGCCTCCGGCAAGCATGCCACTGATAAGCAGGTTCTTTTCATCGGATACAAAGCGCAGCACAACTCGAGGACGCAGTGCCGGCGGCGTATAGAACGGACTCTCACGCTGATCGGCCTGCGCCTGATCCGGAGCTGGTCTTCCAGGCCGTGGTTGAGGCATCGCCTGAATGATGTCCGGATCGCCGACGCCACCGCGCCCTGATGCCCGTGATGCACCGCCGCCACCACCCTGACCACCGCCTCCGCCTCCGCCTCCGCCGAAACCACCGCCCCCGGCCGCAATCTGGAACAGCGGTGCCTGGCTGAAGTAGATCGGCAACCCGGCGTCGTAGCCATAAGCGATTGGACTCTTCCGATCCGAGAAAGTCGCGTTGTAAATCGAGCCGCGCGCCCGAAGTTTGTCGGCTTGCTGAATCGAGACGCCGCTGGTGATGCCGTATTCGATCGGAATCGCAGAAACACTGCTGCCGATCGTGATGAACAGTCCACCTTGCTCGACGAACTTCTGGAGGTTGGCGACACCGGTCACGGTCATGCCGCCGCGCATATCGTCGGTTGTATCAGGCGACATACCGATATTTGGCGTTGACGCCGAGGTTTTCCAAGGGATTGGCTCGCCGCGCTGTGGCATGCCGTTGACAATCGTCTGCGCACTGCCGCCGACCGGCGGGAAGATCAGCACATCGAACTTCTCACGCAGGTTCGGTGTGTTGCGAATCACGTGATCCGAAATGTAAGTGTAGGGAACCTGCAAACGGTCAAACTCGATGCGGAACCAGCCTTCATTTTGCGTGTTGGTCCAAGTGTGAACGATGGCGATTCGCGGCACCGCGAGTTCGTGCGTCTTGACCGTTGGAAGTTTGTCAACGCCGATCGCCTTTAAACCAAGTTCGGTGACTGCCGGTTCGAGGAGCGATCGCAGGTTCGCCGGGTTCCCTTCCTGCTTGATTATGAACGAGCCGGTGTTGAACTGTTGCTCTCCGACTTTGAAACTGTCTTCAGCGGCGCTCATCTTCACGTCTTTCAAACGGAAACGGAACGTTGCGAGCGTGTTGTCGGTGTTGTGGTTGATGATGTACGCGACTGATTTGGACGGCCCGCCTAGTGCACCTTTAACTTTCACGTCAGCGGTCAGCAACGTGGCCGGGATTTCGAGCACGCTTTTATCGATGATACGCACCGTTTTGACGTTGCGCATCGGTCCCATCGTCCAGCCTGTGTCGTCATAAGGGTTCGGATCGTTCACGTTGTAGTATTGCGTATCGAGCAACATATCGGCCATGCGCGAGTACGGCTGGTCCATGCGGACGATGTAGGATCCCGCCGCATACTTCTGGTCCTTAACCGTGAACTCCTTCTCTGCGCGGTGTACTTCAATTCCCTGCAGCCGCATCAGGTTGACCATGTCCGCTACTTCAACGGGCCGAGCAGTGTCGCCCGGAATAATGTACGCAGCCGGGCCCTCGTTTGAGGCCTTGGCGATGGAACGCTTGCTCTTGAGATAAAAGTTGTTCAGGAATCGCTCGCGCTCCTTCGCTACGAGGTTCATAGCGAACAGGATCCCTGACTGCTGCATGTTGACGTTGTTACGCATGGACCAGTTGACGCGCGGGAAGGGCGGATTGGGGCGATACCAGACGCGTTGTGTTTGGTTCGCGCCCAACGTGCGTTCGCGGGTATCGGCGCCGCCATTGCCAAACGTCTCGTAAAACCGTCCGATCGAGTTGCGCCCGGTGGCGATGTAGAGCATGTAGTTGGGCGCCCAGCCATCGTAGAAACCGTGCGTCCAAACTCCAGGCACGCCGCGCTTTGTCAACTCCTCGATCTCGTGATACGCAAGCACCTGAAACTCGTCGAGCGCGAGCGGATCGAGCCAGGCATTGTACGGACCTGTGCCGGTCATCGTGTAGAGATACGGCACTGACTCGTGCAGGTCATGAAGCACTGTCGGGTGATACTCGAGAAACGTCTTCATTTGGTTGCGGGTTAGCGCGAGCGCCAGGCCGAGGCCGTCGCGGTTGTTATCGTGCGCTACGTACTTTCCCCAGTAGAGCAACGGCGGCGCGGCTTTGCCAGGGTTGGCTTTGCGGTAGTTGTAGAGATCGACCATGCGGTCTCTGCCGTCAACTTCCAGCGCCGGCGTGATCATAACGATCATGTTCTTGCGGATGTCTTCGATGAACGGCGAGTCTTCGACGGCGAGACGATACGCCAACTCCATCAACATCTCCGGCGAGCCGGTTTCCGGGGAGTGAATTGAACCTGAGGCCCAGTAAAACGGCTTGCCTTCAGCAATGAGCGTGTGCGCTTCCGTTTCGCTGATCTTGCGGGGGTCGCCAAGTTTTGCGGTGATCTCTTTATAGCGATCCAGTTTAGCGAGATTCGCTTCATCGCTGACGAGCACAAGCAATTGTTCGCGTCCCTCTTCGCTTTTTTCAGGAGCAACCAGCACGCGTACCCGCGGCGTAGCTGCGGCGAGCGAGCGAAAATATCGATGCAGGTCCTTCGTGTAAGTTAGCTTGTTTGGCGTGCCGACAACGTAGCCGAGGATTTTCTCGGGCGACGGCACTTTGTCTGACAGCGGCAGGTGATCGACGAGTTCCGTCATGAAGTATTTTTCAGTCGTGTACTCGGCGATTTTCGCGCCATAAGCGGTATTAAGCGCTGACTTCGGAGTCGTATATTTAGGATTTATGGCGTTGGCACGCGTGGAGGTCGTTGCGGGCGCCGCGGCGCCTGACGATTCGCTTGACGACTTGTTGCGCTCGTCCGTCTGCGCAAACACCGAAATTGCAGACACTAATAACAACAGGAAAAGGCATAGGGATCTATGGGCCATGACGTTCTCCTTTGAGCAACCACGGATGACACGAATTTAGGACAGATCTCGCGCGCAGCGAAAGCCTGAGATCATCCACCGCTCGTGCGCGTGAAAGAAGTTTCTGTAAGTCGATCTGATGTGCAATTGCGGTGTGGCAAAAGAACCGCCGCGTAAGACCTTCTGATTGACGAACCACTTGTCGTTGTATTCAACGAATTCTGACCTGAATCCCGGATAAGGCACGTAGTCGGAAGTGGTCCACTCCCAAACGTCGCCGATCAACTGCTGACACCCATAACTGTTTGCGCCCTCCGCAAAGGCGCCAATCGGAGCAACGGACCAGTAGCCGTTCTCGAACAGATTTGCTTTGCCGGTATCGGGTTCCGTGTTGCCCCAGGGGAATGCGTTGCTGGTTTTGCGCCGCGCATCATAACACGCCGCGCGTTCCCATTCAGCTTCTGTCGGGAGCCTATTGCCCGCCCACTTGGCATAAGCCGACGCCTCAAAGAAACTGACGTGAGAAACGGGCTCGTCTTTTCGGCTCTTGGCGGTGGCGAAACCGGAAAAGTCGCGAATCATCCACTCACCGTCGTGCTGTTCCCAGTAAAGCGGGGCGCGCCATTGTTCGCGGTTGACGGTTTCCCAACCTTCCGAGAACCACCAGCGAAAGTTTTCGTAACCTCCGTCGCGAATGAATTCGAGATAGTCGCCGTTGCTGACCAGTGCGCGGTCGAGAGCAAAATCCTTGGTAAAGACCTGGTGTGTAGGTTTCTCGTTGTCCCAGGCGAAGTCGTTTGTATGCGAACCTATCGAGAATAATCCGCCTTCAATCTCGACCGTACCCTCGACGCTGACCGACGCTAGCGGCGGCGACTTCATCTCCGGTTGGAACTGATCGCATAGAAGATGCTTGATGTCATAAACCAGCAACTCTTGATGTTGCATCTCGTGTTCGAGACCGAGCCGCACCAGGGATAACACGGATTCATCGGCAGAATTAAGGAAATCGAGCATCTGCTCGTCGATGTGATTGCGATACGCGACGGTTTCGCGAACGGTCGGCCGCGATTTCGTCCCCCGCTTGGGGCGTTCGATTCGAGCTCCAAAACCTTCGTAGTACGAGTTGAAGTACCAGAGAAAATCCTCGGAATAGACACGGTAACCCGGTTTGTGCGCCTGAAGCACAGTTTCAAAAAACCAGGACGTGTGGCCGATATGCCAGCGCGGCGGGCTCATGAAATCGGCCGTTTGGATCACGTAGTCTTCAATTTCGAGCGGCGCGACGATCTGCATTGTTCGTGCGCGCACCTGTTTATAGAGATCTTTGATGATCGACGACAAGATCAATCCGTGGTAACAACGATTGAACGCGGGCCCTGGGGGTGTACGCGACCTATTATACGTGCGTTTTGATAATTCTCACGCAGCCGCGCGAGCAGCTCATCGGCGCGGCTTTCTGCGACCGAAATCAGCATCCCGCCTGCTGTTTGCGGATCGAAGAACAACCTTAATAGGTTTTGGTCAACTGAGGCGTCAATCTCGATGTCCGCGCCAAGGTATTGCCGGTTGGTTTTGTCGCCACTCGTAAGCAGGCCGGAGGCAGCCAGATCAAGGGCGCCAGGAAGCAACGGAACCGATCCTGCTTTTAACTGAATGGTGACTTTGCTGGCGCAAGCCATCTCCCACGCATGGCCGAGTAATGCAAAGCCAGTGACGTCAGTTGCTCCCTTTATTCCAAACTCGCGCATCGCCTCAGCCGCATACTTGCCCGGCGTCAGCATCGTTTCGACTGAACTCGCAACCACATCATCGCTGGCCCGGCCCTTTTTGATGCCCGTCGAAATCACGCCGGTACCAATGGGTTTTGTCAGAATGATTACGTCACCCAGCTCAGCCCCGGAGTTAGTCGCCACTTTGTTTGGATCGATCACGCCGGTGACGGAATAACCAAACATGATCTGCTCGTTGTCCACACTGTGGCCGCCAATCAATGTCACGCCCTGCTGATTCAGCGTTTCCAGTCCGCCGCGCATGATCTCCCCGAGGATCGCCGGATCGACACCTTTTTTTGGAAAACACGTGATGGCCAATGCTGTGACAGGCGTGCCGGCCATGGCCCAAACGTCGTTGATGGAATTGAGCGCGGCGATGCGGCCGTAGTTGTAAGGATCGTCAACGATCGGCGTGAAGAAGTCGACGGTTTGCACCAGCGCAAGGTCGTCGCGAAGACGGTATACTCCTGCGTCGTCGGCTGTGTCGAAGCCGACAATCACATTTGGATCCGCAGGTTGTTTTGGTAGCCCGCTCAGAACCTGAGCGAGTAAGCTCGGGCTAAGCTTCGCCGCTCAACCAGAACACGACACCATCTCCGTCAGACGCATCTGTTGTCACCTCCTTCCCGCGAGAGAATGGTTTGGCTATCATCTCTTTTCCCCAGACATCAAGAAGACACTGATGGCGGAGGTTTCGACCGTGCGAGTTCAGCTTAACAAGTTTTTAGTTGGAATCGTACTCGTTCTCTTCTGGGGCACAACGCTCTCTGCGCAAGATCGGGAGCTGGTGCGCCACTACGATTATGACAAGGCAGCGCCAATTGATCTGAAGATCGTCGGCAGGCAAAAACGTGGCGAGGTCACCGTCTACGACATCACTTATGCGAGTCCAAAGGGAGGGGTAGTTTCCGCCTTTTAGAAAAAACTATGCCCAAACCAATCATTCGCATTGGACCGGCGGGATGGTCGTATAAAGACTGGGAAGGCATCGTCTATCCGCAGAAGCCCGGGAAGAACTTCGACCCGCTCGAGTACCTTGCCCGGTTCTTCAACACAATTGAGATCAACAGCAGTTTTTACCGCCCGCCGACAACGTCCACGACGGAATCATGGGCCAGACGCGTCGCGAAGAATAAAGCTTTTACTTTCACCGCCAAGCTGCATCGCATTTTTACACATGAACGCGGCAAGGCGATGAAAGAAGACGAGAAGGCGTTTCGCGAGGGGATGAAGCCGTTAATTAAAGCGGAAAAACTCGGTGCGGTACTGCTTCAGTTTCCCTGGTCATTCAAGAACACTGACGAGGACCGGCTCTATCTCACCAAATTGCTCCAAACCTTTCATGATTACCCGTTAGTGCTCGAGGTGCGTCACTCGTCGTGGAACAACGAGCACATCTACGAATGGTTGGAAGAACGCGGCGTGGGAATCTGTAACATTGATCAACCGGTATTTTCGCGGTCTATCCGTCCTGCGGCCGTGACGACTTCGCCCGTAGGCTACATCCGTATGCATGGCAGGAACTATCAAAACTGGTTTCGCGACAAAGCGCCGCGCGATGAACGCTACAATTATCTCTATTCCCTCGATGAACTCGACCCGTGGCTGACCCGAATCAAGCAGGTTGCGAAGCAAACTCGCGAGACTTACGTGATCACCAACAATCACTTTCGCGGCCAGGCAGTAGTCAACGCGCTGGAGATCAAAGCGGCGCTAATGGAAGAGCGCGTTCCGGCGCCCGATCCACTTTTTAAGCAATACCCGCGGTTGGGAGAATCGGCAACGAAGGATGAAGACGAGCGGCCGACGCTTTTTTAAGTAACCCAGAGTTAAGAAATCAGCTGCGCAAACGAGACCGGCAGTCCGTCGGGGTCAATGGCCACGGCCAGTCTGATTCCCTCACCTTCGCGCTGCGTTGGCGGCATGACAAACATGATGCCCTTCGCCTGTAGTTCCTCGTAAGTCTTATCGACGTTCTCAACATTGAAACCAATCGAACATGCGCCAGCTCGCTTTGACGGATCGCCCGAGGGTGGTCCCTCAGCTGGAACGCCACCGCCATGCAGGGCGAGAGTGGTTGCGCCGGTCGCAAACTCAGTCCACTCAGGTGATTGAAACTTTAACGGAATCCCCAGCTTGTCGCGATAAAACTCGACCGAGCGATTCATGTCTGAAACGACAATCATTGTGTAATCAATTTGTTTGAACATCTCGCCTCCTCAAATCCATGTTATCGCTTGCGACCCTTGCTGCTTCCCATCGCCACAATTACGTCGAATTCTTCTTTCGTCAGGGGCATCACCGAGAGTTGCGACTGGCGAATCAACGGGAGCTGGCTGAGTCGCTTGTCGTATCGAATGGCTGCCAATTGGACAGGGTTGGCTAAAGGCTTGACCGGCTTAAGATCCACCGCCACCCACTGCGGATCGTCCGCCGTCGGATCTGCATACGCGCTCTTGATCACTTCAGCCAATCCAACTACTTCTTTTCCCTTCCCGGAATGATAGAACAGCACGCGGTCGCCAATCTTCATTCCGCGCAGGTTGTTTCGCGCTTGATAGTTTCGTACGCCCGACCAGTCGGTGCTGCCGTCTTTTACGAAATCGTCCCAGGAATAAGTTTCAGGCTCCTGCTTGACCATCCAATAATGGTGTTTAGTCGACTTTTTCATCACTGTCGTTCCAGGAATTAATTTTGGTAATCTGTGTATCTCGTTTCAACCAAAAAGCCAAAGGATAAAACATGCTGAAAGAAGGAACCACTGCGCCCGCGTTCAAAACAACTGATCAGAATGGTGAATTGGTGAGCTTGAAAGATCTGCGCGGCCGAAAAGTCGTGTTGTACTTTTACCCGAAAGACGACACACCGGGATGCACGAAGGAGGCTTGCTCATTCCGCGATGCCTATTCAAAGTTTAAGAAAAAAGACATAACCGTGCTTGGAGTCTCACCAGACAAGGAGGCTTCACACCAGAAGTTCGTGACCAAATACCAGCTCCCGTTCACGCTGTTGGCCGACACGGATCACGCGATCGCGGAGGCGTATGGTGTTTGGGGAGAGAAGAAGTTCATGGGACGAACCTACATGGGCGTGCATCGAACCACCTTTCTCATCGATGAGAAGGGCAAGATCAGGAAGATCTTCGAAAAGGTAAAACCCGAAGATCACTCCAGTGAGGTCCTGGAGGCTTTTGCTGACTGAACGGCGGACGAGAAGCGCGTGTAACGCGGAGGCTAGGCTGCCACCCAGCCTCCGATCTTTTCGGGTTCCCCTTCCGGGTTCCTTCCGGGCATCAATCCGTGCAAACAGCTAAACGAACTGGGCACATCGAGCTTGCGCGCGGGCAGCCGCAAAGCTTCTTCCACTACAGCGGTCTCGGCTGCATCGTTGATGAAATATAATCGCGTGTTGTCGACAACCTGAGTTCTGATTTCGTGTGTCCAAAGCAGCAGATTTGCGAGGGCGTCGCCGATTTCGTCCTTGCCTAGTTTTGTTTCCTGGGCGATTTCCCGTTGGGTTCGCGAGCCTCGGCGAATCGCATCACGCACGCGTTCGACAGGCGACAACTTGCTCAACGATTTCGCGGTGTAGTGCGTGCCGTTTGTTGAATCGACGTTTATCAGTTCGCTAATTTCGACCTGCTGGGAGATGTATCTCTTGCGCGCCGACTTGTATTCCTTCAAAGCGCGCCTGCTCTGGGTCACTTTTTGACGAATGCAACTCTTGCAATAAAGATTGCGACCATCTTTCCGTGCACGACAAATCCCAAACTCTGAAATGGGAAGTTCTAAAGAGCAAATTGGGCAATGTTTGACATGGGGGGGTAGTTCATTCTCCTGTTTCATTGGGCACTCCACTGGGCTTCAAACTCTCGCTACGATCAGTATCGCAAACACACTTCAACGTTCCCGGAACCTAAACCTTCCGGCCGGGACCATTCCATTGATTGGAATTATTTTTTGGCGAAGGTGCCCGAAAGCGATCGCCTAGATTGCCTTACGCAACTATCCGCACGAGCCGCGCCCCACTACCGCACCTGAGTTTGAATCCGACAAAAGGTTTGCCCTGCGAAGAAAAAAGATGAGAGCTAACAAACCTTCATGCGATTCAAAAACAGCGTCGCTGATCAAAACTTGTATGGCAATCAATGTTCAGCAAGGGAATCGCATTATAGTGAACGACACTTTTTTTGCAACTTCTTTTTCAGATTTGTTTCAACTCAATGCAACGTCGAATTTTTGCGTGCTCGATGAATCTACAAACCTCACTTCTGCGGAATGCAAACAACTCAAACACGAGAGGATACATGATCGCATCACGCACTTCTTCACGATCGTTTTTGTGTCGTAAGTGTCGCGAACTAACGCAGTGACCCGTAGGAAATCCTTAGCAAATTTGACGTGCAGGCAATCTTCAAAAAAGCGTTCGCCGTATGTTTCGCGCAAGTGGTGCGTATGCGTTTTTGATGGTCCCACAATTAGTAGATCGATCGTCGAGAGATAAAACACGCGCCTCATGGACATTCGCGTTGCTTACTTTCTTGCATCACCACCGCAACATTTGATGTTGGACCATGTGACGAGCAATCGTTCGCTTTTAAAGAGTCAACACGTTCATGCGTAAAGCTTTCTTGTCACGCCGCTCACGTGTGCAAAATGTTCTAACTGTCGGTTTGTAACAGCTTTGTAAAACTCGGGTCTATAATTTCCACAAAGATTTCCTCAGAATCTGTGGAAAACATTTTAGCGCTGTGAACGGTCTTTGAGACGAATGACGAACTTGAGTCCCGACCACACCTCGTCAATGGCGCAGATCTTTACATCGACCAGTCCGCTGTCAAGACCGATGCGCTGCACTCGTTCAAATGAAAGATCGGTAGTGACTCCGGAACTCTTCTTCGGCCAAGCAACCCAGATCATTCCGTTCGCCGCAAGCCTCTCTGCGAGTTTGAGGAAATCACGAACCAGCGCGCGCTCCGTGACAACGAACAGCAGCACGATGTCGAGTGGTTTAGTGACACGGGTCACGATCCGCGCATTGTTCGGCAGTTCACCTAGTTCACGATCAAAGTCTTTCGGCGCGTTGATTAAGGCGATACGCGAACCTTCTCTTAATCCGAGTTTCTTTGGTAGCGGTGTTTTTGAGTATCCGGCCATTGGTTTACCAGAGTCGAAGTATTTTCCACCACGTGAAGCCGACCACGCTCCAGATGAGGATCGTTACGACCGACGTTAGCAGTCCTAATGTCCACCACGTTCGCTGTGTCGTATATCCCGCGCCGAAGTAGATGGGCGCCGGCGTTGTTCCATAGTGCGTTAGCGAGGCGCCGAGATTGGAAAAGTAAGCCAACGACAACAGTGCGAGGTGAACCGGCGTGCCCGCCGCCAGGATTACAATCAAAAACGGCACAAACATCGCCGTCACGTGCGCGGTGATGCTGGCAAAGACGTAGTGAGCGTAGAAGTAAATCAACAACAGTGACGCCAGCGCGAGCCACCATTTCCAGCCAGTCGTTAACCCTGCCGCAGCTTCGGCGAATCGCTTCGTTAATCCAGTTTGACCAAGCGCTTCCGCCATGCGAATCAAGCCGCCATACCAGATAAATACCGCCCACGCCGCCTTCTCGCTGATAAGGTCTTCCCAATCAAGCACGCCGGTGACCAAAAGCACGCTGATGCCGACCATTGCCACGACGGCGTAATCGATACCGTGCAGCTTGGTAGTTATCCACAGAATGGCGACGAGGCCGAAGACCATTAGCATCAACCGTTCCGACCATTTCATCGGTCCCATCAATTGCAACTCTTTCGAGGCAAACTCGCTCGCCGCCGGCGTGTGTCTGATCTCCGGCGGAAAAACTCGATACAGCAACCACGGAACCACCAACAAACTAAGCAACGCGGGAACTATCGAAGCGGTGACCCAGCGCGCGTAAGTAATTTCGATACCCGTTACTTCCTGCGCGAATCGCGCGATGATCGGGTTCGACGCCTGACCCGTCAAAAACATTGCGCAGACGATAACGTTACATTGGTACACACTGGTCATGAGAAAGGCGCCAAGACGTCGTGCGGTCGGCCCTGGACGAGATTCGTAAGCTTCCGCAAGGCTCTTGGCGATGGGAAAGATGATTCCGCCTGAGCGGGCGCCGGTTGACGGGATTACCGTTGCGAGGACCGTTTCGGTTGAGGCGAGCGCGTAACTGAGGCCAAGCGAGTGACGACCAATTGCCCTGATAAAGAGAAAAGCAATGCGACGGCCGAGACCGGTCTTGATCATGCCGCGAGAGATGAAGAACGCGGCGAGCACGAGCCAAACTACCGGATCGGCATAGCCGGCGAGGGCGTCGTTGATCCGCAAGACGTTGAAGAGTGCAAGAGCCGTTACACCGAGCAAAACGATGGCGGCGCCCGGGATGGGTTGAACTATCGATCCGGTTATCGTTGCTGCAAAGATCGCGAGCAAACGCCAGGACTGCGGCGTGACACCTTCGGGAACGGGAATCAGCAGGATGCCACCGGCGACAAACAACACAATCGCCCATCGCACAAGTCGGTATTTCCAGCCGATCGAATCGGTGGCTGCGTCGGGTTCAGGTCTGTCCATAGTTTGAACGGATGTACGGTAGAGTTCGAAGTCCTAATCGGCGTATTCTAATGGCACGGGACGAAAAATGGCGGAAAAGATGAAAGACGACAAAATAACGGACCAGGCCACATACATTAATCGCAGGACGTTTATGCGTGTTGCGGCACTGGCCGGTACCGCAACCGCAACTACGCTTTTGTATCGTCGTTTAAACCCGCCGCCGCCGGTACCAATTGAAGGCGAAAAACTGAATGACGTCGCAAAAACGACCGATGCAAACGGGTTCAACACAACCGAGCAATTAACGGCGATCGAAGCTATCACGAACTACAACAACTTCTACGAGTTTGCGACGTCTAAAGACGGCGTTGCTTCGGCCGCAAAAGGCTTTGTCACTCGGCCCTGGGCCGTTGCGGTCGAGGGACTGGTGCATAAGCCGAGGGTTTTTGATATTGACGAACTGCTGAAGTTTCCGCTCGAACAGCGGGTGTACCGGTTGCGATGCGTCGAAGGCTGGTCAATGGTGATCCCGTGGATCGGTTTTCCATTACACAAGCTGCTGGAGAAAGTTGAGCCAACATCTCAGGCTCGTTACGTCGCGTTTCAGACACTGCTCGACCCGCGGCGAATGCCGAATCAACAAACGGGGGTGCTCGACTGGCCTTACGTCGAAGGATTGCGTTTCGACGAAGCGATGCACCCGCTGACAATACTCGCTACAGGTTTGTACGACGAAACATTGCCGCCGCAGAACGGAGCGCCGGTGCGATTGGTGGTGCCGTGGAAGTATGGATTCAAGAGTATCAAGTCAGTCGTGAAGATAACCCTCGTCGGGGACGAACCGCCGACAACGTGGAACATTCAGGCGCCGCACGAATACGGGTTTTATTCAAACGTCAACCCGAATGTTTCCCACCCACGCTGGAGCCAGGCTACGGAAAGGCGCATCGGAGAATTCGGCCGGCGCAAAACTCTCCTATTCAACGGATACGCGGAACAGGTGGCTCACCTCTATCAGGGAATGGATCTGGTTAGGAATTTTTGACCAATGAAGATTTCATTTCCCAAAGTCGTGGTTTTCATTAACTCGCTAATTCCGCTAGTTCTGCTTTTCTGGGATTTGTACCGCAAGCAAGTCGGGCCTAATCCGCTCGAGTTCGCCACCAGGACGACGGGAATGCTGACGCTCACCTTCCTGAGCCTGACCGTCGCGATCACACCGCTGAGACGGATCTTCGGCATCAACTCACTCGGAAAGTTTCGTCGCATGCTCGGGCTGTTTGCGTTCTTCTACGGTTCGCTGCACCTCCTGACCTACATCTGGTTTGATCGGCTGTTCAACTTCGGCAGCCTTGCCGGCGACGTTGTGCAACGGCCTTTCATTCTTGTGGGGATGACGGCTTTTCTATTGATGGTGCCGCTGGCGATCACGTCAACCAACAAGATGGTCAAACGACTCGGTGGTAAGCGTTGGGCCAGACTTCATCGTCTTGTCTATCTGGCGGCGATCGCGGGGGTCATACACTTCTGGATGCTGGTGAAGTCTGATATACGTTTACCTCTGACTTTTGCGTTTATCATCCTGTTTCTGCTTGGCTATCGTCTGTTGCTGAAGTATTTTCCCTCCAATGTCAGAATCAGTTGAACGCTTCACGAACCGCGTCGAAACCTATGCCAAATACCGTCCGGGTTATCCTGGCGAGATTCTTGATCTACTCAAGCGCGAATGCGGCCTGACGCCGGATTCGATCGTCGCGGATATCGGTTCCGGAACAGGCAAAAGCTTTGAGATGTTTCTTCCACATGGCAACGTGGTGTTTGCCGTGGAGCCAAACGCCTCAATGCGCGCTGTTGCCGAACGACTCTTTCAGAAGGAGTCGCGTTTCCGAAGCATCGACGGCTCCGCTGAATCGACGACGCTACCGGATCTTAGCGTCGACGTGATAATCGCGGGACAGGCTTTCCACTGGTTCGATCGGGCGAGGACGCGTAACGAGTGGGTTCGCATTCTTAAGCCGGATGGCTGGGCCGTGCTGATATGGAATGCACGACAATTGCAGACCACGCCATTTCTACACGACTACGAAAAGCTTCTGCTGGAATTCGGCACGAACTATAAAGACATCAGACACGAGAAGTCTGAAGCTGGGATCGAAAGCTTTTTTGCCCCTGAACCATTCGCCTTTAGAAGTTTTCCCAATAGACAGGTCTTTGATTTCGAGGGCCTTGAAGGCCGCGTGCAATCATCCTCCTACACTCCTGAACCCGAGCACCCCAAATTCGAACCGATGATGCGTCAACTAAAGTCAATCTTTGACAAGCATCGAGAAAACGGCTATGTCAATTTCGATTATGAGACAAGGGTTTTTTATGGTCGTCTGTCGAAGTCTGCGTAACGGGAAAGGCCCGTGCAATGTCTGACGAGCGACGACGTAACCAGCGGTTAAAAGTTCTTCTGGAAGCAAAATGGGGTAGCCTGTCGAAACGGCACGAGGCGCGCGTCGACGATATAAGCATGAGCGGTTGTTTCGTGAACACGTATGGACCAGCAGAAGTCGGCGAACTGGTTAATCTGAAGATCCGGCGCCGTTCTGGTGAATGGCTCGAGCTCGACGGCTACGTAGCGACGTACCAGCACGGCGTCGGCTTTGGCCTCGCGTTCACGGATTTAAGTGAAGAAAAAGAAAAGGCGTTGCAGGAGTTGATCGCAACGGGCGGGTGAGCAACCTGATAGTTTAGTGTTTGTGCTTATCACCCTTTCGACGCTTTTCGTCGTAGAAAATAATACTGAAAATCAGCAGCGCTCCGGCCGCGGCGGCGAGTAAAAATAAGATCATAGCCAATCCAGGGTAGCCCCAAATTCGCCACGACGTTTCAACCCGCATCAGCAGCGCAGCCCCCACAATCAACGCAGCAACCACCAAGCCCAGCGTGATCCGGTTAGCTACTTTCTGAAGTCCCTCTAACACAACCTTCTCGTCGATGGCATCAACGCCGATGCGGACCTCGTTGTTGCCAATAGCGTCGAGGATCTTGTTTACGCGCCGTGGGAAAGTTTCCGCGAACTCCTTCAGGTCGACCACGCCGGCCAGCAGATTGTTCGGCGCCATGCTCTTGGCGATGTTGCGTTGCAGTATCTCGTTGGCGCGTTCGCGTATGACCGCGTTGGGATCGAAGGTCGAATCGAGCGTGTACACAACGCGATCTATATTCAGTAAAGCCTTCGCGATCATCGTGAATTCGGCCGGCAGGCTGAACCAGCAGTCGGCTGAGATTCGTGTGATTTCAAGCGTGACTTTGCCGGCGTTGAGTTTGCTGAGAACGGCGTCGGAATTTTCCGCAACAAGATCTGTAATTCGCCTGTGAAAACTCCTGCGATCGAACTTCTCTTTTGCCTCGCCCATTTTTATCGCGGCTTCAGCGGCAACCTCGCCGCGTCCTTCGCTTATCGCCAGGAGCAAACGTAAAAGATTGTCCTGGAATGTGCGCGTAACGCGTCCCACCATGCCAAGATCGAGCAAAGCGATGCGATTGTCGTCGGTAAGAAAAACGTTTCCGGGGTGTGGATCGGCGTGAAAGATTCCATCAACAATAAACTGTTTTAGGTACGCGCTGAACAATTCATCGGCGAGCAGACCGCCGTCAACTTCGAGCAATCGCAGCGGGTTTAACGCAGTGATCTTTTTTCCCTCGATGTACTCCATCGTGAGAACACGCGTGGTGGTGTAGTCGTCAATCGGCTCAGGGATAACGATGTTTTCAAACTCGGCGAGGTTTTGACCGATGGTGTGCAAGTTATTGGCTTCGATGGTGAAGTCGAGCTCGCGCAAAAGACTCTTGCGCAGATTAACCAGCATGTTGTCGAACTCGTACCGCTTGCCGAGTTCCGTGTGCTCGTCGAGAAAGTGTGCAATCTCGCCCAACGCTTCGAGATCGCCGACGATGAGTTCCCTGATGTCTGGGCGTTGAACTTTGACGACAACGGCGCGGCCATCCCGCATGTAAGCGCGATGCACCTGGGCCAAGGACGCTGCGGCGAGTGGCACGGGCTCGAAGTCGGCGAATGCTTTAGAAATGCGAACACCGAGTTCGCCAGAAACGATGCGTTCTACTTCCTCATACGGGAATGGTTCGATCTGATCCTGTAGCCGTTCGAGAGCTTCGAGGTATGGACCGGGCAGGAGATCGGCGCGCGTGGAAAACAGTTGGCCCAGTTTGATGAACGTCGGACCGAGTCGTTCAAGATCTTTGGCGAGCTCTTCCGCTGGAGCAGCAGCGCCTGCTTCTTCCGCAATCTCATCGGGCAGAACGCTATCTTCGAGGCCGGCAGGCCTGATCAGATCGGAGCGACCATATTTAATAAGAAGCTTGGCTACATCCGTATATCGTTTGAGTCGCTCAGGTTTTAGCGAAACAGCCATGGTCCGATTATTCCATCCATTTGTGTCACTTCCTTGTCGCTGCGGCGCGATCGATTGCCTCACGAAGACCCTCGGAGCTGAGAGTTCTTAGCTGCACTCCGTTTATAAAGATCGTGGGCGTGACGCCGACTCCGTACATCTCGCCTTCTTCGATGTCGCGCTTGACTTCAGCCTGATACACGCCCCGGTCCAACGCCACGTCGAACTTTGCGCGGTCCAACCCAAGCTCGGTCGCGTATTTTTTCAGCGACGGGACATCAAGCGCGTTTTGTCGTTTATAGAGAAGCGCGATGTATTCAAAAAACTTGCCTTGTGCATTCGCCGCGTTCGCCGCTTCCGCTGCTTTGCGAGCGTGCTCGTGACTGTCCAGCGGAAAGTCTCGGACGACGAATCGAACCTTGTCGCCGTAGGTCTTTAAAACCTCGTCGATGACGGGATGCATAGCAGCGCATGCGGGACATTGAAAGTCGGTGAATTCCACGATCGTAACCGGAGCATTCGCGGGACCGCGTGAGGGATCATCGTCGACGCTGATGTTCTGCACTGGTTGCACCGGCTCAGTAAGGAGCCAGCGGATCTTCGCGTTTTTGCGCAGACGCGCTGAGAGTTCCTGATCGAGGCGATTGCGTTCGCGTTCGTGAAGGTAGTCGGCTATTTGGTTGCGCACGGTGTTGAGGTCGCCGTTGATGCGCGATTTATTCTCTTCGTAAAACTTCGCTACTTCCGCTTCCGTCGGGGGCCGAACTTTATCGCTGATCTCCGTTCGAACGATCTCCTCTGGTCCAACCTGGCGGCGACGTGCTTCTTCCAGCAGCAGCAGGTTGTTGATTGTCTGTTCAGCCTGTTGCCTCGTGAGTTCGTACGCATGAAGTCTCATCTCGTAGACGATGGGTTTTAGTCGTTCGTTGATAACCGCGGCTTTCAACGGTTGACCGCCAATCGTTGCGACTATCGCTTCGTTGCTTAGATTCGGACTCGTGACGTCTACTCCCTTTACAACGGGAATAGTTTTTCGCAAACGGTTGACGAGATCGTCTGCAAGTTTTGACTCAGATTGCGCCTGGAGATACGCCGCGGCTTGTTGGTTAGCAGTGGCTGGATCTGTGCCCGCCAACTGTGCTCCTTGCGAGTCGAGCAGTTGCTTGATCTGCGCGGGAGTAGGAACGGCAATGCGTTTAGTTACTTCTGTCTCGTAAAGACGGCGAGTGTCGATGCGGCGCTTGTTCGCTTCGACTTGCAAAAGAATCGTATTGATTTGGACATCGAGTATTTCGCGTTTTGCGGCGGCGATCTTGTCTTCCACCTGGTCCAGTTGCTGGCGTACTGCCGGGTCGAGGTCTGCGGTGCTCAGGATCTGGCCATTCAGTTCGACAACGTTGACTGGTCCAAGTGCCGGGCGCGGTGTGGCGACGGGTGGCGGTGCTGTTGGTTGCGGAACTGGTTCAGGCTGAGGTTTGGCTGCTGCCGGCGGCGCTTTTCGAGGCGTCCTTCCGCGTCGCGGTGTCTGCGCGACCAAAGTGTTTGAAAGCGTCACGAAGAAAATTAATGAGAGGGCGCCGAGGGCAGTTTTCATACAAAAACTCACTGTTTATTGAGCGGATGATAGAAGAACTGTTGGTTAGAGCACAAATACAGTTTTGGCGCTGCCTTTGGGAAGGCAGCGCCAATAATTTGGAGCACACGGGACGAAATAACCGATAAGTAGTAGCGGGCTAACCTAGCGCCCTTGCGACGTTGGCACGATTACTAGTGGCTCCGGATGATGCTTCGTCGCCGGCGTTTTACAGGCGTTCGAATTGACAACAGATCGCTGTGACGACCGTTGAGAATGAACGCGAGACCCTGGTGCGTGACTCCGAGCAGTCGCGCCGCGCGCGTAACGCTGCCACGTGATTCCTCAAGCGCCTTGCGTATCAGGTTGCCTTCGTACCGCAGCACCTCCGAGTCGAGGGAGAAGCCCGGCGGCATTGACACCGGCACCGCAGCAGACGTTTTCTGGCCCGTTTCTTCGCTTGCAGCGGCAGCAGCAGCAAGCACTCGTCGTGCGCATTGACCAAGTCGCATCACGAGGCTGCGATCTTGCGAGTTTGAAAGCAGCGACTCAGCGGTTCGGTAATACTCTTGCAGCATGTTTGCCGAGAGATATGAACTCAACTCTTCGATAGCCGTGACGGCAGCGATTCCGCCGGCGTTAGGGCTTCCGGCGGTTTGTGCGATCTCGATGGCGTGGTCCAACGTCGACTTCGCGACGTGAGTTTGTTTCAATCGCGCAAGGGCTTTGCCGTGAGTGGTAAGAGCTTCCGCGAGCAGTGCTTGTTCACCGCCTCGCTTCAAGGCGCGAACTGCAGAACGAGCTGCCTTCTCAGCTTGATCGTATTTACCTTCGAGCAGGAACGCCTGCGCGCGGCTATCTTCCACAGTGGCTACACCCCAGTGGTCGCCGATGCTCAAGTGCAACGAACGCGCGCGCGCCAAGTGTTGCTGAGCTTCACTGAATCTGCCTATGCTTGCAAAGAGAAACCCGACGTTGTTTTCGACGCGAGCTTGAAATCGTCTATGGCCCGCCTGTTCAAAATGAAAACTGGCGGCCGCATATTCGACCAAAGCACGATCTATATAATCTTCAAGCTGGTCGGCAGTTCCTAACCCTCGCAACACAGTTGCGTACAAATTGTGAAACTTACCCTTGAGTGAGTGGTTCGAAGTCTCCTCGAATAATGGTGCGGCTTCGGTATAGATTCGCAGAGCTTCGTGATCTCGGGTGGCCGTCTTTTCAACGATCCCAAGGTTCAGAAGGGCTCTCAATCTTGGTTCGGTGTGTTTTTGTCCGAGATCGTGAAGCACGAGTTGTAAGGTAACGCGAGCCTCATCCAGCGCACCTTCACGCCAGTAGCACGTTGACAAATACACTCGCGATTCAGCGACCTTCTCGGTCAATCCGAGCGTTTCAAAGAGAGCGGCACTCTCGCTCAAAAAATCTTTAGCTACTTCCTGAGCGCCTGAGACTTGCTTTGCACTACCGAGCCAACCTGTCAATATTCCGGTCCGCAACAAGAGTTCCGCTTTTGCTTCGTCGGTTAGCCCTTTCGTATCAGGACGGTGAGGCAGTCCTTTCCAAAACGGCTGAAGAATTTCGGCGGCGCGCTCAAACTCGCCTGCATCCTCCAATCCTTTCGCCAACTCGCAAAGGGGCAGCACATTATCCGCGACAGAGAAATCAACGTGATTGTCTAAAATGGAAGTCTGCAAATTCATAAAGGCTCTCCAGTTTTCCCTATAGGCAAGAAACCTTGCAAAGCCCATCAAGGGACGGATATTATCAGCAACAACCAATTATCTACTTGGTTATACACACCACCTCACGGGCTTTGACTACAAACATCTAGAGGAGAAGATCAATGAAACTTGCGAAAAACCTGGTATTTGCGGGACTGCTCGTTTTTACTATTACAGTTAACACTTTTGCTGGCGAAGTGCAGATCCCAAACGTCGTCCAGCCGACACCTTCACCGACACCCAATGCACTCATCGCTTATGAAGATGGTTCGTCGTCCTTAGGCTATCCGTGCATCGGCAACACGGGAGAAGTAACCGCTGGAGCGACAGATTACCTATTTCTCGAAGCGTTGGCAGCCCTGCTGTCAGTGTACTGAGAAGCGCTCACTCAGACAACAGCACTTCCAACTTGCGCCCGCGGCGTAGCCTCGCGGCCTTTGGTTTTGTGTGTCAGGGCTCACCGAATAGTTCGAAAAACCTGGCTAGGGAGGCGGTGACGCGCTGCATCGTACCGCCATCTGGCCCCTATGTCCATAGGAACTTTACAACATTCCAGGGGCCAATGGCATACACGCTTCCACCGCTATCCAGCCCGTTTTTAGTTTTTCTTAGGATTTCGACTCTGTTTGCCCCATATCACCAATTTCAACCAAACGCCTAACCGTCTCGAGCGTGTCGATCTCCGCCGCCGTCTTATCCGGCCTTAAACGGAGTATCCGGGGAAACCGAAGCGCGTATCCGCTCTTATGTCGCTTCGATGGTTGAACTCTGTCAAAAGTCACCTCGATGACTATCGTCGGTTCCACCACTCGCACCCGGCCGTGCGCGTACTCCTGAATGGTATGGTCCTTAAACCACTCGGTCAATTCGGTCAATTCCCTATCCGTCAGACCGGAGTAAGCCTTACCAATATTTAATAACTCACCATCCTCCACCGACCGGCGCACCGCGAAAGTATAATCCGACAGCAGGTGTCGTCGCTTCCCATGCCCTACTTCCACTGCCGTCACAGCGACATCCAATGTCGCTATCGCTCGCTTTAACTTCAACCACTCCCGGCCGCGACGGCCCGGCTTGTAAAGCGACGCCGGGCTTTTGATCATCAGCCCTTCGTTTCCCCTCGCGCGCGCCGACGCAAACTCGTCGTCAAGCGCCGCCGCTTCGTTGAATAGCTTGCCCTGCGATAGACGGAATGGGCCACTCGCTGGAACCAACTGGTCCAACTGTCGGCGACGCTCCGCAAGAGGCTCGTCAATCAGAACCTTGCCCGCCGCGTAGAGCAGGTCGTAAGCCACCAAAACGACCGGTACTGCGGTGAGCAGTTGAGTACCAACATTTTTTCTTCCCAGCCTTTTTTGCAACTCGCTAAACGGAAGAATCTCGTCTCCCTGCGCGGGAACAATCTCGCCGTCGATGATCGCATCGCTCGGCAGCGATCTCAGCGGCTCGATCAACTCCGGAAACCGATGCGTGATCTCATCCATCGTCCGCGAATAGATTGCCACTCGCTCCCCCTGCACATGTGCCTGGGCCCGAATGCCATCAAACTTGTCTTCAACCAGGAACTCTTCAGGCATCGTCCGCGCAACGTCAGTGAGATCTGCGGCGGGCGTTGCCAGCATGAACTTTATCGGATGAAACAGTCGCATGCCGACGTCTTTAAGATTCGCCGCACGCGCACGTGTCGCAGTCTCGCCGATGTCGCCCAAAAGCATATTTGCATACGCGATATCCGCAAGCGGTTGACTAAAAACGCGCGCGATCGAGTCTTCTACCAGACCTTCTCTTAAGCCAATTCGCAGGTCGCCGCTCAATAACTTCACCAGGTACTTCGCCTCCAACGGCGTTGCGTTGTGTAACACCGTCGTCAGTAATGCGGTCTTATTTTTTATCCCTCGCGTTTCACTCAAGCGAGTGATGAGCGATTCTGTTTCGGCGAGTGTGATGGAGGGCGTGAGATTATCTCGTGCCTCACGAACGATCTCAGCGGCGAGATCGCCCGGATCTCCAAGACGCACGTAACGCGGGTAAAGATCCTCTGGACTAAAACCCGTGGCCTCGCTAAGCGCGGCGCTGATGATGCTTCCGCCGACGTTCGTCGTGCGCGAGTCCGAAAGGGCAAACTGGTGTCCGGCGAAATAACGTGCTGCGCGAGTCAGATCGGCATCGGAAAGTGTTTGCAGATACGCGCCGAGTATGGCTGCTTTTTGAAGCTTCTTCGTGGTCGCGGCCACGGCTTCGGCGCATTCCGCAAATGCTTGAAGAGTTCCACTAGCTTCCGGCATCGAGATCAGGTAGTGTACTGCAACCTCGACAGGTTATGCCCGTGTCACACGTGCAATCTGTGTCATCCGTGGGAATTTTGAGTTTATTAGCGCCCGCGCTACAATCCCTATTCGCAACTGATTGGAAGGCGGCAAAGCAGTGTTTGGACTTATCCTCGAATCCCTTGGCGCCACCGAGTTACTTTTCATCCTGGCGATCGCACTGATCTTTTTCGGACCACGAAAATTGCCTCAGCTCGCTCGATCGATGGGGAAAGGACTGGCTGAATTTCGCAAAGCCTCCGACGACTTTAAACGCACCTGGGAACGCGAAGTCGCACTGGAAACCGCTAACGTAGACGAGCAGTCTGTAATGAGCCCAGCGGCAACACCCAACGGCGAAAACGAAAACCCACACGGAGACGCAAACCTCATAACCGATCCGCAACTCGAACCGGCAAATCCGGATTGGGTCGTGCCGCGCGATGACGATTCGCCCTATGCTTCGAAGACTAGCGACGACGCGACGTCCGAAACGATGTCGGAACCGGTTCCCGTTCCCGCTGAAACGACTCAACCGCAACCTCTCCGAAAGCACGATTATCTGTAATCTGGTCTTGCAATGGCTGCATTTCTAAGAGCACTTTCCTCCGACAAGACTGCCGAAAACGAACTCGGCGGCCAAATGTCGTTTCTGGAGCACCTCGACGAGCTTCGTAAACGTCTGGTGCGCTGCTTCGTTGTGGTAATCCTGGCGACGGTAGGAAGTTGGTTTGTCTCCGAACCTATTTACAACTTCCTGGCGGCGCCTATTAGACAGGCACTTGCCGAAGCGCAACGCCGCGAAGTTCCAATCGCCGGCTTTACAGGAACGGAAACAATTTCAGCGCTCTATACAATTAAGGAGAACGAGACGGGACGCTTCATCTTTCCGGAAGAAACCAAAATTGGAACTAGCTTGATTCCAACCGGTTCCTCCGTGATGGCGCGCGCATTGAAAGATTCACAAGGCAAGCTTGCACTTTTCACGGATGAAGCACTTTATGCCGGAAGCTTCGTCATTCCGAAAGGCGTGCGTCTGCCAATCGAACTCGACGCGACGGCCCCTCCGACTGGGTACGCCGGCGTGAATGACAAACTGATTGTCACCACGGCACTCGAACCATTCTCGCTCTATATCAAGGTCGCGCTCTACGCGGCCATCGCGATCTCCGTGCCGTTCCTACTGTTACAAATCTGGGGTTTCGTGGCTCCAGGTCTCTATCCACACGAGCGCGCGTACGTGACGCCTTTCATTCTGCTCTCGTCGATCTCATTTGTGCTCGGCGCAGCTTTCGCTTACTACGTGCTCTTTCCGCCTGCGGCAAAGTATCTGTTGGGTGTCGGTTCGGAGTTTCAACTGCTGCTAAAAGCTTCGGACTATTTCGACTTCATAGTCCTCATCATGCTCGGCATGGGCGTGGTGTTTCAAATGCCGGCTGTGACTTATGTTCTCGCCCGCATTGGTTTGGTTACCGCAGGGTTCCTCGTCAGGATCTGGAAGACGGCCCTGATAGTCATCATGATCGTCGCAGCTGTCTTGTCCCCGACAGCGGACGTTTTAAACATGCTTTTATTTGCTGCGCCGATGATAGTTCTTTACGGAGTTTCGATCTTCGTCGCCTGGATTTTCAACAAGCCCCGAACCGTGTCGTAATCCGTGTTTTAGCGGGTTTTAGGGCAACTGGCGCCGCCAGTCTTCGCATCTTGACTCTGTTCATAACCGGATCTTAGAATCCTTAGTCTTCAACGGCGTCCGATATCAGTCCGATCGCTCGAATTCGTCCGCGTTCACAGGAGTTTTCTTAATGTCTTACCAGAAAGTCGGCCTTCGTCTTGCTTTCATCTTTGCGCTAGCTGTTACGGCCACTCCCGGCGTTTTCACGCAGCAGGAACAGCAGGATCCCACCAGCAAACCACGCAACGTCAAACCTGAATTGAAGAAGGCCTACAAAGACTGGCTGGACAAAGACGTCACCTACATCATCACGGACGAAGAACGCAAAGCATTCAAGAAACTAGCCAACGACGACGAGCGCGAACGTTTCATCGAAGAATTCTGGCGCCGTCGCGATCCCGATCCGGACACGGACGAAAACGAATTCAAAGAAGAATATTACGAGCGCATCGCCTACACTAACGAACACTTCAGCTCAGGGATCCCGGGTTGGAAAACTGACCGCGGCCGGATCTACATCATGTATGGTAAACCCGACGGTCGTGAGACACACCCGATGGGCGGCGCTTACGAAAGACCTTCTTACGAAGGTGGCGGTTCAACCACTACCTATCCATTCGAGGTCTGGTTCTATCGTTACCTTCCGGGCGTAGGTTCGGGAATCGAGATCGAGTTTGTCGATCCCACCGGCAGCGGCGAATACCGCATCGCGCGCAACCCGAATGAAAAAGATGCGATGCTGATGATCCCGGGGGCGGGACTTACGCTCTCGGAACAGTTGGGCCTTTCCGACAAGTCAGATCGCATTCTTGGTGCAGGTGGCATCGGTAACTCTCAGTATCAACGCGAGCAGGACAGCCCGTTCTCCCGTCTGCAACTGCTGGCCGACCTGAGCCGTCCGCCCCAAGTAAAGTTCAACGACCTCGCCACCGCGGTAAACACCGGTATCGTCGAAGAGAACCCATTGAATTTCGATCTGCGCATCGATTTCTTCCGCCAGTCGGATGAACGTGTGATTACCGCGTTCACGATTCAGGCTGAAAACAAAGACCTGGTTTTTCAAGACAGCGGCGGTTTGCAGCAAGCACGCATGAACATCTTCGCGCGCATCACGTCGGTTGCGGGTCGTCGCGTTGGTATCTTTGAGGATCCGGTCGTCACTACCGCGACGGCTGAAGAACTCAGCGAAGCGAAGGATCGGAAGTCGGCTTATCAGAAAGCCGTGCCCCTTGCACCGGGCACTTACAAAGTCGACGTGATTGTTCGCGACACAGCTTCCGGCGCAACCGGCTTGAAACAGCTTGGCTTCACAGTGCCGAAGTATGATTCGGAAAAACTTTCTACTTCGACAATGATTCTGGCTGCGAAGCTCGAAAGCCTCAACGATCAACCCGCGGTGGGCCAGTTTGTAATCGGCACGACGAAGGTGATTCCGAACGTGTCAGGCGTTTACCATCGTGGTTCGGCGGTCGGTGTATATCTTCAGATCTACAACGCTGGAATCGATCAAACAACTCTGCGGCCTTCCGTCGATGTCGAATACGCTCTCGTCAAAGACGGTAAGGAACTGGGCAAGATGACGGAAGACTGGCGCGGATTAAGCGACTCCGGTCAACGTTTGACGCTCGCGAAATTGATCGATACGCGAAACCTGCCTGTCGGCGAGTACGAGGTCGCGATTCGCATTCGCGACCGCGTCACTGGACAGTCGCTGTCGCCGGCGCAGAAGTTCACAGTCATTCAGTAGCAGCAAAAAGCACAATCAGTTTTTTAAGGTCGTCTCCCCGCACGGTCCAAACCAACTTCATCTGAAAGGGAGACGACCCATGTCTGTGTTGTCTGTCTCGACGGCGCGCCGGCTCCTGGCGATTCTCGTCCTCGTTTCTATCCCATCACTGATCGTTGCCCAAGAGCAAGAACAAACTCCGGAAGAAAAGCCGCGCAAGGTCAAAAACGAACCCAACAAAGCCTTCCGGCAGTGGATCAGCGATCACGACCTGATCCTTACGCAATCCGAACGCGACGCGTGGAAAAAACTCCAAACAAACGAGGAACGCGAAAAGTACATCGAGGAGTTTTGGCGCAGCCGCGACCCCGACCCCGATACGGAAGAAAACGAATACAAAGAACAGTTTTACGAGCGCGTCGCTTACGCGAATGAACACTTCTCTTCGGGAAAACCCGGACGAATGACTGACCGCGGTCGAATCTACATCAAGTTTGGCAAGCCCGACTCGGTTGAGTCGCACCCCACTGGCGGCAGTTACGATCGTCTGCCATCGGAAGGCGGCGGCTCGACGACGACGTACCCATTCGAGCGCTGGTTCTATCGATATCTTCCGAACGTCAGAAGCGGCGTCGAACTTGAGTTTGTCGATCCGACGGGAAGCGGTGAATTCCGGTTAGCGAAAAGCCCTGACGAAAAAGACGCGTTGCTGCACATCGGTGGTGGTCCAACGTTAGCGGAGATGGCCGGTATTGAAACTCGCAGCGAACGTCTGATGAACAGTGTCGGGCTCGCAAACTACCGCCGCATTCAGGATTCGCCTTTCGAAGTGCTCGACCTTATGCGCGGAGTGGATCAGGACCTGCCACACACGCGCAACTACATTGGGTCGCTGACCGGCAGCCCAACTGTCGATGACAACACGCTCAACTTCGACACACAGCTCAATTTCTTCCGGCAGTCTGACGGCCGCGTCCTGACGGCACTGACGATTCAGACCGATAACAGTCAGCTCAGTTTCACCGATAGCGGAGGTTTGCAAATAGCGCGCATCAACATCTTTGGTTGGGTAACGACCGTCGCCAATCGTCGTATTGGGAAGTTTGAAGAGTCGGTGAGCGCGACTGCGACCGCCGAGGAGTTGAGCAGCACGCGCATGCGAAAGTCGGCCTATGCACGCGCCTTCATACTCGATCCAGGTCGATACAAGGTCGATGTGATTGTGCGTGACATTGAATCTGGCGCGACCGGGGTGAGGCGCGTCGGTTTTGAAGTGCCGAAGTTTCCTGAAGATCGTCTTTCGGCGTCAAGTATCGTTCTCGCGGCGAAGTTGGAAAGGATTGAAAGCGGCGTCCCGGCTGGTCAATTCACAATTGGCACGACGAAAGTGGTCCCGAGTCTGTCGCGTGTGTTTCGGCGCAGCGATCCGATCGGCGTGTACGTCCAGGTTTACAACGCCGCCATCGATCAGACCACGTTACGTCCTGCAGCCGATGCAGAGTACGTGTTGCTGAAAGACGGAAAGGAATTGAGCAAACAGCTCGAAGACTGGCGACAGATTAACGATGCGGGCCAGCGCCTGACCTTGACGCGGCTGATCGACAGCCGTTCGCTAGCACCAGGCGAGTACGAGATTCAGGTGCGCATCAAAGATCACGTCACCGGGCAAACAATATCGCCGTCGGCGAACTTTACTATTGCCCCATAGCTTGTCGGATGAATTTCGTGACTTCATCCAGATACGCGTCACCGGCGGAACCAAGTACGTTGTGACCGGCGCCCGGAACAATCAATAACTTCTTTGGTTCGTTCGCAGCGGCAAAAAGTAGGTGCGCCTCGCTCGTTGGAAGCACCGTACGAATACTACGTTAAAACCGGGCCTTATCGTTCCCTCCGCATCACCGAAATGCGACCACCGACGCCAGATGCTAAGATAAATCCGCAATGAAGCAAGGCGCGGAATTAACGGGGCTGAGCCAGGCCGATCTGGTTTCATTTGTCGAGACGCTGGGCGAGCCCGCTTATCGCGGCCGGCAGATATTTGCGGCATTGCAGCACCGGCGCTTGCGCAGTTTCGACGAAATGACCAACCTGCCTAAAGAGCTGCGTGCGCGATTGAGCGAAGTCGCACAGGCCGGAACCTTAACCGTCGAATCGCGTTATCTTTCCGCTGATGGAACGCGGCGATACTTGATGAAGACTAACGACGGTTTCCCCGTTGAAACGGTTTTCATTCCAGAAGAACATCGCGACACAATCTGCTTTTCGTCACAGTCGGGCTGCCCATTGCAGTGTACGTTCTGCCTGACGGCGCAACTCGGATTGCTGCGGTCACTAACCGCCGGCGAGATTGTCGAACAGATTGTTATCGCTCTCAACGACGCTTATGGCGTTGGCGTGAAACCGCCGCGCGGCACAAATCTCGTCGGCATGGGCGCAGGCGAGCCGTTTTTGAATTTCGACTCACTGTTGCAGGCCTTGCGCGTGATGGCTGACCCGCATGGGCTCCACATCGTCCCCAACCGCGTGACGATTTCGACTGCCGGCGTGGTGCCACGCATTCTTGAACTCGCAAACGTTCCGGATCGACCACATCTTGCAATCTCGCTCGCCGCTCCAACTGACGAACTGCGAAACGAGTTGATGCCGATCAATAAAAAGTGGCCGCTCCAACAGTTACTCAACGCTTGCAAGGAATTTGAAAAGACTTTGAAGCCGAACGAGCGACTCACGTTCGAATACGTCATGCTTGCAGGCGTTAACGATGAAGACGAGCACGCGCGACAGCTTGCAAATTTGCTCAACCGGCATGGACTAAAGGCGAAAGTCAACCTGATTCCACACAATCCCGCCGACCCGTTGCCGTATCAACCGTCGTTGGACCAAACTGTCGAGCGCTTCAAACACATTCTGGAATCCAAAGGGATTCACGTTTACATACGGCGCCCGCGCGGACGAGACATTTTCGCCGCCTGCGGGCAACTTGCGGCACGCCAGGGAACACCTATGAATCGTGTCGAAATAAACTCAATCGGAGCCTGAGATGATCAAGCACTCGCTTTTATTTAAGTTGGTTTTATTGATGGCGGTCCTGGTGATTCCCGCCACACTCTACTCCACTCCGCTGCCACAATCGGCCTCTGATGTGAAGGTCAGTGGCTCAATCGCCCCCGACAAAACAAAAAAGGGCCGAACAGTGCGGGCTAACGTGGTGATGGAAATACCGCATGGACTTCACGTCCAATCGAATAAACCGCTCGACAAATTTCTAATCGCCACAAAGCTCGACGTCGAAACACCCGCAGGCATGAAAGCCGGCGCGATCACCTATCCGCGAGCGGTGATGCGTAGTTTGAAATTTTCGAAAAACAAAGTCGCTGTCTACGAAGGTCGCACCTCGATTCGCTTTCCGGTGACAGTGCAGCCGAATTATGCCGGCGGTGCTGCGGAGATCCGAGGTAAGTTGCGATTCCAGGCCTGTAACGATGAGTCGTGCTTTCCGCCGGTGACGCGCGAAGTGAAGATTTGGCTCAACGTGGAATAACGATTAGCGCCGACCGATAACAGCCATGAGTCGCCCGACTTTTCCATTAACATTCTTCTCTTTGCGATAGGAAAAGAAGAGATCCGTGCGGCACATCGTGCAGAGCGGCGCCGTGTATATTCGCTCCCCGCGCACACCGACCGCGATCAACTGATCCTGGTTTGCTTTCAATAGATCAACTTTCGCATGTCCGGGACGCGTCTTCTTAAACAGATTGGCGCCACCTTGGAACCGTTTAGTGAACGCGTCGATCACTTCGGCCCCGACTTCGTAACAACACGGACCAGCGGAAGCTCCGATCGCGACGGTCAGGTTTTCGGGTTTTGCGCCATATTCATCCTTCAGCCTCTGAACGCCGACGAGCACGGCCGACGCCAACGTTCCACGCCAGCCTGCATGGATCGCCGCAAACCCTCTCGTCACGGGATCGCCCATTAGGATCGGCACACAATCCGCCGTTTTAACCCCCGCCAAAACATGAAGCACGTTACTGACGATGACATCACAGTACACGGTATCGCCGAGTTGGTTTTCCGCCGGTTTTGCTTCCTCGGCCGAATTCACAACACGAACATCCGCTCCATGGACCTGCCAACACCCCGCGAGGGACCAATCGCCTGGAAAAAGCTTGAGAAAGCGGCGGCGATTCTCCAGAATGTTTTCTGCTCGATCGTCGTTGAATCCGGCGAGGCTCAGCGCGTTCGCCGGCATGTCGCTAACGCCGCCGAGACGAGTGGAAAAGCCGTTAACGAATCCCTCCTCTTCGAGGGTGGCACAAACAAGAGCGCGAACTCCATCTTGTTCGCGCCAGTAGAATCCATGTTCGGATAGCTGGTCATCAGTTGTGATTATTTCCATCGGTATAGACATTATCGAAGTTGCTCGAATTCGCGAAGTGCTTCTGCGCACGCCGCGTTTCCTCGAGCGCGTTTACACAGAGCGTGAGCGAGCTTACTGCGAGAGTCGCGGCGTAGTGGCAGCGCAGCATTATGCCGTGAGGTTTGCTGCAAAAGAAGCGGCTTTGAAAGCACTACAAACGGGTTGGCGCGGGGGAATCAGTTGGCAGGACGTTGAAGTTACATCGCGCGAGAGCGGCGCGCCTTATCTCATCTTCACCGGACAGGTGCTCGAAGTTTTCGAAAAATTTGGCGCAACAAACACGCACCTTTCAATGTCGCACACGACCCAACACGCGATCGCGCAGGTCATCCTCGAACGTTAATCACTCGTCCGCAAACGGGCTCGTTCGGGCGGGCACGTTTCCATGAAAGTAACACTCGAGATGTGGTGCCGCGCGCTCCGTTACCGCAATCAGCTCACGCAACGGACACGACACGGTCGATATCAATCCATTCGCCGAATCAATCTCCACAAACGAGATTCCTTCCGGACACTCGAAATTCGTGCCGCCGAGATCCGGTCTGACTGCGACAGCTTCTTTCATAAAATTCGCCCACGCCGGCAAAGCTGCATTAGCACCGGTCAAACCAAGCTGCGCGTTGTCGTCAAAACCAATCCATACCGCACAGACGAGATTGGGCGAGTAACCGACAAACCATCCATCGCGTGACGTACCGGTCTTGCCCGCGATGGCCGTGCCCGGTACCGCTCCACGTGCTTTGCGTGCGGTGCCGCGCTCGATAACGCCGGCCAGCATGTTTGTGATCATGTAACTCGTCGTCGGGCTGATCACCTGTTCTGTCGGTGGCAAGTTGTGCGTGCCGGGCGGTTCGGACAAGCTCGCGATCACTTTCGGTTCGATACGCATCCCTCCATTGACGAAAACCGCGTAAGCACTCGCCAATTGCAACGGTGTCACTTCTTTGGTTCCCAACGCCAACGCCGGGTATCGTTCCGGCTTCGGCAAACCGAACCGCGTCGCGAGGTTTGCGATACGTGCGAGACCTGTTTGCAGAGCTACGTCAACCGTCACCACGTTCAGCGATCGTACGAGGCCGGTGCGCAACGTGACTTCGCGCATCGAGTATCCGCCTCCGTAATTTGCGGGGCGATACGTCTTGTTACGGTCGTAAATAAATTCCCGCGGTGCATCCACAAACGTTCGCACCGGCGACATTCCGTCTTCGAGTGCCGCTGCATAGACGAACGGTTTGAACGTGGAACCGGGTTGGCGATGCGCATCCGTGACGCGGTTGAGTTGCGACTCGGCGTAGCTCCGTCCGCCAACCATGGCGAGAACGTTGCCCGTGTGAGGGTCGAGCGCCACCAGCGCTGCCTGAGGCTTTGCACTACGTCCCGTGTAGATCTTGTCGAGCTGATCCATCTGCCGCTTCAAAGCCTGTTCGGCGAGCTGCTGCAACTCCAGATCGATCGTCGTGTAGATTCGTTGTACATCGCCCGAGGTTTCAAACTCAAAACGCGCAATGCGGTTGACGTAATCGACGAAGTACGGAGCCAGCGAATTGTCGAGACTGCGATCGGGCGCCAGCGTGATCGGCTCGGCTACTACTGACAAAAACTGCTGACGTGAAATCAAGCCGTTCTCGTGCATGGCAGCCAGGACGATGTTTCGTCGTTCCTTCGCGGCTTCCGGATGATGCACAGGCGAGTAACGCGCGGGACTCTGAATTAGTCCGGCTAGCATCGCCGCTTCGGAAAGCGAAATCTGGTTCAAGTCTTTGCCGTAGAACACTCGAGCCGCTTCCTTCGCGCCGCGAACTGAAGCAGCACCGCGCTGGCCCAGATAGATCTCGTTGCAATAGAGCGCGAAGATGTCCTCTTTCGAGAGGCGTTGCTCGAGCGCCAGCGAAAGCATTGCCTCGGCATACTTGCGTCGTAACGTTTTCTCCGGCGTCAGGTAGGTGTTCTTGACGAGTTGTTGCGTGATGGTCGATCCGCCCTGGCCCATTCTTTCGTCGCTAACGTTCCGAATGAATGCGCGTGCGAGACCGTTAATATCCACACCGGAATGTTCGAAGAAACGACGGTCTTCGATGGAGAGTATCGCCTGGACCAGCACCGGTGGAATCTCGTCGTAAGCGAGCACTTCACGCTTTCCGGCTTTGGACGAAAGATCGTTCGAAAGGATCTCGGGTTCTAAAGTGAATGATTCGAGGCTGATGCCGTCGCCGGTGAGTTCCGCGATCTGCTCACCGTCAAACGTCACGCGGACGAGACGCGGCTGGTTTGTGCTCAAATTGTTCGGATGGATCTCAACTACCGTCTCGTTTGCAGTAAAACTCCCGCTCCAGACATCACTCGCCGTCGATTCGAGATAGCCCGCCCGGCGTAATGTCGTAACCAGTTTCTCAACGGAAAACTTCTGACCGACCTGAAGGACGCGCGGGGCGGCGTAAAGTCCGGGCCGGCTGGTTAAATAACCCGTTGCCAGGCGCGCGTCGATGATCTGTGCATGGTGGACGTAGGAATGGACGACCGCGTCGCCCGCAAGCGCGAGGACTGCAAACGATAAAACGATGACGATCGGGACAAACCGCACGCGGATCCGCCGCCGATCGGGTACGGATATGACCTCGATTGACATTGACAAGCCCGCCAACCAACCCTTCAGTGCTTCCTAATTTCGTGTGATCTCTATAAAGGATTAAAGAACAACGGATTTCACAGATGAGGATTCGAGGAGTTCGAAAATCTTCGGTATCCTTTCCATAGCGGCGGCGTAACCAGCTTCCATCAACTCGACCGCGCGGCCCATTTCGTCCCAGCGAATATGGCCCACTTGTGGGGTGATCACCAGATCCGACGAGGCGAGTTGATAACGTGAAGCGGTCTTTTGCACGACGAGCATCGATTGCAGTACGACGCCGATGATCGAACTGGTCGGCCCGAGAAACGTTGCTCCGGCGGCATTTACATCAACGGCAATCACGAGATCAGCACCCAGTTCCCGAGTAATGGAAGCGGGAATAACGGCGACGAGACCGCCGTCAACCAACTGCCGGCCTTCTTCGTCGGGAACCGGCACGTACCAACCCGGAATTGCGCAACTCGCGCGAATCGCGAATGGCACGTCACCCTTATCGCGCATGACAACTGGGGTGCCGGTTTTAAGGTCCGTAGCGACGGTGGCGAACGGTATCGGCAGGTCTTCGAAGCTGGTCACCGGCAGCCGTGCGCGCAAATACTCCTCGAGCCGTTCGTTGCTCTGCACGCCCAGCCGCGACATCGTCATCCGGCCAACGTCACGCCAGCGCAACGATCGTCCGAACTCCGCGATCTCTTCAACCGGCATCCCTGCCGCGAAGGCGCCTCCGACAATCGATCCGGCCGAAGTGCCGGCGATGTAATCAACAGGAACTTTATTCTCGACGAGTGCGCGCATTACGCCCACGTGGGCCATGCCACGCGCGGCTCCACCTGATAATGCAAGACCAATGGTGACGTTACGGGAAGTTTGCATGGTCACGGCTAGTACTTAGTACTTTGAGCTACGCACAATGAGCACCTGCGAAAGCAAACCAAGTACAAAGCACTAAGAACAAAAATCATGTCTCAAACCGGACTCACTATCACGATCTCCGCGCGGTTACGGGCGGTATCGAGGAACGCGTCAGTGTCGGATTCAATCTTCGTCTCAACCAGGGTTCTCTCGATCTCGTCCTTGATTTGCTCCTGGGTCGGAACAATCCGGCCGGGAAACCGCTCCTTGAACCGCGGAACGTAAACGTCGTTGTAATAATCAGTAATCTCCTTCTGACTGATTACTACGAAATTACGAAAGCGAAAATCCAGATATTTTTCCATCTTCAAGCGGTGCTCGACGATCTCGTCGATCTTGTCGCTCGTCAGACCCACGCGCCGCAGCCGATCCTGAAACTCTTCCTGAGTACGGAAGTTGCGCGCCAATTCGTCACGCGCCGCCCTGATCTCTGCGGGCGTTGGCACAATCGTCGGCAGTTTCTCGGCTTCCTGAAGAATTAGTCGCTGATCGATCAACAAGTTCAGAGCGCTATTGAGATCGGCTGAGTTCGGATTATCGAGCGGCGTGTTTGGCTGCAATGCCAACTGCCACATCAAATCGGAATACGTAATCAAATCAGTCTTCACACCAGCGTTGACTGTCGCCACCATCTTGTCGACGACCTGCTGCGCTCCGCACGGCGAAACACTCGCCAACGCAACTATCAGTACTCCGATAAATCCAAATCGCTTCATACTTAAAACGTCTGCGTGATACGAAAATGCAAAGCTCCGCGATGCAAACGGAACACCGCCGGCGTACCGTCAAAGCCTAGACCTGGTCCGCGCTGCGGAATCAAAAACTCTGGCGGGTTCAGTAGAAAACCATAATCGACTGCCAGGGCGCCGCCTATCGGCGTCTGCCAGCGCAACCCAAGACCGACGGTATTGCTCCACTTCGTCTTTAAGTTTTCCGCCTTGATAAACGCGAGAACATCGCCGGGTGGAACCGGCACCGGGTTGCTCTTACCAAACAGGTCTCCAATGCGTCGAAAAACATTGCCTCCATCGTAGAACGGCACGATCTGAGTGGTTCTTGTCAGAGGAATTCTCGCTTCCAAATTGACCACCGCAAGTGCGTTCCCGCCGACCGGCACAGTGAACGGATTCAACGTAACCAGGTTACCTTCGCTATCGCGAAATAAACCCAACGGAATCACGGCTTCACGTGGTCCTGCTTCCTCAAAACTGAAACCGCGAAGAGTAGTCGAACCACCTGAGAAGAACCGTTCACTAATCGGCAACGTCAGATCGATCTCGTCGATGGTCCCATTCTCATCTCGGTCTCGCGGGTTGAAAACGTTTGCCAGTCCCAAGGTCATGTTTCCGGCGAACACAGTGTCTCGAAACGCGCGCATTTTGTAGTAGTGCCGATACGTCGTCTGGAAACGATTGAACGAGATGTTGCCGCCAAGCTGCCGCAGGGCGACTGCGTAGTCGACGCTGAAAAAACCTCCGCGCGTCGCATCGACCTGATTGTAACGACAAACCTCTCCAGGGCCACCGGGTCGTTCATCGTCATCGTCAGTTGCGCGCGCGGGAAGCAGCCCGCGTTCACACCTTTCCCTCGTATCGCGAACGAAAGATCCGCCGATGCGAGCGAGGCGCACCTTTTTATCCGGCTCGAGAATCGGACGAACGACGAGACTTTCAAGGTTGTAGAGCCGCACGTCTTCATAACTGACGCGCCCAAAAATGATCGTCCTCGTGTCGCGGTCGAGCACTCGTTGAGTTTCCAACGCGGCAGTGAACCGGTTAATGGTCGGCTCGTTTACTCGGTCTCCGAAGATGTTAATCGGGTTACCGTCTTCGTCGAGTCGTTGCACGATTCCCATCGTGCCGCGATCGATGGCCGACCGGAAGAAACGCGTGACTGTCGAGTCGCGCATGTACTCAATCGAAAGGGCGAGCGGCGCAAACTGCGTTTTGTTGTAACGTGCAAACCGCGGATCGAGATATTCGAGCCGAACCAGTTGCTGTAAACGGCTGGCACGTAAACGAATGGCGCCGTGTCGCAACCGGTTCATTAAATTGACATTGCTGATTTCGAAGAGACCTAACGCGCCCGCGTCAGTTGAGTAGCCGCCGCCGTAATCCATCACTCTCGGCTTTTTCTCCTCAACATCGATGATCACGTCGCGCTTTCGATAGCCGGAAGTTGTTTCACCGGCCGCCTCGGTGCGGATGATCACCTGGCGGTAAGCGTCGGTTAGGTACAGTTCTCTTTCTGCTTCCGAGATGCGATCCGAGCGCAGAACGTCGTTCTCGGCGAGCGGAATGGCGCGCATGATCGCTTCGCGTTTCTTGCGGCGTGTGTTTCGATCACCGGTGACACCGTTGATGAGGATCTGATTGATGAAGACTTTGTCACCTTCGTTCGAGATTGCATAAACGAGCCGCACTTGCTCGTCGTCGCCTTTCTTCGGCAACTCAACGACGGAAAAATCGATGCGTGCGTCGACATACCCCTCACGCGCATACAAAGCCGCAACGCGATCGCCGTCTGCACGTGCCTGAGAACGTGAATACGGCGCGTCAATTACTGTGCCCAACTCCTGACGGATTCGTTCCTCAGTATGAATCTGGTTGCCCTTTACTTCGACACCGGCAACGCGGGTGAGCGGTCCTTCGTCCACCTGGAACGTAATGATCAGGTTGTCGCCGTCGATCGATACGCCCTGCAACACCTGCGCCTTTGCTTTGCGGTAACCAAGATCCCGCATGAACGCCTCAACTGTTCGGCGGTCCTGTTCCAACAGCGTGAGGCTCGTGTAACCGCGGCCGTAACTAAGAAACGGAATCAAACCGATCGCGTTGGCTCTCTGACTTCTCAGGTTGGGCTCGATATCCTCAAATGAGAGCTTGTTCGTTCCCGTGATCCGAATGTCGTTTAACCGGAAGCGTCTGCCTCTTTCAACCTCATATTTGATCTCGACGCTATTACCGACTAACGAGAGTGAATTCAGATTCTCGCAAGTCTCCCCTGTGCCGTTGGGGCCGATGTCTGCGGGAGGGTTGCTGACGGTGCACGTTTCAATGACTTCGGCGAAAAAGTAACCATCCTCCTGAAGTTCGTTTCTGATCCGGCGGCCGCCTTCGACGATGGCGGAGACATCGATGTTTCCTTCGCGTTTGACCGGCAATAAGTCGCGCTGCTTGTTCTCGCTTAGTTCGATGTTAGTGACAGTGACCTTCACCTTCGGTCCAACTGAACCCTTCAGTAGAAGCTTAACCGTATTCTTATCGGGATCTCTTTCTACGCGCGGATCTTCCAACACGGGCGAGAGAAACTCTGCCTTAATCAGGGCATCGCGAATCTTCTGCACATCGGCGGCCAGGTCATCACGGCTAAACACAGTGCCGTTTTGCAGTGTCAGTGTCGTCCGAACCGGTGCCGGATTGAACCCGGCGATATCAATGTCGAACCTCTCAACGCGCGACTGCTCGCCCGGATTGATGCGATAAGTCACCGTTGCGCGTACGCCGGTGCGGTCCAACTCTTCCACGCCTTCAACGGTGGCGTTGAAAAAACCGCGGTCGCGCAAGTAAACCTGAATCTCATCGGCATTACGCGAGATTAGTTGTTTGGTGAGACGAGTACCAGGTTGGACAAAATTCAGGCGTGAGCGAATTTCGTCGGCGGAAAGGGTAACGCCGGTAGTGGCCGGCAGTTCAATGCGGACGTCGCTTATCTGGACCTGCCGCTGGACGACGAAGCGCAGCCTTATTGGACCGGTGCGACCTGACTCTTCAATGACTTCTACACGCGCATTGGCCGCGCGACCTGAGTCAAACAACGCTTGTAGCGAGTCACGCACACGCACCGCCGAGAACGGTGTGTTCGGCGCCACTCGCAACAACGTCATGAACTCGGCCTGCACCGTCGGAAACGTCCGCGTGCCTTCAAACACCAGCTCGACGCCTACGATCTGCCGGCCTTCGTAGTCTTCGATCCTGACTTCTTTAACAGTTCCGCCGTGCGCTCTCGAGATAACCAAAGAAACGAGAAGGATTATCGGCGCTAGGCGAATACTAGACATCAGTCGCAACAATGACGAACTCCACCCCTTGCTCAAAATCTCTTTCGGAAACGAATCTCAAAGTTAAAGTTGTTAGTACGGGCACTCAGTCGTCGGGTAGATGCCTGTTCATACTGCGCAATGAACGATAGCCGGTCTGAAACTCGGTACTCGAGCGCCAGGATCTGGTTCGGATCGGAGGTAACGTTAGTGGAGTAGGTAACTGTGACCTCTTTGCTGATTCGTCTGCCCAGCGTCAGTCGCGCGGATGGTGTCGAACCAGCAACACCGCCAATCACCGGACTGATCTCAAAACGCGTCAGACCAAAAAGTTTGCTCGTTGCGCGCTGTGCCGGCGCGTTGATCAATGCATCCGTCAACAGACTCGTCGCCGCGCCGACTTCAGACTGAGAAAGGATCGAAGCGCTCGTGTCTCCGGAAGAGAGCTGCCCCGTAGTGATCAGCGAAACCACGTCTGCCTGCGGCAACGCTGGTTCCGAACGCACCGTTGCCTGCGGCTGCGAGAGTGGACCGGTCAGGCTCACGATTACGCGGTAGCCCCGAAGCTGCGACTCGGCCTGAATATTCAAAAGCGGGTCGGCGTTTCGCGCCGGCGGAAGGTCCACCAACGCTCGCGTAATGTCATAACGATCGTTACGGAAATTGAGCGTGCCGCTTGTAGCGGTGATCCGGCCGGAGATCGTCGGATCGTTGACTGGTCCATCCAATTGGAGCGACACCGAACCCACGAGATCGGCAAGATTGTTTCGCACGACCAGTGCGTTTCGACCTTCGACCCGGAGCGAGGCAAAGAGCGCCGTGCGCGTCAATTCGATCTCCGCGCCTTCCTCGATCGACTGGCGTCGCGTATCGATCAGATCCGCGAGTTCTATATCTTCGGTGTATTCCGCGCGACGCAGTGTAACGACGCCGCCGATCAACTGCTCGCGCGACGAGCCACGAATCTCGACGTCAGCGTCGAGCGTAGAACGGAAGTTTTCAGGAAACGGAACCGTGACTTCGGCGCCATGAAGGTTGACGCGGAACGCCGAAACGGTGAAGCCATCGAGCAATGCGCCGCCGGTTGCTTCGACGCGACCGCCTCCGAGTGTGCCGGTAAGCGAATCAATCTGCGCCTGATTTGTGGTGAACCTGATCCCACCTCGCAGGTTCGCAACAGTCCAACGGTCGTTTCCAAGCAACAGCGACACTGATGCATTGTCGAGCGAAGCCTGACCGTTTACGCGCGGCTGTTCGAAGCTACCTCTGAGGCTGACGGCCACTTGCGCCGTGCCTGACGAAAAGAAGTCGGGTGACACGCCGTTTAAAACGCGGAGATTGAGGCTGCCGTTGACGTTCAGGTTCTGCGTGCCACCGGCGCCGCTAGCGAGCGTGCCCGCAATCACGATGTTTGTGCCGGGGCCAGTAAAGCGTGTTTCCTTGAAATTGATCTCGTTGGGCTTGAAACCGATCTCGAGCGGCGTCGTCGCGGTAAGTTGAACATCTTCGACGCGAAAACTTAATTCGGAAAACTTCGCGGTGCCGGACAAACCGGCAATAGAAAACTCTTTGTAGTCGTCAAGTAAATTTCCACTCGCCGAAATAGTCCCGTTGGCGCGACCGGAAACACTGACTCCGGCGCCCGGCATAACGATCGCGAAGAGATTCGTTAGATCTGCATTTGTGAACGTCGTATCAATCTTCGAGGCGAGATACTCATCCGCGAGATTAACTTGGGCTGTTACGACTTGGGGCGCACCCAGAATGCCGGAGGTGAGCGTGATGTTTAGTAGTTCGCCCTGCGTGGTCCCCTTGAGGGCGAGGTCGCCTGCCGAGCGGCCATTGATCGTTACTTGTCGCGCGTCGCCATTGAAGTCAATTTGATAACCAGAAAGACCTTCCACATTCAGATTACCTTTGACTTGCGCCGAGAAGCTGGCGACACCGGTGACGGCGGGCATGTCAGGCCGGTTCGCGAACGCGGCAAGCCGCTCCAGCTGAACATTCTCAGCTCTGCCCTGAAGGTTAAAATCCTTACTCTCGTTGTCGAATGTACCGCTGGCAACGATGTGCCCGGCCACGAGACGAATATCAACATTTTCGATGTTAATGTTTGGGCCGTTGAACGTGGCGCGTACAGTCATTGCTTGCAGCGGTTCGCCGCCGAGCTTGCCTGGGCCAAGACGCAAATCGGAGCTACCGCTCATCGCTTTGGGAATACCGTCGATCTTGACGCGTCCCGAGAGATCGCCTTGAGTACCGGAGGCAATCTGTTCGTTGCTGCTGAACGGCGACAGCGCCAGCAGGGCGGCTGCGTTCATGCGATCAAGCGTCGCATCTATCGAGGTCTTGCTTTCTTCCGTTCGCGAGGTGACGAGTGAAAACTGCATGCCGCCGCCATCTCGTTCCACTAGACGACCGTCAGGAACGCGGATCTCCTGACTGTTCATCGTGATCGACGCGCTCAGTGAACCCAACTCGATGCCCTTCACCAGCAACGAGCCAAGTGAGAAGCGCCCGTTCACGTCTGGCGATTGCAACTGCCCTCGTATGTTTCCGTTGAACGCGAGTTGCCCGGCAAGGCCGACGTTCCAGAACCGCAACTCGTCGTCTACCTTTGGCAGCAAACCCGAAGAGATCAGAACTGTTTGCAGTTCCGCCGCGTCAGAAGAAGCGAGATCCACCGTCAGATTCGAATCACCTTCGAACGTAAACTGGCCGGTCGCATTCAGCCGCGTCGCTGGTGTTTGGAGATTCACAGCCTGGATGTCGAACAGTCCCCGGTTTGCACGCACCGAAAGTTCGCCGGTGATCGGAATTCTGTCGGCGCTGGTTTGTCCTGTTTCAGCAGAGAGTTGTGTGGTAAGCGTACCGGAGGCGAGCTTGACGTCAGTGCCGGGAAAAGTCAGATCGACTCTACCAGTAGCACGGCCCGTGAGCGGAACCGCGCTGCCTGCGATCGCGGCGAGTGGACCAGCGACGTCGACATTGTTGAAATCGGCGGTTAGCTGCGACGTTCCGCTTTTCGCGAGTGCGATGCGCGCGTTTCCGCTTGCGCGACCATTGAATGCCTCGGCGCTGAAGTTGTTCAGTTGAATCTCACGATTCGTAGCGACCACGGACGCTCGCGCCTGGCCCAACTCCATCTTGCCCAAAACTCCTCCGCCAATGCTCAAATCCGCGCTCGCGCGATAACTTCCGGACGGCTCAACCACAAAAACAGGTCGCGCGAGTTTCACGTTATCCGCCTGACCGTCCGCAAGCTTTACCGTGCCGGCGTCAATGTCCGCCGTGGAGCCCTCAATCCGACGATTTCGCACCGACAAACGAACGCCTGCGATGTTCAGGGTTCCAATTTCCACGGCGCCCGGCGCACTCGTTGCGCCGACCCGCACGTCCTTCACGGTCACATTCGTGACTCCGCCACGATCCACAACGTCGACGTTGTTCGCTGTCACACCTTGAACCCGCGCGCCCGACGCGCTGATTTCACCAGCTTTTACACTTGCGACCGTCGCTGTCGTGACGTCGTCCTGTTTTCGCAACCGCAGATCCGAAGCAGTGATGCCACTCACTTTCGCACCCGAGGTCGCGAGTCCATCCGCGCTGAAGGTCGGCGACGAAGCGGTGAGCACGCCTTCGTTCATCTCGGCACGCGCATCACGCAGAATCAATCCGGTGAGCGTTGTACCGTAACTCCGTTCAGCAACCGCCCGGAGTTCGCCTACCCAGCGGAAATTGGTGCCAGTGCCCATTACATTGCCCATGAGTTGCAACGTATTGATCTCGAAGTCCCCAGCATTCAGCAGATCCGCCACGGCTTTGCCGTTGATCTCGTAGCTGCGTCCGTCAACCGATCCGTTCGCGCTCAGGTTCAGTCCCTGCAACCGCACGCCGTCTGCGGCCAGTGCATCGGATTTCACTTCGCCGGTGATCTTGAACTTATCGCCTTGGCCGGTGACGGTGCCGGCAAAATTTCCCGCGCCGCGGAGTGTTGCGCCGGGCCTCAACACGTCTGAAAGCTGCGTCAGATCGACTGACGACGTGATCTGCATCTGGTAACTAAGCGCGCGCCAGTCGTCCATCGTTCCCGTCAAACGCGCCTCAGCAACCGGAGACTTCAGCACCAACTCGTGAATCTCAGCGCGCGTTTGGTTCACACGCCCACGCGCGTGAATGTCGATCTCGTTGACGGGGCGACCGTCGTAAGTGAAGTTTGAATCGGTGAGATTCAGTGTGACGGTGTTCATCCAGCTTTCTACTGGGGCGCTCGGATCGTCGGGTTGGACCGTCAACTGAAGATTCCGCGCCTCGCCGGAGATCTCGTGACGCGCGTCACCGTAGTGAATGACGCCGTCAGTTATTTGGACGCTCGCGGTGGAGTACGCGAAGAGGATGCGCTTGTTTGGTTCCGGTGGTGGAATACGGAGGTTGCGAAAGTTGGATCGCCCCAGCTCGTCGAACGTGACCCACGCTTCGAACCCACGAATCTTAAGATCTTTCAGGTTGATTTCGCGCCGCAGGTTAAGCGCGTAGAGGTCCTCGATCCGGATGGTGGCGTCGATCTGATCAATCTCGCCGAGTTTCTCGCCGGTCTGCGCGTCGTAAAGTTCAACGCCCGACATCTTCACGGTTTGCGGCGGAATGTCCGCGTGAAACTCGCGAATCTCGGCGCGAATCCCGTAGTTGGAAAAGGTGCGTTTGATCTGGTTGGCGATGTAGCGATCGACGTAGCCGAGACGGTAAAGGAAAAACGCCAGCAGGATGACGAAGACCACCACCGCCGCGACGATCAGTCCAGCGAGAATCGCATGCCGCCGCGAGAAGTAGCGCCAGCGCCTCGCGACTGAAGGCTTTTCAGACTCGGATTGCGGGAGATCTTGCCGGTTATCCGTGTTGTTGGGATCTTCTGCGCTCATAACACACAGCCGCCACGCGACTCAGGGAATTTCGAATGCTTGAGGGAGAGAACCGAACAGGTGTCAGCTTTGTCCTGCACCGCTTCACACGGATGTTAGATCTGTACCAGCTTGCACGAAAAGTAGCTAAGAATAGACCTTGGTCGGGATTCGATTCCTCTCTAAGAAGAAGCAAATAGTTGTATAAAACACTTTTCGTGCAAAGCCAGCCGGACCACCGAGTTCGGATGGCCGTAACGCTCAGGTTCGTTGCTCTGTGTTGTCGACGCCGGCCGCCTGCTGGTCCTTCAAAGACGCGGGCTCGCCGAGCGGCACGTTGCCGACAACCGAAAGCTCAAAACCTTCCAAAGCTGCTACTTTGGGGGGATGATTCGAAAGCAGTAGTATCCGTCGCAATCCCAGGTCGTGGAGAATCTGAGCCCCCACGCCATAATCGCGATCAACTCCGTACCCTGTTTCCAAACTAGCCTCTCGCTTACTGACACTCTTTTCCTGCATCAGGCTGTACGTACGCAACTGGTTGACCAAATCCAGGCTGTGTTCGCGCTGGCGCAGGTAAAGGACCACGCCACGGGCCTCACCGGCGATCTTCTCGAGCGCCGTGTGCAGTTGAAATCCCGTGTCGTCGATTAACGAGCCAAACATATCGCAAGTGACATTTTCAGTGTGGACGCGGACCAGTACGGGTTCGTCGGTCTTCACGTTGCCCATCACCATCGCAAGATGCACGTCGCCGTTGATCACGTTCTCGTAAGCGATGGCGCGGAACCTTCCGTAAACGGTCGGCAGATTCGCTTCTACAACACGACGGACAAGCGTCTCCTTGCTGATCCGATAGCGCACCAGGTCGGCGACCGTGATCATCTTCAGGTTGTGTTGCGCGGCGAACGCTTCGAGTTGCGGGAGACGCGCCATAGTGCCGTCTTCGTTCATGATCTCGCAGATGACACCCGCAGGATACAGACCCGCGATCCGCGCGATATCGACGCTCGCTTCAGTTTGACCGGGACGGACGAGCACACCGCCGTTTTTGGCTCGTAATGGGAAGATGTGACCCGGTCGTGCGAGATCCTGTGGCCGCGACTTTTGGTCAACAGCACAGAGGACCGTCGTAGCCCGGTCCGCGGCCGAGATTCCCGTGGTAATTCCTTTACGTGCGTCGATGGAAATGGTAAACGCTGTGCCAAGGTACGAAGTGTTGTCGGCGACTTGCGTCGTCAAGTGCAACTCGTCGCAACGCTCTTCGGTTAGCGGCATGCAGATCAGTCCGCGAGCATGGCGAGCCATGAAGTTGATGATCTCCGGCGTAACCTTCTCGGCCGCGCACACGAGATCGCCTTCGTTTTCCCGATCTTCGTCGTCGATGATGATAATCATGCGCCCGTCGCGGATGTCGCTAACGGCGTCGTCGATGGTCGCTATGGCCATACGAAAGTTATGTTAACCGAAAGCCCGAAATTGATAAACCGCTCGGTAGTCAGTAGTCCGTGGTCACTGGTCAGTTGCTCGGGACTTCAACTGACAACCGACTACTGACAACAGACAACTGACAAATTAGCTGTGTTGAACCAGGCGTTCAACATACTTTGCAATCACGTCGACCTCGAGATTCACGCCGTCGCCGGGCTTCAGGTGCGACAGGTTGGTGACTTCCCAGGTTTTAGGAATGATCGCCACTTCGAAGTAGGAGTCCTTCAGATTCGCAATCGTCAAACTGATGCCCTCGACCGCAACCGAGCCTTTGAAAACCAGATAGCGTCCTATGTCCTTCGGAAAAGAAATCCGCACGGTCCACGACTCGCCATGGTCCTCGACACCCACAAACGTTCCACGAGCGTCGACGTGTCCCTGAACGATATGTCCGCCGAGTCTGGTGGCGGGCGTGACGGCTCGTTCGAGATTGACCGGCGTTCCGGTTTTTAAGTTTCCGAGAGTTGAGCGCGAAAGCGTTTCGCGCGAGACGTCCGCGGCAAAAGAGTCGCGCTGAATGTCAAGCGCTGTGAGACAGACGCCATTGACCGCTATCGAGTCGCCGCGGTTCGTCCCCTTGGTTACGACACTCGCGCCGATGACGATGCGCGCATTCTCGCCGCGCATCGCTATGCTCCGAACAAAGCCGAGCTCTTCAATGATTCCGGTGAACATATTCCATCATGCGTTCAAACACGCTTTGAATCGACAAGCCAGTCGAGTCGATCACGATCGCATCCGCCGCGATCTTCAGCGGCGAGTCCGCCCGCGTTGAGTCGCGACGATCGCGTTCCGTGATTTCAGCGAACGTTTGCGCGAGCGTCGCGTCGGGATTCACAAGTAGATCTTCTTTGAAACGACGCTCAGCGCGCTCCGGCGCGGCTGCATCGAGAAAAAACTTGATATCTGCGTCGGGAAACACCACCGTGCCGATGTCGCGGCCATTCATGACGGCGCCGCGTTTACCAATCTCACGCTGGCGCGCGACCATCGCGCGTCTCACACCCGGGATCGTCGACACGATCGACGACATCTCCGTGATGTCATCCTCGCGAATTCGTTCGGTGACGTCGCGGCCCTCCAGCCACACGCGCAACGAATCCGGATCGCCATCGAGATTGATGTCGACGCGTTGGGCCAGATCAGTCACGGCGTCGGCATTCGCCGGATCGAGTGCGGCATCGATTGTCGCCAGCGCAACTGCGCGATACATCGATCCGGTATCGATGTAGAGGAGTTTCAACGCTCTCGCCAGCATGCGACTCAAAGTGGATTTGCCGGACCCGGCTGGACCGTCGATGGCGATGATCATGGTCATTTTCCATTTTCCATTTTCCGAATGCTCACTTTCCATATGTCAGGTAAAGCCCGGCTGCAATGACAAATGAGAAATCACAAAGGAAAATCGAAAATGCGCTAGCCCGCTAAACGAACGCCGCAAAAACTTCGTTCGACATCAACGCGCCGTTTCGCGTCAGCCTGATCAGGTCGCCATCGAACTCGACCAGTCCTGCTTCGCGAAAACGATCGAGCTCGTCTCGATGTTCGGCACGCAGATCGACTCCAAACAACTCCCTGTACTCGCGCACGTCGACACCGCGCATCATTCGCATGCCGAGAAACAGCGCCTCAGCGCGCAGATCAGCTTCAGTAAGTCCCTGCTCTTCCACCACAGTCGACACGCCTTGTTCGACATTTTCAACGTATCGCAGCACGTCGCGTTCATTGGACCAACGTCGCGCACGCCCGTCAAACGAATGCGACGAACAACCGAAGCCGTAATAAGGCGCGCCGGTCCAGTATTTCGTGTTATGCCTCGAACTGAAACCAGGTTTACACAGATTCGAGATTTCATAGTGCTCGTAACCAGCCGCGGCCCCACGCTCGATCATCCACTCGTACATCACTGCCGCCAGATCCTCGTCGGGCGCCGGCTGCACACCCCGACGTATGTGATCGGCCAAAGGCGTTCCCGAGTGAACCTCGAGCAAATAAAACGACAGATGTTCCGGTTGCAGGGCGAGTGACTGTTCGATGTTTTGTTGCCAGCCGGAGAGGGTCTGTCCGGGAAGTCCGGCGATCAGGTCGAAACTTACGTTCTCGAAACCCGCTGCTCGCAACTGCTGAAAAGTCTTGAACGTGTCGGCGGACGAATGCGATCGCCCCAACTTCGCCAACTCCGCGTCGTCGAACGTCTGAGCGCCAAAACTGGCACGATTCACGCCTGAGTGTCGAAACGAACGCAGTTGATCGCGGTTCACTGTCCCCGGGTTCATCTCCAACGTCACTTCAGCATTGCGATCGATATCAAACTGACCGTGCAACGCCGAGAGGATCAAATCCAGTTGAGCTGGCGCGAGCAATGAAGGCGTACCGCCCCCGAAGTAAACCGTGTCGACACGCGCGCCCGCAATGCGCGACGTCGAAATCTCGTCGACAAGCGCGCGAACGTATCTCGCGGCAAGTTCGCCTTGATAAATGCCCGTAGCGAAGTCGCAATAGGAACAACGCGAACGACAAAATGGAATGTGAATATATAACCCTGCGGGAGTCATTTATTTCAACGAATAATAACATGCACTATATCAATTCATCGTTCGTTGTATCGATTTCAGAACTCATTACACACGTCATCCTGCGATCTCTGCACTTTTCAAATTGGCACACCTCTTGTTTGTCTACCAATTGGCTAAATAAGTCACCATTAATGGAGGGATACATAATGGCACATGACAGAATGACGAACGACGATCTCGACAGGAAAATGGGTCGAGCGGGCCAGGACGATGATCTTGGTAAGCAGGACTTCGGCAAGCAGACACCGGGACGTAACCCGAATGATCAGCAAACCGGACAGAAGGGTGCCGGTCAACCTAAACCGACGGACGATGAAGAAGACTTCGGCGACGCCGGCAAGAGTGGCCGTAACCCCGGACAGAACAGATAACGAATAACTCTCTTCTTTACTGCTTCAATATTTGAGTCCGTGTCATTGGTGGTTCTCACCGGTGACGCGGACATTTTTTGTCCCTCTTGCTGGCTTTGCACGAAAAGTGTTTTTACAACTATATCTCTGTGATCGCAGAGCAGAATCGAATCCCGACCAAGGTCCATTCTTAGCTACTTTTCGTGCAAAGCTCCTCTTATTTAATCCGACGCGTGCTGCCGTCGCCGCTGATCGATCGACTCATCGAGCGCGAGACGCGTTCGGCTTCCGCCATTGCGCGCAGCAGGTTTTCGCCTAGCACCTTTCTGATGTCGCGTTCACTGTAACCACGTTTCAGCAGTTCGTACGTGATGTTGGGCAGCATGGAAACGTCTTTCGCGCCTTCGGGCATGTCGTTCGCGCCATCAAAGTCGGCGCCGATGCCGACATGGTCGATTCCGGCAACCTTTATTATGTGATCGAAGTGGTCGATCAACTTAGCGATCGGCAGCGGAGGCAATGGGTTCCCCTGCTCGAGTTTGTCGCTTTCTTCGGCGCGTCGTTCGGGATCGTTCTTGTACTTCTCGTCGATCGCGGCCTGTTGCGCTTTCAACCGCTCGTCGCGCTCACGGCTCTGCGGCGTAACGGTGTTGGTATCAACAAACGCGCTGTAGAAGTTGACGTGGACTACGCCGCCATTCCTGGCAATGCGCCTCAGCAGATCGTCCGAGATGTTTCGCGGCTGGTTACTAAGGGCACGAGCCGACGAATGTGAAGCGATGATCGGCGCTTTGGAGATGTCCAGGACGTCGCTCATCGTGTCGTCAGAAACATGTGAGACGTCGACGAGCATGCCGAGTCGGTTCATCTCGCGCACGACTTCCTGCCCAAAATCATTTAGACCGTTGTATTTCTTCTCGCCGCGTCCGGCATCGGCCCAACTATTCGTGTTGTTCCACGTGAGCGTCATGTAACGAACGCCGAGACGGTAAAACTCGCGCAACGCCGGCAGCGAATCCTCGATCGCATGTCCACCTTCGATCCCCATCAAACACGCAACCTTGCCCAGTCGCTTGGCGCGGCGAATGTCGGCGACGGAAGTGGCGATCATCAGGTCGCGGGGGTTTCGTTCGACGGCGCGATAAACGGCGTCAATCATGTCCAGAGTGCGGCGCGCCGAACCGCCATGCTCGACGTACCAGGGACGGATGTAGAGCGAGAAGAATTCAGCGGTCAGTCCGCCCTGCTTCATCCGTTCGATGTTTGTGCGATAAGGCACGGGCGGCGGGCCGTTGAGATCGAAGTAGTTGTTTGTCATCGGCGTAGTAACGTCGTTGTGGGTGTCGATGACGATAGCGCGACGATGAATTTGCAGGGCGCGTTGCCAGAGTTTCTCGTCGCGGGGCTCGGGAGTCTGCGCTTGAACCACGGAGGTAAACAGAATCAGGCAAATTAGGAAAATCAAGTTTTTGATCGTCATAAAATCACTCATAGTGCGAAGTGGTGGCAGGCGTCAAGTAATATCTGTGGTCAGTGGCGCCCTACTTTCGAAATCTTCTTCTCTGCGGGTCTCTGCGCGCCTCCGCGTGCTCGCGGTAAATGTGGAGTAAAAAGCAATAACCGCAGAGTCGCAGAGGAGCGCAGAGATACGCAGAGTTGAAATCAGGGCACCCCCCTGTGGTCAACCACGTTGCCGCTCCGCTTGCAGCCGCATTATCATCAACACGTCATGTCGATATTAATCGCCGAAGACAATGTGGCCCAGCGCCACTATCTGCGCGAGATTCTGGAGAAGGAGTTTCCCACCCACCTGCCCCTATTCGAGGCCGGGGACGGCGAGGAAACCGTGAAACTCGCCCTCAACGAGAAGCCCGATGTTTGCATTCTCGACATCCAGATGCCGAAGCTCTCCGGCGTCAAAGCGGCGCGCGCTATTTGGCGCGACTTCCCGACAGCGCGCATCATTTTCTGGACCCAGTTTCCACACGAGATCTACATCAACGAGATTCGAAAAATCGTTAAGTCAGTGGATCCGCCTCCGGCGTACGGCTTCATTCACAAAAACAATCCCGAGTCGAGGTTTCTGCGTTTCGTCGCCGCTGTGCTTGAAGACGGTGCCGACATGATTGATCCGGCATTCAAGGATTCATTCAAGCGTCCGTTGTTGACCGAGTTTGAAGCTGAGGCTCTGTATTATCTCGCGCTCGGACTGTCCAACTGGGCCATCGCGCGCAAATGTTCGTTGAGCTTGCGGGGCGTCGAGAGCCGGCTCGCGACTCTTTACGAAAAACTCTTTGTCTCGGTGGCTGAAGGCACCGAGCTGGAGGCATACGAGAAACTGGCCTACAACATTCGCACCCGCGCATTCTTCGAAGCGCTGCGGCGCGGCTTGCTCAACAGCGACGAACTTGAAAAAGCGGCGCACGATCTCGAAGGCTGGTTACTGAAAGATCAGAAGCGTTTCAACGAGGAACAGAAACGAGACGCAGCCTTAAAGAAGAACCAAAAGTAATCCTAGATGTGTAAAAGCAGATCAGAATGGATCCTGCCGCTTCTCTTCTGCTTGTGCGTCTTAACTGCGCTGGCGCAGACGGGCGAACAACAACCACAACCCTCACCTTCCCCGTCACCATCACCATCACCTTCTCCGTCGCCTTCACCGCGACCAATCACCGGACTGCACCAGTGGGGCGCAGTGACGTTGTTTCATGGTCTACCCTCGGACCGCGTTCGCGCTATCGCGCAGACAAGTGACGGAGCGATGTGGTTTGGCACCGAAGCCGGACTCGCCCGGTTCGACGGACGTCGCACCCAAACGATCAACGATCCGGCATTGCCTGGTGAACGGGTGCTGGCATTGCAAACCGAGCAGGACGGAACGCTTTGGATTGGCACCGACGCTGGTGCCGCGCGATTTCATAACGGCGCGTTTCTCAAGGTGAAAGAATCGGCCAATCAGACTGTCTCCGCCATTGTTACGCCGCAACCGGGCGTCGCAGTTATGACGACTGAGCAAGGACGCGTGTTTGAAACTCGCGTGAAAATAGTCACGACGACGGAAAATGAAGAGCGCGTCACACGCACGGTGCTCGAAACTCGCGATCTTCTGAACCAACCATTGGAAAGTGCTGATCGCGATCGACCCGGCCCGCTACCAATCACGAGTGTCCATTGGTCCAACGATCACCTGCTAATCGGCACACTGAGCAAAGGACTGATGGAAGTCAACAACGGCGAAGCACGACCAGTGCAGATGCGGCCGATGATCTACTTCGTAAACGCTCTCGAGCGCGACAATGGCGGAAAACTATGGCTCGGCACGCGAGCCAAACGAGACGAGGCGGCCGCGTTAACGGGCGACGTACCTACCGCACTGAAACGAACAGAAACACCAACGGGCCAGGTGTTGTCGCTGAAGTCAATCGGCGATGAAGTGTGGATTGGGACTGACGGTCGCGGCGTATTCCGTGTTTCGCCGGCAAAGACGCAGCGGTTCACTTTCGATGGCACGGCTGGCGGACTGCGATCGGATCGCATCTTCGCGATCTTTTCCGATCGCGAGGGTGTCATCTGGTTTGGTACCGATCGCGGCGTTTGTCGTTTCGATCCCCAGGCGCCGCGCGTCGAATCTGTGGGCGACAACTCCGAGAGCAATTTTGTGCGGGCACTGTTTCAGTCGATTAACGGCCGGATAATGGCGGGTACCAATCGAGGTCTGTTCATTTACGACGACGAAACGTCATCGTGGATCAACATGCCCGGAATGGGTACCAACATCGTCTACGACATCGCGGAAGATCAGTCTCCGAGTTTACTAGTCGCTGCCGTCAGCGGTTTTTATGTCGCGCCGAGACAACAGGTGAAATTCGAGCAGCAAGTATTCACTCGACTTGATTCGGGCGCCGGTACCGCTGATGGTGTCGGCAGCGTGCGCGCAATCGCCACGTTTCAGCAAGCTACGTATTACGCGGTATTTGGGCGCGGCGTCGAGCGTAGCGAGGGCGGACGGGCGAGTTTGACCTGGCCCAATGGCGTAGCGCGCGAGCCGACCAGCTTGTTTGCTGACGGCGAAGAGAGATTGCTAATCGGCACCGCGAGAGACGGAGTGCTAGTGTCAGACGGAAAGACGATTCGCGAGGAGCCGCAGTTCGCAGCGGTAAAGGGACACGTCGTTCGCTCTATGACCCGGACGTTTAGCGGCGCGCTGTGGGTTGGAACCTCATCCGGAGTTTTCGTCTGCGGTCATCAACAGGCCTGCATGTTGGTGGTACCCAACGTGGATGCTCGGTTTGTGAGCGTCGCTGTGGACGACAAGGTCAGCGACATCTGGTGCGGGACGCGCGGAAACGGACTGTTACGCATTCGGGATGATCCATATCTCGGCCCAGTGGTGAGCCAACTCGACTCGGAACAGGGACTGCCGTCGCAAAATGTCTTCGCGGTGTCGCCAGTGCGCACTGCGGATGGCAGTGGCACCGTGTTGATCGGAACCAGTCGGGGCATCGCGCGTTACGTGCCGGGTTCGTTCAAACCTTCGCTGTCTGTCACGCGCTTGCTGAGCAAACGCGTCCACGCGCCGTCAGAATTACAAGCGGGCGTGAATCTCGAATACCCCCAGAACAGTTTACTGCTCGACGTTTCGGCCATCAGCAGCCGCACGTATCCGGAGCAATTTCAATATGGGTTTACTTTGAGGGACGGTGCGGGTAAACCGGTACAAAAGAAACTATCGCGCGAGTCGCAGTTCACGATGGAGGGATTGAAGCCGGGCAATTACACCGTGGAGGCTGTTGCTTTCACGAAAGATCTGACGCCATCCGACGAGTTAAGTTTTTCATTCACGGTAGCGAAAGCGCCTTTTCCCTGGACCTCTACGGCGCTCGCGATTCTGCTGGCGCTCGCACTCCTCGCGCTTTTGTGGGCCATACTCGAACGACGGCGAATCGTGGCTACGAGCGCGGCCCTGTTCGACGCTAACCGCGAACTGGCCGATGCGCGTTTGAATCTTGCGAATGAAGCCGAACGCGAGCGACGGCGCATCGCGCGCGACCTGCACGATCAAACGCTCGCCGATCTGCGTCATCTAGCGTTGTTGACCGATCAGATCAAACCGAACGGTGGTTCATCCAGCAAGCAAACGTCGGCGCTGCGTGGTGAAATTGAATCAATCTCGCATGAGGTGCGACGGATTTGCGAGGACCTCAGCCCCTCGGTGTTGCAGAACGTCGGCTTCGCGGCGGCGCTCGAGTTTGCGCTTTCGCACGCGGTGCAGGACGCACCGATCGAGAAGAGGTTTGAATACGAGTTTCACTGTGATGAGGCAATTGAGGAACACAGCCAATTGCCGCCGAGCGTGCAGATGCAGATTTATAGAATCGTGCAGGAGGCCGTTAACAACATCTGGCGTCATGCCGAAGCAACCGAAGTAAAAATGTTCGTCGAAACTTCGGCCGCTGGCGATTTTGCATTGCGTATCGAAGACAACGGTCGCGCATTCGATTCAAAAAACAACCACAGCGAAGGCCGCGGATTACCCAACATGAAGGCGCGAGCAGGCTTGATCGACGCACGCATCTCGTGGGAACCGCGTGAAGACGGCGGAACGGTTTTTACGCTGATTAGAGAAGCATGATTGACATAGCTCCCGAAGTCGCATCGGCGCGGTCCGTGGTCGCACTCGAGTCGACGGTGATCGCTCACGGTCTGCCGCGTCCGACAAATTTGCAAACAGCACAACGTCTCGAGGAGCTCGTTCGCGCATCGGGCGCAGTTCCGGCAACGATCGGCATCGTCGCAGGAAAACTGAAAGTCGGTCTCAACGCGGCCGAGATTCTCACGCTCGCCACAGAAGACAACATTAGAAAAGTAAGTACGCGAGATCTACCGATCGCCGTCGCAGAACATTGGGACGGCGCCACGACTGTCGCGTCCACTTGTTGGATCGCTCACCGCGCAGGAATCAAAGTATTCGCGACGGGTGGTATCGGCGGCGTTCATCGCGGCTCTTTGCCGGACGTTTCGGCGGATCTTCCGGAGCTGGCGCGAACACGGATCGTGGTCGTCTGCTCCGGCGCCAAAATCGTTCTCGATCTGCCCGCCACGCGTGAGTGGCTGGAGACTCAAGGCGTGACCGTTGTTGGTTATCAATGCGACGAGTTTCCGGCGTTCTATTCGCGCAGCAGTGGATTGCCGATAGATACACGTGCAAACTCGGCGGCTGACGTCGTCGCGCTCTTTCGTGCGCAGCTCGCCCTGAAAATCGAGTCTTCGCTGCTAGTGACTGTTCCCGTACCGGAGGAGTTTGAAGTGCCTCACCAACAACTTCAGACAGTTCTCGACGAAGCAATTGCAAGCGCGGAGCGCAATCACATCGGAGGCCCGGAGTTGACGCCGTTTCTGCTCAGCCAAATGGCGGACCGCAGCCACGGCTCGACCTTGCGGGCAAACATCGCGCTCCTCGAAAATAACGCGCGCGTGGCCGCGGAAATCGCCGTCGCGCTCGGATCTGAGTTTTGAGCGCTTTGTGCTACTCTCTCCGAAACAATAAAACTGCATAAACTTCTGGAGGAAACATGGCGGACGATAACGGAAAGAATACGTGTAAGAATCCTGCCTGTACCTGCCCCCCGCAGGAAGGTGGCAAGTATTGCAGCGCTTCATGCGAAGGAAGCGGGGGTACGATCGAAATCGATTGCGACTGCGGTCACGAGGCGTGCGGAGGAAACTTCTAGTTCCGCGGATTATCCGTGGTACAGGTCGATGAACTCGGAAGCGAGTCGTGGTCCAGTCCCTTCGTCTTCATGCTTGAAAAAGACAAACGTCGTGTTCCAGTCCTGGGCCTTCATCCTGCTGATCCACTCACGTAAATCGGCCGTCGAGTAATTCACTCGTCGCAAGCGCAGGTAACCCCAATCAGCGGTTTTGTCGATATGACTGACCGGTAGATCATCCGTGTCTGAAATACACAGGGCGCGGTTCTCGTTGCGCAGCAACTGGAGCACGTCATCGTCAAACCACGTCGCGTGACGAAACTCGAAAGCGGCGGGAGGGTTCGCGGGCAGGTGCTTAAGAAACGTCTCCAATCGCTCGAGATCTTTCTTCATGTTTGGTGGCAGTTGGTAGAGCACGACACCCAGGCGATCGCCAAGCGCTGAAACAGTTTCAAGCATGTAGTCGGTTTCAGCGGTCGCTTCCTTCAGCCGCTTGAAGTGTGTGATTCTCTGTGAGGCTTTCACCGAGAAGCGAAAGTTTTCCGGCACCTGCGCCTTCCAACTCTCGACCATGCTGCGTTGCGGCAAGCGGTAGAACGTGTTGTTAAGCTCGACCGCGGGGAGCTTCGACGAGTAGTACGGAAGCATGTCCTTCGCGGCCAGCTTCTCCGGATAAAAACTCCCCTTCCATTCCTTGTAGCTATAACCGCTGGTTCCGACGTAGAGACTCATCCCTATTACAGCTCCTGGTGGCGTCTTCGTTTCCTCTCTCTGCGAACCTCAGCGGTCCATGCCTCTGCGGTTTAGCTAATCTTGCGCCTCTTTTACCTCAGAGTCGCGGGGAATCGCCGAGGTACGCAGAAAGGCAAACTGAGACACCGCTCAACTCCCCGTGATGCCCTAATATGAACTCTGCGTATCTCTGCGTTCCTCTGCGTCTCGGCGGTAAATGTAGGGTAAAAGCAATAGCCGCAGAGTCGCAGAGGAACGCAGAGATACGCAGAGAAGATTTCCAAAAATAGGGCACTACCCAACTCCCTAACCTGTTGTCGCATCCGCGATTGTGTGATACACAGGCAGTCCAAAATAAAATCTAGAAAAAGATACCATGTCGACTGTTACAACCAACATTGAATCAGTGCTTCAGGAAGAGCGGATCTTCCCCCCACCGCCCGAATTCGCCGCCCAGGCGCACATCAAATCCGAAGCTGAACTCGAGGCTATGCGAACCGAGGCAAGCGCGGACCCCGAAAGTTTCTGGGCACTTATGGCGGAGGAACTTCACTGGTTCAAAAAGTGGGACACGGTCTTGAAATGGGACCCACCCCACGCAGAGTGGTTCGTCGGCGGCAAGATCAACATCTCCTATAACTGTCTGGATCGTCATCTGCCAACCTGGCGACGAAATAAAGCCGCCCTGATCTGGGAAGGCGAACCCGGCGATACTCGCACTTTTACGTATCAACAACTGCACACCGAAGTCTGCAAATTCGCCAACGTTTTGAAGAGCAAAAACATTCAAACCGGGGATCGAGTGGCGTTGTATATGCCGCTGATTCCGGAACTGGCGATTGCCATGCTCGCCTGCGCCCGCATCGGCGCTACGCATTCAGTCGTCTTCGGTGGTTTCTCCAGCTCAGCACTCGTCGATCGCATCAACGACGCGAGTTGCAAACTCGTCGTGACTGCGGACGGCGGTTGGCGTCGCGGCAACGAAGTAAAACTGAAATCCGCCGTTGACGAAGCGCTCAAGGAAACGCCTTCGGTCGAAAGCTGTGTCGTCGTCAAACGAACCGGATCCAAACAGCACATGCAGCCGGGACGTGATTTCTGGTGGCACGAGTTGATGGCCACCGTCGACGCCAACTGCGCCGCCGAAGAACTCGACAGCGAACATCCGCTCTACATTCTTTACACCTCCGGAACCACGGGTAAGCCAAAGGGAATTCTGCACACAACGGGCGGATACCTTACGCAGGTCCATCTCACGACGAAGTGGGTGTTCGACTTAAAGGACGAAGACATTTACTGGTGCACGGCCGACATCGGTTGGGTCACAGGCCACAGCTACGTCGTCTATGGACCACTCTCGAATGGCACTACCGTCGTGATGTACGAGGGCGCGCCAAACTTCCCCGAGCCGGATCGTTTTTGGACCATGATCGAACGCCATCGCGTCAACATTTTCTACACGGCGCCTACCGCGATTAGAGCGTTCATAAAGTGGGGCGAACACTGGCCTCTAAAACACGATCTTTCCAGTCTTCGCTTACTTGGCACGGTCGGTGAACCCATCAATCCCGAAGCGTGGATGTGGTATCGCGAAATCATAGGCAAAGGACGGTGTCCGATCGTCGACACTTGGTGGCAAACCGAAACCGGCTCAATCATGATCACGCCGATTCCCGGCGCGACACCTACAAAACCCGGATCAGGCACAAAACCGTTCCCCGGTGTTGAGGCGGATGTAATGACCCGTGAAGGCAAACCGGTCGAAGCCAACCAGGGCGGCTACCTCGTTATTAAGCGTCCCTGGCCGGCGATGCTGAGGACGATTTGGGGCGATGACGAACGTTATCGCGACCAATACTGGTCTCAAATCGACGGTATTTACTTCGCCGGCGACGGCGCGCGACGCGATCAGGACGGTTATTTCTGGATTATGGGCCGCATCGACGATGTAATTAATGTAAGCGGTCATAGACTCGGAACTGCGGAAGTGGAAAGCGCCCTCGTGTCGCACTCGGCTGTGGCCGAAGCGGCAGTGGTCGCCCGTCCTGATGAACTTAAAGGGTCAGCGATTGTGGCGTTTGTCACACTTGAAGGTTCTCACAGCGCGTCGGACGCACTGAACCAGGAACTCCGCGCCCACGTCGTCAAAGAGATCGGGGCACTCGCGCGACCTGACGACATTCGCTTTACCGATGCGTTGCCGAAGACCCGATCGGGCAAGATCATGAGACGACTGCTGCGGGAGATCGCGACCAGCGGCTCAGTCGCGGGGGACGTCACAACACTGGAAGACTTTTCAGTTCTCGAAAAGCTAAGGGCTGAAGAAGAATGAAACTTGTTTTGAGCTTTGTGCTTTGTATTTAGTGCTTCGAACTTTGTCAGTGGTCAGTAGTCAGTGGTTAGGCGGAATAGTCATGACGACTAACCGACAACGGACAACGGACAACGGACTAAGTTCAAAGCTCAAAGCCTATCCTGATGAACGGAGATCGCCAAGCATGTCCCCACAACCCGAGCACGAGAATCGTTCCGGACCGCGCTACCTCGCCACGCTGGAAGTAAAAGCGGAATGGGACGAGCCGAGCGGCGCGCATATCGTGGCGGAAGGAACGACCGAAAATGTCGGTCCCGAGGGAACGCTGGTCCATTTGCCTCGCCAATTGCCGGAAGTTGGTAGCCGCGTACGACTCGAAGTGCTTGGCGAGTCAGGCGAGAAGCTGCAAGTGATCGCGGAAGTACTGCGCATCGAACGGCATCCGGGTCACCCGTTGGCCGCGCTTCAGTTGCTGGGTGAAACTGACGAATGGAGAGGGCTTGTTTGGGAGCCGGCTGCTCCCCGCGTTACGCCACCGCCTCCACCCGACACCGAGGGCGAGGGCGAGGAGGCGTTAGACGAAGACGATGATGATGTTACCCATTGAGGACAGATTGATGACGACTCCGAACTTGAACGAGGAACATGCCTCGCACGATCGTAGACGTTTTCCTCGCTATTACGTAACTTCGCGCTTGACCCTGGCCATCGAAGACGAGACGCTTAAAGAGTCGATCGGGATCGGAGAACCGCAGGACATCAGCCTCGGCGGCGTCCGGGTAACGAACCTGCCGGCGTCCCCGAGCGTTAAGGTCGGCGACCAACTCGGCATGCTGTTGTTCGATGGAGACGACGCGCTGTCACTGGCAGGCGAAGTGGTCCATCATGCAACTGCTGACACGTTTGGGGTCGAGTTCAGAGAATTGAGTAATAACGATCAGAAGGCCGTGGGAGAAATGATCGGCCGGTTGCACTCGCGAATTTGATCCGAGCCGACCGGTTCGCGCAATGCCGTCCAAGGAAACAAAAGAAGCTGCCGTTTCGGCAGCCAAGGCAGCCGTCGAAGCGTACGGACCTCCGACTCGCGTGATCCTGCGAGTCATCTTCATTCTGCTTGTCGTTGTTGGTCTGCTTTGGGTGATCTCGAAGATAACCGGGATCATTCTGCTGCTAGTGTTGTCGATCTTTTTCGCCTATCTCGTCTCTCCGCTCGTTGAGTTTTTGCGTCAACCAAGACGAATTTGGGACCGCGAGGTTGCGATACCGAAAACGCTGGCGATTGGGCTTGCCTACCTGGCCATTCTCGGGGCAATCGTGCTGGCCGTCTTTGTCATCCTGCCGAGCTTGAGCAATCAGTTCCCGGAATTCGTCAATCAGTCGAAGGCGTACTGGAAATCGTTTGGCGAAAGACCGCCGCAAATCGTGGAGGACTGGCGTTTACGACGTCTGCCTCCGACGGTGGTCAATACGATAAACAACGCGATTCCAAAGGTAGTTGAGAGAGTCAGTCAAACAGGGACGGAATTTGCGGGTTCCGCGATCGGGTATTTAGTTTACCTGCCGTGGTTGGTGCTGATTCCAATTCTTGCATTTTTCCTCTTGAAGGACGCAGAGAGTTTTCGGCGTTCAGCGTTGTTGATGTTGCCGCGCGGCCGTTGGCGTTGGCGTGGCGATGAATTCTTTCAAGATGTAAACAGCACGCTTGCTGCTTACATTCGGGCGCAGTTGACCGCGTGTTTGTTTATCGGTGTCGTTTGCGCAATCGGATTTACGTTGTTGGGCCTTCCCGGCGGACTGGTGATGGGTTTCATTGCCGGCGTTTTTGAGTTTATTCCCCTCGCTGGACCACTGGTAGTCGCCATCATGGCGGCAATCCTGGCGACGCTGCATGCGGGGCCATTTAGTGCGTTTCTAGTGCTGCTCTTCCTCGGGGTGCTCAGGATCATCCACGACTACTTCATCTATCCGCGTTTGATCGGTCAGGGAATTCATCTGCATCCGTTGGCTGTAATCTTCGCGATACTGGCGGGCGAGAAACTCGCCGGCGTTGCAGGAATATTTCTCGCGATTCCGCTCGTGGCAATTTTGACGGTTAGTTACCGGCACTGGTTGGAACACCGTGGCAGTGAGGGGTTTGCAGATCTGTTGGAGCCCAGCCCCGCTGTCGAGACGGAGACAGCGACGGCCCAAGCTGAGGCCACTGAAGCCTTGCCTCATGAGTTACATTCCCAATCCACGCCAGAACAGATGGTCCGTGTTCGTCCTGACCTCACAACCGGCGAGCTCAAATGGCCGCTCGAAGAATAATCTATTAGCGCGAGAGTTGGTTTTCGATCTTCGCGTTCATCAAGGCGATGAAGCGTTGAAAGTGATGCGCTGCATCGTGAGGACCAGGCGCAGCTTCAGGATGATACTGGACTGAAATGACCGGCAATGTGCGATGACGCATGCCTTCGACGCACTGATCGTTGAGATTGATATGCGTTACTTCAACTTCCGGCGGCAACGTGTCGGCACTTACCGCGAACCCGTGGTTGTGTGAAGTGATCTCGACACCCCGCCCCGACACCTCCTTCACGGGCTGATTGCCGCCACGATGTCCAAAGACGAGCTTGAACGTTTTGGCTCCGAACGCACGTCCCAACAATTGATGCCCGAAACAGATGCCGAACATCGGAACACTTGCGTTTAATAACTGGCGAATCTCCGCAACCTCTTTGTCCATCGACGCGGGATCGCCTGGTCCATTCGACAAAAAGATCCCGTCAGGGTTCAAGGCCAACACTTCGCTCGCGGGTGTCGACGCGGGCACGACTGTCGTCCGCACGCCGAGCTCCGCCAGTTCGCGCAGTGAATTTCTCTTCACACCGAAGTCATAACAGATAACGTGAAAACGTTCCTGGCCCACTGCCGGAAACTCGTAACGTTCTTTCGTAGTCACGACGCTGGCGAGTTCGCGGTTTTCCATTGGCGGCGACTGGCGCGCCTTTGTCACCAAACTCTCTTCGTCGAGATCGATCGTGGAGAGACATGCGCGCATCGCACCCTTGTCGCGGATGTGGCGCACCAGAGCGCGCGTGTCGATACCTTCGATAGCGACGATGTTCCAGTGTTTTAAATAATCGTGCAGGCTGTCTTCGGCGCGCCAGTTGGAGACTATCCGACTCGCCTCGCGAACCACGAAACCCTCGACCCACGGCCGCGACGACTCGGAATCAAGCTCGTTGACGCCGTAATTGCCGATCAGTGGGTAGGTCATGCAAACGATCTGTCCGGCGTAGGATGGATCCGTCAACACTTCCTGATAACCGGTCATCGACGTGTTAAAGACCATCTCGCCGCAAACTTCGCCTTCGGCAGCCCACGCGCTGCCACGAAATGTACGACCGTCTTCGAGAGCGAGGAGAGCTGGTGTTCGAGTGGGCATCCTGTTCTTGTCCGTTGTCAGTGGTCACTAGTCAGTTGTGCGACATGCTTTATCAACGATTCACCACTGACGACTGACTACTGACTGCTCTTGATAAACTGCTGCGCTTCGTTCAACCACCGTTTACTGCTGCGATATTTGTACGCTGGCGCGGTTTTCACGGCTTCAATACACGCCTGCATCAAACTGGTCGCCTCGCGCTTGTGACCCAGGCCCGCGTGCGCGCGACCCATCAGATACAAACCCTCGGGATCGGATGGGCGATGTTCGAGAAACTGGTCCAGCGCCATGCGCGCATCTTCAAACTGGCCGGCCGCAATGTACGTCGCCGCGACTTCACGCCAGACCTCGTGCAGCGCGTGCGCCGGCTCGCGAGCGACAACGTGTTCGAAATTTTGAATCGCGTCCGCGTATCGCCTCTGTTGTCGCGCGATGCGTCCGAGTTGATAACTCGCGTCGATCTCACCATCGTCGATCTTCAACGCCCGCTCAAATCGTTCACGCGCCGCGTCCAGTTCGCCGCGGTTTTGGTGAATCAGGCCGAGGTTGTAGTGCGCCGAAGCATCCGCTGGATTGAGAGTGGCTGACTCCAGATTCTGTTTAAACGCCGCTTTCGCGCGATGACTGCCCATAATGTCGCTGAAGTAACCACGCAGCATCATGAACAGGAAGAACAGCAACAACGGCGACCCCAACACGCTCGAGAGTATCCGCTCGACAATCTGAAACGTGAAGACCGAAACGAGCCACGCGATAAACGTCACAGCCATCGCGCGTGCCATCGACATGCGGAAGGCATCTTTTACAGCGATTAATGTGCCCACAGCGAACACGCAGAACCTTGGCCCTGCGAACAGTTGGTAGGAAATGTTTGCAGGATTTCTAAGTTGCTCTGCCGCTCCGTCGAATTCGGGCCCAGCAGGAAACCACGACCGCACCCGGTCTGCGTTTTGAATCGCGCTCGTGATGTAATCCGCCTGCACGCCGGTGTAGTGAAAAACCACTGACATTAAAATGCCAAAAATATTCGCGGCTGTTAGTACATAGAAGAGCGATGCCGCTACCGGCGCATACTCTTGCGTAATCACAACGCGAAAACTTCCACGCCGCTCCAATGTGTTGGCTACGAGTGTGAGGATCGGAACAAGTACGATGGCAATCAACATAACCGGCATCGCCGGTTCGGTTAGCACCGAGAAGAACCCATGCCCTCGAGGAATAGGTGGCGAAGCACCAAACCTTCGCGTTACGAAGTTGAAAGCGAGCTGGCTAAGCACCGCGAGCAATGCGATTGGCGCGAGCGAGCTGCGATCGCGAACTTCACGCATCCCGCGCAAGGGTGCGTAGAAGATCATTAACAGGACGCGCAACCAGTCAATCATAGGAACCGAGCATTGTACTTTGTAATCGGTACTCTGTTGTCACGGGACGACTGGAGCAAGCTACAAAAACAAAGTACTAACAAAGCAAATTACTTTCAGCGCAGCTCCGGGGCGTCACTCAAGGGCGTGTCCTGGGGCACGGGTGTGTAGCGCGGAACTGGCGGCGAAACCATAGGAACGTCCTCGTGATGTATCACACTTGCTGCTGTCAGCGGCCAGTAGCGAAACAGCGCCTTGCCGTAGATGTACTTTTTGGGCACCAGGCCCCAAATCCGCGAATCGCTCGAATTGTCGCGATTATCCCCCAGGACGAAATAGTAATGGGCGCTAACTTCCGTCTCCGCCATAGAGCGATGCGTTAAGTTGAGACGCGGATCGAGGTACGACTCCGTGAGTTCGCTTCCATTAACGAGGACAACGCCGTCGACGATCTGGACCTTGTCGCCCGGAAGGCCAATTACTCGCTTGATATAACTCTTAGATGGGTCTTGAGGGAACCAGAAAACTACGATGTCGCCGCGCTCTACCTTCGGCGCCCAACGAAAGTCGTCGTAGTAGATCAACTTGTTGACGAAGATCCGTTCGCCGTCGTGCAAACGTGGTAGCATCGACGTGCCTTCCACCTTTACAGGCTGCACAATGAAAACGACGACGAGCGCAGCGATCATCAGGGCGAAAATCAGATCGCGGAGCAACAAGCGTGCTTCCGACCAGAGGTCGTTGCGTGAAGCGGTTTCAGGCTTGTGTTCCTGGATGTCTTTGTCGTCGTCGACGTGGACGCCGCCAAATGGTGGCGGCCGGCGTTTTCGAATTCCAAACATGTTCGTCGAGTTTGAGGTTAGCTTTCACCCCCGCGCTTGTCAAACACCACTTATAATCTCCGTTCGTCGGGCATGGCAAGGCATTTCCTTGACAGTCTTCGCTGGGGCTATCTATCATCCTTCCCTGCATTTGCAGCCCAGACATCGTCCCCCGCGGGACCAGAAACGAGGCCCGAAGACGTGATCAAGTTAGACATCATCAATCGCGTGGCCGATAAAACCGGCGTGCCAAAAATGAAAGCCGAACAAGCAGTCGAGGCGCTCTTTCACTCCATGAAGGAAGCTCTGACGCGAGGCGAACGAATTGAGTTGCGCGGCTTTGGCGTCTTTGTAGTGAAACCGCGGAAGCGTGGCGTTGGGCGGAACCCTCGCACCGGCGAGGAGGTCGCGATTCCGTCGGGCAAGACGATTCGCTTCAAGCCGGGCAAAGAGTTGCAGGCGCATGAGGATGGCGAAGCGGTCGTTGATGAAGCGAGCGAAGACGACGACGAGTTTTAGTTTTACGGTAATCAATTGTTTCGACAAGGCTAGAGTTGGGATCGTACACTCTGGCCTTTTTTGTTGAGCAAATACGTGTTTCAACCAGCAATAATCACGGCGCGGGAGTGGCGGCTCCACAGCGCTCTTTTGATTCTCACGGTCGTCAGTACCACGCTTGCCGGAGTCGCACTTGCGGCGTCAGACTTCGCACCCACGGAACCCCCGTTGTCGGGTGTGTTGGATTACCTGCTCTATCTTCCGCTCTCGTTTCTTTACTACTGCGTCGACCTGATTAAGTACGCGTTGACTCACGAGCGCGAACTTAGTGAAGGCGTCGCGTTTTCATTGTCGCTGCTTGCGATTCTGTTTTCGCATGAAATGGGGCACTACCTGGCGTGTCGTTACTACGGAGTCGATGCGACGCTGCCGTTTTTTATCCCAGCGCCGCCAGTGTTTTTGGCCGGGACCTTTGGCGCGTTCATCAAGATTCGGTCGGCGATTCCGTCACGGCGGGCGCTCTTCGATATTGGACTTGCGGGTCCGCTGGCGGGGTTTGTCGTTGCGCTTCCGTTGAGCGTCGTGGGAATTTTGACTGTAGGACCACCTTTGCAGCCGCCGGCACATGGATACACGGTCTACTTCAACGACCCACCGCTGTTTCGCTTCGTAAGCTGGTTGTTAGGAGTGCCGCTCGATCCAAACTCGCCCATCAACCCGTACTACATGGCCGCATGGATCGGATTGCTGGTGACGAGTCTGAATTTAACGCCGGTGGGCCAACTCGACGGTGGACATGGAATCTACGCGCTCTTCGGTGCGCGGCTTCACGCACTCATTGGTCGCATCGCTTTTGTTGTGACAGTGGTGTTAGCGATCGTGGGCTACTGGTGGCATCGCAGCCCAAGCGGGTTTCTCTTCGCGGTGTTACTAGGAATAATCCTGCGCTTCCCTCACCCTCAACCCGCTCGAATGGAACAACTCGGGTCGCCACGACTGCTGATCGCCGTCGTAACGCTCCTGGTCTACGCCCTCTGTTTCTGGCCGTTCCCGATCACAATCAGGTGAAGATTGTAGCTACGGACCCCTAAACGGCCGACACAGCAGGTAGCAGGCCTTTAATCTCGCGGACCACGCGGGTGACTTCTTCCTGGTTCGCGAGAGCGATCATGAAGAATTTGTAGCCCTGGTGGAAACAGATTACGCCGTTGGCGAATAGCCAGATGCCGTCGAGGAATGGATTACCGCCCAGCAACCAACTGATCGGCGCGCCGACGATCGGACCAGGCTGGAAGATCTGCGCCCACATCGCTGCTCCGGCGGCACAACTAAACGCGCCAAGCAAGGGCGCACCAACGTACTTCGCGATGTTTCTCTCAAACTCAACACGCTGCTGTTCAGCCTCGTCGAGCTCGCCCCGACCGATCAACTCTTCGCGCTTCTTCAAGTAACCATCAAACTTTTCGCTCGCTTTGCGAAGTCCATACACTGGCAACGCCGAATGTGTCAGCCAGTGCGGATGCGCGCCCAACAGCACGGTATCCAATCCCGGAAACGCCGCCCCTGCCCTGATGCCCAGGACGAGTGATACAGAAACAACTGCTGCCTTCCCAGGATTCTCCGTGATCCATTCCTTCGCTTTCAAAATACCTACGGTCGCCGCACTTGAAGCTCGCGTCAATCGCGCGCCTTTATCAAAAACCTGCGACGCTCGGTCATAGTGTTTCTTCGCGTCGTCAAAAACCTCGCCAGCCTTCCGGACGCCATCACCGGCGACGTCACGAACCTTCTCGCCGGCCATCTTCACACCTTTTGCCGCGCGACGAGTCGCTTCGCTAACCTCTTCATCCTCACTCAATCGCTCGGCCTCAGCGCGCAATTTTTCCGCGCCGTTGGCCATAGTTTCCGCACTGCGCTTCGCTGCTTCACCGGCGGCACGCGCACCCTCTCCAACGATATCGGAGATCGCAAACTTCTCATCCAGCTCGCGCGCCTTGCGTCGAGCAGCCTGCTGCCATTCGTCAAATTTTTCCTTGTAATCAGCCATCCTTGTCCCTCAAAACAGTAGACACAAGAAGCACAAAAACCACAAAAAAGCACAAGAATTATAAATGCTCACTTGTGCCTCGTCGCGGTTTTTCCATCAGTCGCGTTGTACGTCTCCTGCCGCCACCGAGTTCGATCTCATCAGCGGATGCATCAGAACCACGCGATCGCGGCCATTTCTCTTCGCTTCATACAAAGCGACATCCGCTGCCTTTAGGATGCCGGAAGCAGTTTGCGCGTCTGTTGGGCATTCTGCAACTCCAAAACTGGCCGTAATTCGTGCTTTAGAGGGTGTCTCCAAATCCCTAATGGATACCCGCAGTCTTTCCGCCACCTCCATCCCGGCGGTCTGACTGGTTTCAACGAGCAGCACGGCAAACTCCTCGCCCCCGATGCGCGCCGCCAGATCGATGCCGCGCGTCCCCTCCCGCAAGACGCGGCTAATCCGGCGAATCGCGTCGTCGCCGGCGTCGTGGCCAAACGTGTCGTTGAGGTTCTTGAAGTTATCGATGTCGATCATCAGAAGCGTAAAAGGACGCTCAAACCGCAGCACACGTCCGACTTCCCGCTCCAGTTGCCGCTCGAAACGACGACGGTTGGCAAGCCCGGTCAGGTGGTCCGTGAACGCCGCCTCTTCGCAGCTATCAAGGTAGGCCTTGAACTCGAGCAGCGTCCTGGTCCGGGCCAACATAAGGTCCAGGTCGGTCGGATCAGTGATGTATCCGAGCGCTCCAACTTCCGAGGCGCGACGCAGATCCTCTATTCGCTTGCTTGCGGCGGTCTGCATGATGACCGGAATAAACTTCGTCAGCGGATTGGCCCTGATTCTTTGGGCCAACTCATAACCATTCATCCGCGGCATCATGACGTCCGTAATGACCAGGTCAGGTTGATACGATTCGATCGCCGTCAGCGCCTCGTCGCCGTCTGTTGCGGTGGTCACGTTATAGCCGGCCAAACTGAACGCGGCTTCGAGTAGTCCGAGTTTATCGGGATTATCGTCGACGATAAGAATGGTTGATTTTGGCTCCATAAAACCCTGGTCTTGGACCTATAAATCTTGCGCCGCTATCGGCTTCATGCTACAGTGCGAGCCTCGGTAACGTTCGTGCCGGTACTCGCCCTAAGCGTCGCGTCAAAGATTCAATCGAAAATGAGAGAAAACATACCCCGGAAATATCGCGGCGGGTTTCCTTACAATCGTGATAACTAACCCGCATAGGCCATTTTGAATTCGAACCACGCTGGCAAAGGCGACTCAAATTTAGACCTGTTAACTCGACCCTATAGAGACGTGCAGATGAAGTCCCTCCAGGAACAGAAGCGCGCGAGAGACTTAACATCAGATGATCGCGCTGCCTTAATTCGTGGCCTGGAGTTTGGCTCAACACTGTCTGACTCACTCGTCGCCGATCTGGCTCGTAGCTCCGTGGTCCTTGACTTCCGTCGTCGCCGGTTCGTCTACCGCGCCGGCGAACCCGCTGATTGCCTCTACGCCATCGTTCGGGGCCGCATAAAGCTCTGCCGCATCGAAACGGAGACAGGTCGGGAAGCCGTGATTGACATACTTCCTGAGGGATCCCTGTTCGGCGAATCAGCGCTCTATTCTCTAGCGGGGCAACGTGCGAATTCGGCAATTGCCTACGAAAATTCGAGGCTCCTCCGAATCCAGGTCGGGGATTTCAAACGGGGGATGGCTGAGGATGACCGGCTTCATGATTACACTTTCCGCCTAATCGGTCAACGACTTGATCACGCCGAGCGACGCCTGGCCGATTTCGCACTGAACGCTATTCCGGCCCGCCTTGACAGCCTCCTCGCCGATTTTTCCGTCCGTTACGGGGTCTCCGAACCGGAGGGAGTGCTTATCGACATACCCCTGCCCCACCGCGAAATAGCTTCCATCGTCGGTTCGACTCGCGAGAGCGTGACCGTCCGCTTGAATGCCATGCGCCGCGCAGGTACGATCGCTTTCGTCAAACGACGAATACTGATCAAACGACCGGCCGCGCTGTAGCTTTGCGCCGGCCGTCGCTTCGAGTGGCGATGAAGTGTCCAACCTGCGGTAAACCAGTCGAATGGAAAGATAATCAGTATCGTCCGTTTTGTTCTGAGCGGTGCCAGCTCGTCGACCTTGGAAAATGGGTCGAAGGTGAGTACCGCGTGCCCGGCGAATCGCTGCCAAACGAACAAACCGAACGGCGGGACGAGGAATCTGAGAACTTGTAATGACTCGACAGAAATACAAAATCTTTCTGGCGGCAGCACTAACCGGCTGCCTCCTCTTGTTTGCGTCCTGCAATGCAACCGACGTCAAAGTCTCGGAGAAGAAGACCCCCGTCATCTCCGCTCCGCCAGGCAACACGACCTATCCGATGCCGCCGATCGAGACCGCCTCCATCAACAGCATGGGATGGACCGTCGCAGACGGAAAGCACAGCCTGTTTTCAGAGTACAAAGGAAAAGTGCTGATACTCGACTACTACGCGACGTGGTGTAATCCGTGCCGCAAAAGTGTTCCTCACCTGATTGAACTGCAAAAGAAGCATGGTGATGAGGGGCTCCAAGTCATCGGTCTGAACGTCGGCGGGCCGGAAGATTTGGAAAGAGTTCCAGGCTTCGCCCGAGAACTCAGCATTCAATATCCACTCGCGGTACCTGACGAAGATTTGGTCGAGTTCATGCTTTCAGATAATTCTTCGATTCCGCAAACATTCGTTTTCGATCGCAAAGGTCTGCTCGTAGAGCGTGTGATTGGTTTCTCACCGGTCGTGGCGGCGAGAATCGACGCGGCGGTCGAAAGCGCCTTGAAGGCTTCAACGCCGTAATCATCAACTTAACAGGTCGATACATTGAGAAGAGCCAAAATCCTAATCACGTTGGGCCCGGCCTCACGTGAACCCGAAGTCCTTGACCGACTGCTCGCCGCTGGGGCCAACGGCGTACGCATCAACATGTCGCACGGCACGCATGAAGAGAAAACGGAAGACATACGCCTTGCGCGCGAGACCGCGCGCAAGACGGGCCGGCCCATCGCGGTCCTGGTCGATCTATCCGGCCCAAAGATCAGAACGGGCGAACTAAAAGACGATAAACCTGTACCACTGGCCGCGGGACAACAATTCATTATCACAACCAGGCCCGTCGTCGGAGACGAGCACCAGGTATCAACCAACTTCCCGGATCTCCCACGCGTCGTTAAGACAGGGACACGCTTGTTGCTCGATGACGGCGCGCTCAGCCTGATCGTCGAGAGCTCGACTGATAGCGACGTTATCTGCCGCGTCATCGACGGTGGCCTGCTGGGCGAGCGCAAAGGAATCAATCTTCCGGGCGTCGCGTTGCCCATCGACTCGATCACAGAGAAAGACGTCGTCGATCTTAACTGGGCGGTCCAACAAGAAGCTGATTACATTGCGCTGTCGTTCGTGCGCACTGCGGACGATTGTGAGCGCGCGAAGAAGTTGATCGAACAGGCGGGGGGGCGAGCACCGCTAATTGCGAAGATCGAGAAGGCGGAAGCAATTGATCATCTGGACGCGATCATCGCCGCCGCTGACGGAATAATGGTCGCGCGCGGAGATCTCGGCGTCGAAACCAGCGTAGAGCTGGTACCGGTCTATCAAAAGCGAATTATCGAACGTTCGATTGCGGCCGGAAAGATGGTGATTACTGCAACACAGATGTTGCAGTCGATGGTCTCAAGTCCCCGACCCACCCGGGCGGAAGCTTCCGATGTGGCGAACGCGGTATGGGATGGAACTGATTGCGTGATGCTTTCTAACGAAACCGCGACCGGACAGTATCCCGTCGAAGCGGTGGCGACGATGGCGCGCATTATCGAGTCAGCTGAGTCCGGTCAAAAGTCCGAGATCTTTAACCCGACGGGCAAACAATCAGGTCGCGTCAGTCGCGCGCTTTGTGAGGCGGCAGCATTCGCGGCAGATGAAATGGGAACGCAGGTGACGGCGGTTTACACGGCGTCGGGGCTAATGGCCCGTAGACTGTCAGCCTTGCGCCACGATCAAAGAATCGTCGCCTTAACGCACAGACCGGATGTGCAAGCAGAGTTGGCATTGATCTGGGCCGTCGATCCTTTGTTGGTGCCGAAGGCTCAGTCGACTGAAGAGATGCTGAAGATTGGCGAGCAAGCGTTGCTCGAAGCACTCATCGTACAAAAGGGTGAAACGATCGTGGTAATGGCAGGACGACTTTCGGGATTAGGACTGTCGAGCTCGGTGAGTGTCTATACAGTGGGCGGACCACTTGGTCCAAATCGCGCGTGAG
>Ga0209486_10000010_pt1 | contig 101633 bp, 90 predicted proteins | sample NCCompost_FD_187518 | JGI IMG/M metagenome (GOLD analysis project Ga0209486, IMG submission 187518) | Agricultural soil microbial communities from Utah to study Nitrogen management - NC Compost (SPAdes) (version 2) | ecosystem: Environmental > Terrestrial > Soil > Agricultural land | place...
GTTGAACCTTATGTGTCTTGTTTGTTGTGTCACGCTGACTCCTCATTTCATAATGACCGGATCTCCTGAATCGAACAAGTACATTAATTTCAACTACTTACGAGCATAAAAACTTAATAAAAGGGCAACCGATGTAACAGTTGGTCCATCTGAGTTGGCGGTCGTCGGTAACGACCTCCTGAACAGTCTTTAAATGTAGCGCGCTCCCCAAGGAGAAGTTTGCGCGCAGAAACTCAGGTGCCTTTATGGTCCGTATTAGCATGGAGAGAATGACGAATGAAGTTGCCCCGGAAGTTACCCCTGTTTCGCACCCTGAAGTACCCAACGTTTACCCTGGTTTCGCTTTTCATCGTTTCCAACATCACTGGTCTTCTATTCAGTCGCGTGCTCGCGCCTGAGGTCGTCGCACATCCCACGATCAAACAGATTGCCGGCGACATCCCCACGTCGGGCAGTCAGAGTATCGATCGTTTGATCTTCGACGCCGGTGCGCGCGAAGGCGTAGACCCGCGATTTATACATGCGGTGATCTGGCAGGAGTCGAAGTACGACACGGACGCGCAGTCCCATGCAGGCGCGGTTGGATTGATGCAGTTGATGCCCGCTGCCGCGGAGCGTTTTGGCTGCGCGGACCGAAACGATCCAGCGGCAAATATCGCCGCAGGCACGAAGTACTTGAGTTGGCTGCTGAAAAGATTCGAGGGCAACGTGGAGCTTGCTTTGGCTGGTTACAACGCCGGCGAAGGTTCGGTGGACAAGTACGACGGCATCCCGCCGTACAAAGAGACCAAAAACTACGTGAAGATCATTTCCAAGCGTTATGGAAAAACGTACCACCCGGTGCTTCCACCGCCAGAAGCCGCCGAAGCATTCAACCTATACTCCGAATCCGAAGTCGCGATGAGCGAGTAAACACCCCGCTGATCCGTGTTATCTGAACCACAGATAACACGGATCCCTGCTTGACACTACCGCCCGCCTTTTGGCTGAATGCTCGCGTCTTAAAAGCTCTCCCAGTCCCCAAGCGATCAAAAACTCGTCAGAGGAGTTATTGCCATGGCTGTTGCCGAAAGCATTGACGCTCGTGCCGCAACTGCGGATCGGACGCACCCTAAAGGGCTTTATGTGCTCTTTGCCACCGAGATGTGGGAACGATTCAGCTTCTACTCGATGCTGGCCCTGTTCACCCTCTATCTCCAGGACACCACGCAAGGTTTCGGGTGGGCGCGCGCGGATGCAACACGGCTGTATTCATACTATCTGGCCGCGGTTTATTTCAGCCCGCTGGTCGGCGGCATTATTGCCGATATGAAACTCGGCTACCGGCGCTCAGTGATGGTGGGCGGGTTTTTCTTTATGGCCGGGCACTTGCTGCTTTCGTTTCCGATCGTTTGGGTAATGTACCTCGCGCTTGTCTGTTTGGTGATTGGGAACGGCTTCTTCAAACCTAACGTTTCGGCAATGGTCGGTAAGTTGTATCCGGAGGGAAGTCATCTCAAAGACCGGGCTTACAACATCTTCTATATGGGCATCAACGTCGGCGCTTTTATAGCTCCGATCGTGATGGAAGTCGTCAAACAGAAGGTTGGTTACCATCCTGCGTTTGCTGTTGCAGCAGGCGGAATGGTGGTTTCGGTGGTAACACTGGCAACGTTTAAGCGACACGTCGAGCACGCTGACATCAGGCCGGGGGGGAAGGCCCCGCGCGATTCCAAGGCTGCGCTGGTTACGGAAGACGCCCCGCCCATCGAACCTGACTCAACGCATTCACATGGTGGTGCGGACCGTACCTCCGGCGCAACGTTGGCGAACGAAGCAAACGCCCGCCGCGCTTCTGCTATCGATGCAGTTTCCGACAACAAACGGATCATTGCGCTGATCGTCGTTTTTGCGATCGTCGTCGTCTTCTGGATGGCGTTTCACCAGAACGGCGCCACATGGACCTACTGGGCCAATGACAACACTGACTGGGGCGCATCATCGGTCGTGCCGGTGATCATTGCGATCTTTACTCTCGGTTTAATCGACGGCAGTGACGTTTCCGGTGTCATCTCAAACGCGATTAACCCGTTCTTTGTCATCGTTCTGACATTTCCTCTTATCTGGTTTTGGGGCTGGCTGGACAAAAAGGGGAAGGAACCGTCCACGCCGATGAAGATGGCCATCGGTATGTTACTCGTTGCCGCGGCGTACATGATCATGTACCAGGCCGCGATGTCCGGCGGAAACGCAGGTCAAGTCTCGCCGTGGTGGTTAATCGGCGGCTATGCAGTAATCACCCTGGGTGAGCTGATGTTATCGCCAATGGGATTATCGCTCGTTTCCAAAGTCGCTCCGATTCGTATGCGAGGGTTGATGATGGGCGGGTGGTTCGCTGCAACGGCAACCGGAAACTATCTCGTCGGCACGATCGGCGTTAAGTGGACGGAATGGACCCACTCGAAGTTCTTCTTTGTAGTCGCGGTGATGTGCGCGGCCGTCGGCCTGATTCTGTTCCTGATCATCAAGCCGCTGAAGAAAGCTATGCCCGGCGTCTGATCGAAACACGAAATTTACTAACCATAATGAAACCGATGAACACCCGGCTATTTCGGCTTTCGTGTGCCCTGCTGCTGACGCTTGCGTCTTCTCTTACCGTACTTGCCCAGCAGAAACTGCTGACTATCGACGACATTTTCGATCCCGCGAAAAAAGTAAATTTCAACGGGACCACGCCGACAGTTCGCTGGCTCAAAGACGGCAATCACTATCTTGTCACCAATGAAGCTTCGCGGACCGATGTGCCGCGGTTGCAGAAGGTGAACGCGGCAACCGGTCAGGCCTCCCCGTTTTTCGACGCGGCGAAAATGCAGGCGGCGTTTGCGGCTTTACCAGGTGTGAGTGCGGCAGATGCACGTCAACTTGCCGGGCGAGGGAATTACAACTTGAACCCAGCGGAAACTGCGGTGCTGATCAACTGGGCCAACGATCTTTTTTATTACGAGCTTGGCAGCGATCGCGCGATTCGACTCACGAGCAATCCCGAGCCGGAAGTCAGCGAAGAGTTTAGTCCTGATGGACGCATGGTCAGTTTCGTTCGGGAGAACAATCTCTACGTCGAAGACGTGAGCATGCAACGCCGCGAACGCGCGTTGACGCGCGACGGCAGTGCAAAGATTCTGAACGGTCGTTTGGATTGGGTTTACCAGGAGGAGTTGTATGGACGTGGCAACTTCGGCGCGTACTGGTGGAGTCCTGATTCAACCACAATCGCGTTTTTGCGTTTTGACGAGACGCCGGTGCCGGAGTTCACCGTCGTGGACCACATTCCTCTTTACCAGAATGTAGAGGTCACGCCTTATCCGAAAGCAGGTGCTCCGAATCCGATCGTTAAATTGGGTGTGGTGAATGCTTCCGGAGGCGAGATACGGTGGGTCGACACGTTCAAGTATCAGCCTGCTGATTTCTTAATCTCGCGTGTCATGTGGTCGCCTGATAGCAAGAACGTCGTGTTTCAGGCGCAGAACCGCGAGCAGACGTTTTTGGACGTCAACTTCGCGGATGCTCGAGACGGGAAATCGAAGACGATCATTCATGAGAGTTCGAAAGGGTGGGTGGGGATTAATGAACAACCACTCTGGTTGAAGGATGGATCGTTTTTGTGGGCGAGCGAGCGCAATGGTTGGGAGCATTTGTATCACTACGCCGCTGATGGGAAGTTGTTGCGGCAGGTTACCGATGGCAAGTGGGAAGTACGAACGATTGAAGGTGTCGACGAGCAGAATGGATTGATCTACTTCACCGGAACGAAGGACAGTCATATTGCGCCGGGCGGTTACCGCATCAAGCTCGACGGTTCGGGGCTTACACGCCTGACAACAAGCGAGGGAACGCACCGGATGGATGTGAGTCCCACGTTCAACTATTTCATCAACGTCTGGAGCGATCTCAACACGCCGTCGCAGGTGAGGTTGTTTGACGCTTCCGGCAAGCTCGTCAGAGTGATTGCCGAGAACAAGGTCGACGCTTTGAAGCAGTACAAGCTTGGGACCGCGGAGTTGCTTCAGGTGAAGACGCGCGACGGCTTTGTGATGGAAGCGATGATGATCAAGCCGCCTGACTTCGATCGGTCGAAGAAGTATCCGGTGATGAGTTTTACGTATGGTGGACCACACGCGCCGCAAGTGCGAAACGCATGGGGCTCGGCGACCTACATGTGGCATCAACTGCTCGCCCAAAAGGGTTACATCATCTGGGTCTGCGACAACCGCACCGCGAGTGGAAAGGGACTCGAATCGACGTGGCCCGTTTACAAGAATTTTGGCGAGTTGGAGTTGCGTGATATCGAGGACGGGCTGACGTGGTTGAAGTCGCAGCCCTACATTGATGGCTCGCGAATCGGTATCTGGGGATGGAGTTACGGCGGGTTCATGACCAGCTACGCACTGACGCACAGCCAGTCGTTCAAGATCGGAATCGCCGGCGGCAGCGTCACTGACTGGCGCGATTACGACAGCATTTACACGGAGCGTTACATGGGTACGCCTCAGAACAATCCTGAAGGTTACAAGAAGAGCTCCCCACTGCACGCAGCCAAGGATCTGCACGGCAAACTTTTACTAATCCACGGCGCCATCGACGACAACGTGCACATGCAGAACACGATGCAGTTTGTCTATGAGCTACAAAAGGCCGGCAAGCAATTCGACCTCATGCTTTACCCAAAACAGCGCCATGGCGTCAGCGACCCCTTACAACTGAAGCACATGCGCCAGATGATGACCGACTTCATCCTGAAGAACTTATAAAAGGACCACGGTCAAATCGGCACAGACAGACGGACATCACTTCCGCTCTTGCCGTAGATGTGGTGGCTTCCCTTGCACGCGTACGAGTATCCAACCTTTGCGTTCAAGGATTCTCGCTAGTTCCTTACCCGAGATAGTTTTCACAGACCTCGTGAGGTAGGTCTGCGGGAAAAGCGGAAGTTCTAAACGACGATTTCTACTACTCGATCTCGCGTTCCAGTTTTAATTCCTGAAAACATCCACCGACAAACAGCCTTCGACAGCTTCATAGAGGTTTTGAAGCAGATCTTCAAACGTTTCTCCCTGGGTTGCGCATCCGGGAATGGCGGGAACTTCGGCCCAATATCCACCCTCTTCAGCTTGATGCACAATGACCTTAATGTTCATGGCGGGATTATATAGCCAAAAAGTTATGGGTGGCACGGGCATTGCCACCGGGAGGATGTAGGCCAGCGTGCGGCCGCAATCCTCGACTGCACCTCTCTTGCCTCCAAGGAGGTCCTTGATGTCCACACCTCTCGCATCAATTTCTCAAGTTACCCACATCATCGCCGCCGAACCCGAACCGCATCTCCCACTCCTCTGCAACGAGGTCCAACTCGATACTCAAACCGAAGTTCAACGAGCCGTACAGGCCAACCTCCAAACCGAGATCGACACCGTAATAGCCCTCATCGAAAACCCTCAATTACGCGAGGTCTCACAGACAATCCTCTCCGAACTGGTCCGCTTTTTCGACTGGCTCGACCGCATCGAAAACAATCTTCACAAACTCGACACCCTGCTCGAAAGCCTCTCGCTTTTGGAAGTCCTCGAATTCGAAGTACGCTCGCTAATTGATTACATCGAGAATAGGGCGATTAGAGCTGCGGCAGCCGCCGGACACGACCGCCTCCACGACGTGCTCGATGGCATTTCCTACGGAATTACCCACGATTTACGCAGGGTTTTCGAGCGGGAACTGGTCCGCGGCGTCACCGAACAATCGACCCCCATCGTCTACGGCAAGATCCTCCACGCTCACGGCCTGTTAACAAATTGCTTCCAGCAGTCGACCATCACGTTGCTCGCAGTCTTCAAACCGATCGACGCATCAGTGCTCTTTAACGACATCGAGCAACGCCTGCAACAGTCGCTCGTACTCTGTAAAGACCTGTCATCGCTGATGCGTTTTGTGCGTCTTTCTCAAGCGAATTCCGATCCGGACGTACTCCGCACCGTCGCGGCGCGAATCCTCGAATTCCGAGACGGAAGCATGCAGTACCTGATGTACAAAGACTGGCGCGGCTATGAGACTCTGGCCCTGGAAGTCATCTCGGCAATCGAGAACAACCTCGACGCCAAACCGTTACTGCACAAGTTCATCTGCTTCCTGGAATTGCTTTACGGACACGTGAAGATGCGCGCTGTGTTGGCCGAGAATTTCCCGTACTCCGGAGGAGAAGACGACTCCCAACACGACGCCCAGTTCTGACCCACGGACGCTAAGGTGCCGCAAACTGTTAACCCCGCGGTAACAGAAATTGTTACTGAGGGCGTTACTGCGCTCATTCAAACCCGTCGCGTGAGTACGGTTAGTGCTCACTCTGTGAAGAAACCAGTGGCGCAAATTTCATCGGCGGTGCGGCCGTCCTCGTGACCGTCACTTTCTGGCCACGCAGGAACTCCATCATTCCGTCTTTGATCTTGGGTGACGATAGAAACAGCGGATCGCTATGAACCGCCCCATCGATGATCAAATGCGTTCCGTTAGTAAAACCCTTCAGGTATTCCTCCGCATTGCTCACGGGTGTGCGCGCGTCGAGCGTTCCGCTGATAAACAACACGGGCACGTTCGACTTCAAAGGTGATCGAAACTCGTCGCCCAGATCGGGCGCGTTCCACTCCTCACACACGCCCGGAAACGGAAAGTTGGACAAGTCCTCGAGCAAAGTTCCTTTCGCTTCCCGACCGATCTGTTCGCGGCGCGCGGCCGTTTGTCCCGAAGCGCAGTCCATCATGTACGACATTGCCGATCCGATCCCCTGGCGCGAGATGTTCAACCACACCTGCGCTGGATTCGTGAAGTCGCCCTTCGAAGCTCGGTAGACGAATGCTGGAAAGTTTGCCGTCACCGTCGTGCCAATGTTGTTACCGATGATGTACTGCATCACGAACTTATTGACGACGACGCGCACCTTTTGTTTCGTGCGGGGATCAATGATCTCGACTGTCTGCGGTTGTGCGTCGAGCTGATCAAATACCTGTTTCATTAGTCCTAAGAAATCCGGAATGTCTTTTCCGATTTGAGCGTCGGCCTTGATCAGGGCGGCGAGATCTTCCAGGTGCTGCTGAATATTGCCGGGCAATTTGTACGTGTGGTCCGGCCCCTCAATGCCGGCGAGTATGGCGCGACTGATACTTTGCGGATGTCGTCGGAGAGCTGCGAATGTGAGATGAGTACCGTAACTGATACCCCAGAGACTAATTTTAGGGAGTCCGAGTGCTTTTCTCAGGTCTTCGAGATCGTCGGCGCTTTCGTTGGTGTTGTAACCAGTCAGATCGACGCGTTGGATGTCACGCCAGTACGTTATGCACTCCTTTGCGTTCGCGCGTAGTTCCTTGAGCGCTATTTCACGTGACGGAGGAACATCGAGCGGCAAAGAGAACCGTTCATAGCAAGCGAGGTTTGGTTTGGAGTGACCTGTTCCTCTCTGGTCAAACGCGATCACGTCGGCTATCTCTCGAAACGCCATAAACAGAGGAAAGCGCGAACCGGTTGCTGCGCCGATTCCTGACCCTCCTGGTCCACCGGCGAGATAGACGATAGGCGGGCCGGGATTCTTCGCCGTACTCTTGAAGCGAACAAAGGCCAACTCGATCAGGTTGCTCTGCGGGTTGTTTCGGTTTTCCGGGACGAGGAGCGTCCCGAATTCAGCGGCCGTTTTCTCACCTTTGCTGTTCTCAAAGCTGTATGGTTTGAGTTTTAAGCTTCCGGCTTTTTGTTGAGCAAGTGAAATGGACGCGTTGCATAAGAGTATAACGACGATCAAGACACACTTCGAGATAGACATTCGCGGTACCTCCTTCAATGACGTTTAAATTTAATTAATCTCAGCGATGGCCCAACCTGCTTTCGCGCGCACTCCCGCTTCGGCATCGTTCAGGGCTTGTTGCAGGGAGGGAAGCGCTTCGGCACTTCGAATCTCGCCGAGTGCTTCAGCCGCAGCGGTACGGACTTCCGCGCGAGCGTCAGCAAGGAGCAGGTTACAAAGCGCCGGGACTGCAAGTTGCTCTTTCATCTCGTTCAATGCCCATGCGGCGAGACGACGAACGCGCCAGTCAGCGTCAGACAACGTCACAATTAACGTTTCACTCGCTCGGCGATCTCGAACTTCGCCGATGGCGCGAGCCGCAGCCATGCGCACCCATGGATCATCGTCGCGTAGTAGTGTCATGAGCTGGGGAACGGCAGGTGCGCGTTCGCCCGGAAGCATTCTCGTCAATTCGCCGATGGCCCAGGCCGCGTTCCGGCGTGTCGTAGCACTTGGGTTATTTAGTTGATTCATCAACGGTTCAAAAGCGGTGCGGCCCATCGAGGCTAATGCGAGTGCCGCTTGTTCGCCCGGTGACGGACGTTTGAAAGAGTCGAGTGCGGGAGTCCAGTTGCCGCTGGTATAGCATGCGATGGGCTCGATTTGTCGATCGTCAGCCAGCATCGCAACCAGCGATGGGATTGCTTCGGCATCGCGGTTTCTTCCAGCATCACATGCGGCTTGTGCACGTTCCTGGGGAGTGGTCGATTCAGGGCGAGCGACGACTGGTGCTGGATCTTGTTTGCGAGCGCGGTCGGTGGCGACGGGGTCTTGCGAAGCGACAACAGGCGCTTCAGCAGTCGGTGACGATCTTGGCAATTCAAGCGGCGTGCGCAACGAGAAGCCAAACGCCGAACCCAAAACGGACGACACGCAAATTGCTCCCAGCACGACGGTGGTAATGATTCGTCCAGACCACTTGTTCATGGAGAATTGCCTGTGCAGCAGCAATTGGATTCTTTCTTCGAGCATGCGACCGTCAAATACACTCAACATCATAGTTCTCCTTGCCGGAAGTATTGAAAGATCAGCCGCTCGCAACAGCGATCTCGCGTAAGTCTCAGGGCGCAATACCTTTTGCGTCACCAGCTCATCGCATGCAAGCTCTCGCTCTCGCTCGATCCGTCGTTTGATACTCAACGCAAGCGGGTGAAAAGCGATTGGAAGTGAAACCAGTTCGCACACCAACTTCGTCAGAAAGTCGTTGCGCCGCACGTGTGCCATTTCGTGCGCGATCACGGAGAGCAGTGTTTCCTGATCGACGTCTTCGCAGAATGAGTCGGGCAACACGATCAGCGGATGCCTTATTCCCACGGTGCAGGGGACGCGAGCCGTTGGCGATCGGCCGAGTTGAACTCTTTCGATTCCGAACACGGTCATGCAGCGTTTCAGCGCAATCTCGATCGGCACGGTGAGCGCGTTGAAACTCACAGATCGCCGCAGTCTTTCCTTAGTCCGCCAGAGTCGCACAAACCTCAACGCGCATAATCCGAGAAACACGCAATAGGCGACTGCAATTAGCTGCATGTTTTGCGGCGTGGTATTGAGGACCACTTGCGAACTTCGTCGCTGAGTGTGATTGATTGGAGCGATGTTCTCTTCAGCCTCGGGCATTACCTCGACAGAAACCTGCGGAGCATAGGGGATCGCATGCGAGCGCAATGCTGGCAACATCTGAGTTGCGGTGATTATCGGAGCGACCAGACTGAGGAACAGCGCTGTGACCCAAACGATGTGGCGATAATGCGCGGAAGAGTTTTTAAGAAAATAAGTCCCAACGGCTGCGAGCACGAAGATCGCTGCGGTTTGCCACGTCGAATTAACGAGAAAGTTCAGCAGGAACTCGCTAACGCTCGTCATTGGCTTCCTCCTTATCGAGCAACTCGTGCAGGGTTTTTAGCCTTTCGGGCGTCAGATGTTTTTCCTGAAGCAGGCTTACAACCAGCCCCTCAGCAGAGCCGCCGAAGACACGATCGACAAAGTCACGCAAGGCCTGTCCGGTGAACTTGTTGCGACTCACAGCAGCCCGGTAAACGTACGCCTTATCCTTTAGTACTCGCTTTACGCGTTTCTTACGGTGCAGAACGGTCAGCATCGTTTGCACGGTCGTGTAGGCAAGTTCGCGTTTCAGTTCTTTTTGGACGGTCTGAACGTTGGCGGGTCCGTTGTTCCAGAGAACCTGCATGATCTCCAGTTCGAGCGGTGTCATTTGGTCGCTTTTTTGACGGGGCATAACGAATACCTACTAAGACTTTAGTTGGTATAACGCAATCCGGAGCGGATGTCAACTAAAACTTTAGTTGGTGAAGTACTCGAGTTTCCTCTTTGCGTATCTCGGCGGTCCCCTGCACCCTCTGCGTTAATAAATTTTACGGCTCTTTTACCGCAGAGACGCGGAGGATCGCAGAGTTCGCCGAGAAAGAAATGCGCCTATCTGTTTTGACAGTGAGGACAGTAGTAGGTGGAGCGGCCGCCATGAACCACGCGTCGAATTTTGGTTCCGCATTTAACACGGGACTCACCTTCGCGTTCGTATAGTTGGTGAAGCGTCCAGGTTTCCTCTCTGCGTATCTCAGCGAGCCTCTGTGCCTCTGCGTTAATAAATTTTACGCCTCTTTTTACCGCGGAGACGCGGAGGATCGCAGAGTTCGCCGAGAAAGAAATGCGCCTATCTGTTTTGACAGTGAGGGCAGTAGTAGGTGGAGCGGCCGCCATGCACCACGCGTCGAATTTTGGTTCCGCATTTAACACAGGGCTCACCTTCGCGTTCGTATAGTTGGTGAAGCGTCCAGATTTCCTCTCTGCGTATCTCAGCGAGCCTCTGTGCCTCTGCGTTAATAAATTTTACGCCTCTTTTTACCGCGGAGACGCGGAGGATCGCAGAGTGCGCTGAGAAGAAATGCGCCTATCTTTTTTGACAGTGAGGGCAGTAGTAGGTGGAGCGGCCGCCATGCACCACGCGTCGAATTTTGGTTCCGCAGTTAACACACGGCTCATCTTCGCGTTCGTACACGCGCCAGAAGCGTTCGGGAGTTTCGAAGTAGCTGCCATTGCCATCGGCGAGATCGATTCGCAACGTTGACCCGGCATCGATCGCCTCGCGCAACACTTCACGAATCGCCCGGTACAACTTACGCGCGCGTGGCTTCGACAAGCGATGCGCAGCTTTCAGCGGATTGATACCGGCAAGGAACAGCGCCTCGACGGCGTAAATGTTTCCCAGGCCAAGAATCCGTGTCTGGTCCAACAGCAATTGCTTCAAGCTGCGACGCGAGCGCGACAACGTGTCGATGAAATACTCTTCAGTGAAATCATCAGAGAGTGGTTCGGGCGCGAGTGCCAGCAACTCTTTCGGCAGACGCGCGGAATTCGCTATGAGGCGCATGCGTCCAAACTGTCGCATGTCGCAGAAGACCAAGCGGCGTTCATCATCGAGATGAAAAACGACGTGCGCGTACGGGGGCAGATTGTCGTCAGGAGTCAACGAGACAAACTTGCCAGTCATGCGCAGGTGGGTCGCCAACAAGCGATCAGATTCCAGTTCGAAAAGGATGTACTTGCCGCGCCGGCCGACGGCCGTCACGCGCGCGTTGCGAAGTCCGCGATCGAACGCCGGGCGTGACATGTCGGGCGCAATTCGTTTGAGCTTTAACTCGGCAGCGAGAATACGCCGTCCCACGACCACTGGTCGCAAAGCGCGGACGACGTGTTCTACCTCCGGAAGCTCAGGCATTTATGATCTTCTCGATCTCGCCCTTGATCTGATCGACGAGCCCGTCCTTGCGCGCTTCGATATTCAAACGGAGCAATGGCTCGGTGTTGGAAGGTCGAATGTTGAAGCGCCATTCAGGAGTGTCCAGCGAGTAACCGTCGGTGTAGTCTTCAGTACCCTGGCTCTGATACTTCTCCTTCACCGCGGCGATCACCTTTTCGATGTCCTTAACCTTGTAATTCAACTCTCCGGACATGAAGTGCCCTGTCATATATGGCGCCATGATTTCGGAAAACGGTTTGTTCTGTTTTGAGAGGTGTTCGAGCACCAGAAGGAGGGGAATGATTCCGTTATCAGCGTAGAAATTATCGCGGAAGTAATAATGCGCGCTCATCTCGCCGGCAAACAAGGCATTCTCTTTTCGCATTCGGTCTTTCATGAATGCGTGGCCGCCTTTGGAGATGATTGGGCGTCCTCCCTTTTTCTCCACGACCGAAAGTGTTGGCCAGATCACGCGCGGATCGAAGATGATCGCGTTATCGTGACCATACTTTTCGAGCAGGATGTCAGCCTGTAGGGCGGTCACATAAGCCCCGGAGATAAACCGTCCGCTTTCGTCGAAAAACATGACGCGATCGGCGTCAGCGTCCCATGCAACGCCGAAATCAGTCTTCTCGTCTTTAACCATCTTCTCGATCTCGATGCGGTTCCCGGGAAGCATCGGATCCGGCGGCCCTTTGGGAAATGAGCCATCGGGCTCGAAGTTCAACGGGATCAGGTCCTGGTTAAGCTCCTGGACCAGCCTGGCTACTCCACGTGATACGTACCCGAAATTGCCGTTGCCTACAAAACGGAAGCGCTTGATCGATCCGGCATCGATCGACTTCAAAACATGACGGAGATAGTCGTCGAGGATATCGCGCTCGGTTAAAGCACCTCTCGTGTCAGACTTCACGCTGGCGTCTTTGCCCTCTTTAATCACGTCGCGGATGTCGAAGAGACCAGTGTCGGAAGAGATCGCCGTTACTTTCTCACGAACGAGTTTCATGCCGTTGTATTGCTTCGGATTGTGCGATGCTGAAACAACGATACCGCCGGAATAATCGTATTCGCCGACAGCGAAGTAGAGCATGTCGGTCGTGATCTTGCCGATGTCCACGACGTCCACACCCGCGTCGAGAAAGCCTTCGACCAGCGCGGCTTTCAGCGGCGGCGAAGAGAGACGAGCGTCCATTCCGACAACTACCGTCTTCGGTTTGAACAGGTAGACGTAGGCTTTCGCGATCCTGTAATAGCCTTCTTCGTCGATCTGGTCGGGATAAACTCCGCGAATGTCGTAAGCTTTAAAAACGCTCCAGTCCACAACTAATCCTCCCGATAAACTCGATGTAGTCTGCGTTGCCCTGCGCTGCGGTTTTTGTTTCGTACTTCGACAAGAGCAGAGGCGCAGATCAACGCAGAGGCTAGCGCTAGGTCAATGTGTAGTCAGTCAACGACGACTTATCGCCGAGCACGCTGCCCGGTGTCACGATCGTCGAACGTCCGATGTGACAACCACGACCGACGACAGCCCCGGTGACCTGCGCGGTTGTGCCAATGCGTGTGTGCGGCCAGATGACCGAGTTCTCGACGCGCGCACGTTCCTCGACGAAACAACCCGGGCCCAGCACAGAGTTGATAATCTGCGCGCCGGGTTTGATCTGGCAGTCGTCGCCGATCATCGACAGTTCGTCGATCTCCGCGACGGTGGCCGCGTCGAAATTTCCGCGACGCTCCTTGATGTGAATTCGTGTCACCCGGTTCGCGAGCAGATCGGAATGGACTTGTAAGTAACGTTCAGGAGTGCCGATGTCGATCCAGTAAGTACGCGTAGGAATGTGCGCGTAAAAAGCCTCTTTGCGTTTAAGCAGATCGGGAAAAAGTCCGTACTCGAAAGAATAATTCTCGCCCGCGGGCAGATAATCGAGCACTTTCGGCTCAAGAATGTAGGTGCCGGCGTTGATCGTGTTGCAAGTGATCTCGTCGCGCTTGGGTTTTTCGAGGAAGCGTCGAATAGCGCCGTCGGTTTCAGTTTCCACGAGTCCGTAACTCTCCGGGTTTTCAACCGGTGTCAGCACAATAGTCGCCGTTGCCCCACGTTCATTGTGTTCGCGTATGACGGCTTTGAGATCAAGGTCCGTCAAGATGTCGCCGTTGAAAACTACCGTCGGTTCGCGAATCAGATCTTCGGCGAACTTGTAAGCGCCGGCTGTACCCATCGGTTGTGGTTCGACGGTGTATTTCAGGTTTACACCGTAGTCGGAACCATCACCGAGCAAGTGTTCGATCTTGTTTGGTTGATATGACAGCGACAGCGTGATGTCAGTGATACCGGCGCGGCGCAGCGTGTCAATTTGGTAAAGAAGAAACGGTCGATTGCAAATGGGGACGATTGGTTTTGGGGTATAAACCGTTAACGGGCGCAGGCGTGTGCCTTTGCCTCCCGCCAAAATGAGTGCTTGCATGTGCGGGAAGTCTAACACGGATGACACTGATGATAAGAATCGGCTAGGATTGGTGCATGTCTGAATTAAATGAGGCTGTAATCATCAGTGCCGCACGAACGCCGGTGGGCAAGTTTTTGGGATCGTTGAAGGGCTTTACGGCGCCGGAACTCGGCGCGATCGCAGTGCGCGAAAGTGTGAAGCGCGCGGGAGTCAAACCGGAAGAAGTTGACGAAGTGATCATGGGTTGCGTGATCCAGGCTGGGTTGGGCCAAAACCCTGCTCGTCAGGCCGCACTACGTGGTGGGCTTTCACCATCCGTTGCTGCGGTAACTGTTAACAAGGTGTGTGGTTCGGGACTCAAAGCCGTGATGATGGCGGCGCAGGCAGTCAAACTTGGCGACTCGGAGATGGTAGTCGCCGGCGGTATGGAGTCGATGAGCAACGCGCCGTATCTGATGCAGAAAGCGCGCGAAGGTTATCGTCTCGGCAATGGTGAACTGGTCGACTCGATGATCAACGACGGGCTGTGGTGCGCCTTTGAAAACTATCACATGGGCTGCACCGGAGAGCTCGTCGCCGATGAATACTCCGTGGGCCGTGCTGAGCAGGACGAATTCGCGACTAATTCACATCGCAAAGCGGCGGCCGCAATCAAGTCGGGCAAATTTAAGGACGAGATCGTCGCGGTAGAGATTCCGCAGAAGAAAGGACCGGCGATTGTTTTTGATACCGACGAGACGGTTCGTGAAGATACGTCGGTGGAGACGCTAGGTAAACTTAAACCCGCATTCAAGAAAGAGGGAACTGTGACGGCGGGCAATGCTCCCGGCGTTAACGATGGTGCGTCGGCGGTGGTTGTTACGTCGCTGCGTCGCGCGCACGAAATGGGAGTTGAGCCGATGGCACGGATCGTCGCGCATGCGGCTGCCGGAGTTGAACCGAAGTACGTGATGATGGCGCCGGTTGAGGCTGTGCGGAAGCTGTTTAAGAAGACTGGATGGTCGGCGAGTGAAGTAGATCTGATCGAGTTGAACGAAGCATTTTCCGTTGCGGCATTGGCTGTGACGCGGGAACTCGGACTTGATCCCGAGCGTGTAAACGTGAACGGCGGGGCAGTGGCGCTCGGTCACGCGATCGGACAGTCGGGTTCGCGTTTGTTGACTACGATCCTTTATGAATTGAAACGTCGTAACGCGCATCGCGGTGTTGTTGCCCTGTGTTTGGGCGGCGGTAATGCGGTCGCGATGGCGATTGAACGTTAATATGCGGATTTGAATTAGGAGATTAGCTTGACCCCAGAACAGCATAATAAATACCTCGCCTGGTCGCACATTGCTTACGCTGGCTTTTTTGCTCTGATCTTCGGACTCGTCCTGTTGTTCTTCGGAGCCGGGATGCTTGGTGCGTTGGCATCGGGGCCAGGTCCAACAGGCCCACCAGCGTTCCTCTTCGTGTTCATGTTGTTGTTCATGTTGGTGATGTTTACTCTGTTCACGTTGCCCTCGTTCATCGCCGGGTATGGATTGCTCAAAAGAAAGAAGTGGGCAAAAGTTTGGGCCATAATCGCCGCAGTACTCGCCGGCGGGCAGTTTCCGATGGGCACTGCGGTTACCGTTTACACGTTCTGGTTTCTCTTCAGCGAACCCGGGAAACAATGGTTCGATCAGGGCCAGTACGCATTGCCACCGGGCAGGCAAACGTGGGCCAACCAGCAATTTGATTACGACGCGCAGCGGCAACGCGAAGGACAATACGCAGCACCACCCTCGCCACCTGATTGGCGCTAACTCAAGGAGTCTCGACAAACGTGAGTGAAATCATCGGCGTAGTGGGCGCGGGCACCATGGGAAACGGAATCGCCCAGGTTGCCGCTCGTGCCGGCTACGCCGTAATCATGCGCGACTTAAGCGACGACTTTCTCCAACGGGGATTAGCGGCGATCGATAAAAGTCTTCAACGTGACGTCGACAAGCAGAGACTCGACGTTGCCGGCAAGCAGGCCATAGTCGAACGCATTCGCACGACGACGGATCTCGAAGCCTTGAGCAAGGCTTCTTTTGTTATCGAAGCAGTTACTGAAAACCTTACGGTTAAGACCGAATTGTTTGCGGCGCTCGATAAGATCGCACCGCCGCATGCCATTCTCGCTTCAAACACATCTTCAATTTCGATCACGAAACTAGGCGCTGCCACCGGACGGCCCGATAAAGTGATCGGCATGCACTTCATGAATCCGGTGCCGGTGATGAAGCTGGTCGAGGTCATTCGCGGCATGGCAACGTCGGACGAGACGTACGAGCGCGTGAGAACACTGGCGGAGAAGATGGACAAGGTCTCGCTCGACTGTCAGGACTCGCCGGGATTCGTTTCAAACCGTGTGTTGATGCCGATGATTAACGAAGCGATCTTCACGCTGTACGAAGGCGTCGCGACGCGCGAGAGTATCGACGGCATTATGAAGCTCGGCATGAATCATCCGATGGGACCGCTGACACTCGCCGATTTCATCGGTCTGGATGTATGCCTGGCCATCATGAATGTGTTATATGAGGGGCTCGGAGACCCCAAATACCGGCCGTGCCCGCTGTTGAAGCGTTATGTCGACGCCGGCTGGCTCGGACGGAAGAGCGGCCGAGGGTTTTACGAGTACGTTGGTTCTTAGTACTTGGTACTTTGTGTTTTGTTCGCTATTTAGATGAACAAGAAACGATGAAGAGAAAGCATTACCCAAGCGGCTCGAGGTAGTACAAAGCACAAAGTATGAAGAACAAAGTTTAAGAATGCGCCCCACCATCTCACACTACTGTCAAAAGTGTCTCGCAGCGAATCCGCTGGGCCAGGAGTTCTGTGCCCGCTGCGGTACGCGGCTGATGATCGTGGTCGAGCCGTCGTCGTCGCGGTTTGAATCCGGTAGTACAGGACTCTCGACCGACGAACATCTGCTGGAACGGATCTCAGCGGCTGAAAACAGAGTGGCGCGCCTCGCGGACCGTTTGGAGCGAAGTCTCGATCTGCTTTTGCGTTATGCGCAAAACGCTTATTTCGATCGTTCGCTCGTGAGGGCGTTGGTTAACTTACTCTCCGACGATGGCGTGATCCAGACGGAGCGATTGGAGAAGTTGTGGAGCGAGCGTTGTCAACGCGACGCCGTCGAGCAGGAAGAGAATGTTCACCGTGACGAGTTACGTTTGAAGATCCTCGAACGCCCCGATGCGCCGGTCACGGGCTCTGATGCTGCCGCTGCGGCGCTCGATACGAGCGATACGAAGGTTGAGACGCTAAATAAGAAAGCCTTTCAAGAATTGGTGAACGAAGGTTTTCTTCTAATCGAAGACAAGCAGGTCACGCAGGGAATCACGAAACTGCAACGCGCCGCGGAATTGGCCGACGAAAATGCGACGCTGAATCTCTTTATCGGCGAGCATTTCTTTCGCAGAGGTAAGTCGAAGCTCGCGCGCACTTATCTCGCAAAAGCGCACGCGGCCCTTCCGAACGACGTTCGCATCTCGCTGTTGTTGGGACTGACTTGCGCTGACGATGGTGAGGTTGAGCTCGCAAAGGCCTTGCTCAGTAACGCAAACGCGCAGGGTGGATCGTCTTTTGCGGGACACTACGGGCTCGGTTGGTTGTTTGTTGCTGAGAAAAACTGGCGTCGCGCTCTGGGTGAGTTCAAACGAGCGCTGACGGTCCGGCCCTCACCGGAAGCCCATTACGTACTTGGCTGCCTCTACTACGAACTCAACCGCGACACTCTCGCCGTACGTCACCTTCGCAAAGCCACCAAAATGGACGCCGCCTATACGGAAGCGTTTTACCTTCTCGCCCAGGCTTACGAAAGATCCGGCCAGAAGGAACTTGCTCAACAGGCGCTGGAGAAGGCGGGTGTCGAACTTTCTCATGATTCTCCCATCCGAAATCGCCGGAACGCGCCCCTGTTTCCCGTCACCAAGACCAAACGTCTGATATCCGGAGCCGACAGGCGCCTTGCAGAAGCGCTCCGCGAAGATGCCCTGGGCGCCTTCAAGGTCACTAATCAGCAATCGCATTAACGAACGTCGAATTGTTAAACCGGCTGACCGTGATGGGGAGACCTGTAACAGTGACTCGCATTTTGTGTGGAGCCGGGATCGCGACCCCTTCCAAAACCGGGTGTTATACTCTGACACGTGGGTTATGAGTGGGACCACGGACCATTCCCTTGACGAGCATCGGTATCCTTATCGGGCAGTCAACGGGTGGTCGATTACTTATCGTCTCTTACACCGAAAGAGACGAGGTGGTTCGCTTGATTAGTGCCAGGGAAGTGACCTCGTCGGAAAGAAAAGCTTATGAAGAAGGATGAATTAGAAGACGAGATTCGGCCTGAATATGACCTATCGACCCTTCGCGTACGAAAGCTTGGGCCAGGGTGTAAGAGTTTCGGTGATGTGATTAAACTCGAGCCTGATGTAGCAGGCGCGTTTCCGAACGCGGATGCGGTGAATGAGGCATTGCGCTCCTCATCAGGGTCACGAAAGAGAATAGAAACGATCTCCCGTCGCAGAACCACGACGCGTAGTTCGTTCACAGCCTCAAAAGTCGATTCCTAGCGGCTTCGCCGCCCTGATGTGAGGCGAGGCTGTGCCTCGCCGTAGGCTGTGAAATAGCGACGGGCTATGCCCGTGGTTCGGCCTATGGCCCATAAACACTGGGGCAAAGCCGGAACCAGGGGCATAGCCCCTGCGAGATTCCAGGATGGCCGGCGAGGCGAAGCCTCGCCGCACATCGAGCGGCAGAGCCGATGCAAAGGACTTTTAGGGCAAAGCCTTCGTTCACTTGCTTCCACCTTCGGTCTTTTCGATTCGGATCTAACTGTTTTCCAGGCATCGGTCAATTTCTCACGTCGTCAGTACTGATCAAACCTGATTCCTCAAAGCTGAAGTACCCTCTGGGACTAACGATCAGATGATCCAATACGCGAATGCCCAGAATCTGCGCAGCCTCCACAAGTCTGGTCTGCGTTCTCAAATCTTCGTCGCTCGGTTGTAGATCGCCGGAAGGATGGTTGTGAGCGAAGATAACCGCAGCCGCTCGATCGGTAATGACGTCAGCGAACACATCGCGCGGATGAACCAGGCTTCTGTCCAGCAAGCCGACGGTAACGATGCGTTTTTTTAAATTACCTCGTTCGCGCCGTTCAGAGTAATGCTGACGAAGTGTTCCTGTGATTTGTCTCTGATGTCTGAAAGGAAGTGCGTTAATTTCGAACCGATCAACCAGCTAATATTGGGGAGAATCTCAGTGATGCCTGAAAGAGTTTCATTCACGGCCGGAACCTCGGCGAACTATGAGAAAACGCCAGGGTAGTGCCCTAATTTGAAATCCATCCAAATTGGGGCACTGCCAACGCCAGTGCCGCGCGTTGACAGACCGGCTTTGGCCGCTATAATGGCCGTTTTGTGCGCATAGCGCCGAAAAGGACTGTCGGCGGTAGTGCGGAGTGGTCATGCGGATTGAACTCGAGAAGTTGCAGGGAGGGAAGGGCGATTTCGCTCATGTTTATCAGCCTGACGAGCTCAATCCGATCGACGAGCGCGTCAATCTGAGTGAGGCGGCGGAGGTCAGCGGAAACGTAATACGAACAGGCGGCGCGGTCTTCGTCACTGGACATGTCGAAGCGCGAGCGCAACTCGAATGCGATCGTTGTCTGAAGGCTATCGAACTTCCTGTCAGCGCTGACTTTGGGCTCGAGTACATCACCGGAGCAGATTACGAATCCAGCTCCGTAGCGGCGCTTAGCGAAGAGGAACTCGCGGTCTCGGTGTTCGACGGTGAGTCGATCGACGTCGACGAGATCATAAAAGAACAGATTCTATTGGCCGTGCCGGCGCGCACCCTTTGCCGCGAAGATTGCAAGGGAATATGTCCGGAGTGCGGAACGGACTTAAATACCGGCCAGTGCAGTTGCGCCGACGACGAAGTCGACCCGCGCTGGGCCGCGCTTAAGAGTTTCAAGAGTACAGATAATCCAAATACGGAGTAATTATGCCAAATCCAAAGCGACGCCATTCGAAAGCACGTCGAGACAAGCGCCGCGCGCACGATGCGCTGCGTACGCCGCAGACCACGCTTTGTCCGAATTGCCGTGAGCCCCGCATGCCCCACCGCGTATGCCCCAAGTGCGGCCATTACAAAGGTCGTGAAATAGTGCAGGTGGAACAATCCTAAGCTAAATAAGTGCGAAGTCAGTCGAAGAATGAAGCCCCGCTGACGGGCAAGGTCGTTCTCGACGCCATGGGCAGCGACCATGCGCCATTCACTGAGATCGACGGTGCGCTCGCTGCGACGCGCGACTTCGGTGTGGGCGTTATCCTTGTGGGCCAACCGCACAAGGTCGAGCCTGAACTGCGACGCTGTGGTTGGCGCGGCGACGGCGACCACGGAATTGAGCTCGTCGAAGCGGCGGAAGTCATAGCGATGGACGAAGCCGTCGCAAACGCGGTCCGCCGCAAGAAAAAGAGTTCTTTGAGAATCGGGTCGAAGCTCGTGAGCGAAGGGCGTGGCGATGGTTTTGTCTCCGCCGGAAACACCGGAGCTGCCATGGCCACAGCGAAGATGGTCATCGGCATGCTTTCGGGCGTAGACCGTCCGGCACTCGCAGCAATGATTCCAACGAAAGCTGCGAAGCCGACGCTGTTGCTCGACGTTGGCGCTAATTCCGAGTGCAAGCCGCACCACCTGGCCCAGTTTGCGATCATGGGTGATGCTTATTCTCGTTCGGTGCTAGGTACGATCAAACCATCTGTTGGACTGATGAGCATCGGCGAAGAAGAAGCGAAAGGAAACGACCTGACGAAAGAGGCGTTTCCCTTGTTACGACAGTTGAGCAACATCAACTTCGTCGGCAACGTTGAAGGACGCGACGTGTTTTCCGGCATGGTAGACGTGATCGTCACCGACGGATTCACCGGCAATGTCATGTTGAAACTGTCGGAAGGTCTAACGGAGGCGATGCTCTCGATGCTGAAGCGCGAGTTGCGCGCGACGGCAGTGACGAAAGCGGGCGCGGTGCTGGCAAAACCCGCGTTTCGGAACATCAAGAAGCGGCTGGACTATACGGAATACGGCGGCGCACCGCTACTGGGAGTTAACCGGATCGTCGTCCTGGGACATGGAAGGTCTAACGCTAAAGCAATTCGCAACGCGATCCGGAGCGTTAAGGAGTTTTCTGAACACGGCACGAGTGAACGTATCGAAAAGGGAATTGGGGACACGACTGCGTTGCGGTCGGTGGCAGTTTGATTGGAACTTTGCTTAGTACTTTGTACTTTGTTCGCTAGCAATCGTTAAGCTGCAATCGGCCCGGTCCTAATGTGAACAAAGCACAAAGTACTAAGCACAAAGTACTAAGTTCTAATCACGTTTGGCTTTTGTTTTGAGTCGATATATTCTGAGGCAATTAATGGCAAACCAACGCGCTGGAATCCTGGGTACTGGACACTCGTACCCCGAAGGCATTCTGACCAATGCCGATCTCGCCAGGATGGTCGAGACATCGGACGAGTGGATCACTACGCGCACCGGAATTAAACAACGACGTAAAGCCGCGCCGAATGAATACACTTCGATGTTTGCTGTTCGCGCTGTCCGTCAGGCCATCGAAAGTGCACGGCTCGATCCGTCAGACATCGATCTTCTGATCTGCGCTACTGTTTCTCCGGATCAAATACTTCCGTCCACAGGTTGCATCATCCAGGCCGAAATCGGCGCGAACAACGCCGCGGCAATGGACGTAGTCGCCGCGTGTTCCGGGTTCTTATACGGCGTATCGTTGGCTGATTCGATGATTCGAACAGGCCAGGTGCGATACGCCGTCGTAGTAGGAGCCGAAGTTCTGACGCAATACGTCGATTACACCGACCGTCAAACTTGCGTGTTGTTCGGCGACGGCGCGGGGGCGGCAGTTTTGGGAGCAGTGGAAGGGAACCGCGGCATCCTCGCGTCGAAGATCAAGTCAGACGGACGTTACGAAGAACAGCTCTATTCACCGGGCGGTGGCACGCGTCGAAAACCTTCCGCCGAGACGCTCGCAGCCGGCGATCATTTCTTCAAGATGAAGGGTAACGAGCTGTTCAAAGTAGCGGTACGTTCGATGGCCGAGATCTCGCGCGAAGTTCTTGAGCAGGCGGGGATGAAATCGGACGATATAGATCTCTTCATTCCGCATCAGGCGAACCAACGGATCACAGAAGCGGTCGCGGATCGATTGAATGTCGACCTGTCGAAGGTCTATTCGAACATCGCGGTCCACGGCAATACTTCCGCAGCGTCGATACCGATCGCGCTTGACGAATGCGTCGCAGCCGGACGAGTCAAGGAAGGTGATCTGGTGTTGATGGCTTCGTTTGGCGGGGGCGTGACGTGGGGCTCCGTGTTGATGCGATGGTGAACGTGATGGCGACGGCTTATGTTTTTCCGGGACAAGGTTCGCAAAACCCGGGAATGGGGAAAGATTTATCGGACCAGTTTCCGGCGGCTCGACAGGTCTTTGAAGCAGCCGACGAAGCATTGGGGTTCGCGCTTTCAAAACTCTGTTTTGAAGGTCCGGCCGAGTATTTACAGTTAACTGAGAACACGCAACCCGCGATACTTGCTGTTTCGGTCGCGGCTTATCGAGCGCTCGAAAGCGTTGGCGCCAGGCCTCCGGCATTTGTAGCCGGACATAGTTTAGGTGAATACTCTGCGCTTGTTGCTTCCGGTGTATTGGACTTGTCAGACGCGTTGCGGACGGTGCGAGCCAGAGGACGTTACATGCAGGAAGCGGTGCCCGTCGACGCTGGTGCGATGGCCGCGGTGATTGGCGGCGAGCTAGGCGAGATTCAGCGCGTTTGCGTAGAGGCGAGTCGAGACGAGGTTTGTTCGGTGGCCAACATAAACTCGCCCGGGCAGGTAGTGATCGCTGGAAGCACTACGGCCGTCGATCGCGCGATCAAGTTGCTGAAAGAGGTCGCGCGACGAGTCGTCAAACTGAATGTTAGCGCGCCTTTTCATTGTGCGCTGATGAAACCCGCCCAGGACAGGCTGGCGAGGGATCTCGAGCGGCTGGATTTTGGCGAACCGAAGTTTCCGGTGGTTACGAACGTCGATGCGCGTATCACGACCGGGCCCGGCGAGCTGCGCGATGCATTGGTCCGTCAGGTGTCGGCGCCGGTGCGTTGGGTGGAGTCGATGCAGTTGCTAATAGAAAACGGCGTCGACAAAGTAGTCGAAGTTGGACCCGGAAAGGTTTTGTCAGGGCTCATGCGGCAGACGAGTCGCGACATAAAGTGTCTTAACGTGGAAGACGCAGCAAGTTTGGAAGCGACCATCGCGGCGCTTGCTGCCCCGGATGTATTAGTTCAATAAACTCACAGAGGAGCAAACAAATGCCCGATCAAGAGATCGAGAATAAGGTAAAGCAGATTATCGTCGATGAGCTCGGTGTCGATGAGAACGAGGTCACGCCGAATGCGCGGTTTATTGACGACCTCGGCGCCGATTCGCTGGACACAGTCGAACTCGTGATGCGTTTTGAGGAAGAGTTTGGGATCGAGATTCCCGACGAAGACGCTGAGAAGATTCAAAGCGTTAGGGACGCCTATAACTATATCGACCAGCACAAGAAGTAATTGATGATTGATCGGTGATTAAACATCACCGTTTCACTTATCGCTTCTGCTGTTTTCAAGGAGTCAAACTTTGACACGTCGTGTCGTGATCACGGGGCTCGGCCTCGTCACTCCTGTTGGCAACACCGTCGAAGAGACGTGGACTGCGCTGATGAATGGGCGCAGCGGCGCTGACTACATCAAGAAGTTCGATGCTGAGAAATTTTCAGTAAAGTTTGCCTGCGAAGTTAAAAACTTCGATCCACTAACATTCATCGCAAAGAAAGAGGCGCGCAAGATGGGCGCCTTTATTCATTACGCGATAGCCGCCTCAGTCGAAGCGATGGCCGACAGCGGCATCAAGCTAACCGAGGCCGGGAAGCTCCCGGATGACATCTCCGAGAACGTCGGCACGTACATCAGTAGCGGCATCGGAGACTTTTGGGCCATCGAGCGCGAGCATTCGAAGTTGCTTGACGATGGTCCCGATCGTGTGTCGCCGTTCTTTATCGTTTCGGCGATTGTCAATCTGGCGGCCGGACAGGTTTCAATTCGGTTCGGAGCGAAGGGACCAAACTCCGCGACCGCAACGGCGTGCGCCGCGGGCGCACACGCGATTGGCGATAGTTTCAAGATCATTCAACGCGGCGATGCCGATATCATGATCTGTGGCGGTGCGGAGTCGGCGATCACGCCGATGAGCGTGGCGGGCTTTTCCGCGATGCGGGCGTTGTCGACCAACAACGAGGATCCGATCCATGCGTCGCGGCCTTTCGAGCGCGACCGCGATGGATTTGTGATCGGCGAGGGTGCCGGGATCATGATTCTCGAAGAGCTGGAGTCGGCTAAACGTCGCGGCGCCAAGATCTATGGCGAGATTGTGGGCTACGGCGCTGCCGCCGATGCCTTCCACTTGACGATGCCTGACGAAACCGGGTCGGGCGCGCGGCGCGTCATGCAGCGAACGCTGAAAGACGCCGGCATCGCTCCCGATCAGGTCGGTTACATCAACGCGCACGGCACGTCGACGCCGTACAACGACAAGTTTGAAACGCTAGCGATCAAAGACACGTTTGGTGCGCATGCTTACAAGCTGGCTGTCAGTTCGACCAAGTCGATGACGGGCCACTTGCTCGGCGCGGCGGGGGGAATCGAAGGTATCTTCTGCGTGCTGGCGCTGCATCGCAACGTCATCCCGCCGACAATCAACTACGTCAATCCGGATCCGGAATGCGACCTCGACTACGTTCCCAACGAACCGCGCGAAGCGAGGGTCGATTACGTGCTGTCGAACAGTTTCGGGTTTGGTGGAACAAATGCGGCGCTGTTGTTTAAGAGGTATGAGGAATAGGAGCTTGGTACTTAGAGCTTTGTACTTGGTTCGCAAGCGGTCGCATAGCTCTTTGGCGAGGCTTTAACTAGCGAACAAAGTACTAAGTACAAAGCACAAAGTACAAAGAGCGGAGCTCTAAGAGAAATGAAGATCGTCGTAATGATGAAACAGGTCGCGAACAAAGACGCGATCCTGCGAATTAACAAAGACTCAACGTGGATCGAAGAAGCGGACCTGTCGTTCGAAGTAAGCGAGTCAGACGGCTATGCACTCGAAGAGGCGTTGCGCGTCCGCGAGAAGCTGGGTGGGGAAGTGGTTGTTTGCTCGATGGGGCCACAGCGCGTCAAAAGCGTGATCAAGGATGCGCTTGCGCGTGGTGCTGACCGCGCGATTCACGTCGTGGGCGACAACCTGACGCATCTCTCGCCGTTTGCTGCGGCGACGGTGTTGGCCGGTGCGATTCGGGACGAGAATCCAGATCTGGTCATGACTGGTCTGCAATCAGACGATCATGGGTACGGCCAGACCGGCGTGATCATGGCTGAACTACTTGGGCTTCCGCATGCCACGATCGTGATTGAAGTCGACGCGGCGGCGGACAAGTTTCGCGTGAAGCGAGAGCTCGAAAGCGGCTGGTATCAATGGTACACGATGCCGCTGCCTGCGTTGCTGACGATCCAATCGGGCATCAGCCAGATTCGTTACGCGACGTTGAAAGGCATCATGGCGGCGAAAAAGAAAGAGATTAAAGAAGTGACGCCGCCCGCTGAGATCGTGGATTGGCCTTCGAACCAGCGCATCGAGAAGGTCTATCTGCCGCAGAAGACGAAACAGACGCAGATGCTCGGAAACGGTGACGCGAAAGCCGGCGCTGCCGAGCTTGCGCAGAAGCTGCATACTGAAGCTAGGGTTTTTTAACTAAATGAGTAACGGAATACTGGTTTTTATAGAGAACAAAGGTGGAACTGCGAATCGCAGCTCAATGGAGGCGATTGCGGCGGCGCAGGCGTTTGGATCGCAACTGCAACAGCCGGTGAGTGCGGTCGTGCTTGGCGCCGATGTTTCATCGTTGGCCCAGGAGATCGCTGCCTACGACATCGCGCGCGTGATCACTGTTAACGATCCGAAACTGGCCGACTACACACCCGACGCTTACGCCGACGCGCTCGAACAAGTTGTCAAGCAAGTTGATCCGAGCCTGGTTTTCCTGACACACACATACCAGGTGCGTGACTTCGCCCCGAAGCTCGCCGCGCGCTTTCAGAAGTCGTTGATTAGCGACTGTATCCGCGCCAAAGCGGAAAGTGGCAGGGTCGGTTTCACGCGGCGCATATTCCTCGGTAAGCTCGACGCTGATGTTTCTTCTGATGGCGAGGCGCCGGTGTTTGCGACGTTTCAAACGGGCGCCTACCGTCCGGATCAGGCGACAAAGGGCGGCTCCGCAGCCGTCGAAAACATGACCGTGCAGATTGGCGACGTCCGCATGGTGCCCGAACCGGCATTCCAGGAAGCAAAACAGGCCGTCGATCTTACGAAGGCAGAAGTGATAATTGCCGTGGGCCGCGGCATCAAAAGCAAAGACAACCTGGTGCTGGCCGAGAAGTTGGCGGAAGTTTTGGGTGGGGATCTCGCTGCGTCGCGCCCGATTTGCGACGCCGAATGGCTTCCGATCGATCGCCAAATCGGATCGTCGGGTCAAACTGTCGCGCCGAAGCTTTACGTGGCGTTGGGCATTTCGGGTGCGATTCAGCACCTCGTCGGCATGAAGAACTCGGGAACGATCGTGGCGATCAACAAAGATCCGGAAGCGCCTATCTTCGACATTTCTGATTACGGCATTGTCGGCGACTTGTTCGAAGCAGTGCCTGTGCTCACCGAAGAGATCAAAAAGATCAAAGGCCTGGCTTAGACACGAAAGCACAAAGTACATAGGTTCTGCTGGATGCCTTGTACCGGCTTTGCACGAAAAGTGTTTTTACAACTATTTGCTTCTTCTACGCAGAGACCGCAGAGAAGAATCGAATCCCGACCAAGGTCTATTCTTAGCTACTTTTCGTGCAAAGCTCCTTGTACTTGTGTTTTTGGGCTAACTACCGAACGGTTTTCTTGAGCTCCGCGACGACTTCTTCAGTCTTCCATTCATTACCGGTGTAGATCTTCGCGACCTTTCCATCAGGGTTCACAATCACGGTCCTCAAGGCATGAATGATCTGGTCTTTTTGCGAAAAGTACTGTAGACCAAAATACTGCGCTATTTCCTTAACTTGCTCGCCGGTTCCCGTTGCGAACTCCCAATGCGCGAAAGTCTCATTCTCGTAGCGCTCAGTGTGCGCGGCGCCGTAGCTGCGTAGCACCTTCGGGTCGTCGTAACCAGGATCGATGGTGATGCTGAGCAAATGCGTTTTGGCATAAAGTTCCGGGTCCTGGCCCAACTGTCGCTCTATCTGGGCGAAGTTGTTGCTCATCAACGTGCATTGATCAGGCTCCGGACACCGCGTGTAGATAAAAGTCAGTAGCAACGCTTTGCCACGATAGTTCTTGATGCGGATCTGCTTGGCTTCCTGATTCAGGAGTGTGTAGTTCGGGACTTCGTCGCCTTCTTTGGCCTGTACGACAGCCGTTGTGGTCACAGGCGTTCCCGCCTGCTGCTTAACTACGACAAAGAGATTCTCGATCCACGAATGTTTACCATCGACCACGAGCGTTGCCGTGATCTCCGCATTCGGAACGAGCATTTGCATATCCGACTCGTTGCGCACGGTGAAGGGCATCGTCATGCCGGGCATGTAATCTTTCACCTCTTCATGCGCGATCGTAACCTGTCGTTTCTCCGGTTGGACGGAGACGATTGTGCCTTTTAGGTCGTAGCGCTTCTCATTTCCGGAACTTCGGCATGACGCGACAACTCCTGTGATCGCGATCAATAGCAGTAGCAGAACGCGCTTCATTTGGCGGCCTGTGAAGTCGGATTGAGTTGGGCGTCGTAAAGTCGTTGGTAGTTCCAAAAGTTAGCCAGCACCTTGTAAACGTAGTCTTTCGTCTGCGAGAAGCCGATTTCGGGAACGTAACGGTCGGCTTCAACTGCGCGTGACCGCGCGATCCAGCGGGCGAGATTGTCTTCGCCACCGTTGTACGAGCCGGCGACTGCCTGCGGTTGGTTGGGAAACATTTTGAAGAGGTTCGCCAGGTATTGCGAGCCGAAGAGAATTGCCGTGTCGGGGTTGTAGAGCTCGTCCTGATCGAAATTCGTGAGTTTGAGCTCGCCCGCGATCTTATTGGCCGTTGAGGAAATGAACTGCATCATGCCGCGAGCAGCCGCAACGGACTTCGCGTCGGCCTGGAAGCGCGATTCCTGTCGCGCGATTGAGAGGACAAACCGCGGATCGACGTTTCTCGACGACGCATGCTTTAAAAGCGAGTCACGATAGGGCACGGAATAAAACAGTTCGACGAGATCGCGCGGTGCTAGTTCGATCACGTAGTCCGCCGGCATCGTTTTCCAGAGCGGTTCGGCAAAACGGATGGCGCGATTGGGAAAGCCAGCCTCCAATGAGAGCAGCGCGATCGAGTAGGCCTCGTTTGATTTCGCATCGAGTGTTCCGCGCGTTGCCAGGTATTCAGGAAGCGCCTCGTCGTAGAGTTTGAGAGTGAAGAGTTCATCGACGAGTGGCCGGTTCGTATGCGCGAGCATTCGTTCGAACTGCGGAAAACGATAAGCGGGCAACGCTTCATACGCCGTTTGCAAACGTTTCAGGATTTCGCCGCGCGTTTTCGAGTCGTTCGTAAGTCGCAACGCTGCCGTAGCCGCCACTCTCGCTGCCTCAGGTTGTTCGGACCTCGCTTCATTCAGAAGTGAATTCAAGCGCATCTGAACGATCACGCGCGACTTGTCCGCGTTGGCAAGATCGAGCAAACGCTGCGTGGCGCGCATGCCGTAATACTCATTTCGCCCATCCGGAATCGACAAATAGGCGGCGACGGCTTCTTCCGCTCGGCCCATTTGCTCCAACGCATATGCGCGCAGAAAATTGATCTCCGCCGGATTGGTTCCGCCGGGCACGCGCGTGCCACCAAGATCGGAAGCTTTCAATAGTTCATCCGCGTCGCGCGCGGTTGCGGGCCAGTTCGCCTGGGCCAGGTGAATACGCAGTTGAGCGAACAGAGCCAGTGTGCCGCCAATGTCATTCTTGAAACGCCCCCGCGTTTGTTGCACCCAATCGAGAGCTTCGTTGTGGCGTCCCGCTTCGTGCAAAACGTCGATGAGATTTAGATACGGGCGCTCAGGACTCGGCGCGTCGGGGAAACGCGCGATATAGCGCTTGTAAGCACCGACGGCGTCGTCATAACGCTTCATGCGCAGGTAAGTCGAACCAACAAAGCCTAACGCTTCGCGAGCGCTTGAGGAATCGGGGTATGAATCAGCAACTTTTTGGAACGCTTTCAGCGCGTCGTCATACTTCGCTTCCAAATAGAATCCGCGGCCCAGTTGAAAGATGGCGTTAGGCAAAGTCGTGCTTTGCGGATAACGATCGATCAACATCTGGTAATGAAGCCGCGCACCGGCGAAGTCGCGATTGAACTGGTACACGGAAGCGCGCAGCAAGTGTTCCGCTTCCGGAAGTGCCGCGTTGTTGTCGAAAGAATCGAGTTTTCGCACAGCGGCGAGCGCGAAGTCGTCTGGGCGTGACGCATCGGGCATCTGCATCACGAGCCGCGTGAACACTTCGCGCGACTCCGCGTTTTTCCCGGCGCGAGCGAGGGATTCAGCGGTCAACAACAAAGCTTCGCGCGAGAGCGTAGTGCTTTTAGAAACGCTGAGCGGCCGCGCGCTGTCGGCGGCGGATTGGAAATCTCCGCTCTCAAAAAAACTCCGGCTGAGTCGCAACGCAGATGTTTCGGCGAGAATGCTCGCCGGCGCAGTTGTCAGCAGTTGTCGTAATCGTTCGCGTTCGAGTGGCAAGTCGCCGGTCGACCGTGCGATGCGGGCTAACCGCCACAACGCATACTCTTTCAACACCGAGTTGCGCGTGACGACGGCTTGATAACTTGCGGTTGCTTTAGCGATGTCGCCGGACTTTTCCGCTTCGCGCCCGTGCCGGTAGTCGTTGTTCGACTGGGCCGCAACCGGTAAAGCGACTAACACTGATAGAAGAATCAGCCTTAACAATGTCATGAGCGAATTATAATCTGTGTATACTATTGCTCAAACAATGGCAGCAGAAACACTTAAAGCAGGTCCATTAGCGGACCAGATCAAGCAGGATGTAAAGTCGAAAGTCGAAGACATGGTGGAAGCGCACGACCTGCGCCCCTGTCTCGCGGCCGTGCGTGTAGGTGACGATCCCGCTTCCGCCGTGTACGTTGGAAACAAGATCAAGGCATGCGAAGAAGTCGGGATCCGATCGGAGCATCACGCACTGCCGGAGTCGACAACCACCGCCGAACTGCTCGATCTAATCGCCTCGTTGAATTCGCGCGACGACGTGGACGGGATTCTCACTCAACTCCCTTTGCCGGCTGGGATTGAAGAGCGCGCGATCATCGAAGCGATCGACCCGGCGAAGGATGTCGATGGTTTTCATCCGGTTAACGTCGGAAACCTAGCGCTCGGCAGACCGGCATTCGTACCCTGTACACCCGCTGGGATCATCGAGTTGCTGGTTCACAGCGACGTCCAGATTCGCGGCACTCGCGCCTGTGTCGTCGGTCGCAGCCAGATTGTCGGGCGTCCCATGGCCCAACTGCTTTTGCAACGCGACGCTACCGTGACTATTTGCCACTCGCGTACGCGCGACCTCGCTTCCGTGACTCGCGAAGCGGATCTCCTGATCGTCGCGATTGGCAGGACGGGGATGATTGGAGGCAAACATATCAAACCGGGCGCGACCGTGGTTGACGTCGGTATGAACAAGGTAACGGACTCCAATCAGGTGCGCGAACTCTTTGGTCCGGACGCCGAAAAACGACTTGAGGTATTGAGCAAACGTGGCTACACGCTCGTCGGGGACGTACATCCGGCAGAGGCTAGGGCAGTCGCAGGACGATTGACGCCCGTACCGGGTGGCGTCGGTCTGCTTACGGTCGCGATGTTGATGAGGAACACGTTACACGCGGCGACGGGGAGGAGGGGTATGGGGCGTTGTGCTTAGTGCTTTGTGCTTTGTACTTTGTACTTTGTGCTTAGTGCTTAGTGCTTTGTTGGTTTGTGAAGAAGGCTACTCAGGAATCGAGAGTACTAAGTGCAAAGAACAAAGCACTAAGTACAAAGTTCAAAGTACAAAGCACAAAGCACTAAGCACCAAGCACCAAGCCCAAGTATCCCATGCTACGTGTTGGTCTAACTGGATCGATTGCAGTCGGCAAATCATTTGTGACCTCGGTGTTTGCCGAGCTTGGTTGCCGTGTCCTCGACGCGGATCAAACGGCGCGCGAGGTTGTACTGCCGGGCGCGACTGGTTTAGAAGCGGTGGTCCAAAGCTTTGGCAAAGAGATTTTGGCGCCAGACGGAACGCTCGACCGCGCCCGCATGGCCTCGATCGTCTTTGCCGATGAAGAAAAGCGTTTGCGATTGAACCACATCCTGCATCCGTTCATCATCACGCGTCAGGACGAGATCCTGCGCGAATGGGAACGCGAAGATCCAAACGGGATCGCAATCGTCGATGCCGCACTGATGATCGAGTCGGGTGGTTATAAACGGTTCGACAAGTTGATCGTCGTCCATTGCCGGCCAGAGGTCCAATTAGAGCGCCTGATGCTGCGGGACAAATTAACGCTAGTTGAAGCACAGCGACGCATCGCGGCGCAGATGCCGCAGGAGGAGAAACAGCGATACGCCGATTATTTGATCGACACTTCCGACGGTTTTGAACCAACGCGAGCGCGAACTGCTGAAGTTTACAAAGAATTGCGTAAACACGGATGAATAGCCGCAACAAAGCACAAAATGCAGCACGAAGACTTGGCCTGATGTCCAGGAGACGTTCGAGGTGGTCGCAGATTTATGCCTTGTTGTTGATGCTTTGCCTCGCGCACAGTGGCTGCGTCACGGGCGACGAGCCATCGACGTATTACGGCAATGTCGTGGCGCCGGGCGCGCAGGAATTTCGCTGGAGCGACGGCGGACTTCCGCAGACGTTTGACCCTGCATTCGCGGTTGCGCCACCTGACACTGACGCAGTCCGCGCACTCTTCGAAGGACTCACGGATTACGATCCAAAGACACTGGCGCCAGTTCCGGCCGTCGCGACGCGCTGGGAATCTTCCGCGGATGGCCGCGTCTGGACTTTTTACCTGCGCGAGAATGCGCGCTGGTCCAACGGCGAGCAAGTTACGGCCCGCGACTTTGTCCGTTCCTGGGAACGCACGTTGAAAATTGGCCCACTCGCGCCACACACCGAATTGCTCTCGAATATCGAGGGAGCCACGACCACAAACGCTCCGGCGCAACCTCCACCGAATGAGCCTGCGGGGCAACCGGGCAATTTAAACCCGCCGTTCGGCGCGCGTGCGGTAAACGATCAAGTTCTCGAGGTTACACTGGAACACGCAGACCACAGTTTTCCCGCGCTCGTCGCCCATCCGGTGTTTCGTCCAGTCAAGGTGGAGCATCCGGATAACACGCAACGTCTTAACGCGCACGAGTTGATCTCCAACGGCGCGTTTCAGTTGTCGACCACCGAAGCAGATCGCGTCAGTCTTGAAAGAGCGAAGACCTACTGGGACGATGCCTCGGTCGCACTCGATCGCGTCACATTCGTGAACACCGAAAACGCTGAAGAAGCTCTGGCTGCATATCGCGCCGGAAAAGTTGACGCCGTCACAAATGCGTCATTCGAACCGCTGGCCCTGAAACTTCTGGCGCCGTACAAAGACTTCCGCCGCTCAACTTTTGGCGCGCTCACGTTCTATGCATTCAACACCTCGCGTCCACCATTTGACGACGTTCGCGTGCGCGAAGCTCTTGCGCTGGCAATCGATCGCGAACGTGTCAGCCGTGACGATCTCGGCGGCGCGACGGTGCCCGCCGGGAAGTTTCTGCCTGAAGCAATGTCGGGTGAGAAGCCGGTTGTTGACGAGACGGAGCTAATCGAACACGACGTGAACCGGGCGAGAGAACTGCTCGCTGAAGCCGGCTATCCCGACGGCGAAGGCTTTCCTTTAATCACACTGCTGATCAATCGTAACGAACAGCAACGCATCGTGGCCCAATCGATCGCGTCGATGTGGCGTTCAACGTTGAACGTCGATACACAGCTCCTGATGAAGCCCTGGGACGAGTACGCGGCCGTTATTCAAGCCGGCGAATACGACATCGTGCGGCGCGGAATGGTGATGCAAACCACCAGCGAATGGACGAACCTCAGCATGCTGTTCGACGGCGATTCGCCTGAATCAGAGACGCAGGCGTTGAAAGATTTAAAAGCGATGCCCATTTACTTCGCGTCGTCGTACGCGGTCGTCAAGCCGTATGTTTCGGGATTCGATCCTAATGTCCTCGACGCACCGAATCTCAAGAACACAAGAATCGACACAAATTGGCGGCCATAATCCAACAAGGCGGGGTGATCGCGTTTCGCACCGACACGTTTTACGGGCTTGGCGCGGATCCGTTCAACGCAGTCGCGGTCGCGCGGATTAGAGGGTTGAAGGGCAGGGAAGACGATAAACCGATCTTGCTGCTGATTTCCGATGCCGAAGAGCTCGATCGTCTGATAGTGGCCCCGTCTAAACAGTTTCAGGAGATCGCTGCGAGGTTCTGGCCTGGTCCATTGACGATCATCGGCAAGGCTATGCCGGATTTGCCGCCTGAGATAACAGCCGGAACCGGCACCGTCGGCGTCCGTCTTCCGGCAGACGCGAACGTGCGCGATCTGGTGCGTGAGTGCGGCGGAACATTGACTGCTACCAGCGCGAACCCCGCGGGCCGCGAACCCGCTCGCTCCGCTGAAGAAGTACGACTTTATTTCCCGCAAGGAATCGATCGGATAATCGACGGCGGACAGGTGACGGCGATCGAGCCTTCCACAGTTGTCGATGCGACCGTCTCGCCGCCGCGTATCGTTCGCGAAGGCGCCATACCTGCAAACGTTATTGGCCTTCGCGAGTCAGATTCTTGACGAAGCCCCAGTCGCCGCTCGCATTCACCTGAATGTTTCCGACATTCTTGCGCGCGATCACGATGTTTGACTGATACCACAACGGAAACACCGGTACGTCGCGACTCACCATGTCCTGAATCTGCTTGTAGAGCTCGCGACCCCGTACGCGATCGAACGTATTCACCGCTTCTTCCACAAGCCGGTCGAGCTCGGGATTGCTGTAGCGGCTCCGGTTGCGCGAGATCTTGTTTCCCGTCGGGATCTCCGAAGTCGCAAACAGATCTTTGTAGAAGATCGGATCCTGATTACCGCCAACCCATTGCGAGTAGCCGATCTGAAAATTGCCTCCGCGCATTTCATCAAACAGCGTGGTGCCCTCGTAGGTCTGGATCTCGATCGGGATACCCACTTCCTTGAGCTGGTTCTGAATCACGACCGCGTAGTTTCGCCCGGCGATGCTGCTTCCCGACAGGCCGTATCGAATCGGTTTGTCGAGCCGTGCGCGTGGTCCAGCGCCGTCGAGGTCACGGAATCCCGCCTCATCGAGCAGTCGTTTCGACGCAGCGGGATCAAATGAATAGGTTTGGCCGGGAGTATAGGACCACGATTCTTCGGGAATGATCGAGTGGGCAACTTTCCCGTAACCACCAAGGAGAGTGTTGATAATGGTTTGGCGGTCAATCCCGTGTGCGATAGCCTGGCGGAGTTTGACGTTGTCGAGCGGTGGAGATGCTGTGTTGATAGTCAGCAACACCACGTTTGAGCCATTGAACACTTTCACCTGAAGGTTTGGATCCTGCTCGAGCCGCTTCACGGCATCGGGTGAAAGACTTGTCGGCATCGGTGCGATGTCCACGCGGCCCGCTTGAAGTTCGGCCTGCAACTGGTTCATGTCGGGAAGCACTCGTATGCGAACGGACGGCAACTTGGGCGCACCTTCCCAGTAGTCGGCAAACGCTTCCAGGTCGACCACTTGCTGCTGATTGTCGTAGTTGATGAACTTGAATGGACCAGAGCCCATTGGATGCGTCTTCTGCGACTCATAACTGTCTTTCGCAATGATCGGAATCGCTACCAGGTTCGAGAGCAGACCAACCCACGGCTTGTTCAGCGCCACTACCAGCGTTTTGGGGTCGGGCGCCTCGATGGTTTTGACGTAACCGCTCTTCTGTTGTCCCGTGCCTTCGAAAAAGCTGGCAGATTTAGCAAAAGTGCTCGCCAGCAGCAGATCCAGCGTGTACTTCGCGTCCGCGGAACTGAACGCGCGCCCATCGTGAAACTTTACGCCGTCGCGCAACGTGAAGGTGTAAGTCAGGCCATCGTCCGAGCGCTTGATATCAGACGCCAGCTCGCCAACATAATCAAACTGCTCGTTCTTCTTGACTAGCCTGTTGAAGATCAACGTGCTGACGCGCTCGCTCGCAGCGTCAGTGGACGGCGAACCGATTGGATCGATGGTGCGGATGTTGTCGCCCAGAGCGATCACGAACGCGTCGCTTCGGGTGCGGCAACCGGCCGGCAGAATCATTAGAACTATCAAAGAAAACAGCAGGATAAACGCACTTATCCTCACTTAATCGTGCCTCCATAAACGTAGTTGAGCTTACTGTTGAGCTGTTGAATGCTATCGGAGAGAAAGTTTAACCGTTCGAGATCCAGTGCCAGTGGCGGCTCAACAATCGCTTTGGTTCGCGCGATTCGCTGCAACGACTCACGAATGCGCTTCTCAGGCAATCGTCCTGAATTCGCCGCGTCGAGCAGCGCTTCATAACCCCGGCGAATCTTGTCCGGCGACGCGCAAATGAGCAGCATGTCTTCTCCGGCGAGGGACGCTTGAATCGCCGCGTCGCCAATCTCGTAATGTCTCGCGATCGCGCCCATCTCAAGGTCGTCGGTGACGACGAGATGCTTGTATCCGAGCTCGTCGCGAAGCAGCTTGGTGACGATGTTGTAGTTGAGGGACGCCGGTTCGAGTAGTCCGCCTGTCAGTTCCTCGCGGATGTCGACGTTTGGAAAACCGCCGTGACTGACCATCACGCAATGCACACGATCGTCGCGTCGTTGAAATAGTTCGATGTAGGGCGCGAGATCCTGCGCAATGAGATCGTCATGCGACAGCCGGACGACGGGCATCTCTTCATGCGAGTCGACCTCGCCTGCGCCGATTCCCGGAAAATGTTTGAGGCAGCCAAGACAGCCTGCGCCCTGAAGCCCGCGCATGTAAACAGTCGTATAGCCAAGCACTTCACCCGGGGAACGTCCATAAGAGCGCGAATACAGACCGTTTGACAGCAGATCGCGATCATCGGTCATGATCGACATCACGGGCGCAAAGTTGATGTTGAACCCTAGCATCCGGAGTGTTTCGCCCGTGATGCGGCCGAGCGCGCGGGCCGCTGCCAGGTCACCGTGCTGACGAATCGTGCGTGCGGAGGGCATCGGCGTGAAGATGCGGCGCAAGCGATCGACGAGTCCGCCTTCCTGATCGATACCGAATAGCAGCGGGGTCTGCACCAGTTCGCGCACGGCATCGAGCAACCCGCGTAACTGCTCGGCACTCGCGACGTTGCGACCGAAGACGATCACGCCGCCCGGCTGCACGTCTGTGATCAGCGCGCGCGTTTCGGCGTCAAGTTCCGTGCCCGGAAGTCCGATGAAGAGAAATTGTCCGATTTGTTGTTCGCGGGGAAGTGAATAAAGATTTTCAGGCACCATTGATGACGAAAGTTTAGCATGAGCTTGGAGCTTTGTGCTTGGTACTTTGTACTTTGTTCGTGGCGAGAGGTGTCCTTTAGAGTCAACCGCAAACCAGCGAACGAAGAACCAAGCACAAAGTACAAAGCAGGAGACGCAGAACACAAAACACCTAGTCGTTCCCGCTTGTCTGTAGTATAAACACTTCATGCCACGCGAAATCACCGATCGGGGTCGCGTTGTTGAAGCCGTCCAGAATCTTTCTCTCACTGCCGAACTTTTCGAAGAACAAAATGGCAAACAGAAGTACGGCACCGATCTTGAGGTGATCGTCCAGGGTCGCGACTACGGCAACGGCAAACGAGTCGGACCTTACGTGCGATTGCTCGCGTACGACTCCGGCGAAGAAATCATGCGTCAGGGTGAGTGGGGTGGAAACACTTTCTACATCGCAGTGGAAGGCTCGCTTGATGTGTACGTGCGCGAAGCGAGTGGTCAGAAACTAATCGGCAGTCTTGAACCGGGTGCGTGCTTCGGCGAGATGGCGCTGCTCGCCGGAGTGGAGCGGAATGCGACGGTGAAAGTTCCTGCAGGTCAGACTGCGGTGGCCCTGGAAGTGATGCGACCCGCGTTGCGTCTTTTGCGTAAGCTTCCGAAGTTTGGCGTTAAGCTCGACGAGACTTATCGCACGCATGGATTCGGTCGCGTGCTCGAGGATCTATCGCTGATTTCCGACAAACCCGTGGGCCAGGAACTTGCCGCGGAGTTGAAACGATCGGCGCGTTACATGGTCTACGGCAAGAACCATGTTTTGTGTAAGGAAGGTCAGCCGATCGACCGACTTATCCTGGTCAAGAGCGGTTGGGTGCGGCGCTCTCGTGGTGTGCCGTTCCACGCTACGGCGCCGGAAGTCGTGATGGGCGTGAATGAGAGTATCGGGGTCGACTTTCTTGGTGGTGGCAATTGTCTCGGGCTGGAAGGAGTGCAGCAAGGAGAAACGTGGAAATACAACGCGAGTTTGATGGCCCGTACGGAAGTACTTGAAGTTCCACTCGCAACATTTTCGACGGATCCGAAGCTTCGCGATCAACTGTTCGCGACTTTTTCCACGTTTTCGAACGCCGATGATTCGATGCCGTTGACGATCGAGGCAGTTTCCGATCTCAACACCTTGAAATCAGCCGAGCAGGAGATCGCGACCGGCATCGTCGACGGGGCGAATGTGCTGGTGATGGACATGGACCTCTGCGTTCGCTGTGGCAACTGCTCGCTGGCGTGTCACAAGGTGCACGGACAGTCGCGATTGTTACGCCGCGGGATTCAGATCGAACGTCCCGTCGCAATAGGTAAGAAACGACTGCAACACGCCCTCGTGCCGCAGGTGTGTATGCACTGCGCGGATCCTGAATGTTTGACCGGATGTCCGACAGGTTCGATCTTCCGCGATTCGTTGGGCCACATTGACATCGACGCCTCAACCTGCATCGGATGTTATGACTGCGCGACACAGTGTCCGTACGATGCGATCTCGATGGTCCCTCGTGAAGTGCCGTCAACAAATGGCGGCTTCGCTTCAAAGTTCCGCAGAGTCTTCAGTTTTAAAATCGATCCGCCGGTTACTCCCGAGCCCGGTGACGATGTCGTAGCGATCAAATGCAATCTCTGCCAGGGCACAGCGCTGAATCCGCCGGGCGCACGACGCACGGCCTATTCGTGTGAAGAGAATTGTCCGACCGGTGCGCTGGTTCGCGTGAATCCAATCGAATACTTCACGGAGATTGGACCCACGCAGGGGCTGGTCTTCAAAGACAAGACGCACGCCATCGGACGCAATATACACAAGAGCGATCCGCTGGCGCGCGCGTGGAACATTGGCGGCGCGCTGTTGACGATACTCACCGCCGTCTTCGTGATCTGGGGGCTGGCGCGAAACGGATTTGACGAAGTGGTGGCAGGCGCGTGGCTCACAATGCGCTGGCTAACCGGACTCGCCGGACTGTTTGGTGTAGCGATCGTGATGACGTATCCAATGCGCAAACAGATTTATCGTCGCCGCGCCGGCGCGTTGCGTTACTGGATGTTGGCCCACGTCTATATCGGCGCGACCGCAGGTGTTGTCCTTTTGCTTCATTCAGGGACGAGCACTGGAGGCGTACTCACGACGTTGCTATACATCGCCTTCGACGTCGTGATCATGTCGGGCGTGCTCGGGATCGTGTCGTACTACGTTGCTCCCCGAATCATGACGCGCATCGAAGGCGAGCCGTTGTTAATCGAAGATCTTCAGGAGCGGCGTGCGGAGTTACAACAAAAATCAGATGAAATATTCGAGCAGAGCCAGGGTTGGTTGAAGGATGAGATTCGCGATCGCGTTTATCCACGCTTTCTCTCGCGCTCGTTTCTGTGGCGGCAACTGTCGCGGCGCGAGTCGTTGAAGGGGATGGTGGCCCACGCGCGCGAGGAGTTCAAAGAGCGCCTGACGCGTCTCGCCACTGAGGAAGAACGTGATCTGTTGATATCCGCAGTCGAGACGGCGGTCACTGCTCGCCGCATCGACGCGCTGTTACTGCTGCATCGAGCGCTCCGGGTTTGGATTCCGGCGCACGTCATTTCCACGGCACTAATGCTTGCATTGATGCTAGTTCACATTATTCAGGTGGTGTTCTTTAGGGTCAGTGGTCAGTAGTCAGTAGTCAGTAGTCAGTGGTCAGTGGTCAGTGGTCAGTAGTCAGTAGTCAGTAGTCAGTGGTCAGTAGTCAATGGTCAGTAGCCCGTGACGAGTCCGTTCAACTGACCACGGACGACGGACCACTGACAACGAATTCTTTATGGCCAGTGGTCAGTAGCCCGTGACGAGTCCGTTCAACTGACCACGGACGACGGACCGCTGACAACGAATTGAATGCCTGCGAAAAACCAATACATCGTCGTACGCAACGACCTCGCGGTAGATCCGGTGACAATTATTTCGGATGGATTGTTGATCGGGCGTTTGCCGGAGTGTGAGGTGTTGCTGAACCACCCATCTGTGTCCCGGGTGCAGGCGGGGATCAAGCAGATTGAGGATAGCTACTATCTGTTTCCGCTGCGTCCCCGCAATCCGGTATCGGTGAACGGCAAGCTGGTTGAGGAAAACGAAGCGCTTGCCTCAGGCGACGTCATCGACGTTGGACCATTCCGGTTGGAGATCGACATAGCCGACGACGGGTTGGTCATTCGCGTTGAATTGCAGATCGGCATGGGCCCGTCAGAGATCGATGTCAGCGATGCGGGTTTGAGTACCGCGAACCTCGTGCTGCCGGAAGGCGGAAAAGCCAAGAAGCCACGGGCAGCGCCGATCGCGAGCACGAAGGCGCTTGATATTTTCTGGGACAAGCGCATGCGCGACGTGGCAAAGATGGTGCGCCCGTCGCCACTGTTTCCGCGTGCCCGCAGACGTTCGGGAAAGGCGCAATCGAATTGGACCGCAACAACGGATCTTGTTTCACGCTGGCCGGTGTCGTTTTTCGTCTGGTGTTTCGTTGGCGTTGGGTTGATCGCAATTGCCGGCGCCTACTGGTACACGCAAGCATACGCTCCCGCACCTTTAGCGGATGCGCATGCACGGAGTGAATTAACGATGAAACCGGCGATTGCTGTTAGTGCGAATAACGGATCGTGTACGACTTGTCACTCATGGTCGGGAAACATGGAGGAGCGTTGCTCTTCGTGTCACAAGACGGAAGCGTTTGTCGCCACTGTGATCAAACCACATGAGGCCGCGGGCATCCGGTGTGTTGACTGTCATGACGAACATAAGGGCGCGCAGTTTAGCGCGACTCAGGGCGCGCTCGCGTCATGTAATGAGTGTCACGTTAACGGTAATCAAAATGTATACAACGGGCGACGTGTTGCTACGCCGCACGGCGGAACCTTTGGCTATCCGGTAGTGAATGGTCAGTGGAGCGCGAAGTCGATTAACGAAGACGAGTGGGATCTGCGGAAGTTAGCGGTTGTGCGTTTGCCCACTGACTCGGATCAGAAGTGGCGGAGCAATCAGTTTCACGCGCTCCACGATCAGCGGGTGAAGGTAGTCGCGGGCATTCCAGGTAACGATTCGGGGCGGTTATCTTGCAACAGTTGCCACAAGTCATTCGATCCGATCGATCGTGAGACGCCAAAAACCACGTGCGCTGCTTGTCATACCAAACAGAACGGCCAGCCCGACTGCACCTCATGCCACGTCCAGCATATCCTTGATACAAGACACAGATTAGCAGCTCTCTAGCCCGCGGGTTTGTGGCAAGGCACGCAATCGTTTGAACCTGGGATCTTGCCTTTGAGCGCGGGGCGCGCCGCGATGGCCTTGTCGTGACAAAGATTGCAATTCACGTGATAGGCGACCTCGTTATTGAGTTTCGTAGGCGCCGGTTTGTCGGGATATTGGATCGTCGGCATCGGTGCGCTATCGTCTCCTGCCTGAAGATGACAGGCGCGGCAACTTTTCACAGCCTTCGCATCTGCCGGAACCAGTATCTCCGCCGTCAACACGACATTGCGTTCAGAAGTCTTCAATGGCGGTTTGATGCTCGTGGGCGGTTGGTCCGTGTGGTGACACTCGACACAACTCAGCACTGATGCGCCATCCGGGCTGTACTTCTTGAGCGAGTGCGTCTCGTGGTTGAAAGGCACCTCACCATACTTGTCGGATTGGCTGTCTTTCCCGAGTGTAACTTCCTTCGGCTGGATCTTGCTTTCCTTTTCCTGGGTGAAAACGAGGGCCACACAACCGAATGTAAGTAGAAGGATAAGAAGTATCTTCATGGATCGAATCTTAAGTAGGTCACGGACGGGCTGTCAATTTTTTATCGATGGTTAAGGCATTTTGAAAGTGGGACCATTGTGGCAGCGACGACAGTCTTTAAAGGCGAGATCGCCTCCAAAACTGCGCTTTCCATTGTGACATGTCAAACAGGTCATGCCACGAGTCGCGACGAAATGTTCGGCCGGCGCTGGTGAACTTACCTGCCGCGTTTGCGGAGCGCCCGCAGTCAAACGGTGACACTCGGTGCAAGCGAGCCGCTCGCGTGGTCCATGGTCCTCGTGACTAAACGCGTAGCGATAAGAGCGTGCGTTGACGGGTGTCGGTCGATAAGGCTTCTGATCGTGGCATACACCGCACGACGCGATCTCGCGACCCGCAGAGGATTTACTCGACGGAGTATGGCAACTATAGCAGCCGTTATGCGCCGCGAGGTTAGCCGGAATCGAAAAAGCGACGCGGCGGTTCGCAGGCGTATGGCATCCATTGCAACCTTGCTGTGGCCGCGCTTCGCCTTTCATATGCTGGGCGTGATCGAACTTCACGTTGAAACGTTCGTTGAAGCTCGCGGGAAAATTCTTGAGCGGTGGATTGCCGCTCTTTGTGTCGCTGTGGCAAATCAAACACATCGGAATAGCCGGCGTTGTGAACTGTCCGCGATGACAATCGGTGCAGGCTTTGTGGCCGGGGAAGCGCGGCGTGGCAGAGTTGTCCGTGCGCTCGTGACAAGACGTGCAGGCAAGGGAACTGTGTCGCTGGCTCGTGTGGAGGAATTTGGAATAATCGAGCTCGGGCCCTTGTGCCGTCGCCGCGGCGCCGAAGCACAACGTAATGACTGTGACACAGATGACCCGAAATCGTTTACTCATTTGATGTCCCTGCGCTTCAGTGGCGGGCGTTCGGCGATTAAATAGTGGCTTGCCGGCGGATCGAGACCGCCCACTTTCGAATCGTGGCAGTAGACGCACACAAAAACTCGGTTCTTATCGATTGACGCCAGTTCTTTGCTGACATCCTGTCGTAGTCCGTCTTTGTTATGACACTCGGTGCACGCCGTGATTGGGACATCCGGTTTTAGACCGCGCAGTGTCGTCGATTTGGTAATGTTAATGTGACATGCGGTGCATTCGAGCAGGTGGTTCTTCTTATCGCCACCGCCTTCGTGCGCGAACTTCATCGAGATTCGGGCCGGTAGTTCCGCGTGCTCGTAAGGTGCAGCGAGCTTGTGGCAACCGTTACAGTTCGTGGCGACCGGTTGTTGTGATTTCCAGTGACAGTTAAAACACGAACCGTGATTCGTGGGCACAGCTTTCATTGAATTTGCCATGGCGCCATGCATGTCACTGGAGATCACAAATGGACCATGACAGATCGTGCAGTTGTTGTAGTTCTGTTGTTGGGGCGGAGCGTGCGCGAGTTCCACGCGCTCTCGCGGACGGAAGAGTCGCGCAATTACGTCCTGATGTTTGTCGTGTGGAAATTCGATCGTGAATTGCAATCGCGCTGATGGATTTCGAAATGCGTAGCGCGCTTCGTCACGCGGGCCAGTCTTTGTATGACACACGGAACAGATCGGCGGCCGTGCCCCTTTGAAAAACTGAGGCCGGTGACAACTAACACACGCCGCGTGGTTGGGATAATCGACGATGTCGGGAAACTTCGAAACTGTCGTCCATTGTTTTGTGGGAACGACGTGGCAGGTCTTGCATTCCGCCTGATGCTTTTTGGTTGCGTGCGAAAACTTAGAGTAATCGATTTGAGCAACACTGATAACCGCAATCAGAAGAATTAAATTCATCCGTGTTTACTCACACGCCGGAAGTGGTTTTTCCACGCCAACACACTTCACCAGCCGGTCTTTCCGGTTCGAAACGAGATAAGGTTTTTCTGTAGCCAGATCGCCTTGCTTAACCTGCACCTCGCAATTCCAATACACGGCCGTTGGGCCCAATTCTGTCGGCACCACGTTCGTCAGAACAAACGTTCCTGGGCCAAGGTCAGTGAAATAGGCCGTGCCATTGCGATCAGTCATCACGGACAACACCGGAGCCGCGGATTGTTTGAGCAACGTTGAAATGACGTTCTGCCGGTCTCTATAAAAACCGTCACGAACATTCGGATCGAGATTCGTGGTCACCCACTTGAGCGCCGTTTCATCGCTGCCAAACTCTTTCTGGCTTGCCGCAAAAGCTGTGGCAAATTCCGGAACGGCCTTTGGTCCGGTGACAGACTCCAGCTCGACGTCGCGACAATAGACTGACTCACAGTCGCCGGTTTTGAGCCAATCGATCAGTGCCTGGCTCGTTCCGAGTTTGCGGTAGTAACAGTCGCGCGTGATGATCGGTTGACGATCTATTGACTGAATCAACGCCCGGTTCTGGTCGAGTGTGCCGGGCATCAGGTAGAAGCGTTTTCGCGCGAGACCGCGCAACGGCGCCGAGTCGTCAGCTTTCACGCGCACGCGGATACGCAGCACACCCGTAGGCGTTTGCGTAAAGCCACTCGTCACTGGGAAGACGAGCAGCAACAGTACGGCCAGTGTTATTGCCAACCTCATTGGCTTACTCTCTTGTGCTTTTTTGTGCCTTTTTGTGGTCACAGATTCGGACTACGCGGAAACTTCAGGAACGGCAGACGCACGCCGCGCACAAAAATCTGGTCTGACCTGATGTTCGTCGGTGGCGAAAAACCATTCGCACCGGCGGCTCCGATGAGATCGTCCTGGTCGATGCCGTCGCCGCTGATACCGATCGCACCGGCCAGCACGCCATTTTTGTAGAGCGGCACGCTGCCGGCGAAGATCTGGATCCCGTTCGGCAAACCCGGAATCGAAGTACAGGGAACCGCTGGTCCACCTAGTGAAGCCAGAAAGCCCGCCTGGACCAGATCAAGTTGCAGGCCGACGTTGAACGGGCTCCACTCGTTGAGCAACGTGCTTAGAGGGCCTGCCGCAGCATCGTTAATGCCGTCAGGGAAAAACGGCCGGTGCAAGAACCCGATGGCCCGGTCGCTGAAGGCAAACGCCCCATTAAAACTCAGACCGTCTGTTTCCGCGCGGTCCATGTAGGATCCAAAACCTGCCGCACGCAATTGCACAGCGGCGTTTGCCGTCGAGAAGAATGCAGCCGTGCGCGCTTTTTGCACGGCGACGTCAAAGCCGAACAGCGGCGCATCCTGTTGCCGGAATACGCCCAGTACAACTCCCGCCGCGTCAACCACCGCTATCGTAACGCGTGCGTTGCTGCCGAGTGGTTGCCTGATCGCCGCCCGTGTAACGTTCGCCTGTTGGGCCGAGCGGGAAATTATCGTTTGCACTTCGGCGGAGGTTAGTGCATTCGCTCCCGCAGGCAATGTTCCGGCGACGAACGGAAAGAATCGCGGACTGACTTCGCCGCTGATTCCGCCGACGATCTGCGGCACAAACTCGGATGGCGGCGCCATGCCTCCGGGAAACGAGAAGATCGCGCCCGCAATATTCGCGACGTTTGTTGGCGCGGCCGGGCTCACTACGTTTGAAAAAGGAAGCCGAATGCCGTCGACGAGAATCTTGTCTCCCGTTATCCCGCTGGGCGCCTGGAAACCTCGCGTTCCCGACGCCGCGATCAACTCTTCAACTGGTTGGTCGTTATCCGTTGGATTGCGATCTACCGTGTAAAGACCATCTCCTTCGATACCGATGCCGCCCGCCGGCAACCCGTTCTTGTAAATCGGCAGACCACCCGGATCCCCGGACAGACCGAGTCGCGCCGAAGGTATTTTGATGTCGCTACAAGGCAACGACGAAAACTGCACGCCGTAAAGTGGACCACCTGGGCGAAAACCGACTCCCGGAGGGAAATGTTCCTGGATGATGAAACCCGCGGTTCGAGTCGAAAACGCATTGCCGGTCGTGCTGAAGAAAGCAGCCGTCACGGCTTTCGCTGTCGCAGCTTCTACGGCCGGCACAACGGCGCCCTCGAGACCTCGACCGAGTGTCCCGACGCTGCGAACCGTCGATGTTGCAGGTGCGCCGGTCATTGCAAAAAACCCGATCACGTTGGCTTCACGATCCGTGACGACGATCGTAACGGGTCTCAAAAAAGATTCCGCAGCCGACGCAGCTTGTTGAATGATCGTTTGAACGTCCGCCGGCGTCAGGGTGGTTGCGGCTACGTTCATGGGCGGATCGAGTGGCCCGGCCAAGCCGGGTGTGGGTATTGCGTTAATATCGTCAGGTGGTCCACCGCCGACTTGTCCAATACCGACCCGCACACGATTACTCGTGAGACCACGATACTTGATGCGAACCAGTACATCACCCGTCTCTGGCAGATTGCTATTCAAGCGCATAACAATCGACGTGGCCCACGGCTGGTCCGCGACCTTGGCAACGTTTTCAACCACAAGCGGATAGAGGTTGTTCACCGCGTCTTCAGCTTCCGCGGTCACGGCGGATGCCGTCTCCCCTGGTTGCAGACTAAGGTTCATCGCATACAGCATGATGCGGGTGGCGTGGTCGTCGCCAAACTTGATTTGTGTAGTCGTTGAAAAGGGCTCTCGCCGGCGCGTGACGGAATCGAAAGAGATGGCGCGCGTCGAATCGGTGTGGCTGATCAATATTGGCCCGCTCTGTTGCGCCCCCGCATAGACGGCGAAGAGCACACACGACATGAAGATCATTCGACGCCACATCGACGCACAATGTATCACAAATTTTAACTGTGTAATCCCGCTGATCTGTGGTAAAACGCGAATCGCGTGCGCCATCGATCACTGAGAACAACAGCATTCGGTTGGCTGATCGTGGCGTCTTGGCTGCTTGTTGTGATTCCGGCGGTGGTGGCCCAGAGCTCCGGCAGACTCAAAGGCGTCGTTCGATCATCTACCGCGGAGCCAGTGGCCAACGCAGTCGTCCTCGCTACCAATCAAGTAACCGGCCAAACAAATCGCACTCGGACCAACGCCGACGGCAGCTATTCGTTACAGCTTCGCGCCGGCGCGTATCGCGTTACCTTAGACCAACCCCACGTCGCGCTGTTCGAGAAAGACAAAAACTACGGCGACTTTGCGATCGTGCGCGGCGACACACTAGAGAACGTAATTATCGAGCCCGGTAAGGAAATCGTCGTCGATATTCCTCTTGCACCGCCGGCGACTGCCTCTCAACCAACACCGCCACCGCAAAGGCGGGAGACTCCCGATCGTTGGCGCATCACGTTTCCCGAGTACGATCGTTACGGCGATCGTGGCGCTCGCGGCCGCGACATTCCGTTCAAGCGAGGTCGCTGGTGGGACCCGTACAACCAGAACGTCCTCAAAGGCGATTACCCCATTAAAGGCGACAAGCTGTTTTTGATTCTAACCGCAGTGAGCTCGACGAATGTCGAACAGCGGCGGGCACCGACGCCTTCAGACGTGAGCAGTGTCGATCCCGTGAGCGGTGAATTCTTCGGCCGGCCGGAACAGTTCGCTGCCTCTGAAACACTTCAGTTCAGTTTCGAACTCTTCCACGGCGACACGGTGTTCAAACCACGCGATTGGGCCATCAAATTCTCGCCGACGCTCAGCGTGCCGAACTATTTAGACGCACGTGAAAATGGGGTCGTGAACATCGACGTGCGTCGCGGCACAAATCGAACTGACTGGCATGCCTCACTCGAAGAAGCCTTCGGTGAAGTAAAGCTTGCCGACGTCAATGCCAATTACGATTTCGTTTCAGTCCGCGCGGGGATTCAACCGTTCGTTTCCGATTTTCGTGGCTTTATTTTCTCCGACAACAATCTCGGTGCGCGCGTCTTTGGCGCCTTGGACAACAATCGCGTCCAGTTCAATGGTGCGTACTTCTCGATGCTCGAGAAGGACACAAACAGCGGTTTGAATCGCTTCGACACGCGCCATCAAAACGTTTACATCGCCAACGTCTTCCGGCAGGATTTCATTCGCAAGGGTTACACGATCCAGGGAAGTTTTCATTACAACGACGATCGCCGCACGGTTGAATTCGATCGCAACGGGTTTCTGGTCAGGCCGGCATTGATTGGCGACGCTCGGCCGCATGCGGTGAAGGTCGGTTACCTTGGGTTCAGTGGCGACGGACACCTGGGCCGGCTGAATCTTTCACACTCTTACTACTTCGTCTTTGGACACGACGAGCATAATCCGATTGCCGGACGCAGAGTGGACGTACGGTCGCATATGGCTGCGGCCGAACTATCAGTCGATCGCGACTATCTTCGTTTCAAGAGTTCGTTCTTCTTCGCACAAGGCGACAGTGATGCGACTGACGACCGCGCGACTGGATTTGACGCGATTTTCGACGATCCGAATTTTGTCGGCGGACAATTCTCGTTCTGGGTGCGCAACGGGATTCGTCTGACGCAAACGGGTGTCGGCCTGGTCCAACCAAATAGTTTGTTGCCGAGTTTGCGAAGCAGCAAGATACAGGGTCAGGCAAACTTCGTGAATCCGGGGATCTTCATCTACAACGCCGGTGTTGATGTTGAGGTCACCCAGCGCTTGAAGGCAGTGTTTAATGCAAATTACCTGCGGTTTCATCGCACCGAGCCGCTCGAGCTGGTGTTGTTTCAGAACCGCATCCGGCACGACATCGGGTTTGATTACAGTTTGGGTGTAGCATACCGGCCGTTTCTGATTAACAACTTCACAATGACGTTTGGGGCCGCGACGCTGCAAACCGGGCGTGGGTTTCGAGACATCTTCACCGATGCGAACCGCAATTGTCCGCCGGGAGTCGAAGACTTCTGCCAGCCCGATGTGATCAGCCCGAAGAAGGCTCTGTACTCGCTATTTGCGCAGGTCAAATTAGTTTTTTAACCACACATGACACAGATCGTCATTCTCTTATTCGTGACTTTTGCTTTGGCCCAACAGCCAAAACAGGAAGGGTGTGTGTCGTGTCACGGCATGATCGAGCCGATGCACAAATACGGCACCACCGAGACGCTCGAAAAACTGAAAGACGGCAAAGACGCGGTTGGTTTGAGCTGCACGGCTTGTCACGGTGGGAATCCAGCTTCGAAGCTTAAAGTAGAAGCGCATGTGCGACCGCGTTTCCCGCTCGAGTGGCAGCGAGAAGGCCGGTACAGCGGTGCAAATCCTGAACGGTCCAACACGCTTTTGAATCGTGAAAGTTGGGAGTTCGTGCGCTTTATTAACCCGGGCGATCTGCGTGTGGCAGCCCGGACGTGCGGCAGTTCGTCGTGTCATGAAATCGAATCGAAAAACGTTCCGCGCAGCATGATGACGCATGGAGCGATGCTCTGGGGCGCCGCACTCTACAACAACGGCGGCTTCCATTTGAAAGATCCCCGCTTCGGCGAGAGCTATAGCGAAAGCGGCGAGCCGCAAACACTCCTGCAAACGACCACGGACGAAGAGCGCCGAATCAAAGGCTTGCTTGCCGTAATTGATCCGATCCCGCGTTGGGAGATCTCACAACCCGGCAACGTGCTCCGCGTGTTTGAGCGTGGTGGTAAAAGACGGTTGGAAGTCGGCCTGCCGGACAAGGAAGAGGAGCCGGGAAAACCGGACAAGGGTCTGAGTCCGCGTGGGTTCGGCACCGCGAATCGGACGGATCCCGTGTTTCTGGGTTTGCAGAAGACGCGACTGCTCGATCCGACGTTGAACCATCTCGGCACAAACGATCACCCCGGCGATTATCGTTCGTCCGGCTGCTCGGCTTGTCACGTAATCTATGCAAACGATCGCGAGCCCTCGCACTCGGCCTTCTATCAACAGGCGGGAAATCTTGGGCGCTCGCAAACGGCCGACACGAGTATTCCGAAAAACGAATCGGGCCATCCGATCAAACATCAGTTCACGAGCCAGATCCCGAGTTCGCAATGCATGGTCTGCCACATGCATCCGGGAACGAACATGGTCGCCAGCTACATGGGCCTTACGTGGTGGGACAACGAGAGCGACGGCAGAAAACTTTATCCCGCGAAGCAACACAATCCGAGTCAGGACGAGGAGCAGGAGAAACTGAATCGCAATCCCGAAGGTTCGAGCCTGCGCGGTTTGTGGTCCAATCTCGATTTTCTGCAAAAGACCGGCGCTTCGGATTTCAACGCATTACTGCGGAACACGCAGTTTGGCGATTCGCATGGTCACGGATGGCTGTTTCGCAAAGTCTTCAAGCGCGATCGCAAAGGCCACTTGCTTGATGCGCAGGGAAGTATCATCGCCTCTGACGATCCGAAGAAGTTCGAGAAATCGGTTCATCTCAACGACATTCACCTCGAGCGCGGAATGCATTGCGTTGACTGCCACTTCCGCCAGGACTCACACGGCGACGGCAACCTCTACAACGAACCGCGTGCGTCGATCGAAATCGGCTGCGAAGACTGTCATGGGACAATCCAGAAAAGAGCGACTCTGTTTACTTCCGGTCCCGCGGCAGCTTCGGTGACTGGCACGGCAGCTGAGCGTCGCAAGAATCAAAACCAGCCGCTGGTTGGTCAGGATCTCACGCGTATTCGCGTTCGCGACCAAGAGGGAACCCGCATTCCGTTGTTTCAACGGGTCACACGCGATAGAAAACGAAAAGATGAACAGGGCCGGGACGTAGATCTTAAAAGCGGCGACATCATGCAGAACTCGATGGTCGTTCCCGGCCGTTGGTGGCGTGTGCCGCAAACGCTCGACACGGTCACCCCCGCCGCCCGTGACTATAACGAAAAGTCGCGCTACGCAAAGACGATTCGAAAGGACAATACGACTTGGGGCGACGTCCCGTCCGACGCGAACCAACTAGCCCATCGAGATAACGACATGACCTGCGTCGCGTGTCATTCGTCGTGGATGACAAGCTGTTTCGGTTGTCACCTGTCGATGCAGGCGAACCGCAAGATGCCGAACCGTCATAACGAAGGCGTCAACACCCGCAACTACACGCAGTACAACTTCCAGGTACTGCGCGACGATGTTTTCATGCTCGGCCGCGACGGAACGGTAACAGGCAAGCGCGTCGCTCCGGTTCGCTCGTCTTCCGCGATGCTGGTCAGTTCGCAGAACCAGAACCGCGAATGGATCTATTCGCAACAGCAAACGACGTCCGCTGAAGGTTTTGCCGGTCAGGCGTTCAACACGCACGTGCCGCACACAGTCCGCTCGACGGAAACGAAGCAGTGTAGCGACTGTCACATCTCGGCGAAGAACGACAACAATGCTTGGTTGGCGCAGTTGCTGTTGCAGGGAACGAACTTCGTCAACTTCATGGGACGATTCGTTTACGTCGCCGCTGATCACGCTCTGGAAGTGGTAGTGGCGACCGAGCACAGCGAACCGCAGGCCGTAATCGGCAGCACGTTGCAGCAGATTGCGTATCCGGCAAATTACGAGAGGTTTGTGCGTGGCGGCCGCGAGTTGAAGACGTTTTACGAACACGTTGGCAACCCGAAGGTCTTACAGGTGCAGTTGCGAGGCGAGTACGCGTACGTCGCTGCCGGTGAAGGCGGCTTGCGTGTTTACGATGTGGCGCAAATCGATCAGAAAGGTTTTTCGGAGCGGATCGTGACGGCGCCGGTGTCGCGTTTTGGTCAGAAGTTCTGGGTGAAGTCGAAATACGCGACGGCCGTGGCTGCGCCCACGACTCTCGCTGTCGATCCGGCGCGCACGCGTCGTCCCGAGAATGAAGAACAACCGATACACCCGCTTTACGCTTACCTGTATTTTGTCGATAAGTACGAAGGCCTGATCTTAGTAAACGCGGCGACCTTGTTGGATGGCGACCCGCTGAATAACTATTTGAAACGTGCGCGTCCTGCGTTCAACCTTGATGGGGCACTCAACGGCGCAAACAACATCACCATTGCCGGTGTGCATGCATACATCACAACCGATGATGAGCTCGTCGTCGTCAGCATTAACGATCCGTTAAATCCGCGCATCGTTAAGCGCCTCAACCTTAAACACCCGAAAGCCGTGGCAATTCAATTCAGGTATGCATTTGTGGTTGACGACGATGGTTTGAAAGTGATCGATGTGACGATACCCGAACACGCGCGACTGGTTGAACGGTTTGTGTCCCTCGAAGACGCGCATGATGTTTATGTCGCCCGCACCTACGCCTACGTCGCCAACGGCAAGCATGGCATCGCAATCGTCGACGTTGAGCAACCGGAGCGCCCGCTGCTCGATCAGAGATACAATGCAGAAGGCCAACTCAATGACGTACATCAAGTGAAGATCGCGATGACGAACGCGAGTCTTTTCGCGTATGTCGCCGACGGCAAAAACGGCCTGCGCATCCTGCAATTAACATCACCAGAGACGATGCCGGAGTACGCCGGTTTTAGTCCGCGACCGCGGCCCGAGCTGATCGCGACGTTCAAGACGAAGGGGGAGGCGCTTGCGGTTTCCAAAGGTCTCGATCGTGATCGCGCGGTTGACGAGAGTGGAAATCAGGTGTCCGTGTTCGGCCGTCGTGGCGCCCGCCCGTTCACCTACGAAGAAATGATGCGACTGCTGCGCACTAACAACGGTCGTGGCGATTGGTTTAGTGTTAACGATGTACCGTCTACACGTCCGAGGCAGTAAGCGGTAACACGAATAAGCCCGTTCGTGTCAGATTTGATACCGTTCGCGTATTGCTTCTTGTCAATTCTAAAATCCGTGTTCTAAAAAGTCATTGAGGAGAAAACCCAATGATCCCACGAATCTTTTTGCTGATTTTGCTTCTGTCAATCTCCGTCGCGCCCCAGACACCAAATGAGGAGGTGAAAAAAGGCTTTAACGAAGTCAATGACTGGGTCGTGAAGGCGGCGGACATGGTCCCGGCGGAGAAGTACAATTACAAACCCACCGACACGGTCCGAACATTCGGCCAACTAGTGGGTCATATTGTCGACTCGTATAACTACTTCTGTGCGCACGCCGTCGGCAATAAGGTCGAGTGGTTAACCCCAGTCGAGAAGGGAAGTACGGACAAAGAGACGATGATGCCCAAACTCAGGGAGGCCGTCGGCCGCTGCACTGCCGCGTACGACGCGAAGACCTCTCAGTTTGGCCCACTGTTCGCTAACGTGGGCCATACCAGCCTGCACTACGGAAATATCATTACTTACATGCGCATGATGGGCCTTAAACCACCGTCAAGCTAGCCGCAAAAATGCGTGTCATCCGTGACTTTTTTCACGAAGACGCGGATGACACGGAGATTACGTAGGAATAGAAGATTCCCGCAATATTCCGCGCTTGATTCTGCTCCCTCATTTGCTAACCTGTTTGACGCCCCCGCTGTTTTAATATTTTCGCCTCGACACATAAGTACCGGGAGTGCGGCTAGTGCATTCCTCAGAAGGATTGAAGGAGCAAACTATGAGCTTTAACAGGTTTCGTCCATTCACTGTCGGTTGCGCGCTTGCCGTCCTAATGTTGGCTGCACCGTTCGTGTTGGGCCAGGATGTAACACCGACACAAACCAGCACTTCCACCAGGGAACGTAGCATCTCAATTCGTTCGGTTCCCAGTGGTTCGAAGATGAAGTTCAGAGGGGTCGTCATTGAGCGCAACGGCGATACGTTTACCATCCGCGATCGTAGTCGCGCGGACTATCAGGTCCTAATTACCGACCAGACGAGTATCAAAACTCACGGTGGGTTCTTTCGCAGCGGGAAGAAATATCCAGTTACCGATATTCTGCGCGGACTGATCGTCGAAGTTGAAGGACGCGGCGATAACCAGGGCACGCTAGTAGCGGAGAAAATTCGCTTCAACGAGTCAGACATGCGGGCCGCCATCACCAGCGACACTCGCGTGAGTCCGGTCGAAGCTAACCAGGAACGCATGGCGGGTCAGATGGATGAGCTCTATGCAGTGGCCGCGGAAGCTCGCGCCGAAGTAAAAGCGGTCAACGAGCGCGTTTCGGCCCTCGACGATTACGACGTGCAGGAGTCAGTCGCCGTAACGTTCAGAACTAACAGTGCGGTATTGTCACCCGAAGCGAAGCAACATCTCGACGAACTTGCTGCGAAGACTCGGGGCGCGAAAGCGTTCATGATCGAAGTTGCGGGCCACACTGATTCGACGGGTAGCGAAGCGAAGAATTTCCGGCTGAGCCGTCAGCGGGCTGACGCGGTGGTCCAGTACCTGGCTGTCCAGCACAAAATTCCGCTGCGCCGATTCGTGACTCCCATGGGTTACGGAAAGACCGAATTCGTTGCCGAAAACACCACCGCCTCGGGACGCCAGCAGAACCGGCGGGTGGAAGTGAAGATGATCATCAACCGTGGCCTGAACGCCACCGGAACAACCACGAGCACTTCGGCCGCTCCCCAGCCGTAGTTCTTCAAGGCCTCCTTTAAAACAGGTCTTCATCCATCAATCGGGTGAAGACCTGTTGGTGTGTATCGGAACGGTTATGACAACTGTGTTGTGTTTGACTTGCATCGATTTGCAGACGGGCAACCTTCCGTCTGAAACGAGTATACGGTTTGGCATCCTAAGACCCGTTTTCGCACATCCTGGCCACCAAATGTCGTGGTGTGACGCCAATAATAAGGCTTTTTCGGAGGTTTTCTGTGGCCCCGCGATTGCTCTAACAAACCTGCTATGACAAACGCTGAAGTCTTCCCAATGTTGACGAGCGGCTTTGTTGAGAAGCCGAAATCGAAAACGCAGCAGCTTGCGCCGCAGTCGGATCATGCGCTGGCCATTAAGGCCGGCGAAGGCGACATGGGCGCTTTTGAACAACTTTATGAGCGACACAACCGCCGCGTGTATTCCTTGTGTCTGCGCATGACTCAGAACGCCGCTGAGGCGGAGGATCTCGCGCAGGAAGCTTTCATCCAGCTGTTCCGAAAGATTGGCAGCTTCCGAGGAGAATCGGCGTTCACCACCTGGTTACACCGGCTCACTGTAAATCAGTGTCTGATGCACTTCCGCAAGAGAAGTGTGAAGCTGGAGAAAACTACTGAGGAAGGTGAGACTCCGATCCAGATCGTGCGCGGAACCGAAAACCCGAACGCGATGCCTGTGATCGATCGCATCGCACTCGACAATGCCCTGAAACAGTTGCCGCCGGGATATCGCACGGTGTTCGTGCTGCACGACATCGAAGGCCACGAACACGAAGAGATTGCGAAGATGCTTGGCGTGGCGGTCGGCACTTCGAAGTCTCAGCTACATAAAGCGCGCATGAAACTGCGCAAGATTTTACGGTCGCGGAACGGCGCATCCAAAAACTAGCCGGATCCTTGCCTCTCAGTTTACCGCTTGCATTGTGCTGCCACTTGGTTGCATAAAGGCAAGCGGTTTTTGTTTGCGCAAAACGGAGACAACTGAATGAGCGAACGCAATGTTACTTTCTACCGCTGGGACGATATGCCGAAGGAGCAGGTCAGCGAGACTCTGGACCGCCGCCTGATCACTGGCGACCGCATCATGATTTCGCACGTCTATCTCAAGAAGGGCTCGGTCGTGCCGCGGCACTCACACGAGAACGAGCAGATCACGTACATCCTTGAAGGCGGGCTGCGTTTCTGGATTGGCGCCGACGAATCGCAAGTGATTGACGTGCTTGCCGGCGAGGTGTTGCACATTCCCTCGATGGTCCAGCACAAGGCTGAAGCACTCGAAGATACGCTTGACGTCGACGTGTTCAGTCCGCCACGTGAGGATTGGCTCAACAAGACTGACGATTACCTGCGTCGGTAATGGACTTCGGACTCAAAGACAAAGTCGCGCTCGTGGCGGCGGGTAGCCGGGGCCTCGGACGCGCCGTAGCAGAAGAGCTTGCCGCGGAAGGCGCCGGGCTCGTTCTCTGTGCGCGTGATCCCACCACGCTTGCCGAAACCGCAGCGGCGATTGCCGACAGTACAGGCGCGCACGTGTTGGCTGTGCCGGCGGACGTGACCGACGTGGACCAGGTTGCGCGGGTGGTCCAGTCTGGTAACGAACGATTCGGGCGCATCGACATTCTGGTTACGAATGCGGGCGGTCCACCGGCGGGAAGGTTTGAGCAGCTTAGTCGCGAACAATGGGAACAGGCGTCGCGTCTGACGCTCTTCAGCGCGATCGAGTTGGTGCGTCAGGTTCTACCGGGCATGAAAGAGCGTCGTTGGGGACGAATACTGAACATCACCTCAATCGCCGTAAAACAGCCGGTTGAAAACCTGATGTTGTCGAACAGTCTGCGGGCGGGTCTGACGGGGTTTGCTCGCACGCTTGCGAACGAGGTCGCGGCGGACGGTGTGACGGTCAATAACATCCTGCCGGGATATACGCGTACGGAACGTTTGAACGAGCTGGCTGAAATGATGGCAGAAAAACTCGGTATCAGCGCTGCGGAGTTTCGAGGTAAGTGGGAGCAGGAGATCCCGATGCGCCGGCTTGGCGAACCACGTGAGTTCGCGGCACTCGCCGCGTTTCTCGTTTCGGAGCGCGCTAGTTATATTACGGGAACATCGATTCAAGTCGACGGCGGCTGGATCCGATCGTTGTTGTGAGGGAAGGAAAGATGATCAAGTCTATTCGTGGCAGCACCAAGTGATAACTCGATAGAGACGCCTTTGAGGAGCTTATCGCCCCTTACCGGCGAAGGAGTGATCATCGATATCGGGACAGGCGACGGGCGCTTTGTGTACCAGTCTGCGCGGCAGAACCCGAACAAGTTCTACATCGGAATCGATCCGAACGTCCTGCCGCTGGAGAAGATCTCGGAGAAGATTCATCGGAAGTCGTCAAAGGGCGGAGCACCTAACGTACTGTTCGTTCAGGCGGCGGTTGAAGAGCTGCCTCCGGAGTTAGACGGCGTCGCCGACGAGGTGCACGTGCACTTTCCGTGGGGCAGCTTGTTAGGCGCCTTCGCTACGGGCGACGTCGACATTTTGAGGAGCGTGAGAAGGATTTGTTCACCGGGAGCGCTGCTGGAAGTCGTGCTCGGTCTGGATCCATCGCGTGATCGATCTGAGATCGGGCGTTTGGGACTCCCGGATCTCTCGCTCGAGTTCGTCGATAGCATTCTCGTCCCGCGTTATGCGAGCGCAAGTTTCGAGATAACTGAACGCGGAGTTCGCCCTGCATCCGAGTGGCCCGAATTCAACACCTCCTGGGCCAGGCGACTGCAAGGTAATGAGCAGCGACCAATTACGTATCTTATCGCCCGCGCTGTCTAGAAGCTCTGATCGTCCGCTGATGGGCCATAAAGTGCCGGAACCTTCGCGCCCATCAAACGGAGGTAAACAGTCATTTGCCCGCGGTGATGTGACCAGTGATTGATTGTGTCCTGGATCGCCTCCTCGCGTGTTGGTTCCCACACGACGTTCCCGCCAGCGAGTAGTTTCCACTTGGTCAGTAAGTGTTCGTCTGACGTATTTTCGAGCGCGGCACGAGCGCCGGCCGCCGTTTCGTCGAGCGCCTTCAACAGCGCTTCTTTCGTTTCCTTGGGCGCTTGTTTCGTTCCTTCACCTTTGGCGGGCGCGATGTCCAGTTCGTCGCGTTCGATCTCCATTGCGATCCAACTCGGCATGGTCGCAATCATGTCGGCGAGATAACCGAGGATCATCGATTTGTCGTGCGGCTTCCAGTTGTAATGTTCCTTCGGAATCTGTTCGAGTGCCTTGCGTGAACGTTCAACTTCGCGATCGAGCTCTGCTCGAAAAAACTCAGTCAGTTTCATTGTTGCCTCCGTGCGGACGATTATAGTCGCTGCGTGCGCGCATTCCACAGTGGTGTATCATGAGCAAGCGCAACTCGGATGATCATCCAGGAAAACATCACACATTCGTTTCAATCGCCAATCCTACGCATCGTGCTGATCGCAATCGGCACGGGTCTGCTGTACGTGCTGTGGCGCGAAGTGCGCAAGATTCCGGCGAAGCTGCTCGTGCTCATGGCCACCGCGTTTCTCGACATGGTGGGCCTGCTGATGATCATTCCTCTGCTTCCGTTCTATGTGAAATCGCTGGGCGGTGGGGGCGTTACGATCCTCGGGTTTCACTTCGGCATCGGCATCATCGTCGGTTTCATCATCGCGGCTTTCACCCTGGCCCAACTGTTCAGCGCGCCAATTTGGGGGCGCTTATCCGATCGCGTGGGACGGCGGCCGGTGGTGCTGATCGCATTAAGTGCGTCGGGAATTGCTTATCTCATCTTTGGTTTCGCCGAGTCGCTATTGATGTTGTTTGTTTCGCGTATCGTGCAAGGTGCTGGCGGCGGAACAGTCGGCGTGATTCAGGCGTATGTAGCGGACACGACCTCGCCACAGGATCGCGCACGTGCACTCGGTTGGTTATCAGCTACGACAAACCTGGGCGTCGCGCTCGGACCGGTACTTGGTTCAATCGCGATCGCGTTGGGCAAGTATGACGTGATACCGGGCGCGGGGACGTGGCGGATGGGCCAGGCAGCGCCGGGGATCATCGCGGCTGGACTTTGTCTGCTGAATATCGCATTTGCCTCACGCTATCTGACTGAGTCGCGCGATCCGGCAGAGCACCAGTCGCCAGACGGGCAACCGCGGCGAAAGTCGCGCGAGGTTATCTGGCGAGTGATCTCTCACTCCGGCGAACCCGCATCGCGTTTGATCTGGACCTATGCGATCGCCATCGGCGCTTTTCAGGGGAGCTTTTCAGTACTGGCGCTCTTTCTGAACGCACGCTTTCAGGTTACCGAGCAGACGATCGGATACTTTTTCATGTACATCGGATCGATCTCTGTCTTTACGCGCGTTCTGTTGCTCGGGCGGATGGTCGACTGGCTGGGTGAGGCAAAACTCTCGCGACTTGGCTTGGTGTTGCTGGCGTCGGGCGTTCTTGGCATGCCGCTGGCGCGGAACCTGTGGATGCTTGGCCTCACTGTGGCACTGATACCGCTCGGAACCGCGTTTACGTTTCCCTGTGTGACCTCGTTGTTATCGCGCGTGATCTCGCCGCTTGAACGCGGGCTTTACATGGGACTGCAACAGACGTATGGCGGCGTGGCCAGGATCATCGCGCCGCTATTCTTTGGCTGGTCCTTCGACACGCTCGGTGTCTCATCGCCTTACTTCTTTGCCTCAGCGTTTATCGTCGCGACCATCTTCCTTGGGCTCGGACTGGACCGGTACGCAAAACACGAGGAGCCAAAGCCGGAGATTGTCCCCGCGCCTGAGATCGCGCCCAGTGAACCCCCGTCGCCAGTCGCTACCGCTGGATCAAAATGAGGATCCCGGCGACGATCGCCAGCACGCCTAAACCCATCGCGACCGTTGAAGAGATCCTAACGTTAAGTAGCGGCAGCAGCCCTGTCAGAATCAACCACAGGCCGAGTAGGACCATGCCGATGTTTCTGCCTGCAAGAATATTCGCCATAACGCGGTCACCTCATTCGTTGAGATTGTCCATGCCGGTAAACTTCCAACCTGTCCTGGTTCGGGTGAAGCGATAAATCACGACTTCATTACCCGCCTCGTCAGGGCAGGCAACGGTGAAGTGCTTCGCATTGTCAGGATCTACTTCCGGCTTCGCTTTACTAAAGCAAGTCGCAGCATTGGTTTGCTCGTTGAAGACCTTGCGGTATCGACGGCGCAAATCGGCTTTTGTCTTCACGCTGGCAATGCCGTACGACATGCCGATCGGAAAGCGCGAGAGGGTCGCGATCGCATCGACGTTCTTGTTCGCAACGGCCGTTTTGAACTGTTGCCAGAACGTGTCGCGCGTGTCGTAACCGCTCACCAGCAACACTGATAGAAGTACAATCGTTTTCATCACTTAATTTAGCACTTGCTTCCGATGTGGATGCTGTGATTGGATGCGCACCATGCGAAAACCAATGAGAATCCGCCCGCTTATCCTAACACTGATCTGCCTGACGATTGCGCCGATTATAAACGCGCAATCGTTCACTATGGAACAGATCAAGAGCTATCCGTTTCCCAATGAACTGACGGCTGCGGGAACGGGCTCGCGCATCGCCTGGGCGTTCAACGAGCGAGGGTTACGTAACGTTTGGGTCGCCGAGGGACCAGACTTCAAAGCGCGCCGCCTGACGAGCTACAACATGGACGACGGTCAAGAGTTAACCAGCGTTTCAATCTCTGACGATGGGAAATATGTGGTCTACGTTCGCGGCGGTGATCACGGTTCAAACTTCGACAGTGCGGCGCCGGTCAATCCAACGCTGTCCACGACGCAAACGCGCGTGCAGATCTGGAGCATTCCGTTTACAGGCGGCGGACCAAAAATGATTGGCGACGGCGACGAGCCGGTAATCTCGCCGAAAGGCGATCGCGTCGCGTTTGTCAGAGAGCGTGGCATCTGGATCGTTTCGATTGACGGTTCGAGTGCGGCGAAGCGTTTGTTCTTCGCGCGTGGCGACTGTGGCTCACCTGAATGGTCGCCGGATGGTTCGCATCTCGCTTTTGTTTCCAGTCGCGGCGATCACTCGTTCATCGGCGTTTACACGAACGATTCGACTCCGACCGTTTATCTGTCGCCATCCACTGGCCGCGACTCAAGCCCGCGCTGGTCACCCGACGGAAAGCGCATCGTCTTCGTGCGGCGACCCGGAAACGGCGGCGCGCCGGAACCGATCCTCGAACAACGTCCGCAGGCGTGGTCCATCTGGACCGCCGACGCCGCGACAGGCGAGGGAAGTCAACTCTGGAAGAGTCCTTTCACATTGCGCGGCTCGCCTCCATCGACCCACGGCGGAACGAACCTGCACTGGGCAGCCGCCGGCCGCATCGTCTTTCTCTCTTATCTCGACGGCCAACCGCATCTCTACTCAATTTCCGAAAAAGGTGGCGAGCCGTTGCTGCTGACGCCCGGCAACTACATGGCGGAGTACATCTCGATCAGCGCCGATCGCATGTACATGGTCTTCGCCGGAAACGCCGGTTCCGATCCTGATGACATCGATCGACGTCACATCGTTAAGGTTCCCGTCGACAAAGCCGAACCACTGGTGATCACGCCGGGCAAAGGACTCGAGTGGACACCCTTCGTTACCGGCGACGGCAAGTACATCGCATATCTGGCGGCCACTTCGCAACGTCCGCCGTTGCCAACCGTGATGCCTGTTGCGCGCGGCGGCAAGCCGATGACGATTGCGGAGGATCGACTGCCTTCGGATTTCCCTTTGAGCCAACTAGTGGCGCCGAAGAAGGTGGTCTACAAGTCGCCCGATGGTCTAAATATTCACGCACAATTATTTGAAGCCTCCGGCGGCGCCGCGAAGAAACCCGCGATCATTTACGTTCACGGTGGTCCACCGCGGCAGATGCTGCTCGGCTGGCACTACTCCGACTATTACTCAAACGCGTACGCGCTGAATCAGTTTCTCGCGAGCCGTGGCTACATCGTATTGTCCGTGAACTTCCGGCTGGGCATTGGTTACGGGCACGACTTTCATCGTCCACCGAATGCAGGCGTACAGGGTGCGTCTGAATACCAGGACGTAACAGCAGGTGGCGAGTACTTGCAACGGCTGCCTCAGGTTGATGCGAAGCGGATCGGGATCTATGGCGGTTCTTACGGTGGTTACCTCACTGCACTCGCGCTGGCACGTGACTCGAAACTCTTCGCCGCTGGCGTCGACATTCATGGAGTGCACAATTGGACCGCAGAACGTGCGGCGCCGTTGCTCGAGAATCGTTACGAAAAACCGCCCGACGTGCAAAAGGCGCTCGAGGTCTCGTGGCAATCGTCACCAGTCGCTTCGATCTCGACGTGGAAGTCGCCCGTGCTTTTGATTCATGGCGACGACGATCGCAACGTCCGCTTCAGTCAAACTACGGATCTGGTCAGGCGACTGGAAAAAGCCGGTGTGCCATTTGAGGAGTTGGTAATACCTGACGACACGCACCACTTCATGCGCCATACGAACCTGGTGAAGGTCAACAATGCAACCGCAGCCTTCTTCGACCGAATTTTTGGCATGACTCGCGGCAGCGAATGAGCGACATGAAGATCGTGGAGGCTGCGTCCGAACGGCAGATCCATCAGTTCCCGTGCCCGTCATGTGGAGCGGACCTGCTCTACGAACCGCAAGACGGTCTGATGACGTGTCCGTACTGCGGGCATAAGGAAGCCGTCGCGCCGAGCACCGCGGAAGTTCAGGAACGTCCGTTTGACCAATACGTCAGCCTGCGGCCTGAGCAGATGGGCCAACTGGCTACAAATGCACTCGAAGTGCAATGCCAGAGCTGTGGAGCTAAATCGTTGTTCGTGCCGCCGGAAGTTGCCGGGCGTTGTGAGTTCTGCGGCGTGCAGATCGTGGCCCAACCGAAATCCGCGGACCCAATCATGGCGCCCGAAGGCCTGCTGCCATTCGGCATTTCGCAAAAGCAAGCCGGAGAGGGTCTTCGCGAATGGTTATCGTCAAGGTGGTTTGCACCGAACGGGCTGAAACATTTCGCCCAACCCGAAGCGATAAATGGTATCTACATTCCGTTCTGGGTCTACTACACCAATACCACCACGCGCTACACCGGCCAGCGTGGCGATTACTACTACACAACCGAGACCTACTATGAACGTGATGCGCAGGGGCGACAGGTCCAGCGCACGCGGCAGGTCCGTCACACGCGCTGGTCCGATGCCTCGGGAACGGTGCCCGGGTGGTTCGGTGATCTCCTGGTGCCGGCCACAAAGTCGTTGACGCCTGATCGCCTCCATGCTCTGGAGCCATGGGACCTGGACCGCCTGCGACCGTACAATCCCGCGTACCTGGCAGGATTCAAAGCGCAGCGTTATCAGGTGGATCTAGCCGACGGATTTGAACGGGCTAAGGATTTGATGGCGCCAGTCATCGAGAGGGATGTGCGTACCGACATCGGAGGCGACGAGCAGCGAATTGACGGAATGGACACGGAGTATTTCAAGACTACCTTCAAGCACCTGCTGCTACCTGTTTACGCAGGAGCGTACCGGTTCAACGGCAGAGTTTTTCAGATCGTGCTGAATGGGCGGACGGGCGAGATTCATGGCGACCGTCCGTACAGCGTTTGGAAGATCGCACTTTTGGTAGTTGTGTCGCTCGTGGTGGTTTTCATTTTAGTGCTGGTGTTTGGTCAAGGACAGTGATGATTCTCATTGATCATTTGCCATTTGTCATTTGCGAGCAGGTTATCGCGCTCTTCAAACCAAATGACAATCGACAAATGAGAAAAGGAAAAAGGGAAAACAGAAAACGAGGTGAATCCGATATGGTCCAGAGACATCTGGTTGTCTTGATTTGTTTAGTAGTAATTGCTCTTGCGGGTTGCGCGAGGAAGGCTGCGCCGACGAATGCAACTGCCGGCGACAGTGCCGATTCTCTCTATGAAGGCGTAGCGAAAGCTAAACCGGCGCCGGGGACTGGAAACGTGCAGGGCAAGGTGCTCTACAACAACGCGCCCGCCGAGAATATTGAAGTCAAATTGTGCGAGACGTTCAGTCGTTTCATGAGCGGTTGCGGCGGCAAGACGTACACGGCCAAAACCGATAAGGAAGGCGACTTCGTGATCGCCAATGTCGAGCCGAAGGAGTACGAGGGTTTGACGGTTCGCATCTTCGACACCGATTCGGTCATATTCGCGACGACCGGCATCGCGGGTATCAGTTCCGCGAAGTACAACGTCGTTGCTGATAAGACCCTCTTCGTAAAGCCGACGCACCTGTTCAAGGCTGATCTAAAAACAGTGAATCCCAAGGCGGGATCGACCGTGAGCGGGCAGGATCTCGAACTTCAATGGGATGCCTATCCCGATGCCGCGTATTACAAGTTCAGTTTGAACCCGAACAATCACATGGTTACGGCGCCGTACGTGAATGAAAAGGTCGAGGGAACGTCGTTCAAGGTGTCGAAACCGCTTGAGAAGGGTGATTATCGCTGGAAAATCGAGGCCTACAACGGCGCCGACAAGAAGCTGTCCGAAAACGGAGACGGCACGAACTTCACGATTAATTAAAAAAGAAACCACGGATTACGGGATCTGCATCCGCGTAATCCGTGGTTAGTCGTTTGACCTACCGTCAACGCTTCGGAGACTTCACGTTTATCGTATTCGAGAACGCTGAGTTTCCAGTGGCGTTGAAGGCTCGGACTCGATAGCGGTACCAGGTATTTCCAGTTAACCCAGTGTTAGAAAAGGTTGCGACGTTGGACGCGGTTTGCGCGATCTGCGCGAAGTTCGTGCAGTTGTTGCCGGTGCAACGTTCAATACGGAACCCTTGTTCGTTCGTGGAGTTGTCACTCCATTGCAAGTTGATCTGAGTTGGTGAACTCGCGAAGCCGCTTAAATTCGTCGGAGCGTTGGGCACCGGCGTCGGAGTCGGAGTTGGCGTTGGTGTTGGCGTCGGACTCGGTGTTGGACTTGGAGTTGGAGTCGGCGTCGGCGATCCTCCACCACACGTCGGAAATTTGAACGAAGCGACGCGCGTGCGCCAGTTGAACTGGCTCGTCGTGACGTAGTATTCGCTAGTGAACCAGAACGTACAGTCGTCCACCGGATCGACCGTCAGCGAACTGTAGTCACCCCAGCGGCTGCCAGTACCGGACTGACTTCCCGTTCCGGCAAACAAAATCCCTTCGCCCTGGCCCAGCGTGTTCAATGGATCAGTCGCCAGTCGTCCGGCGTAACGCAACTGCGGGAAGATCGTGGCGCTCGACGCGCTGTAACCAATCGCGAGATTACCGTCATGGTCCATAGCGGCGCTGCCCATCCAACGCCACGTCGAGTCGGGCTGATACGTGCTCTCCTGAGCGACCGTTACTGGTCCAGCCGTCACATTGCGCAGCTCGAACCAGCGAATGCCCGCAACATTTCCCGAACTAACCGAGTAATTACCAACGACTGATTCGTGTGTGCCGAAATTGCGATACGCGAGACGGAACATCAGTCGATCGCCGATACCATCAAGTCTGGAAGTCGTTCCTGATTGTGGTACACACGATCGCGTCAGCGGACACAGTGTCGTGAATCCCGCCGCCGGTGGAGTACTAAACAACGTGAAAGACGAATTCGCTGGCGTCACAAAATTGACGTCGAAGTGGAACACGCGATAAACCCCGCCGCTGGGAAACTCGACAAAGACCCCCGGCGCGCCAGGTGGCGGCAGGTTCGAGCCGTCAAGATCGGCGGGAAGATAGGTCTCTTCGAGTGGACCATTGGTTATACCGGGCGTGACGAAAGTCGCGGGCAGACCAGCTAACATCTTTGCGCGATCGAATGCGAATGGTTGTGGTCCGAGAAACGACGTGCCCGTCGAATTGAATACGTTCATGCTCATGTAGTAGGCATCGGGCCACACGCTCAAATGCGGATAGTCGAAGAAGTTTGAGCCGAGATGGAAATCGTAACGATGATATGAGCCGGTTGCGTCGGCAGTAGTTGAGATCGCAACGCATTCATCGGTGGGAATGGAGACGCCCGCAAATTGAGATATCAGCCAGCGGTCAGCGAGTTGATCGTAAAGGACGACCGGATCGCCCCGGGTGTTGAACTCACACACGCCGCCAAAGCCGGACCACACAGTCGCGATGTTCGAAGGGCCAAGCAGGGAGGCGCCAGTGGACTTGTCAAAAACCTGGATTCCCTTGTTGACCATCTGCACGTACTGCGTGTCGCCGACTTCGCCAACCGTGTCGGGTGGCGCACAGTTGCAGCTGACGCCCGGAAACGGGATGCCGTCAAAGTTCAAGTCAACGCTCGGCATGTTGGCGGCGGTGAACTCGTCTGCGGCGATGGTTCTTTGGACCACGCGATCGGGCGCGTCTTTGTGGAAGTGCGCGATTTTCGGGTTTGTGTTGGCCTCGCGGGGCGGGCCACCGTCATACGGCTTTTGCTTCATCTCGCGCACCGGTATCGAGGTATCGTTGCGAATCGAGATGCCGCTGAGTACCTCCTGTTTGCGACCTTGCGCGGGAGCTGTGGTCCCGGACGGTGCGTTTACTGGGGCGGCCGCGGAACTGGACCACTTGGCCTCGATAATTCGCGGCACGATTGATAGCGCCATCAAAAAAAGAACTACCGCACCAAGGACGACTAGCTTCTCTCGTATTTTCATGTTCGTCTCTCCAACTCAGAAGTCTCGAAACAGACCCAGTGCATCCGGGAAAATGAAGCCGTAAGAAGGTGGAGCTGCGAACTGCTGGAGCAGCGGGGTCGGCTAATGAAGCTTCAGCACGCTAACATAAGGTCCTGATTACACGCAACAAAGTTGTGGAAAAGTCGTCAAGAAAACGAGCCCGCTAGATTCGCGGTTTCATCTGTGTTATCTGTTAGCCAATCCCCGGCGAGTCCACCACAAATCAGAGGAGCAGAAGAGATGAAAGTATTTCGTTTCAGTGTTGCCGCCATCGTCTTTGCGGCATTTGGGATCCTGGCCTACACGCAAACGAGGCCTGCAACGCCCGCAACGCCCGCGAACAGGCCAGCCGCTGCTCCAGGGAACATTGCGGTTATCGACTCAGCGGCTTTCGGTAGCGACAAGGCGGGCATCACGCGAGTGATGAATGCGTTGAAGGCGCTCGAAACCAAGTTTCAACCGCTGCGCAACGAACTTCGGGGGATGCAGGATCGGCTGACGACAATGCGCGCGGACATCGATAAGAAGCGCGCGATCCAGGATCAGCGCACAACGGCGCAACAGATCGAAGCAGCGAACCAGCTCGAGGTGCAGATCAAACGTAAGGCGGAAGACGCGCAGGCAAGTTACCAGAAAGAGTCTCTGGCTGCGATGGAGCCGTTGCAGAAAGATATTTTTACTGCACTGACTGCCTACTCACAGTCGAAAGGCATCTCGCTTTTGATCGACGTCAATCGTGTGCCGGTGATTTATTCGGCGCCGACCATCGATATTACGAGAGACTTCATCGCCGATTACAACCGCACGCATCCGTAATTAGAGACTAAGCCATGCGTTTTCGAACGCTTTTATATGTGGCAACTGTGGTCTTTGCGTTTGCGCCGGATTTGCGCGCGCAACAGCTAGACGTTCGTTTAGTGACAGATGAAGCGGAAGCCGTACTCGCTATCCTGGCGAAGAAACGAGCTAACGAGGCAGTTACGCCGGCTGACTGGGCACGCGTTTTTTCCAGCGAAGGGTACACGCGTTTAAAGAAGCGTGAACTCGCCATGCAACGACCCTTTGAGGACGCGGAGTTTCAGAAGTTTGTTCTTTCAGACGAGCTGGGCCAGCGTGCTGTGGCTCTCGAGGAAACGCTGGCCAAATGGAAACGCGCCGATGTAACGCGGTCCGCCGAATTGGCCTTGGCCTATCTGCCGGCCGGTTCGGGTATTCGCGCCAAGGTCTATCCGGTCATCAAACCGCGAGATAACACCTTCGTGTTTGAAGTGAAGACCGATCCGGCGATCTTTTTCTTCCTGGATCCGGCCATGCCGGAGAAGAGATTTGAAAACACGCTCGCACATGAGCTTCATCACATCGGATATGGCACGAGTTGTCCGTCTACGGAAACTGCGGCGGCTGTCGCGAAGTTGTCCACGGAGGCACAGATCGTTTTGCGGTGGATAAGTGCGTTTGGTGAAGGTTACGCGATGGTGGCGGCTGCGGGTGGATCGAAAGTACATCCGCATGAAGTCAGCGCACCTGAAGTCCGCGCCCGTTGGGACCAGGACATGAAAAACTTCAACGCCGATCTCAAGAAGGTCGAAAGTTTTCTAGTGCGAGTGTTGGAAGGGAAGGTCACTGGTGACGAGATGCAGAAGGAGGGTTTCGCGTTCTTCGGTATACAGGGGCCGTGGTACACCGTCGGTTGGCAAATGGTTGCGCTAATCGAGGAAACCTACGGAAGAAAGAGACTGATCGAAGTGATGTGCGACCAGCGGCTTCTCCTCGCCACTTACAACGAAGCGGCTGGCGCATACAATTTGCGCAACGAGAGACATCCGTTGGCGACGTGGTCAACGTCAGTCGTAAATCTGAAATGATTTCAATCAAGATAGCGCTCTTTCATTACATTTAGATGGTGCAACTCATGTCCGGCGATGTGGTAAACAATCGCCCTCACGCTCATCCGGTTTCCACTGGCCACTCCTGCTCGAGTCAATACGCGGTCGTTAAAACTGTTGAATAAAGCCACCGTCGATCTGCGGACGGCTGCGAATTCGTCCAGAAGGTCGTCTAGTGTCCTTTCGTTTGCTCCGGACTCCGGAGTGTACGCATCTTGTTCGAAGCCGGGGAGTTCGGTTTGATCGTTGCGGGCGAAACGCAGCGCTCTGTAACCGTAAATGCGCTCGTCGTCGATGTGATGCGCGAGAATTTCTTTAATTGTCCACTTTCCTTCGGCGTATCGGTAGGTGAGTTTATTTTCGGGCAATGCGCGCAGGAACTCTGTCGTCGCACGGAGGTTTTCTTCAAGGTGCTTAAGGATGAGTCCGTCGTCCGGCAACAAGCCGATGTACATGATTGCATAAGGCGCATACTCGCCAGGTTCGGGTTTGGGGATAATCTTCATCAGCTTGTTCCTCGGGCTATTTAATATGCGCTAAAGATACGATAAATTTCTGCGACTGATCGACGTGATTTCGCGTTCCGATCTTCAGACGTGCGAAATTATTCCGCCAAGATCACCCACGACGCTCGCTTGCTGGTAACATTCGCTGTGCATGAACTACCAAGTTCGTAGAGCGACGCTCGTCGATCGCGAAGCGATCACACGGTTGATTGCGGAGTCGGCACGGCGTTTGAGTCGTGAGCACTACGCTGACGCGCAGATCGAAGGAGCGATCGCGTCTGTCTTTGGTGTCGACAGTACCCTGATCGAGGACGGGACTTATTTTGTCGCCGAGCAGCACGGATCGCTAATCGGTTGCGGCGGTTGGAGTAAGCGCAAGACGCTTTTTGGTGGCGATCAATTCTCAAGTCGTGACACCGGCATGATCGACCCCGCGACTGACCCAGCCAAAATTCGTGCGTTCTTCGTCCACCCGGACCATGCGCGAAAGGGCGTCGCGAGAGCGATTCTCACCGTCTGCGAAACGGAAGCGAAGGCGCATGGCTTTGCCGCACTCGAGTTACTGTCGACGCTCCCCGGCGTTAAGTTCTACCAGGCCAATGGTTATTCGGCTGTCGGAGATTTTGATCTCGAACTCGCGGGTGGTGTAAAACTGGAGTTCGTTCCAATGCGTAAAGAGTTGTGAATCTCTGACGAGAGATATCGCTCCCTGACATGTCCACTGAAGACAAGAGAGCTTTACTGGGTCATTTCCTCGCGGCACTTGCTTATCGCACGCAGAAAGCTTTGCGCGATGCGCCTGCGAATTTCGGCTCGTTTCGCATGGAAGACGGTGTCCGTACGCCGGCGGAACTTGTGCGTCACATGACGAGCGTGCTTGGCTACGCTCGCACGCATTTTATCGGCGGCCATTACTGGCCCGAACCGTTATCAAGCTTCGACGAAGAGGTCATTCGCTTCCACGAGATGCTCGGTACGTTAGCCCAACATCTACGAAACGGCGACGTGCTGCTCGACGGCATGACCGAAGAGCGCCTTTTGCAGGGACCGTTTTCTGACGCGATGACCCACGCCGGTCAACTGGCGCTGTTGCGACGATTGGCAGGCGCTCCAGTGCCTCCGGAGAATTTCATCGTTGCGGAAATCCGGCCCGATCGTCTTGGGCCTGATCAAGCAAATCCGGTCAGCCCTGATAAAATTTGGCCTGAAGCTCCAGAGCCTATTAAAAAAGAACCCGGAGAGAATCAGTGAAACTTATTTTCCTGCTTGCCCTTGCATCAACCTTGTTTGTTGTTCCTCAAGAGGAGTTCAAACCGATCACCGTTTACCTCGTCCGTCACGCCGAACGAGCAGACGAGCCGCGCCAGGATCCGCCGCTAACTGAGAAGGGCAATGCGCGAGCTCAGGAATTGGCTCGTATTCTTGGTAACGCAAACATCAAAGCGATCATCACGTCGCAGTTCTCGCGGACAAAACTGACCGCCGAGCCGCTCGCGAAACACGCGAACGTTACCGTTACGTCGATCAGTCTGGGTCTGGACCGTTCCAACCCGCGCATGATCTCCGAACAATCTACGACGGAAGTTACGAACAAAATCCTCGAACGTGCCGGCGAGAGTGTGCTGGTAGTTGGACACAGCAACTCGATACCCGACGTCATCAAAATGCTCGGGGGTGACGCCACACCAACGATTGACGAGAAAAAGTTTGACGATCTGTTTGTTGTAACCGTTTACGCTAAAGGCAAGGCAAAAGTGGCGCACATGAAGTACGGCAGCGCTGACTAACCCACAACCCAGCGCAAAAGAACCGTTGAGTCTCGTTTTTTCGCGTTAACAACTGGAGAGTCTGTAACAGAAAAACGCCGGCGGTTGCCGGCAAGGAGAATACGAATGAAATACCTGTTTCTTGCGATTCTGCTGCTCTTACCGGTTACCGCCTTTGCCCAGCACGGACATGCACCCGCAAAGGAGGCGGCGCCGGTTCTCTTGACCCCAGGACTTGGCGACATTGATCACCCCGTTTCGACGAACAACGCGGAGGCGCAAAAGTTTTTCAATCAGGGACTGGCGTACATCTACGCATTCAACCACGAAGAAGCCATTCGCGCATTTAAGCAGGCGGCGAAACTCGATCCGCAACTGGCGATGGCCCACTGGGGTACGGCGCTCGCACTCGGATCGAATTACAACGTGCAGGCCGATGGTCCGGCGCTTGTCCAGGCTTACTCGCACCTGCAAAAAGCAATCGAATTAGCGCCGAAAGCGTCAGAACACGAGCGCGCTTACATCGAAGCTTTGTCGAAGCGGTACTCGTCTGACGTGCAAGCTGATCAAACCAAGCTCGCCGGCGATTACAAGAATGCCATGGGCGAACTCGCGAAACGTTATCCCGACGACCTGGATGCAGCCACCCTTTACGCCGAAAGCATGATGAACCTGCGGCCGTGGAAGCTTTGGTCGCACGACGGCAAACCCGCACCTGAGACACTCGAGATCGTTACCGTGCTCGAGGGTGTGCTACGCCGCAATCCGAATCACACCGGAGCGAATCACTACTACATTCACGCCGTCGAAGCTTCGACGACTGCGGAACGTGCTCTGCCAAGCGCCGCGCGTCTCGGCAAGATCGCGCCGAAGGCGGGCCATCTGGTCCACATGCCATCGCACATCTATGTTCGTACCGGCGATTACACGGAAGCAGCACAGTCTAACGTGGACGCGATAGTCGCTGACCGTGAATACATAGCGAAGACCAACGCGCAGGGTCTTTACACGATGATGTACTACAACCACAACATCCACTTCCTGGCCGCCGCAAACGCCATGAAGGGACGTTACGCCGATTCGATAAAATCGGCGCGCGAACTCGAAACGAACGTCAAGCCGCACGTCAAAGCTATGCCGATGCTGGAGATGTTCGTGCCCTATCCGAAAGTTTCGCTCGTTCGCTTTGCGCGTTGGAATGAAGTTTTCAACGAGCCGAAGCCCGAGCCGGAGTTGAAAATCACGACCGCGTTCTGGCATTTCGCTCGTGGCAGTGCTTATGCGGCGACGAATCAGATTCCGAGAGCGGAAGCGGAACTGACTGCGTTGCAAGCATTGATCAAAACCATTCCCGCGGATGCACCGCTGGGAAACACCGGCGCCGTCAACGTATTGAAGGTTGCCGATCTGGCACTTGCCGGAAAAATTGCGTACGCGCGGGGAGATAAGGAAACGGCCTTTAACCTGCTCACTAAGGCCGTCGCCGCCGAGGATGCGACGAGTTATAACGAACCCGCAGACTGGGATCTTCCCGTTCGCGAGTTCTTTGGCGGCGCGCTGTTGGCCAGCGGCGATTACGCCAGGGCTGAGAGCGTCTTCCGCGAAGAGATTAATAGACATCTACGGAATGGGCGGGCGCTGTTTGGTCTCGCTGAAAGTTTGAGAAAGCAGGGGAAGACTTCGTCTGCGCGAATGGTCCAAAGTGAATTTGAAACAGCGTGGCAGCATGCGGACACGAAGCTGACTGTTGAGAGCCTGATCGGGTTGCAGCCAAAGTTGACCGCGGCTTCCGGCTGGTCGCCGGATGTGCAGTTTTCTAACGTGTCGCTCAGAACTGGCGTTCGTTTGCGTTATGGGTATCAGGGAGACGCTGGCGGCGAAACGATCATCTTGCTACACGGTTACACCGATTCATCGTTCTCGTACAGCACGGTGCTGCCGTTGCTGGATCGAAAGTACCGCGTCTACGTTCTGGACCAGCGCGGTCACGGCGAATCGGATCGGCCGGCGAACGCGTACGCTCTGTCACAGTTTGCCGCAGACGTTCTCGCGTTTATGGACGTGATGAAGATTGATAAGGCGACGATAGTGGGCCACTCGATGGGAAGTTTTGTGGCGCAGCACGTCGCAGTCGCCGCGCCGGAACGCGTAAAGCGGATGGTGCTCTCCGGCTCGGCGACTACTATTCGCAACTCTGTCGTGACGGATCTTCAGCGCGAAGTAAATGCGCTCAATGATCCGATTTCGGAAAAGTTCGTGCGCGAGTTTCAGGTGAGCATGGCCTTTCAACCGATGCCGGACGGCTTCGTGACTGGCGTGGTCAAAGAGAGCTTGAATATGCCGGCCCGAGTTTGGCGCGAGGTGATGGCAGAAATGTTGTCGTCCAATTCGCAAGTTGAACTCGCGAAGATCAAAGTACCGACCCTGATTCTTTGGGGCGACAAAGAAACCGTCTTTCCGCGGTCTGAACAGGATGCACTCCTTGCGAGCTTGCCAAATGCACGTTTAAAGGTCTATGAAGACACGGGACACGCTATGCACTGGGAGCGTCCCGAGCGATTTGCCAAAGACTTGCAGGAGTTTATGAACTGAGACGATTTCCTTTAACCATCCGTGTCGTCTGTGTTTGTATCTGTGGTGTGCTCTTGAGCAGCCACATCAGGACCACGAATTCCGCTGCGCAGAACGCCGGACGCTCCGTCGTTCGCGCGCAGAACGGCATGGTGGCTTCCAGCCAACCACTCGCTTCTTTAACCGGACTCGAAATTCTCAAGCGCGGCGGCAATGCGGTCGATGCAGCGGTCGCAATGGCCGCCGTGCTCAATGTCACCGAACCGATGATGACCGGCATCGGTGGGGACATGTTTGCGCTGGTCTATTGGGCCAGGACAAAGGAGCTCAAAGGATTAAATGCGAGTGGTCGAGCGCCGCGCGCGTTGAGTATCGACCACTTCGCGAAGAAGAATGTGAAGCAAGTGCCGGAGTTTGGCATGGAGAGCGTTACGGTTCCGGGTGCGTTTGATGGCTGGGTCGCGCTGAACGAGAAGTATGGCACGATGAAGCTGGGAGATTTACTCGCTCCGGCGATAGGTTATGCGGAGAACGGCTTCCCGGTAATGGAGAAGACAGCGGAGGATTGGGAAGCTGAAGTCGATAAGCTAAAGACGAACCCGGCGGCGGCAGCGAATTACCTCGTCAACGGTCGCGCACCGCGTGCGGGTGAGATCTTTCGTCAGCGTAACCTTGCACGGACGCTGCGCGCGCTTGCGAGCGGTGGGCGCGATGCGTTCTACCAAGGTGAAGTCGCGAAAGCGATCGTCGATTATTGCGCGAAAAATGGCGGCTTCATCACGATGGAAGATCTCGCCGCCACGAAACACGACTGGGTCGAACCCATCTCGACTAACTATCGCGGGTACACAGTCTACGAGATTCCGCCAAACGGGCAGGGAATAACCGCGCTCATAGCCCTCAACATCCTTGAGGGCTTCGACCTGAAAAAACTGAGCGCGCAGCCCGACCGCTACCATCACACGTTAATCGAAGCAACGAAGCTTGCGTTTGCCGATCGCAATCGTTACATCGCGGATCCGTCTTTCGCGAAGGTGCCGGTGGCCCAACTTTTGTCAAAAGAGTATGCCGCCCTCCGTCGCGCGCTCATCAACCCGAACAAAGCACTCGAATCCCCACCACCCGGCGACATCAACGTTGGCAGCGACACTACGTACCTGACAGTGGTCGACAAAGATGGTAACGCCGTTTCGTTCATTAACAGTTTGTTCGACTCGTTTGGTTCGGGCATCGTCGCGGGAGACACGGGGATCGTGCTACAGAATCGCGGCACTGGTTTCTCGCTCAACGCCGACCATCCCAACCGTCTCGAGCCTGGCAAGCGTCCGTTTCACACAATCATTCCCGCGATGGTTTTGAAAGATGGCGAACTGTTCATGTCGTTTGGCGTGATGGGTGGTGCGATCCAGCCGCAGGGCCACGTGCAGGTGCTCGTAAACCTGATCGATCGTGGCATGGGTCTGCAAGAGGCGATCGACGCCGCACGTTATCGCTTCATGAGCGGTCGCGGCGTGCTAATGGAGGACGGGTTAGGCCCATCTGTAATTGAACGTCTGATCTCGATGGGCCATGTGCGTGTCAAACCTCCGGGCGTATTGCGCTCGTCAATGGGTGGCGGCCAGGCGATCATGATCGATCCGGCAAGTAAGACACTGATGGGTGCCTCCGATCCTCGTAAGGACGGTATGGCGCTCGGTTACTAGTTTTCCGTTTATCATTTCCATTTTTCGGTTGTCATTGGCGGACCCGACGCATCACCTTGCGCGGCGAGCAAAAAATGGAAAATGAGCAATGGAAAATGACAAACGGAAAATGAATACGGAGTTAGAGAGTCTGGTAAACCAGGCTGACGCAATCGCGAACGATGCGCAAAAGGTTTTTGGCGGTCTCACGAAGGAGCAGCTTAACTGGAAACCGGGTGCCGAGCGTTGGAGCGTGGCGCAGTGTTTCGATCATCTGATCACGACGAATAGCGGGTATCTGCCGATAGTCGACAGTATCCTCAATGGTCGAAAGCAATCCAGCGTTTGGCAGAAGCTGCCGTTTCTTCCCAGTCTGTGGGGGAAGATGCTCATCAAATCCCTCGATCCGTCACAGACGCGCAAAATGAAGGCGCCGAAAAGATTCGAGCCCGCACAGAGTGATGTAAGTGGTTCGATAATTAACGATTTTGCGGCCCAGCAACAGAAGATAATCGAAAAGATGAAAGCCACCTCGAACCTCGACCTCGAGAAAATCGTAATAACATCTCCGGCAGCGAGTTTCGTCACTTATAGCTTGATGGACGCCTACCGGATCATAGTTGTTCACGAACGACGACACTTTCAACAGGCGCAACGCGTCACCGAAGAGAGCGGATTTCCAGCCACCACGTAACACCGATTTAACATGACATCGATCACCGGCAACGCTAGTGAGGAGGTGACTCACCATGAATCCCTTCGACCTTACCGGACCACAATTCCTGCTGTTCTATATTATCTTTGCCGGCCTGGTTCTCTCAGGCCTGGCCTTCTGGCGCCGGCGTGCTGAGTTGTCACCGTCGACGCCGCGGATCGATCTCTCCGATCCGTACCTGATCGCTTTTCTCCGCGGTGGAGAGAAGGAAGTCTTGCGAGTTGCGACCGTCACACTGATCGATCGCGGCTTACTCGTAAGAGATGGGCCACAGATTAAACGCGCGGAAGATGCATCACCAGACTCGGTGCGCAGACCAATCGAGCGTGCGTTGCTGAACAAGTACGCGCGCGCGGGCAAAGTATCGTGGATGTTTGAAGACGATGGCTTGAGCAAGGCGTGCGAGCAGTATGCTGTGACGTTGCAAAGAGCGCGCCTGATACCGGACGATTATGTGTATCGGGCGAGATTGGTGCGATTGATTATCGCGACGTTCCTGCTTACTGGCGTCGGGTTTACAAAGGTCATGATTGCTATCGAAGCCGGTCGCACGAATGTTGGCTTTCTGATCGTCCTGATAATTGCATCACTCGTGATCGCGGCGGCAGTTTCGTTTCCGCGCTTGACTGAGAGTGGACGGGAAATGATTGAGGACGTGCAGAGTCTCTATCGCGGATTGCGTAATCGGGCGTCGTCCATGAACGCGGGAGGAGCTTCGCCAACGAACGCCGGAGGAGCCGGCGTTGAACCGATGATGTTGGCGGCCGTATTCGGCATGGGCGCGCTAGCTGGCTCGGGATCTTCATACGCAGAAGGTCTGTTTCGGGGCCACGACAAGAGACGATCGAATTCATGCGCGACCGATGGCGATTGTGGCAGCTCGTGTAGTAGCAGCAGCAGTTCATCGTGCAGCGCCAGCAGTTCGTCGTGCAGTAGCGGCAGTTCGTGCGGCGGAGGTGGATGTGGTGGTTGTGGAGGATGATGGCGGTGCGTGATCGATTTGGCCTTGGATGGCGAGCAAAGCTGGCGCTCGGGATCCTTTCGAATCTCGATCGGATCGACATCGTCGAAGTCATTGCCGACGATTACTTCAGGGCGTCACATCGCGAGCGCCGGGCGTTGCGCACGCTTGCCGCACAAACCCCGGTCACGCTCCACGGCGTGTCGCTGGGTATGGCTTCATCAGTCCCGGTGGACACGAAGCGGCTCGATCAGATTGCGCGGCTTTGCGACGAAGTCGAGCCTGTGTCGTGGTCGGAGCATCTTGCGTTTGTTCGCGGTGGTGGGATCGAGATCGGACACCTCGCGGCCCCGCCACGCTCCGCCGCTACGGTCAGCGGTGCGATCGCAAACCTTCGCCGGGCGCGGGAGATCGTTGGCGTATCGCCGCAAATGGAAAACGTGGCGACGCTGATCGATCCGCCGGGAAGCGATCGTGACGAGGCAACGTGGGTCTCGCAGATCATTCGTGACTCAGAAAGCGATCTGCTGCTGGACTTACATAATCTCCACGCTAACTCGGTCAACTTCAATTTCGATCCGATTGATTACATTTCGCACATTCCCCCGGAACAAATCAGCGCTATTCATCTCGCCGGTGGGAAGTGGATTGGACGCCCGAACGCGCGACGGCTGCTTGACGATCACCTGCATGATGTTCCAGGTCCTGTTTATCAGTTGCTCGAGGAGGTGGGTGCCCGCGCGACACGTCCATTAACAGTGATTCTCGAGCGCGACGGCAACTTTCCGCCCGTCGAATGGTTGCTCGAGCAGCTGGACCTCGCGCGCCGCGCCGTAGCGCGCGGACGCGCACGACGGAGCGCCGCAGCGGCATGAATGACTCACGACTCGAAACTTTTCTCGCCCGCATTTACGTCGATCAGACGGCGCGTGAGCGCTTTCTCGCGGACCCACGCGGCGAAGCCAAGAAGGCCGGTTTGACGGCGCAACAGGTCGAAGATGTGGTAAAGATCGATCGCGACGGGCTTGAGCTTCTCGCGGCCAGTCTTGAAAAAAAAGCACAATCGTAGATGATTAAACCGGTCACGAGCCGCGACAACGCGCTGCTTCGGCTCGCACGTGCGGTGCGCGACGGGAAAAACACCGAATACATTTTCGTGGAAGGGTTGCGCTTGTGCGAGGAGGCGCTTCGGTCCGCGCTCGAGATCGAGGCAGTGGTCGTCTCGGAAGAGTTGTTACGAAAAGAACGGGCCGCGACGGCGATCGCAGAGTTGGACCAGGCAGCAAAACGCAGCGCCTCAGTCAGCGAAAAACTACTCGAATCGATCTCTTACACGAAAACGCCGCAAGGCATCGTTGTGCTCGCACGTCGACCCGCCTCCTCCGAAGAGCGTTTCGGATCCGCCGCCGGTAAGAACTCTCTAATCGTCGTGCTGCATCAGATCAACAACCCGGTAAACGTAGGCGCTGTCCTGCGTACCGCGGAAGCGGCCGGCGCCGACGGTGTGATCGCGACGCGGAACACAAGCGATCCGTTTTCAGCAAAATCATTGCGCGGGGCAATGGGTTCAGCGTTCAGATTGCCGATCTGGAATGGTCCAACTTACGAAGAGGTGATCGAGTGGTGTCGGAAGCGCGAGATCGAAACGGTTTGCACGGATACTGATGCGCCGCTGGCCCACACCGAATTCGACTGGACTCGAGCAACGGCATTGATTATGGGCCCTGAGTCAACCGGGCTTACCGATGTTGAAACGGCGAGCGCTACTCAGATCGTGCGGATTCCCATGCATGGCGCCGTCGAATCCCTCAACGTTTCCGTTGCCGCGGGAATCCTGTTGTTCGAGGCCGCACGCCAGCGATCTGCCCGTTAGTTCACTCTGCCCACGTGTGTGTGCTGCGGCGCGAGAATTGTTTTCACCATTTCGAGCAGGTTCGCGCGAAGATGCGCGAATTTTTCTAAGTTGTGGTTTGTGAATGTGAGAAAAGAAAAGGGTTAGTTACAACCGTGCCAACGGTGATCCCAGCGGCCAGAAGAAACTCGCGCCTGGGCATTAACAAGTGACGCATTGACGTTACTGTTCAACGACGAAACCTGCGGCGACGGAAAAAGATAAAACAGCCGGCGACGACTATCGACGCGGCCACTATGATGTAGCCCAATTGCCTATCGCTCAGCCCACCAGTGACGACGAAGATACCGTCAGTCTCCGCCATCAGTTGTGGTGACAGTTCCGACATCAGCACGCTAATCAGCAGGCTTAATACCGCGATGGACACAACGGCGAGGACGAGAAAAACCGTTATCTGGAAGAGTTTTTGATACATCACTTACACTCCCGTTATCGACCCGGGATTTCAGTCACGCTCTGGTAAGCCGCAGCCAGTCGTTCGGCACAATCGATTGAAACACCAAGGTCGCGCAATAGTCCGTCTTCCAACCCGTAAATCCACCCATGGACCACCAATTCCTGCCCACGCTGCCATGCATTCTGAACGATGGTGGTGCGACCTACGTTCAGAACCTGTTCGATGACATTAAATTCGCAGAGCCGATCCAATCGCTGCGTTTCGTCCGCGATGTGCATTAGCTCAGGGTCATGATCGCGGATCACGTCCTGCACGTGGCGTAGCCAATTATCGATCAAACCGAGCTGCGAATTATCCATCGCAGCCTTCACGCCGCCACACCCGTGATGACCACAGACGATGATGTGATCGACCTGGAGTACGTCTACCGCATACTGCATTACCGACAGACAATTGAAATCCGTATGCACGACGACGTTCGCGACATTCCGGTGCACGAACATCTCGCCGGGAACCATACCGACGAGCTGCGTCGCGGGAACGCGACTGTCGGCACAACCAATCCAAAGAAACTTTGGCGTCTGCTGTTTGGCTAAAGTCTGAAAAAACTCCGGATCGCTTGCCGTGATCGCTTCAGCCCACTCCCGGTTCTTATCGAGAAGACGTTTTAGATCTTTCATGTTCCCGGTTGTTCTTTACCCTTACTCGTTTCGCCGTTAGATTTCTTTACAACGCTGATATGCCCGTCTGATTCCATGTAACTGTATTTTACGTCTTTGAAATCTTCGACGCCCTGCTCGCGCAGTTCACCGAGCAATTCTTCCTCTGAGATCATCTCTCTTCGCAGGTTTCGTTTTTGTATCCGACCATCTTTAATCAGCAGCAACGCCCGTGGGCGAAGTATTTTGTTCAAAGCAGGGAAGCGAAATCCCAGGTAGTCAAAAAGATAATCCCAACCGACGATCGTTGCTACCAGGATCAGGCCGTCGCCGACTGAATTGTACTCGGCGCTCATGGCGTTTTGTGCTGCGTCGGCGATGAGCACGACTACGAGCAGATCGGAAATGCCAATCGCGCCCGCGCCACGTCGCAGGAACCGGAAGACGATGAAAATAAAGAGGTAAACGACCGTTCCGCGCAGGATGATTTCAAGGAACAAACCCGAGGGTAAAAGCGCTTTTCCCCAGTAACCCCAATCGATCAACAGCAGAGCGATCGAGCTTTGCACAAAAAGTCCCATATCTGATTGGTTTTCTCTGCGGTCTTCGGTGTACCTCTGCTTTCTCTGCGTTTAACCATCCTTTCTACGCGGCGACCGCAGAAATCCACAGAGGCCCACAGAGAAATCTCCTTCCAAAACTCACTTCGTGTGCAAAGCAGAGAGATCACGCAGTCTGTGTTTGATATTGGACCTGCGGCGGAACGTATCCGATCGGCATATCGCCGTTATCAGCACGCAGGTATTGCCAATCCTTCGGCTTCAATGAAGCAATGAGTTCTCGCCGGTTCTTCGTCTTCATCGGCTTGCCGGGATAAATTTTTCCCATTCGCTGCAAGGTCTTCTCCGGAATAGCGCCTGAGAACATCCAGAGGGGCCAGGTGAAGTTTGGACCATTGAGCCGGCGCAATTTGTAAAGCCACATGCCGATAGATCCCACGCGCCAGGCCATCGGGCCCCACCAGCTATACTGGCCAGGTCGCAGATTCATCTTCCAGCACTTCATCATCAGTTGCCATTGCAGCGGCGTCAGTTGACGGGTTTGGCGCACGCCTTCTTCTTTTTCCATGCGCGTATCGTGCAAAGGCGTGAAGATCGACGGAATCAGAAAAGCGAACAGCCCACGACGTTCCATCTCGTAAACGAGATCGATTGTCTCCATGACGTCCTGGTCGGTCTCGCCGGGATTGCCGACGATCAACGTCATTGCCGGGAACCAGTTGTTTTCGTTCAGCACGCGCAGACCCTCGAGTACGACACTGGGCCACTCGTCGATCGAAAACGGCACGCCTTTGCTCGACATGATTTGTTTCGCCATGCGAACGGACCCAGTTTCCAAACCGATCAACGGTGCGAGTGCTTTCTTTTCCGGATGACTGCTGAGATAGGGGAAATGGATCGGACTCTTCGGCAGCAGCAGATCGGAAAGTTGCTTGATGAGCAGCGGATCGACGACAGCCGGCGCGATCGTGCAATGACTCAAAACGTGCTGCTCGACGCCCGGCGTGTTCACGATATCGGAATAAAGATCGACGAGGGCTTCACGGTTTGGAAAATAAAAAGGCGTATCGGTGTGGACCTGTCCCCAGATGAACATGTCTTCCGTCGCGAGGGAGATCTGTTTATTGCCGTGGCGCACGTTGGCGCGCACCGCTTCCAAGATCTTGTCTTTCGGTAGATCGATCTGCGGATTCAAATCGGGGACGCAGAACTTGCAGCGCCGGCCGCAGCCCGTGGTCATCTCGACGACCCCGAACGTCGTGCGCGTGTCAGGGAAGAGAATCGCGTCGCGCTCGACCGGGTGTTTTACGTCGACACGACGAGGCAGTGGTTCGCCTTGAATGGCTTTACGAAAGAGTTCGAGCGTATCGGCTGACTCGCCTCGTCCTTCGACGACACAATCGACACTCAGTTCGTCGTAAGTGTCGGTTTGAATAATCTGCCAGCCACCTGAGCCGCCGACGATTACTTTGAAGTTTTCCCGGTAGGGACTTGCTTTGATCTTGGCGAATAGTTGCCGCGAGTAATGAGAGTTGATCGGCATCTTCGACGAGCCGAAGATCGAAGTGTAAACACCGGCGGCAAATGTTACGCCGAGCGGATTGTGCGTCGACACGGCGACTACGCGCGTGCGTGGACCAACGAACTTGTCGAGGTCGTCCGGGAAACAGGCGACGACGTCGTCGCTCCGGTATTCCCGCAGCAGCGACTTCTCAACGACGCGCACACCGGCGGGCATGTACCGCGCCGAACCGTCGGCGTTGTGTTCGACCTCACGCCACTTCGGATACTTTCGATTGATAACGCCTTCCATCCAGATCGGTATTGACGCCATCGCCATCTGAATGAAGTAGCCAGCGTGATCGATTGCCTCAGTAAGCGGTGCGGTTAGGACGATCATACGTCCGCCATCGGAGGGTCCATTTGGGGAACCCAGGGGAATCTGTGTCATGGGCGCTTACACTAATGAAATAAGTCGGGGTTTTCAAGAACTTTGTGCTTTGTGCTTGGTACTTTGTCTTTTGTCTAGTTTGTCCAGCGAGTAAAACACAAAGTACAAAGAACTAAGCACCAAGATCTACCTCGACCCAGATAGGCCAATGATCTGAAACGTTAAGTGGTTTCGCGACCCCCCAGCGCGCGATCTTCAATCCGCGAGAAAAGATCCAGTCCGCATGCATCAGCAGGCCACCACCTCGCCAGGTCGATGTTCCAGTTGGGTAGGGCGTCGTGTAGCCACGCGACTCAAGAAATCTGCGGGTTACGATGCATTTTTGTTTGGACAGCGTGTTGAAGTCCCCAAGGATTAGCGTCGGCAGTATAGTTGATTCTGCATGTGCGGCGAGCACTTCGAGTTGCGCGACTTGTCCATCGCTCGCGGCATGCGGATCGACGTGCGCATTGAGAATTCGGAGCTGATGTGGTCCGACGGTAATAGTCGCGGCCATCGCCAGCCGAGGACGCCAGGGGCACTCCTGCCACGGCAGATCGAGACGGACGACATCTTTCATATGTAAACGACTCAACAACGCGACGCCCGTGTCGCCTTCGTCGTGGAGGTCGATCGGCTCTTCAAAGTCGAGCCACCATTGACGTTTCACTGGTTTGATGCCGCGCGGGATTCCAGCCGGAGCGTGCGCCCAGTTCATGCTCAACTGCGAAGCCAATTCGCAGGCGACGTGATGCCCGCCAGTTCGAATGGTGCGCTTATCTGCTTCCTGCAAGGCGAGGATGTCCACGGCAGGTAATAGTTTCCCGTTCGAGAACGCTCGCGCTGCAACGGAGATCATGTTGCCGATGTGTTGCGGGCGACGTGCGAGATTCATCAGGCCAAGCTTGCGCACGATCCCGCCGGGAATTAAATACGGGCCGCGGGCGTAACGAATGTTGTAGGAGGCGACAACAAGCTTTGATCGTTCCTGAACAGCCGGTTGCTTGTTAGAATGGGTGCCGAACTCAAGTTTCTCAGCTTCGGATAACGGGGGAATTGCAGTGGCCATCGTGCTGGCAATTGTAGACGACATGTTCTTCGCATCGAAAATACGCGCGACGGCTGAGGCCGTTGGTGCGGAAGTCAAGTTCTTGAGATCGATGGAGAAGTTGATTGAGACGGCGCGAGAACTGAAGCCCGGTTTAGTGGTGGTAGACCTGCACAACACTAAGCTCGATCCAGTTGCCGTGGGCAGCGAGCTGAAGTCGGATGAGGAGTTGCGGCAAATCCGATTGCTTGGTTTCTTCTCACACGTTCAGGTGGACTTGCAGCGAAATGCGACGGCCGCCGGCTACGATCAAGTCATACCGAGATCCTTGTTCGCACGCGATCTGGCACAGATTCTCGCTACAGCGCAGCCGTGACCGGCGCGATCACTTCGTGAATCGACCTTACCTCACTCACCATCTGTTCGTACTGATCAAGTGTTAGGGCCTGAGCGCCGTCGGAAAGCGCGTGCTCCGGTTGGTCGTGGACTTCCACGATCAATCCATCAGCTCCGACTGCAACTCCGGCGCGCGCGAGCGGGGTAACCATGAAGTTCTTTCCTGTGCCGTGTGAAGGATCGACGATCACCGGCAGGTGCGAAATACGCCGGACGGCAGTGACCGCGGCAAGGTCGAGTGTGTTTCGCGTGTGTTGCGCGAACGTGCGAATGCCTCTTTCGCAGAGAACGACTTGATAGTTGCCCTCGGCCATGACGTACTCAGCTGCAAGCAACCATTCGTCGAGCGTGGCCGACAGACCGCGTTTCAGCAATACAGGAATGCGTGCTTTACCTGCGCGACGAAGCAACGTAAAGTTCTGCATGTTGCGCGCGCCGATCTGAATCATGTCGCCGTAACGTTCGACGAGGTCTACACCCGCTTCGTCGAGTGCTTCCGTAACGATCTTCAAACCGTAGGTGTCACGCACTTCCGCAAGTATCTTGAGCCCTTCTTCGCCAAGACCTTGAAAGGCGTAAGGTGAAGTCCGTGGCTTGTAGGCGCCGCCGCGGAAGAAACGAGCGCCGCTGCGACGGACTGCTTCGGCGATCGCGAAAGCCTGCGTGCGACTCTCAATTGCACATGGACCAGCAATGATCGCCAGCTCGTCACCGCCGATGGTTGCGTCGCCAACGCGTACTACGGTCTTCTCTGGGCGCAGGTCCAGTGTGATCAGTTTATAAGGTTTACTGACGCGAATCGCTTCTGCAACGCCGGCAAGGTTCTCGAAATGCGACGGATCGATGGCGCTTGGATTGCCCGTGATGCCGATCGCCGTGCGGGTCGTCCCCGGCATCGGATGGCCTTTGAATCCGAGTTGTTCGATTACGCGCAGGACAGCATCGACTTCGCTGTCAGTGGCGTCGGCTTTCATTACGATTAGCATGGTGTTTACTCTTTGTCAGGACATTGGCGTAGGTCTTTTGTACTTTGTACTTTGTGCTTTGTCATTGGTACTTTGAGCCTAACGAGTCTCACGTCTCAAGTGTCTGTTTCACCAGCAAACAAAGTACAAAGAACAAAATACAAAGATCCAAATTCACATCTGGTCGGGAACGTTGATGCCCAGGATTCCCAGGGCAGCGGTTAAGCGAGCACGTACCACTTTCGTGACTGCGATCAAAACTGCGCGCCGGACAACATCCTTCTCCGTGAGAATTCGATGATCGTGATAAAACCTGCTAAAGGTGCGCGCAAGCGAAAAAGTGTACTTCGCCAGGTTGGCAGGCTCCGCGGACTTACGGCACTGTACTATCACATCATCGAGTTGTTGCGTCAACATTAACAAAGACCAGATCTCCGTGCCGTGCTCGCCCGAAAGTACCTCGGTCACTCTCTGCTGCACCTCGGCATCATCCCCCAAGCTTTCTATTAACGATTCTGCCTCGTGAACAGTTTCACGATCCAGCTTGCGAAAGATCGAATTGGTCCGGACCGCCGCGTACTGGCAATACGGTCCAGTTTCACCTTCGAACGAAAGCGCCTCATTAAAATCGAAAGCAATGACGGTGTTGCGCGTAAACTTAAGCAGAAAATAGCGCAGCGCCGCGACGGCAACTTCGTGCGCGGTCGCTTTCTTTTGGTCCTCTGAGAGCTCGTGGTTGCGCTTTTCAACTTCCGCGAGCGCGCCCGCTTCAAGTTGATTGATCAGGTCGTCGGCTTTTACTCCCAGTCCCTTGCGGCCGCTCATCTCGATGTAAGGCCGGGCGCGATCTTCGTCACTTAATTCAATCCCAAGCTCCTCGCAAGCCGCGGGCGATAAAGCGACCATTTCGTAACTGAAGTGGACACTAGCGTCATCGCCGATCTCCGGCACGACTGCGGCGACACCGCGGGCCACGATATCCTGCGGATACGACTGTCGCGAATCGATCACGTTGTAGACCGTGACCCCACCGCCGAAGTGTGGACGAGCGATGCCCGCGCGTGTCTCGGCTTCAGGGTCGCTGGTCGTGACCCAGAGCACGTGACCGTCCGGGTAGTTGCGAAAGACGTTGTAATGAAAATCGAGACCGAGCTTGCCGAGCTTCCAGAGTTGATACGCTATGTCTTTGCCCGTATACGTGACGGTGCCGTTCGATCGGACAATGATCTTGTCCGACTCGTGTTCGTCAGTGCCGGTGTGCGATTCGAAAGGCATTACCCAGCAGCCGGCGTGATGGCCTTCGGTTTCATGACGAATGACGCCTGTCTCTTTCATTAGTTGGAACGCGCGTTCCCAGAAATGCAAATGCAGAATGTCTGACTCTCGTGCAAGCAGGTCGTAGCGGATGCCAAGCCGCTCCATCGTGTCGAGAATGCATTCGACGTTGCGCGTTGCGACGTAGTCAGCTAGTTCCGCGAGCGGATTATTACCGGCTTCGATAGCGTGTAGGGCGTCGGTGCGAAGTTTTGCTTTTTCAGGATCGATGGCGCCATTCGGATTGCCGTCGCGATAGAACAGCCCGACCTTGGTGTATAGATCCCAGCAGTAGTAATCGAACGGATAGTCTTTTGTGAGCGACGCGTCGAGTTCTTTTATTTGATCGAGGTCCATCTTTTCCAGATGAATGAACCCAACGACGACGTCGGCAACCTGCACTCCGGTGTTGTCGATGTAGTTCTGGACTTCAACGCGATCTCCGGCGGCCTGCAGGATGCGGACAAACGTATCGCCCAGCACAGCATTGCGCACGTGACCTATATGCGCGGCTTTGTTTGGATTGATGCTCGTATGCTCGACCATCTTCTTGTGACGCTGCTCGTCCGCTTGGGGAGCTCTTCCGAAATCTGGCAGGGCTATGAGACTGAGTAGCTTCGCGCGATCGAAAAAGACGTTGATGTACCCGGCGCCGGCGATCTCAACATGCGAGACTTCTTCCACTACTTCGATCCGGGCTTTCAGTTGTTCCGCTATCGCGCGTGGATTCTGTTTCTCACCGGTTTTTTGTTTGACCAGTTTGGCGAGCTCGAAAGAGACGGGGAAGGCCAGGTCGCCGAGTTCAGGCTTGGGTGGCTGATCCGCGTTTATCTGATCGAGTTCGACGCCGAAGATCTCGTGCGCTGACGACTTGATCAGATCTTTTAGTTTTTGTTGAAGGTCAATCAGGGTCATGTGTGCAAAAGGGCAGAGTATAGCGGATAACACGGATATGCTACCATCGCCCCCGTCATGCAAGTTTCAATTTCCGCCGAGCTGCGGCGTCGTTTCGCCGAGGCGCGCCGGGTGTTGGTACTGACCGGGGCGGGTGTTTCCGCAGAGTCGGGCGTGCCTACGTTTCGTGGCGGTGGAAATACAGCAGTGTGGAAGGGAATGCCTTTCGACGTCATCTCTTCCGGAGAGATGCTTGAGCGCAACCTGCCCGCTGTTTGGGAGTGGTTTGACTATCGTCGCGGCGTTCTCGCGTCGCTCAATCCCAACGCGGCGCACTATGAGATCGCGCAGTGGCAGGACCGCTTTCCGGAGTTCACGCTGGTTACTCAGAACGTTGACGGACTGCATCAAAAGGCTGGGTCGCGCAACGTCGTAGAGTTGCACGGTAACGTCTGGCGGGCGCGCTGCACTGTTTGCCGGTTGGGCCATGACATGTCGCAGAGCGAACGGCCGGAAGCCTGTCCCTCATGTGCCAATGAGTTGAGGCCGGATGTGGTGTTATTTGGTGAAATGTTGCCGCCCGGCTCATTTGAATTCGCCGCAAGCAAGGCGGCGCATTGCGACCTCTGTTTTGTGATCGGAACTTCCGCGTTGGTCTATCCGGCTGCCGGATTGCCGGGTATCGCGAAATCGTCGGGCGCATTTCTTTGTGAGGTGAATCCGGAACGAACGCCGCTTTCGGATCTATGCGACGAAGTAATCAAGGGGAAAGCGGCCGAGGTGGTACCACAGATTGTTTTATGAGAACCCTGTATTTTGACTGTTTCGCGGGTGCGAGTGGCGACATGATACTCGGGGCGATGGTCGCAGCGGGTGTCGATCCGAACACGCTGCGCGAACAACTCTCGCTGCTGAATGTGGAAGGGTTCAAGATCGACTTTGAAACTGTCGATCGATCCGGGTTGAGTGCGACGTACGCACGGGTCGAAACAGTTCGCGAACACAAGCACCGCCACCTCGCGGATGTCCGTCGCATCATCGAGAACTCAAGCGTGAGTGACGCGGCGAAGGAACTTTCGATCCGGATCTTCACGCGACTCGCAGAAGCTGAAGCTCGGGTACACAACGAACCGATCGAAAAGGTGCACTTTCACGAGGTTGGTGCGCTGGATGCGATCGTAGACGTCGTCGGCGCGGCAATCTGTTTCGATCTGTTGAAGATCGATCGATTTGTCAGTTCGCCGCTGCACGTTGGTGGTGGAATGATTGAAATGGCGCACGGACGCTTCCCGGTGCCCCCGCCGGCCGTTACCGAACTGCTGCATGGCGTACCGTTTTATTCCGGCGACATAAAGGGCGAACTGTTGACGCCCACCGGCGCGGCGATCATTACCACGGTGTGCGAGGAGTATGGACCAATACCTCGGATCAAAGCGGATCGGACGGGCTACGGCGCCGGTACGCGCGAGTATGAAAACTTTCCGAACGTCCTCCGCGTGCTCGTTGGTGAAACCGAAGCTGACGGGGCTACTTCCCAACGGCTCTGGATGATCGAAACGAATCTCGACGACGCCTCGCCGCAGATCGTCGGTCACGTGATGGACCGCGTCTTCGAAGCCGGGGCTCTCGATTGTTACTTCACCCCGGTGCAGATGAAAAAGAACCGTCCAGGCGTCTTGTTGTCGGTGTTATGCGGGGCGAGCGAAAAGGAAGCAGTGATGACGTTGTTGTTTACCGAAACTACGACGCTCGGCATTCGGAGTTACGAAGTAGAGCGCCGCGCGTTACGGCGCACGGTCGTGCAGGTCGAAACCCAGTATGGGCCAATCGATGTTAAAGTAGCGCACCTTAATGGCCATGTTGTGAATGAGATGCCGGAGTTTGAACAGTGCCGGAATGCGGCAATCAGCGCTGACGTTCCGTTGAAGGTGGTAGAGGAGGCAGCGCGTGTCGCGCTAGCGAAGAGCCGTGGTTAACAATAAACAGCAAGAAGAGACGCCGGCCGTAGATCTCGACCTGATCGCACAAGGCGTGCGAATGATCATCGAAGGCATCGGCGAAGACCCGGACCGGCCTGGGTTGCACGGCACCCCACGACGCGTCGCTGAAATGTATGCAGAGCTGACTTCGGGCATGCGCGAAGACCCGCAGCAACACGTCATACCATTGCCTGGCGACAAGCATGACGAGATGGTGATCGTTAAAGACATCAGCATCGCGTCGCTTTGCGAACATCACCTGGCGCCGTTTGTCGGCAAGTGTCACATCGCTTATATCCCGAAGGGTGGGCGTATTCTCGGCATCTCGAAGTTGGCGCGACTCGCGGAGACGTTTTCGCGTCGTCTCCAACTCCAGGAACGTTTGACTACCGACATCGCCAACACGCTGTTCGAAGGTCTGAAGCCGCTCGGCGTCATGGTCGTCATCGAAGCAGAACACACATGCATGACGCTGCGCGGAGTGCGAAAAGCCGATGCCAAGACGGTGACGTCCGCCGTGCTGGGTGGTTTTCGCAGCGATCCGCGCACGCGCGCCGAAGCCATGGCTCTCATTAAAGGAAAGGATTAAAAATTCTTACCTGCGCTTAAGACCAAATGAAAACGTTCTACGTAACTACACCGATTTACTACGCTAACAGTCTTCCACATCTCGGTCATCTCTACACGATGATCGTGTGCGACACGGTCGCGCGCTCGAAACGGCAGCGCGGCATTGACACCTATTTTCTTACCGGTACCGACGAACACGGAATCAACATCGAGCGCGCAGCTCAGAAGGCAGGCCGCACACCGCAGCAGCAGGCCGATTACGTGGTTGATTACTTCAAGCAGATGACTCGCGAGTTTGGTCTCGACACCGAACATGGCGGATACGACATCTTCATGCGCACCACCGCGCCGTTTCACCACCAGGGCGTGAGCGAGTTGTGGCGTCGCGTCGCAAAAGCAAAGACGCCGAATGGTAACGACGCGATCTACAAAGGCCACTACGAAGGTTGGTTTTGCGCCCCGTGCGCTGCTTACAAGACGGAAGATGAATACCGGCCGGCCGCGGATCCGAACGGTGTCCCGACATGTCTGATTCACGACACGCCGCTCGATCGCGTCTCTGAAGAGAGTTATTTCTTCCGCCTTTCTGATTACGCTGAAGCGTTGCTTGACGTCTATCAAAGCCTGCCCGATTTCGTTAGACCGGAGTCGCGCAGAAACGAAGTCAGCAGCTTTGTGCGCGGTGGACTTCAGGATCTATCCGTCAGTCGACTGAAGACGTCCGTAAGTTGGGGCGTGCCAGTGCCCGATGATCCGAACCACACGATGTACGTCTGGTTCGACGCGTTAACGAACTACATCACCGCCATCGGTTTCGGCAATGAAGAACGCGAGCGTGCCGCAGGCTTTGAAAAGTACTGGCCCGCGCTGCATATCGTCGGCAAAGACATACTGCGTTTTCACGCCGTCTATTGGCCGGCTTTCTTGATGGCCGCGGGCATCGAGTTGCCAAAGGCGATCGTGGCCCATGGAATGTGGTTGGATCCGAACGGCCGCAAGATGTCGAAGACGCTAGGCAACACAGTTGAGCTTGACGTGCTGCAAAAGCATTTTTCCATCGATGCGATCCGCTACTTCTGTCTGCGGGAGATGGTTTTCGGACAGGACGGACGTTTCGGTTATGAAGGGCTGATCGATCGTTCCAACAGCGACCTCGCCAGCGGCCTCGGAAACCTTTCGAGCCGCACGTTGACGATGATCGCGCGTTACTGCGAGTCGCGAATTCCTTCGCCGCAGATTCCCGAGGAGAAGTTGTTGCTGGCGAAACGGTCGGGAGTGGATACGGACGAAACGACGGTCGTCGGGTTCATTGAAACGGCACGCGATCAGTTTCTGTTGCATTTCGAGAACCTGGCGTTCAGCCGCGCGCTCGAGGTCGCGTGGTCCGTCGTCGCTCGCGTCGACAAGATGATCACGGACGCGAAGCCCTGGGACCTCGCGAAAGATGAGAACCAGCGACACACGCTCAGCGCCGTGCTCTATCGGGCCGCGGAAACGCTGCGTTGGTTGAGCGTGTTGTTGTATCCAGTGATGCCTGACGCGAGTCGTGCGATCGCGAAACAGCTTGGTATGGATCAGCCACCGGACAAGCTCGATCCGGCGGAACTTAAGTGGGGCGAGCTTCCTGAAGGCAGGCCAATTGGCGATGTGCAACAAGTATTTCCACGTCTTGACAAAGCTCAAATCATGTCTGCAATCCAAAACAAGGAAACACAGATCGTTCCCGACATTCCAAAGGAAGCCGTGGTAGCGGAAAACTTCATCGAGATCGACGATTTCGCGAAAGTGGATCTGCGCGTTGGTACAGTTTTGTCCGCTGAGCGTGTGCCGAAAGCCGACAAACTCCTGCTGTTGAAGATTGATCTGAACGAGGAACAACCACGGCAGGTGCTCGCCGGAATTGCGCAATATTACGAACCGGAGAAATTGATCGGCCGCAAGGTAGTGGTGGTCGCTAACCTCAAACCGCGGAAGCTTCGCGGTTATGAATCGCAGGGAATGGTGGTCGCAGCGTCGTACGGCGAAGAGGGCCGGCCGGTGATCGCGACATTCACTGAAGACGTGCCGAACGGCGCGCGCTTGAAGTAATTGAAAGATGTTCGTCGACTCGCATGCGCACATTGATGGCCCCGAGTTTGATGCTGATCGCGAAGAGGTTATACCGCGTGCGCATGCGGTGGGAGTCTTGGCGATCCTGAACGTCGGAACGGGTGATCCTCACGGCGGCGCATTCGAGCGCGCCATCGATCTAGGCAAGTCTCACCAAACTGTGTACACCGCCATCGGCACGCATCCGCACGACGCACGCTTCTACAACGACGAGGCTGAAGAAAAGACCAGGTCGCTGATTCAAAGCGGCGAACGAGTGGTCGCGTGGGGCGAGATCGGACTCGACTTTCATTACGACAACTCACCACGCGACATGCAGGTCAGTGTCTTCAAGCGTCAACTTCGCGCGGCGCGCGATCTCAATCTCCCCGTGATCATTCACACGCGCGAAGCCGAGGCGGAAACGATCGACATTCTTAAAACCGATTACGATGGCGCGGATCGTCGCGGCGTGTTTCACTGTTTCAGCGGAAGTAAAGAACTGGCGCAGCGCGCGATCGATCTCGGTTTCATGATTTCGTTTTCCGGGATCGTAACTTTCAAGAAGGCGGATGAATTGCGCAACATCGCGCGGCAGGTGCCTTTGGACCGCCTGCTGATCGAAACAGATTGTCCGTACCTGACGCCGGTGCCGCATCGTGGCAAGCGAAACGAACCTGCTTACGTCGTCGAAGTTGCCCGTTGTCTTGCCGGACTTCACAGTATCGAGATCGATGATTTGGGCCGCATCACGACAGAGAACTTTATGCGGTTTTTCAGTTTGCACTAATGATGAATTTGCTGGCGTTTTCGAGTAAGAGATAAGTTTCACATGCGGCACTTTTGATGTTATTCTCCTACCCACGCGCAAACTTTCTGCCAACTACTGAACACGCCGATGGCCCAACAAAACTCTTTCGACATCGTCTCGCAGGTTGATGCGGCAGAGATTTCCAACGCGCTCAATCAGACCATCAAGGAAGTGCGCCAGCGCTTCGATTTCAAGGGCAGCGCGGCGAATGTGGTGATGGAAAAGACCGAGCTCGTGCTCAGTGCCGAAGACGAAACCAAGCTGCGCAACATGAACGACATCCTGCAACAAAAACTGGTGCGTCGTGGCGTGCCATTGAAGGCGTTCAGTTACGGCAGCGTCGAACCGGCTGCCGGCGGTACCGTCCGGCAACGTGCGCAGATCCAACAGGGGATTCCGCAGGACAAGGCGAAAGAAATCGTAAAGTTCATCAAGGACAGCAAGGCGAAGGTCCAGGCTTCGATTCAGGGCGATGTGGTGCGCGTGACCGGCCGCGATCGCGATACACTGCAGGACATCATTGCGAAACTGAAGGACAAGGATTTCGGCATTCACATGCAGTTCACGAATTATCGATCGAACTGAGTGACACAAAGGGCACAAAGACAGAGACAGAGACCACGACCAAGAACAAAGAAACAAAGAACCAAGTACAAAGAAACCAAGGCCAAAGACCAGACATTATGACTATCTCAGGCGACACACTGACACTCGACGCCCAGGCGACGCTTTCAGCCCGCCGCATCTTCAGTGTAATCGCCAATGAGCTGCAACAGGTCGAGATCGAGTTCGAGCGGCAGGCGCGTTCGAACGTGCAGGTTATTGCATACCTCGGCGAGTACCTGCGCGCGTCCGGAGGCAAACGAGTGCGGCCGGCGCTTACGATTCTTTCCAACTACGCCGTCGGTGGTGATGGTTCTCGCTACAACTCGATTCGGATGGCGACCGTGATGGAGTTTCTGCACACCGCGACCCTGGTGCACGACGACATCATCGACAAAGCGGACACGCGCCGAAACCGTCCGACGGTCAATGCGCTTTACGGGAACGAGACTGCGGTTTTGATGGGCGATTGGCTTTACATGTCCGCGTTTGAAACGAGTTTGGCGGAAAGGTCGTTGCCAATTCTCGACATTCTCACCAGCGTTACGCGCAAGATGACCGAAGGCGAGCTTTTGCAATTGACGCTGTTGGGTCATGCGGACATTTCCGAAGGGCAATATCTCGACGTTCTAAAGCGCAAGACGGCGTATCTCTTCAGTGCAAGTTGTGAGATCGGCGGGATCCTTGGTGGCGCGAGCGAGAAACAACAGACCGCGTTGCGCGAGTACGGACTGAATCTCGGGACGGCGTTTCAGTTGACGGATGATCTATTGGATTTCACGTCGAGCGATGCGGCATTGGGCAAGGCTGCGGGCGCGGACCTGCTTGACGGAAAAGTTACCTTACCTTTGATTTATCTGATGGCCGCCAATGCCAAAGCTGTTTCGATGGTCCAGCGAGTGCTGCTGGACGGCAGCTACGACAACGTCAGCCAGGAGGAACTTCGCCAGGCCCTGGACCATGCGGGCGCGTTGGAACAGGCGCGCGCGATGGCTGATCATTACGCCGAAAACGCGCGCGCAGCGCTCGACGATCTGCCCGATTCCGAGTATTCCGATTCACTTCGCGCCCTTCCTACATACGTGCTCAAGCGCGATCGGTAAGTTTTTCCCCACAATTCTGCAAACACGGATATAATCCCGCCGGATGGAACGGCCCTATAACGAAAACCTGTTGGCCCGGTTCGAACAAAGTTTGCGGCAGTCGCGCGCGGCGCGAATGCACCTGGCTGCCCGTCTGCGTGAGTTGGAAGCCGAAGCCGACAGCGTACGCGCCGAGCTTGCCGAGATGGATTTATTGACCAGCCAGACCGAGGCCGCAATCTACCGCCTGCTGTCGTCCGTGATTGGTTCCGGCAACTTCTCAGCAGGGCTGCCATCGGATGCTGAACTCGAAGCCGCCATGCGCCAGGAAACACAACCGGCACGTGGTCACGCTCCCGTCGAACGCCGACCGCAGATTCCCACGGTTCGCAACAACGTCGAAGCGCTGAGCGACCGGTTCATGGATCGCACGATCCCACAGGCAGTCACGCTCCTGCTTCGCGAAGAAGGTGGATCGCTGCACGTCAACGAGATCTATAATCGGTTGCTTGAAGGTGGATTCAAGTTCACCGGTCAAAACCCGACCATCAGCGTCGCCGTCTCACTCAATCGGAACTCACGCTTCCGCAAAGTCGCCCCCGGCACCTTCGACCTCGTCATGCGCGACGCGTCGAAAGCTTCCTAACAGTGTCCTCCGTGGAGCGACCATGCGTGCGATAATTCTGTCCGCCGGTTACGGCACACGTCTATGGCCCCTCACTGAAGATCGCACCAAGCCCGCGATTCCCATTCTTGGCAAACCGCTCGTCGGTTACGTGGCCGAGTATTTAACCGCTTATGGTTTTAATGAGATCGTCGTCAACCTGCATCACCGGCCGGAGTCTGTGCGCAGGGCCCTCGGCGACGGCAGCCGCTTCGGAGTAAAGCTGCATTACGTTGAAGAGCCTCAGATCCTCGGCACCAGTGGCGCGCTCGACAACACGCGCGAGTTCTTCGATCGCGACACTTTTCTCGTCGTGAACGGAAAAATTATCACCGACATCGATCTGAAGGACGCACTCGACACTCACCGTAAAACCAACGCGCTGGCAACGCTGGTTCTGTTACCTAACACCCGGCGTGAACGTTTCAGTGTCGTTGAGACTGAAGATGGACGCATTACGCGCTTTGGCGGAATGCCTGAGGCCGACGCCGGTGGTCCAGCTCCATTGATGTTCACCGGCATTCACATCATGGAGCCGCGAATCTTCGACTACATCCCGCGCGATATCTTCTCCGACTCCGTGACACACGTTTATCCCGCGGCCATGGCGAACGGCGAGATCATTGCCGCGCATGTCGCCCACGGAAAGTGGCGAGAAGTTTCAACCCTAAAGCGGTATCTCGACATCAGCCTCGAGATGCTGAGTGAGACTGGGCCGTCGTACTTCAGCGGGGCCAATTCAGTTGTTTCCCCAACGGCAAGTGTGGCGCAGACAATCATCTGGGACAACGTGCATGTAGGCGACAGCGCATCGTTGGATCGTTGTGTGGTCGCCGACAACGTCACGATCCCCAACGGCGAACGAATTGAGAATTCGATCGTGGTGCGACGCGATTTAGTGGAAGGCAAAAAGCGCCCAGAAAAGGCCCTTCCAGGCGATTTTCGGGGTGAAAACTTTGTCGTTCCGTTGTGATACAATCCGCGCGCCACCGGCATTTCGGTCAATTCGCTAATGAGTTCCGCTAAACAAGTGATTTCTAACGCATTTGACTCTTCCGCGTCAGATCGGCTTGCGAGATTCATCGCGCAGCAGGGAATTACCGGCAAAGAAGTCGTCCCACTCACACCCGACGCTTCGACCCGCAAGTATTACCGCATCGGCTGGAAGAAAGGCACGGCCGTCGCCGCTGTCTATCAGGAACCTTTTGATCCTGAGTTTCATCCGTATCTCGACGTCACACGCCTTTTTCTTGAATCCGATATTCCGGTGCCCGAGATTTATGCGGTCGACGGAAACGCCGGCATCATCGTTCAGGAAGATCTCGGCGACGCGCAGCTGTTTCAGGTTTACGAAGACGAGTCGGAAGAGAAGTGCGACGAGTACAAGGAGCAAGCAATTTCGCTTATTGCGAGGATTCAGAAAGCCTCGAACAAGGCGTACGAGATGAACTCCATCGCCAGTCGCCTGGCTTTCGACGAGGCAAAGCTGTCGTGGGAACTCGACTTCTTTTTTGATCACTACTTTGGCAGCCTGCGTCAGGAGACGTTACGGCATGCGGAAACTGCTGAACTGAAAGCCGAACTCAACGATATCGCCGCGGAACTTTCAGCGGCCCCGCGTGTGCTCTGTCATCGCGATTACCACGCAGCCAATCTGATGATCGATCACAAGAAGCGCATGCGGATCGTCGATCATCAGGACGCGCGCATGGGACCCGCGAGTTACGACCTCGTTTCGTTTCTTTTGGATCGACAACCGTGCCCGCCATCACTCGCGGAGCTGCGTGGGCATCGTTTGTTCTTACTCGAAGAACGACGATTGTTAGGGCTCGGCGTGATCGATCCGGACGAGTTCGCGCGGGAGTTCCGGTTGATGACCATTCAACGTGGCTTGAAAGCGACCGGGACTTTCTCGTTTCAAACAGCGGTGGCCGGACGTGGTGCCGCGTACCAGCATTTTATTCAACCAACACTTCAGATCGTCTTGCAGGCCATCGACTGGCTCGAAAGATTCCCCACCCTGCGTCGCATGCTGAAGGAACGGATTAACTAACACATGACATTTCCTCGGGTCTTTTAGATGACGACGCAATCACTCGCAAGCACCGCAACCAATCACGCTTACATCAATCAGCTTTCAAAACACGTCGGCCAGGAAGTTGTGCTCAAAGGCTGGCTTTACAACATGCGTTCGAGCGGCAAGATCCTGTTTCCCCAACTGCGTGACGGAACTGGAGTCGTTCAGTGCGTAGTGTTGAAGAACGCGATCGATTCGGAAACGTGGGAAGCGCTGAAAGGACTCGGGCAGGAATCGGCGCTCGTGATTAAAGGCACCGTGCGCGAAGACAGTCGCGCACCGGGCGGTTTCGAGATCGACGTCAACGCCGCTGAGGTCTTGCAGCAAGTACACGACTACCCGATCACGCCCAAAGAGCACGGGACGGAATTTCTAATGGACCACCGGCACTTGTGGCTGCGCTCTCGGCGGCAGCATGCGGTGTTGAAAGTGCGTCACACGGTGGTCCAGGCAGTCAGAAATTTCCTCGACAACGACGGGTTCACGCTGTGTGATTCGCCGATATTTACTCCGGCGGCATGTGAAGGAACGACGACGCTCTTTGAAGTCGATTACTTTGATGGCGAAAAGGCGTATCTAACGCAGTCAGGGCAGCTCTACAACGAAGCGACTGCAGCGGCGTTCGGTAAAGTCTATTGTTTTGGTCCGACTTTTCGGGCTGAAAAGTCGAAAACACGCCGGCATTTGACTGAGTTTTGGATGGTCGAACCTGAGATGGCCTACGCGACGCTCGAGGACGTGATGTCGCTGTCGGAGCGCTTTCTTTCCTACATTGCGGCGCGCGTGCTCGAGGATCGAGTGGAGGAATTGAAGGTCCTCGAACGCGACACATCAAAACTGGAAGCGATCGTCGCGCCGTTTCCGCGGCTGCATTACGACGATGCCGTGAAGATACTGCATGAAGGTTTTGAGAAGGGCGCTCTGGAAGCGAAGTTTGAATGGGGCGGTGACTTTGGTGCGCCGGATGAAACTTACATCTCGAGCCAGTTCGACAAGCCTGTGATGGTCCATCACTATCCTGCCGCCGTGAAGGCGTTCTATATGGCGCGTGATTCTGAGCGTGCGGAGCTCGCGTTGGGTGTAGACGTGCTTGCGCCTGAAGGATACGGTGAAGTGATTGGTGGTGGCGAACGCGCGACCTCGCTCAAGTTTTTACAAGAGCAGATCGCTTTGCATGAGCTGCCGGAAGAGGCGTTTCAGTGGTACTTGGATTTGCGTCGATATGGCAGCGTGCCACACGCCGGATTCGGCATGGGCGTTGAACGATGCACGACGTGGATGTGCGGCATCGAACACATTCGCGAAACGATTCCGTTCCCGCGCATGCTCTATCGAATCAGACCGTAAGCATTCAGATGAGGAGTGATTATGAACTGTCCGAAGTGTGGTGCTCAGTTAATGGCAAACGCGACATTCTGCGGCGCGTGTGGTCATCGCCTGGCGCCATCCGCGCAAACGATGAATCAAGGCGCGCACAGCATCAACATCGATGAGGACTCGCGTGGACAAGGACGAGGTTACAGTTACGAAGTGCTGCATCAACCATCGTTTTCGCTGGCGGTGCTGCAACTCCAGGCTGAGCAGGCAATCCAGGCTGAGGCGGGCGCGATGGTTTCGATGTCGGCCAACATAGAACTCCAGTCGCAGATGAAGGGCGGTTTGTTCGGCGCAATCAAACGCGCGGCGGGTGGTGAGTCGGCGTTTATTTCTACGTTCACGGCTCGTGGTGGTCCAGGTGAAGTGACACTCGCGCCGGGCACGCCTGGTGATGTCGCGGCGATCGAACTGAGCGGGCAGCCATTCTTCGTGCAGTCAAGTTCGTATCTGGCCGGCGACGCGAGTCTTTCGGTCGATACGAAGTGGGGCGGCGCGAAATCGTTTTTTTCCGGCGAGGGTCTGTTTGTATTAATGGTCCAGGGACAGGGATTACTCCTTGTTTCTTCGTTTGGCGCGATTCATCGCAAGCAACTTCGACCCGGCGAGCGTTACGTTGTCGACACGGGTCATCTGGTGGCGTGGGAAGGGACGACGCAATACACGTTGCGCAAAGCCGCGTCGGGGTTCTTTCGCAGTATGATGAGCGGTGAGGGAATCGTCGCGGAGTTCACTGGACCGGGCGAGCTTTTGATTCAGACGCGCAATCTCGCAGCGCTGGCGGGTCTACTCAAGCCGTTCTTCCCGAGCCAGGGCGGCGGCACCGGCGGTTTCAATTTCAATCTGGGCGGTTAGGATTTTTACGTTGAGTGCAAACGGGAACAAGACGGTAGCAATTCTCGGCGTACCACTGGGCTATGGCGCGAGCATGGCCGGAGTGGACATCGGCCCTGCCGCGCTGCGTGTCGCTCGTTTGCAGCAGCGGATCGATCGTTTGGGATATCGGGTGCGCGACCTCGGCGACATGCGTCTCGAACGGTTGCAATCGGTTCCACTCGCAGATGAAAAGCTAAAGTACGTCCGGGAGATCAGCAATGCCTGCCAACAGTTAGCGACCGAAGTTGAAGCAATACTTGAAGCCGGTGAACTGCCACTCGTGCTTGGCGGAGATCACTCGATCGCAATAGGTTCGTTTTCTGGCGCAGCATCCTACTTCAAAGAGCGTAAAGAGACGCTCGGCCTGATCTGGTTCGACGCTCACGCCGACATGAATACGCCGGAAACAACCCCATCCGGCAACATCCACGGCATGCCGTTGTCGGCGTTACTCGGTTATGGCACGCCCGAGCTAACGAACGTCGGGGGCTTCGCTCCGAAACTCGATCCTCGACTCTGTGTTCATGTCGGTGCGCGCGATATCGATCCCGGTGAAAGGGAATTGATCCGCAAGCTGGGGATTCGGTTCTTCACGATGAGAGAGATTGACGAACGGGGAATGTCGGCGTGCATGGACGAGGCGATCAAGATTGCGTCGCAAGCCACTGCCGGTTACGGCGTTACATTCGACGTCGACGCTTTAGATCCGGGCGATGCGCCTGGTTCGGGAACGCTCGTTCGCGGCGGACTCACTTATCGCGAAGCGCACCTGGGAATGGAGAAAATCGCGGAAGCCGGCGGGATGCGCTACCTCGAAATCGTCGAAATCAACACAGCGCTCGATGTAAACAACAAGACGGCCGAGCTCGGCGTGGAACTGATCCTGTCGGCCTTAGGCAAGACAATTTTGTAAAGGTTGGACCAACGAGAGTGGCAAAAAAGCTGCGCGTCGGCGTGATTTTCGGTGGACGATCGGGTGAGCATGAAGTCTCGATTCGATCCGCGCAAGCGATTGTCGAGAGTATCGACCAGCGTAAGTTTGAAGTGGTTCCTATCGCGATCACCAAGGAAGGGAAGTGGCTTGCTCCTTCGCACTCGGCGCAACTGCTTCCTTCGGCAGTTCGCGAGCGCATGGCTGCGAATGGACCAGCCACCGGAGACGTGGCGCTGATCGGCGATCCCTCACATCGTGGACTAATCTCGCTTGAAAGCGACTCGCAATCCTTCGTCGCGGAAAAACTAGACGTCGTATTTCCCGCCCTGCACGGCACCTACGGCGAAGACGGCACACTTCAAGGATTACTTGAAATGGCTGACGTGGCCTACGTCGGCTGCGGCGTGCTCGCTTCCTCATGCGGAATGGATAAAGTGGCGATGAAGTCGCTCTTTGTCCAGGCCGGTTTGCCGATCTGCAAATACATCTGGTTCCTGCGATCACAGTGGCGAAACAATCCAGCGAAAGTTATACGTAAGGTTGTAGCTGAGATCGGGCTCCCGTGTTTTGTGAAACCAGCGAATCTCGGATCGTCTGTCGGCGTGTCGCGTGCAACTGACAAGAAGTCGTTGACTGAAGCGATCGATCTCGCCGCGCAATACGATCGAAAGATCATCATCGAAGAAGAACTGGTTGCGCGCGAGATTGAATGCGCCGTCTTGGGAAACGACGAACCGAAGGCCAGTTTGCCGGGTGAATATGTTGTTCTCGATGAAGCGGCGAGGTTTCTCGATTACACCGAGAAGTATACGAACACCGGTCGAGTGAGTTTTGTTGTTCCGGCGCCGTTATCAAAGGCGATGACGACGAGGATCCAGCGCATGGCTATCAAAGCGTTTCAGTCGATTGACGGTGCGGGACTCGCGCGCGTTGATTTCTTTCTCACGCGTGATGGTGGGGAACTGGTGATTAACGAATTGAATACGATGCCGGGTTTGACTGAGGTGTCGGGTTATCCAAAGATGTGGGCCGCTTCCGGTCTTTCTTTTGGCCGTTTGCTTGAGACACTCATTGAGCTCGCGTTTGAGCGCCACCGCGAGAAATCTCTAACAAAGACCAGCCGGTAGTTGGCAATAGATCCTTCGCATATACTCGCTGTCACTGCGGTTTGCTGTTTCGCACGTAGGTTCACGGCAGAGATAGAGTGGACGCTGAGATAACGGAGAGTTGAAGTTAGAACACCACCGTCCGACTAGCGTCTTTTCGGGACGCGAAAACCCTTGCGCGTCCGAACTTTTGCTTCTTCACGATTCACTTTAACTTCGATCGTGTGCCATCTACCGTCGCGATTCGGATCGGTCGGCCGGTAAGAGAGTGTGTATTGATGACCGAGTTCATCGGCGATGCTGGTGAACGCATCACGCAATGCAGGACCGCCCGGAGTGGCCACGAAACGACCGCCAGTCTTCTCCGCAAAAGACTTTAGCGACGCAGCCCCGGATTGCTTTCTCGAACCCGCGACGTCCATTTGCGACATATCAACGGCGTAGATACTCGCTCCGACAGCCAGCGCTCGCTCAACTGCTTTATCGCTCGTGGCTTTACTTTGGGTGTCCATTCCATCAGACAAGATGACGATCGCTTTCCTGTGTTCGGTGCGAGAAGCGAGCGCGTCCGCAGCCCGGACAATTGCGTCATTCAGGGTCGTCATGCCACTGGCGCGAATCGCGTATGCCGTCGGTGCCAGATCACGTCCACCAGAAAAGTCCTGCACTCGTTCGACCTTCGAATCGAACCGGTAAACTGCCGAAACATCCTCAGGCCGTAATCCGTCGAGGAACCTGATCGCCGCCGAGCGCGCTAATGAGAAGCGCTCCTCCATACTTCCCGAACTGTCCAGCAGCAGAACCGCGGCGTAAGGGGCCTCTTGAAACGCGAAGCCGGCGATGGTGTTTGGATCAACTTCGACTCCATCGATGTAGAGCTTGAAGTCGGAACGTTTAAGCCCCTTCACATACTGACCGGTTTTATCAGTGACAGTCAGGTTCAGCACGACCAGATCGGTGTCAGTCCGAACGACATCGTCGTCGTCCTGAGCGACGGCGACGAATGTGCTAACGATCAAAATTACGAGTAGGGAAAGGAGTCGAGTTCGGATCATCTACGTTGATGCGATTTTAAGGCTTGCCAGAAAACGTGCGCACTAATTTTATGAGCTCAAGTAAAACATTAGCGTTTTCGATTACCGCCGCTGAAACGACTTGCCTTGGTGTGTTCTGCACTTCTTTCGAGAGCGCTTCCGCGGCTTCGCCCAAGCGATTCAAAGCCGACGGAAAATCGTTAGGCCGATTCTGCATCTCGACCTCCTGATCGTCACCGCCTGCCTCGCCTCGAACTTTTCGCGTCAGTTTTTCGAGCCGCTCAATCTTCTTCTCCGATTCACGACTCAAAAGCGGCGCGTCCTTCGAGGCTGCCGAGGCTGCTTTCAGCTCTCTGCCAATGTTTGCGATTTCTTTTGCGCGATCCAGGTTTTCCCGGTGTTCTTTTTCGGCGAATTTGATGGCTTGTTTCGCCCGTATTTCCTCCTCTATCTCGGAAAGCGGCCGCTCGCGAGTGGTTGAAGGATCCATTTGCGACGGCGCCGGCACCCTGGTTTGTGCCCGGGCAAATGCCGGAAAGATAATCACGCCGCAGATCAGAATGGCGAATGTCAGCTTAGTCTTCATCGCTGGCTTAATCAGAACACACTGTGACGACAATCGACGGGCGCCGCGTTGTATGCCGGGGTTGAGTAATCACACGAAGTTCG